>Ga0316224_1002689_pt1 | contig 15849 bp, 10 predicted proteins | sample TBH18013metaG_FD_206254 | JGI IMG/M metagenome (GOLD analysis project Ga0316224, IMG submission 206254) | Freshwater microbial communities from Trout Bog Lake, Wisconsin, USA - TBH18013 | ecosystem: Environmental > Aquatic > Freshwater > Lake > Hypolimnion/Profundal zone | place: USA: Wisconsin... | reverse complement strand
TGGACCAAACCGATGAACGACGGGTTCCATTTCCTTGATATCATTTTTTTCGCCATGGTCGCCGCCTTCTTGGTCCTGCGCCTGCGCAGCGTGCTGGGCAGGCGCACCGGGGCCGAATCGCCGCCGGAGAAATGGCGGGCATCGCCGGGCGATGCCGGCGCCGCGGTGATCGATCTGGCGGCGCGGCGGCGCTCGGTGTTCGAACCGCCGGCCGAATCCCCGGCCGGCCGGGGATTGGCGGCGATCCGGTCGGTCGATGCCGGCTTTGATCTCGATGGCTTCCTGGGCGGCGCCCATGCCGCCTTCGAAATGATCGTCGCCGCCTTCGCCGCCGGCGACAAGGCGACGCTACGCCCCCTGTTGGCGCCCGAAGTGTTCCGCCATTTCGCCGACGCCATCGATCTCCGTGCCCAGCATGGCGAAACCCTGACCACCGATCTGGTGGGGATTCGATCGGTGGAGCCGGTGGAGGCGCGCCTGGAGGGCAGCTTCGCCAGCCTGACGCTGCGCATCGTCAGCGAGCAGGTCAACGCGCTGCGCGACCACGATGGCCATGTGGTCGAGGGCAGTGCCGAACAGGTGATCGAGGTCGTCGACGAATGGACCTTCCGCCGCGATACCCGCGCCGGCGACCCCAATTGGGCGCTGGCCGCCACCCGCACGCCCGAGGATTGATGAAGCGCGTTTTCGCCATGGCGGCGACCTTGCTGCTGGCGGGGTCCTGCGCCCCGGCGGAAAAGCCCGCTCCGGTGGCGGCGGCCGCCGCCGAGCGGATGGTGCTGGCTCCCCTGGGCTTCGATCAGATGGCCGGCTGGGACCAGGACGGCATTGCCGCGATTCTGCCGGCCTTGCAGCGGTCCTGTGACCGCATCACCAAACTGCCGGTGGACCGGTCGATCGGCTTTGACGGAATCGGCGGCACCGCCGCCGATTGGTATGGGCCATGTTCGGCGGCAGCAAAGGTGGCGGCAGGTGATCACGCCGCCGCCCGGGCGGTGTTCGAGGCCTGGTTCACCCCCTGGCAGGTGACCGCCGATGGCAAGCCGGATGGCCTGTTCACTGGTTATTTCGAACCCGAAATCAATGGCTCGCGGCGGCGCCAGGGCCGCTATGACGTTCCAATCCATGGCAAGCCCACCGATCTGGTGACCGCCGATCTGGGCAAATTCCGCCCCGATCTGGCGGGTGAGCAGTTGGTGGGGCGCCTCGACGGCACCCGGCTGGTGCCCTATCCCAGCCGGGCCGAGATCGAGGCCGGCGCCATCGACGCCCAGACGCCGGTGGTGGCCTGGACCGACGACGCGGTGGATCTGGCCATCATGCAGATCCAGGGTTCGGGGCGGGTGCGGTTCGACGATGGCAGCCGGATTCGCCTGGGAGTCGCCGGCACCAATGGCCGTAAATTCGTTGGGATCGGCACGCTGCTGAAGCAGGCCGGCAAGCTGGACGGCGACACCTCCATGCCGGCGATCCGCGTCTGGCTCAAGACCCATCCGGTCGAAGGCCGGACCCTGCTGGCCGAGAATCCCCGCTATATCTTCTATGGCGTCAATCCCGGCGATGGGCCGCTGGGCACCGAAGGGGTGGCGCTGACGCCGGAACGGTCGCTGGCGGTGGATCCGCGCTTCATCCCGCTGGGCGCCCCCGTCTGGCTCGACACCGTCGATGCCTCGGGCAAGCCGTTGCGCCGCCTGATGATGGCCCAGGACACCGGCGCCGCCATCAAGGGGGTGGTGCGCGGCGACGTGTTCTGGGGCAGCGGCGAGGCGGCGTTCGAGCAGGCCGGCCGCATGAAAAGCCCTGGCCGGCTGGTGCTGCTGTTGCCCAAGGCCCGCTCGCCCCGCATGGCGGAACGCTAGAGCGTGCTTGCCAAGCGGGGCCGAATTACCCATCCTTCGGCTAGAGTGCGATGACAACAGGTTGAAGCCGTCAGGCTTTACCCTGTTGTCTGAATCGCCCTCTCATGTCGTGATGAGAGACGGATTCAGCTTTTCGGGCGAATCGCCAGTGCGATTCGACCTCAAAGCATCCGGCTCTTGGCTGTGGATTCACAAGGACGATTCGGGCGGATGAGCCGGTTGTTGAACGAGTGGCGGGATCGCAAGAACCGCGAGGACGAACAACTGCACGAGCAGCTGCGCGGCGCCGTCACGGCCGGCCGGGTCCAGGTTTTCACCGATCCCCGGGTCCTCGACTTTCAAGGTTCGCCGGTGCATCAGCACTGGGATCACCTGCTGCCGCTGACCTTGTTGATGACCCTGGCGCTGATCATTTTACTGGCGGCCGGTGTCGCGGTGGGGATCGTGGTGATGACGCTGTGCGTGCTGGCCCATCTGTTCGGAAACAGATATTACGTGGCATGGCGGCTCAAGACCCGCGCCCAGGCCTATATCCTGGCCGATGTCATTCAGTTCCAGACCTTGTGGCAGATGGGCGGCGTCGCCATGGCGACCAAGGGCGGCAACGAGCCGCCATGCCTCGCCCCCAAGGGTGATTGGCGCAAATTCATCCGGCGCAATCTTGGCGAGGGCGAGAGTCCGCAGCGCGCGCCCCTGGCCAATGCCCCGGTTCCGACGACCCGGCCGGCGGCCGAGACCTCGCCGCCACTACCGATTCTGGAGCCGGAGCCGCTGATTCTGGAGCCGGAGCCCTTGCCCATGACCGACGAGGTGCATCCGGCCGAAGCTTCGCCGCCCGATCCCCCGCTGCCGCCGCCACCCCGCACCCATTGGGAATCCATCGACGACGCCCCGCCACGGGATGAGGTTCTTCCCCCTTTTCCCCCGTCATGAGCCGGGGGCGTCTGGTCGAGCCGCGCCAACCGCGCCGCCGGACCGTTACCCCCGACGAGGTCCGGATCTGGCGGACGGTGGTCGAGGATGCCCGGCCCTTGCCCGGCCAGGCCCTCCCCCCTCTTGCCCTCAGCGACGATCCCGCAACCATGGTGCCGGAACCGATGCCGTCGCCGCCGCCACCGCCCGGCTCTCCGCCGGCACGCCCCTCGGCCCGGCCGGCGCCGCCACGCCTGCGTGCCGGGTCGCCCGAATTGGGCCACGGGCAAACCCCCGGCCTTGACCGCCGCTCGGCCGAGCGCATGAAGCGGGGCGAGATGGAGATCGAGGCGACGCTCGATCTGCACGGTCTGAGCCAGGATATCGCCCATGACGCCTTGAGCGCCTTCATCCAGCGGGCCTGGGGGGCCGGCCGCCGCTGCGTCCTGGTGGTCACCGGCAAGGGCATGAAGGGCAGCGGCATCCTGAAGAATCAGGTGCCGCGCTGGCTCAATCAAAGCCCGCTGCGGGAGCGGATTCTCGGCTTTTCCTATGCCAAACCCCAGCATGGCGGCGATGGCGCCCTCTATGTGCTGGTAAGGAGACAACGGGGATGACCCCGTTCGGCGCCAAGCTGCGGCAATTGCGGGCCGCCAAGGGGCTTTCGCTCGGCCAAATGGCCGCCGACCTGAACATTTCGGCAGCGTATCTGTCGGCGCTGGAGCATGGCCGGCGCGGCAAGCCGGCCCCCGGCCTGGTGATGCAGATCTGCGGCACCCTCGGCTGCATCTGGGACGAGGCCGAGGAATTGAAGACCCTGGCCGACCTGTCCCACCCCAAGGTGATGCTGGATACGGCGGGCCTGACCCCGGCCAAGACCGAACTGGCCAACCGCCTGGGAGCCTGCCTCGGCCGGCTGCCCGACACGACGGTGGAGCGGCTGTTGGCGGTCCTGGCGACGGATCAGCCGGAATAACGGGCCTTCCGCCACACCGCCCGGTAGAGGCGCTCCAGCCGCCTGGTATAGGAGGTGCCGTCGCAGAGCGGGGATGCGGCGACACGGTCGCGGATCTCGGCACGGCGGCCACGCCAGAGGTCGATGGCCGCGGCGGTGTTCAGTGCGATAGCGATATAATCCTCCGGCCGGGGGGCGATCAGTTGGGGCAGCCGCAAGGTCCGCAACATGGAGGCGGTCCAGCGCCCGACCATGCGTTCCCCCGCCAGGGTGACGACCGGAACCCCCATGGCCAGCGCCTGGAAGCTGGTGGTCGAGCCGCTGAACGGCGTGGTGTCCAGGGCGATATCCACCTGATCGTAGCGGGCGATGAAGGCGGCATAGGAGTCCTGGTCGGCTACGAACGTCACCTGATCTTCCATGGCCCCGCCGGCGACGAGTTGGCCGCGCAGGCGGTCGCGCAGGGTGGGAGAGCCATAGGCCCCCTGATATTTGAGGGTCAGCCGCGACTGGGGCAGGGCCGCCAGGATGGAAGCCCACAGGCGGACGAGGCCGGGGCTGATCTTGGCCGGATTGTTGAAACAGCCGAACACCACCGGACCCTGACGGGGTTGGGCCGGCAGGGGCGGCAAAGCGGGGGGAAAATCGGCGACGACGAAGCTGGGCAGCCGCAGCCGCCGCTCGGCGAAATATTCGCGGCTGGGCCGGGCCAGCAGACGGCCATCGCCCAGGATGTAATCCATTTCGGCGAGGCCGCTGGTACCCACGTCATGCATGCTGATCTGAATCGGGGCGGCCCGGTAGGCGCAAATCACCGGGCGATTGAGGTCGAACCGTCCCGCCAGACAGACCAGGATATCGATCCGGTCGGCGCGGATCAGTTCGGCGGCCTGGCGGTCGCTGAGGGTGCGAATGTCGCGCCAGCCATCGGCCAGGGCCTGGAACTCCCTGGTATGATCGTCCGGGTTGGCGAGATGGGAATAGAAGTGGACGGAAAAGGCGGCGCGGTCGTGATGACGGATCACCGGAAACAGATTGCCGGCCACCGGGTGGTTGCGCAGGTCGGATGACAGATAGCCGATCCGCAGACGCCGCTCCGCCGCAGCCGGTTCGGGCGCCACCGGTTCGGGCGCGATCCCGGGCAGGGGCGGGCGGGTGAAGGCGCGGCCGAAACGGCGGTGAATCTCCGCCACCGCGTCATGGTCGAGGTCGTCCCGGTACATGGTGCAATTGAGCAGATTGCCGAACGCCGTGTCGTGGTCCGGCCGCAGGACGATGATCCGCTCATAGCAGACGGCGGCCTCGGCCGGCAGGCCCTGTATCTGCAGCGTCATGCCCAGATTCATCAGGGCGGCGGGATAATCCGGCCACAGCAGCAACGCCCGGCGATGTTCCGCCAGCGCGTCGTCCAGCCGCCACAAGGCCTGATAGACCGAGCCCAGCGCGGTATGGGCCTCGGCCGAGCCGGGTTTCAGCCCCAGGGCGGCCTCCAGCGATGCCGCCGCCTCCTCCAGACGGCCCAGCGCCTTCAGGGTATTGCCCTTGGTCATATGGGCTTCGGGGAAATCGGGGCGCAGGCGCAGCGCGGTCTCGACGCTGGCCAAGGCCTGATCGTATCGGCCCATTTCGGTCAGGACGACGGCGAGATTATTATGGGTCATCACATTGTCCGGCTGCAGCCGGAGGGCGGTGCGCTGGCAGTCCAGCGCCTCGTCCAGCCGTCCCAGCCTGGCCAGCGCCAGGCCGAGATTGCCATGAGCCGGGGCGAAATCGGGGGCGGCGCGGACCGCGTCGCCGAGACATGCCACCGCTTCGTCCACCTTGCCGTCCATCTGCCAGGCGGTTCCCAGGGCGGTCATGGCCCGGACATGGCCAGGGGCCAATGCCAGGGCGGTGCGCAGGGCGGCGGCCGCTTCGTCCAGCCGCCGGCATTCGGTCAGGGCAACCCCTCGATTGATGTGGAATTCGGCGAAATCCGGCCGCAGCCGGACGGCCTCGCCATAGGCGGCGGCGGCCTCGTCCGGCCGGCCCAGGGCATGCAAGGTATTGCCCAGGGTATTGCGCAGGTCGGCATTGTCGGGCAATAGCAGGGCGGCGGCGCGGTAGCCATCGGCGGCCTCGCCCAGGCGCCCCAAGCGCTCCAGGGTCACGGCGCGGCCGATGGCGGCTTCGGGATAATCCGGCCGCGACGCCAGAGCGCGCCCGAAGGCGGCGGCGGCCTCGTCCAGCCGGCCCAGACCCTGGAGACAGACACCCCGGTTGTTATGGGCCTCGGGGAAATCGGGCCGCAGCGCCAAGGCGTGGTCATAGCTCCCGATGGCGTCCTGGGGACGGCCCAGCGCCTTCAGGGCATTGCCGAGATTGTTGTGGGCCTCGGGAAAATCGGGCCGGCCGGCGATGGCGCGGCCGATCCAGTCCACGGCATCGGCGAAGCGCCCGGTCTGAAGCGCCATCACCCCCATCAGATGGAGGGCGTCGGCATGACCGGGCTGTTGCCGCAACACCTGGCGATACAAGGCTTCGGCCTGGGCCAAGTGCCCGGCCCGGTGCAAATTCCGTCCCTGGTCGATGAGGTCCCGCACCCCTTGATCCCCCGCCTTGCGCTCGGCCCCCCGGTGGGCGAGGGGGTGCAAACGCTTACACCTCATTCACACGCCGATACAAGCCCTTGACAAGATATCACGGAACATGTTGCTACCAGCCAAGGATCCCCGGAGGGAATGGCATTGAAAGACAATAGGGGCGCGGAGGCCATTCCCATGACGGAGCAGAACCTTTCCGACATGATCGAGGCCGGACGCGGGCTGCACCGGAGCGGACGCCTGGAAGAAGCCGAGGCCTTGTATCGCCGGGTTCTGACGGAAGACCCCCGTCACGGTCAGGCCCAGCATCTTCTCGGTGTGTTGGCCTTGCAGCGCGGGCAGATCGCCGAAGCCGTCGAGCGGCTCGACATGGCGGTCGAGGCCGAGCCGGATGATCCCAATATCCGCAATAATCTCGGCAATGCCTACCGGGCGGCCGGGCGCATGGAGGACGCGATTCGCGCCTATGCCGCCGCCCTGGTTCATCGCCCGGACTTTCCCGACGCTCATTACAATCTCGGCATGGCGCATCAGGCGGCGGGACGGAACGAGGAAGCGACCGCCTGCTTCCGTCGGACCATCGCCCTCGATCCCGGCATGGTTCCGGCCCATGTCAATCTCGCCATCGCCCTGACCCGCCAGAACATGGTCGTGGAGGCCGTCGCCGCGTTTGAGGAAGCGCTGCGCCTGGTTCCGGGGCACCGCCAAGTCCACGCCATGCTGCTGGATCTGCATCTGTCCCGAGGCATTGCCGCAACCGAGGCGGCGCGCTTTCCGGAAGCGGCGGAGTGCTATGGCGCCGCCCTGGCCCTGGATCCGGACAATGCCCTGGCCCTGGTCAACCGGGGCTGCGCTCATTTTTTCACCAGACAGCTTGCCGAGTCCATTGCCGATCTGGAGAAGGCGGCCACCATCGTCCCCGATCTCGTCGATGCCCATGTCTTTCTCGGGCGCAGCTATCGCGCCGCCGGACAGCTGGAATCCGCCATCCGCTGCCAAAAACGGGCTTTGGCGCTTCAGCCCCAGGCCCCGGACCCCCATCTGGAGCTGGGCAACGCCCTCCTGGCCTCCGGCCGTCGGACCGAGGCCATGGCCTGCTACCGGACGGTTCTATCGCTCCGCCCCGAGAGCGTCGAGGCCTACACCAATATCGGTAATCTCCAGGTGGAGCAGGGGCTGCTCGACGAAGCCGCCGCCACCTATGCCGAGGCGGTGGCGCTCAATCCCGCCGGCCCGAGCGATATGCTCTATCAGCTTCGCAAGCAGCTCTGCCGCTGGGACGTCGCGGATGAAGCGCGCTTCCGGGAGCAGCTCCGCGACCCGGCCCGGCGGATCTATCCCTTCGTCGCCCTGGGCTCATCCGCGACGGCGGCCGAGCAATTGGACGGCGTCACCCGCTGGGTCGCCGGTCTGGAAATTCCGGCGGAGCAGCGCTTCCACCATGATCGGCCCCTCTCACCCGGGGCCGCCTCACCCGGGGAACGTATCCGGATCGGCTATATGTCGTCGGACTTCTACGAACACGCGGTCTCTTACCTTGTCGTGGGGCTGCTGGAGCGCCATGACCGCTCCCGCTTCGAGGTCTTCGCTTATTCCATCGGCGCGGAGAATTCCGGCCCCATGCGCCGGAGGATTATGGCGGCGGTCGATCATTTCGTCGATCTGAGCCCCTATCCCCATCGGGAGGCGGCGCGGCGCATCCATGACGACCGGATCCATATTTTGATCGACCTCAATGGTTACACGACCCAGGGGCGTCCGGAGATCCTGTCCTACCGGCCGGCGCCCGTCCAGGTGAACTATCTGGGCTATCCCGGCACCATGGGCGCCGATTTCATGGATTACATCATCGTCGACCCGGTGGTGGCCCCCCCCGAGGACCAGCGTTTTTTCTCCGAGCGACTGGTCCATCTGCCCCATTGCTACCAACCCAACGACCCCGGCCGGGTGATCGCCGAGCAAACGCCTTCGCGCGCCTCCCTGGGATTGCCGGAGCAGGGCTTCGTCTTTTGCTGCTTCAACAATCTTTACAAGATCACCCCGGAGGTCTTTGCCGTCTGGATGCGTCTTCTGGCCAATCTTCCCGGCGCCGTGCTGTGGCTGCTTGATGACGGGACATCGGCAACGACGGCCCTGGCCCGGGAGGCGGAAAAATCCGGCATCGATGCCGCCCGGTTGGTCTTCGCGCCGCGTTGTCCCCAGGCGGAGCATCTGGCACGGCACCGCAGGGCCGACCTGTTTCTCGACACCCTGCCCTACAATGCCCATACCACCGCCAGCGATGCGCTCTGGGCTGGTCTGCCGGTCCTGACCTGCCGGGGAGAAACCTTTGCCGGCCGGGTCGCCGCCAGCTTGCTGCATGCGGTCGGCCTGCCGGAGTTGGTGACCCATGGCCGGGAGGAATACGAGAGGATGGCCATGGAGTTGGCCGGCAATCGGGCGATGCTGGATTCCCTGCGCTCACGCCTGGCTGACAATCGCGGAAACTCGCCCCTGTTCGATATCGACCTCTATCGCCGCCATATGGAAGAGATCTTGATCGGTATGTGGTCCAATATTGGCGTCACCTGACGGAAGGGCGCGTCGCGTGCAAGAGAGGGGAAGTGTCACCGCCCGAAAACGGCAGTTCGCCTCTCTCTCAAGGTTATTGCCAAGAATCCTCAAGACCGTGCGTGATGCCATCGCCGACCAGGTCCGCCAGGGCTTCCGTTGATCTGGACGCTGAGGCCGCATATCCATACACTTGAACCATCCCCGGCGAGGAGTGCTTCCAGGCGACCAATCAGGTGGAGCCCATCATCGAAGGGCCGCAGGTCGCAAACAATGTGCTTAATTGCTCATTCAGAATGTGTAGTGATGGAGCGTCAATGTGCGTTATTCAATTGTTTCCGCATCCGATTCAGAATATTTCGATTTCCTGCGGGGTCTTGTGCTTTCCATTCGCCACAAGCCAAGCGGCGCCGATGTTGACATTCATATCTTTGACCTTGGCTTGAGTCCTGAACATATCGGATGGCTTAACGGCAAGGGGTGCAAGACCATTATTCCCGGTTGGGACATCACCTTCCCCAATCAATCTTCCGGCCCGCGGTTTTTCCAGGCGATGACGGCCCGACCGTTCATACCCCAGCATATTCCAGGATATGACATGTTTTTCTGGATCGATGCGGATGCCTGGATTCAGGATTGGGCCGCGGTCGAAGTTTATCTCCAGGCGGCGTCACGGGTCGGCGCCGCTTTCACGCCCGAGATCGATCGCAGCTATAAGAGCTTCTACGACAAGGGACAGAGCCTTGACTGGAAACATGCGTGCTATGAAACCGCGTTCGGGAAAGATATTGCCGATAAAATGGCGGGGCTTCCCTTGATCAATTCCGGGGTGTTTGCGGTTAGGGCGGATTCGCCTTTGTGGTCGAAGTGGCAAATGGTCCTGACGCAAGCCTTGCAGCGCACCCAGGATTTCTATGTCGAGCAGACCGCCCTAAACTTTTCTGTCTATAACGGAATCCCGTGCGCCATGATGCCCTCGACCTTCAACTGGCACTGCGCCTTTGCCCTGCCACGGATCGAGGAAGAGACCGGCCTGCTGTTATCGCACCTCTACCCCAAGACCCGGATTGGAATCGTCCACCTTTGTGGCGGGATCAAGAAGAAGACTCCGCTTATGCTGGAAACCGATGCGGGAGGATCGTGTCTCTCAGACCTGCGCTACCCGCGATGGAACGAATAATATATTTCAAGGAGGCGGGTTCTATCCATGCAGGGACAAATCTTTCCATACGGCATCGTAACGGCCGCCGACAGCGGCTATTTTGATCTCGCTTGCGATCTCATCGACTCTGTTCGACGGGGAGACAAATCCATTCCGTTCGGGGTTCTTGATGTCGGACTTAGCCCAGACCAAATAGATGTGCTGAAATTTAATGAAGTTATTGTTGTTCCCGCCGCATGGGAATTCAGTTGTGAAATTCCAGCAGGTCTGAGGCGTACATATCTGGCGATGCTGTCGCGTCCATTTCTGCCAAAATACTTCCCATGCTTTGATATTATTGTTTACTTAGATGCAGACACATGGGTGCAGATTCCATCTTCAATCGATGACTTGATCGAGGCTGCAAATGGCGTCGATGCAGTCGTGGCCCCCGAAATACACGTTGCATTTCCGCACCTCTATTCGCCGGTATCTTTGATCCGCAACATGCATCGAGCGGCATACACCGAAGCATTCGGATCGGAGCCCCCCCCACCCGCCGATGGCGCGGTTCTTAACTCCGGGGTTGTGGTGGCAAGACGGGAGTCGGCATTATGGCCAGCCTGGCAGCAGGCCCTGGCAAAGCAGGTCCGTAACCGCGTAAATGTATCCAGTATGGACGCAAAAGCCCCCTTAACCCTTAAAAGTGATACCAACCATTTTCTTGAACAGAACGCCCTTAATTACGCCTTTTATAAGAAACAATTCGGGATACGGCCAGTGTCACCACTCTACAATTGGGTTTGCACACTTGGAATGCCGTTTTTCGACCCTCAAACAGGGTTGCTGACCGAACCGGTCGCACCGTTCAGCCCAATTCGCATCGTTCACCTGACCCAGGCAGGGCGCACGACGACCATGCTCAAGGACCGCAAGGGTGGCTGTCATGAAAAGCGGCTCCGATGGGGCGATTTCAGTTTAAATCATCAATAGAATAATGGCGCATTTTTGCTCTGCAATGGCTTTGGGTGCAAGGTTGAACATCCCGCCGCCGTACAGTCCAGACCTCACTCTGACAGAGTGCCGGAACTACTTTGCCGCTGCCGGATGGGCGCACCAGGTCCACCACATCCGGCGATAGGCGGCTTCCAGGCTTCGGGTAAAACCCTCGGCGTCGCCCAGCGGCGAGGTGGCGACGGTGTGGCGCAGAGAATCGCGGAGTGCCGCCAGATCCGTTGGGGCCTGGGCCAGCGCCACCGCCTTGGCCACATAGTCGTCGGGCGAGTCCGCCACAAGCCGGTCCAGCCCCGCCGTCCGCAGCACCGCCTCGGACATGCGGTAGACGAAGCGGTCGGCACCGCCCAGGGCAATGACCGGAACTCCCATCCACAGGGCGTCGTAGCTGGTCAGGCAACCGCTGTAGGGAAAGCTGTCCAGGGCGATGTCGATATTTCCGTAGCAGGCGAGGTGCTCGTTCTGCGACGGGGTCTGTGCCAGCATCCGGAGCCGATCGGGCTCGATTCCGGCGGCGGCGAAGCGGGCGGCAAGGGCGCTCCGCGCGCTGCCGCTGGCAGGGCCTTCATTGCGGGACTTGAGAACAAGGACCGAGTCGGGAACCGCTTTCAGCACCTCCGCCATGGCGGAGACGCAGGAAGGGCTGATCTTGGCGGTTTGGTTGAAGCAGCCAAAGGTGATCCGCCCCCCTTGGCGGATGGATGGCGGCGGCGTCACGGGCGGAGCGCCGGCGATGGGGGCGAAGCAGAACAGATGGGGCAGGCGAAGCAGGGTCTCGTCGAATTTCTCGGCGCTGTCCACGGGAGTGGCGACAGGGTCGCCCAGCCAGTAGTCCATCTCGGCGACACCGCTGGTGAACATGCCGTGGAAGCTGACCTGGACCGGCGCGGCCCGATAGGTGAACAGGCCCATGCGATCACCGCCGGTATGGCCGAGCAGACAGACCAGGATATCGATGCCGTCGTCGCGGATCAGCCGGGCGGCGTCCTCGTCGCTTAGACCGTCCAGACTGCGCCAGGACCGCGCCAGCGGCCAGGCCGGGCCAAGCCGGGCCGCATCGAAGATACCGTCGCCATAAATGCTGATCTCAACCTGCCGGGGGTCGTGCCGCTGCAGGATCGGCAACAATTGCAGCCACAGGCCGCTGGGACTGTATTGGCTGAGATAGCCCGAGACGTAGCCGATCCTGAGCGGGCGGCCGGGATCGGGGCTGTTGGCCGGGATCGGCGCGGACGGGCGGCCGCCCAGGCGGCGGCCATGACGTTGGCGCCAGCGGTCGATTTCGCCATGCATCTCGTCCAGCGACAGGTCGGGCAGAAGGATCTGGCGCACGATCAGGGTCGAGTGAAGGTCGGCAAGGTCCGGGGCCTGGGCCACCGCACGGCGCAACGTGTCGATTCCTTCGGGAAGGCGCCCCATATCCACCAACATGGTGGACACGGATATGGCGCTGTCGGGGTCCGGCTTGATCGCCAATGCCGCCAGGAAATGGTCCACCGCTTCCGGCAGTCGGCCGAGGCTGACCAGAACCTTGCCGAGGGTGAAATGGGCATCGGCATGGTCGGGAATCCGCCTCAGAACCTCCGACAGCGTCTCGACGGCCCCGTCCCAGTTCCGCTGCGACGCCCGGACATAGCCCATGACGAATGTCAGGTCGATATTGTCCGGATCGGCGGCCAAGGCCTTCCGGCATTTCTTTTCCGCCGTGGCGTGGAAGCCGGACAACAGGGTCTGAAGCACCTCTCTGGCGGCGGGGCTTCGATCTGCCAAATCACGGAACATCGGGGAAATTTCCACGTCTCATACCGCCAGGCCATTAAACTGACCTTCTCAGTTCGATGGCGAGACGGCAAGGCCAAGGGCCGCCGCGCCTCATGACGCGGACCGCAGGGAACGCGTAGCGAACGAAGCCCGGCGCCAGTGCCCGGCGCCTGAGGGCAAAGAGGCGAGTGCTCGCCGGCATCAGATGCGCGACCGCTCCCCCCGCATGCGGGAACAGCATAGCCCAATGGGCGGGGGCCGAGAAACTCGGGCGTCTTCAAAAAAAGGGGTGGCCGAAGCCACCCCTTTCCGTAGCGGAACCGATTGTCGTTTGACCGATTAGAAGGTCAGCGACAGGCCGGTCATAGCGGTATAGCCGGTGTTCTCGAAGGCAGCGTCGGACACACCCAGGGTGCCCTTGCGCTGATCCTTGTAGTCGATGTAGCCGACGGTGGCGAGGGCATCGACGCCCGGGCCCAGGTTGTACTTGCCCGAAGCCTGGTACAGGTCGATGGTGTCCTGCTTGCCGCCGTTATTATTGGTGAAGACATTGCCGCTGTTGCTGTTGCGGATACCGTTCACGCCCGAGTGGAAGTAGCCGAAGCTGACGGCATAGGGGCCGCTGGCATACATCAGAGAGACGTCGTAGGCCTGACCGCCGAAGTCCAGCGGAGCGAGGCCCTTGGTGGCCGACAGGGACACGGTGGACGCGGTGGTGACACCAGCGGTGGACAGCAGGGTGTTGGTCAGACCGCCGCCCTTGGCGTCGTCACGGGTCAACTGGGCCGAACCGCCGAGGGTGAAGCCGGCATAGGACACCTGGGCGCCATAAACCTGCGAGGTCACGCTCTCGGTGCCACCGCAATTGCTCTGCGCGGGATTGGTGCAATTGAGGTTGCCGACCGCGGAGGCATCGACCCAGATGTAACCGGCCGAGGCCTTCACGCCCACCGGGCCGAAGGTGTTGGTGTACAGGGCGGTGCCGCCGAACGCTTCGGCGCGGCCGAGCGGGGTGGCGCGGTTGTCCTGGCGCATCACGTTCGGGACATAGCTGGCGCCCAGGGTCAAGCCGTAGAAGCTCGGGGCGACATAGGTGAGCTTCTCCGCCTTGTCGTCGGCGATGAAGGCGGTGGTGTTGGTCGAGGTGGAGTAACCGACGATCTGGTTCATGCCCATGACCGAGGTCGGCTTGGCGACGGCGAAGTTCAGGCCGAGGATGGAACCACCGACGGTGCCGTTGGCGGCATCGGGGGCCTGCACATGGGTCAGGGCGGTGCCGTTCAGCTGGGTGCCGATGATCGCCTTACCGAAGCCGCCGCTGATCCAGGCATAGCTGGCATCGATGACGTCGGTGGTGATGTCGGAGTGGCCGCCGGCTTCCATGCTGACGAAGATGCCGACCTTCAGGCCGTTGTCCAGGGTGGTGTCGCCGGTGAACCAAATCTCGTTGTCACCCTTGATGTCGGCATTGGCGCGCTGGCCGGCGCCGTTGAAGCCGGCGACCGCATCGGTGGACAGGGTGCCGCTGCCGTTGCTGGTGGCGTTCTGGAACTTGCTGTTCTGCCAAACGCCGACAACCCACCACTTGCTGAAGCCGCCGACATTGATCTTGATGGCGTCGGCAGCGCTGGCGGCATCGGCATTGATCATGCCCACGGCGACCAAAGCGGTGCTGGCGATAAGAATCTTCTTCATGGTATCTCCTCTCTTTGGCCTCCGAATGCCGACCCCCAATGGCCGCATCCGCTATCCAAATGAACGAACGAGCCATATGACGCCATAGCGACCGGCAAAGATCAAGCGGACCGGGCCGCCTTTGTGTCGAAAGACGCGCACTGTGGCAGGAACGCAACAGTCGGGATGCGCAGCAGCCGCTTGAAACGAACGTCGAAGCCACAGACGTCATGGATAATCCGTCCTGATTACGCACCATCCTCCGCCGTCATCCCGGCCAAGCGAAGCGCGAGCCGGGACCCAGGAGTCATGCACAAGCCGATTGGCCAATGGAGGTGCGCACGCCCCCTGGCCCCCGGCTCGCGCTCCGCTTGTCCGGGGTGACGGTCGTATGTTGATTGAGAACGGGGTTCTTGCAAAACCCTCGAATAGCCATTGGGGATTGCCATCCCAACGCCCGTTCCCCCCTTAATCAATTCGAAATCTGGATTCGGAGTCCTGGTTGAAATCGAGAACGGTTGACATGCCGGCGGTATTGTCCACATCACAGGGGGATCCAATCATGCCGGGTGCCTTGTCCATGTCCCCATCCGCTTCCCGCCATACCAGCCGTAGCGCCGCCCTGGCCCGCGCCGCGGCCCTGCTGCGGGAGCGGGATTTCGGCGGCGCGGAACAGGTGGTGCGCGGGATTATCGCCGCCGACACCGCCCCACGGACCGACGCCCTGCTCTTGCTGGCCCAGACCCTGTTCGGCACCGAGCGGCTGGCCGAGGCCCTCGATGCCGCCCGGCAATCGGTGGCATCCGCCCCCGCCAACCCGGATACCCATCTTCAGGTCATCGTCACCCTGTTGGACATGGGCCGGCCGGACCAGGCCTTGGCCGAGGCCCAGGCCTTCGCCGACGCCCAGGCTGCCAATCACGATCAGGGCAATCCCGATGCGACGGCCCTGCTCGGCCTGGTGCTGCGGCGGGTTGGCCGCCTGCCCGAGGCGGTCGAGGGCCTGAGCCGGGTGGTGGCGGCCCATCCCGGCCATGTCTCGGCCCATTTGTGGCTGGCCCATGCCCTGCACGACATCGGCCGCAACGATGAGGCCGCCGCCCTGTACGGCGAACTGGTCCGTCAGATCCCCAGCCTGGAGGAGGCTCATTTCGGCCTGTCCAACACCCTGGCGGATGGCGGAAGGCTGATGGAGGCCGCCCATGCCTATGCCCGCGCCGCCCGCTCCATCGCCGGGTTCAACCAGCGTTGGCCCGATCTGCTGATCCCGGTGGACGGCCTGGCCCAGCCGGTGGTGCCGGCCGGCCCGCCCCGGCCGGACGGCATCGCCATGGTCATCGCGTTCGTGCCGTTCGAGACGCCCTATGTGCCGCTTGGATTGGCCACCCTCAAGGCCTATGT
>Ga0316224_1002679_pt1 | contig 15894 bp, 6 predicted proteins | sample TBH18013metaG_FD_206254 | JGI IMG/M metagenome (GOLD analysis project Ga0316224, IMG submission 206254) | Freshwater microbial communities from Trout Bog Lake, Wisconsin, USA - TBH18013 | ecosystem: Environmental > Aquatic > Freshwater > Lake > Hypolimnion/Profundal zone | place: USA: Wisconsin... | reverse complement strand
CCTCGCCTGCAGCCGTTAGACACCAGTCAAAATTGACAGAAATGTTATTATAGCCAACCGTGCTTGCGGTGAACACTGCTCCCTGGGCTCCGATCGGTGCCGCGCTTGACCAACCGTTGGCAGCACCGTTGGCCCCCGCCTGCGCGCGAACGCGCCAGGTTTTGGTGAGATCGGCAATACCATTTGCACCAGTGTCGCCAGTGGCACCCTGCAGAACGTCGCAGGTGGTGACCCCAACATTCGGGGTGGGATATGAGTCCATACCAATCGCACTAGCCGTGCCAGTGCCAGTGGAAGGCGTCGGGCTGTTGTTGACGGCTATCGAGTTATTTTCAAAGTTCCAAACGGCGATTACAGGCGCGGGGATATTAAAGCCGGCGGATGTCACGGAAAATGCACCCGAGCTGAACTGAATGGTAGCACCATTCAAAGCCCCGGCACTGGTGTCGCTGGCGCTCAAACCCGCAAAGATCGCGACGCCTCCTGAACTAGCCGTGACATTTAAAGTGCCGCCCAAGGTCCAGGTGTTTTGCACTGCGGCAGCGGTGACGGTGTCTCCACCGCCGGTGGGATTGCCGTATTGATCTTCAATGGCCACCACCGGTTGCGCCGCCAGTGCCCCGCCGTCCGTCGCCGGTGCCGTGGGCTGGGTCGTAATCACCAGTTGGGCCGGCACACCGGCACCGATGGTCTGGGATACCGTGTCTTGGCTAAAGCTCGTTGAGTTGATGGCGATGGTCACGGTCGCGGCAGTTTGGAGCAGGTTGGCAGGGGAAGAAGCAGACGGTGTGAAAGTAATCTGACCGGCAGAGACTGAATAGCCAGCGGTTAACTTTGTCCCGTTCACATAGACGCCCGTGATGTCGCCCCGCCAAGTGGAATTGTCCGTAAACGTAATTGTGAATGGCGCATCCACGGTGGCACTGCCAGCGGCGGTGAGAACGGGCGGAGTCGCGCCGATGGTGGAGAAACTGGTTTCGGAGGAATAGCTCGTGCCATTGGCATTTACGGCATAGGCCTTATAATAATAAGTCGTTCCGCCGGTTAGCGAACTAATGCTGCTGCTGTAAGCACCGGTGTCTTGGCCGGCAGTGAACGCCGAAACCATGGTGCCACTGAGCTCTCCGCTCGAGGTCGTGCTGTAATAAAAACCTGAATCGGTGATGGCCGCGCCGCCATCCGCAGTAATATTGCCATTCAAAGTGGCCGTAGTTGAGCCGACGGAGGTAGCTGCCGACGCGGTGACGGTTGGTATCACGCTGTAGGTAAGAACCACCCGACCTGCACCACCTGTGGCACCGGCTCCATTGCTGGAACTTGAGGATTGATCGGCACCACCGCCACCACCACCGGGAGCAGTTCCAGCGTTTCCGTTGCCAGCACTGCTCAAAGCTGCGCCCCCGACACCGCCCCCGGCACTGCCAGAAGATCCTGCGCCCGCACCGCCAGCACCGGAATTGTTGGCGCTGGTCGAACCCGTTCCGCCGGTGGTGCCAGCCGTGTTCGCGGCTGCACCCGAACTGGGAACGTTTCCAGAGTTGGACGCGGTTGCGCCTGGGGTCTGGGTGCGATTTGAGGTTGAAACGCCCGCAGTGTTATTTCCAACTGAACCTGCGCCGCCCACGGCCAATACCGATGCGCCAGAGGAACTCCCGGCGGTCGTATTTCCAAAATAGGAAGAGCCGCCAGTTCCCCCAGCCGTTCCGGTGACAGCGCCACCTGCTCCAGCCGTTCCACCTGCGCCAACGGTCAATTGATAAGTCGTCCCGGGCGTTACCGCCACGCTGGTGACTCGCACATAGGAACCACCAGCCCCGCCACCCGTGGAGGCAAAATGTGCGCCAGCACCGCCGCTGCCGCCCCCACCGCCCCAACATTCAACTTGAACGGAAGCACAACCGCTCGGGCATGTCCAAGTGCTGTTCCCTGCCGTGCTATTGGTGACTGCAAAAGGCACTGGCGCGCCATGCGCCAGACCGGCACCGAACAGAGCCAGAACGACCATCAGGGCTGGCAGTAAATAATGCAGCGCTTTCAGGTGCATCATGGAAAATTGGTTTGATTTCAGCTGGTTTTTCATTTTATTTCAGTTTGGTTTTTATTGACTAGGAAACGTCCTTTTCAAATTGAACCATCATTATACAGGGACGGGTCACAAACAAATGTCAGCCATGTGACAATCCGGTGACAAAGCAAACCGGCATACCAAACCACATCCAGCCGGTGTCAACAAAACAGACAACTATGTCCCAGCAATTGGGACACCGGGGTCAAATCCACGGTCATGGACGGAGCATCCTTGACCATAGCTGAATCGTTCTTGGTCATTGGCAGAGCATCCATGACCATAGATGGTTCAGCCATGGTCATCGGCAGAGCATCCTTGGTCATGGCTGGTTCGTCTAGGGTCATCAGCGGCTCATCCATGGTCATCAGTGAAGCATCCATGGTCATCGCTGGAGCATCCATGGTCATCGCTGGAGCATCCATGGTCATCGCTGGAGCATCCATGGTCGTGGCTGGTTCATCCACGGTCATTGGTGAAGCATCCTTGGTCATGGATGTGTCATCCATGGTCTTGGCTATGGCCTGATTTAAAATATTTTTCTCCCCTTAAATGACGTTGTTTTCCCCATCAAACCGCTTAAAACCATTGCAAATAAAGGAGAAAAATGGGACAGTCCTTAAGGTAATGTAATTAGTTATAGAAAGTAATGATATAATATTTGGAAAGCAGTCTAATGTTGGCGGAAAAATTGCTTTGGAGTTGCACGACGGATTCGGAAAATAAAAATGCAAATAAAATAACACTTAGCAAACTAACATATATGAAAATTAAACATGGAGGATCATTTTTATGATCGCTAAACCTGCCATCGGCTGGCTTAACACCGACAGTGAAATTCTGCTCATCAACGATGTCACTGTGGTGCTCAAAGCCACGGCCGACAACGTGGCCATCTACACCAACCCCGACCCGCCGTTGGCGGAGATCGAACTCGATCTGGCCAACTACGCCACGGCGGTCCATCTGGTGAATGCCGGCCCGGCGGACACCATCAACAAAAACAACCTGCGTCTGGTGCTGACCAACAAGGTGCGCTCGCTCTCGTATTATGTGGCGAAGGCGTGCGGCGGCAACCTCGCAAACCTGATCAAGAGCGGGTTCCCGCCCCAAAAGGGCAAGGGCCAGCCCGTCGGCACGCCCGCCCAGCCCCAGGGCCTGACAGTCGGCCACGGCCCGCAGCTCAGCCAGTTGGTGGCCGGGTTCAACCCGGTCTTTGGCGCAGTCATCTACACCTACCGCCTGCTGGCGAACACGCCCGGCGCGGTGCCGGTGCTGGTGCAGGACACCGCCACCACCCACACGTTCCTCGGCCTGGTGGCCGGCGTGAAATACACCATTGACGTCTGTGCCACGGGCACGGGCGGCACCACCAGCGACTGGAGCGGGGCCATCAGCCTGACCGCCGACTAAACCAAAAATCCCGAATCCTTCAAAATGAGAACGCGCCGGATAACTCCGGCGCGTTCTTTTTTTGCCGGGTTGGCGGCAAAGCACTTCAAGCCGTCTGCGTGGTTGACTTTTCTAGAACGTAACATTGCCGACACACAACCGTAACATAAAGGTGGCATTATCCTTGCCATGATAGTTTTTAACAATAGGGCGCGCCTTGATGGAACGACAAATTCAGGCCAACGCCGGGCTTTTACGTTGATTGAGCTGCTGGTAGTCATCGCCATCATTGCCATTTTGGCGGCGCTGCTGCTGCCGGCGCTGTCCAAGGCCAAAGCCAAGGCCCAACAGACCGCCTGTTTCAGCAACCTGAAGCAATGGGGGCTGGCGGACTCGCTGTATATAGACGACAACAACCAAGTGTTCCCTTGGCCGCGATTCCAACAGGGAACCGCTGTTCAGCAGGACAATCCCACCTGGGGCGATATCTCAACGTTTTTCGGCTTTAATCTCGGCAATGATGTCTGGTTTAATGCGCTGCCCCACTATGTCGGAGGCAAGCCCATGTCCACTTGGGCCAACTCGAATCCTTCGGGCTTTTACAACGCCAAAACCATCTTCACCTGTCCGACGGCGGTCGCCCAAGGCATATTGGCGTCGGATATTCCACAAGGCCCGAGCCCGCCGGAAGGATTGATGGATCAGACGAAACGTCCGCTGTTCAGTTTCGGCATGAATTCAAAACCTACTGATAATGAGGGTGGCGGGGTTCTTAAATCCATGATGATTGCTCACCCATCAGCGTTCGTGCTATACTCGGATGTCCGCAACCGCTCGGATGAACAGCCATATTACGGCACTGCGGCCAACCAGCTTGAACTGGCCACGCCGCACTGCTACACGACGCGCTTCTCCGCGCGACATAATCAGGGCGGCGACATCACCTTTTCCGACGGTCATGTGGCTTTTTTTAAATACAACTACGTCGTATCCGACGGCACTGCCGTCGCCTCTTCTGGTCCAACAGCTGGTCAAACGGTCGCTGCCGGCCACGACCCCGGCCGGTCGGACGTCAACTGGGATTACTTGGGGTTCCCGGTCCAACATTGATTTTAACTGTCAACCGTTTCCATTCTCTACATGAAATCATACGTCCGCTCGCTCCCGTCTTGGTTTAACGTCTGCTTGGCTGGCTGGCTGCTTTTGGTCGCGCCACTACACGCGCTGGCCGACCTGACTTATCTCACGCCCGGCAAGCCGGACGCCGCCGTGCTGCTCGCGCCGCCGCCGCTCCCGGATTCCCCCGAGCAGGCCGCTGACATGGACGAGGTCCGGACTGTTTATCACGCCGCCAACGGCACGGACAAGCAGGCGGCGTATTCGGAAAAAAAATTCTCTGTGTTCAACTTCACCGAGGCCGTCGGCAGTTTTTTTGTTGAAACCAACCTGCCCAAGACCGCCGCGTTTTTTGAGAAGGTGCAGAAGGACGCCGAGACCGTGACCGACCTCGGCAAGGATTATTTCCACCGTCCGCGTCCGTTCACCACCGACCCGAGCCTCGCCAACGGCAAGCTGGAAAAAAGCTTCAGCTATCCCAGCGGCCATTCGACCGAGACCATGGTGCTCGGCCTCGTCCTCGCCGAGGCCGATCCTGCCCAGCACGACGCCATCCTCGCGCACGCCCGGCTGATGGGCTGGCACCGCGTCGAGATCGCCCGCCATTATCCGACGGACATCTACGCCGGCCGCGTGCTGGCGCAGGCCATCGTCCGCGAACTCGACAAGAACGACGCCTTTCAAAAAGAGTTGGCCGAAGTGAAGGTGGAAATCGCCACCGCACAGAAATAATTTCTGCCGCCGGGGACGGTTGCAGTCAGGCACAACGCGCGGCACCATTCGGACGTGCCGGTTCTTTCTGTTGGCAAATTGATTTAAATGAAAAAACATATCCTGTCGGTGGCGGCGATCCTGGCATCAGCCGCAGTTCACGCGCAATTCCTGCCCGGCCAGCTCGCGGTGCTGCGCGTCGGGGACGGCGCAGTGAACCTGCACCTCAAACAGGCGCCGGTGTTCGTGGACCAGTTTGATCCCGGCCGCTTCAACGCCGCGCCGACGTTCACCGTGCCGATTCCCACGAACGGCCCGGACACTTTGTTTTTCAACAGCCACGCGGCGACCGAAGGAATTTTGACCCGCTCGGCCGACCGGCGGCTGCTCGCCCTCGCCGGCTACGGCGGCGTGAACCTGCTCGAAAAGCCCGGCACGCCCTCGTTGCTGGACATCCAGCGCGGCTTCGGCACGGTGGATGCGGCGGGCACCGTCCACACTTATTTGTATCAGCCCCATGATCCCTCCGAAAAGGCCAACGCCCGGGGCGCGGCGACGGACGGCACCAATAATTTCTGGGGCTGCGGCAACGCCGGTGGGACACTGTATTACAATCCGACCAGCGGCAAGGGGACTTTGCAGTTTGAACCCTTTCAAAATTCACGCGCCGCAAAAATCATCAATCAGATTCTTTACATCAGCCTGAACGGGCCGGACGGGACGGCGATTGACGAGCCGGCGGGGATTTACCGGTTTGTGGACAAAGCCGGCAACGCCCTGCCCTTGCCGCGCCAGGCGGATGCGACCATTGACTTGGTGGTGCCGGTCACCGCGCCTTACACCAAGAATGTCGGGTTCGACATGAACCCGGACAAGACCATCGCCTATATGTCCGACACCATGGCGGGAGTTCAAAAATACGTCAAATCCGGGCTGGTCTGGAAACTGGCCTATAATTTTGCCATCCCGCAGACCATTCCCGCCGCCGAGAATCACGCCACCGGCTGTTTCGGGCTGGTCGTGGATTTTGGCGGCGCGGCGCCGGTCATTTACGCCACCACCACCGAAGGCTACGGCGGCACGGTCAACTCCAACCGCGTGGTGCGCATCGTGGACACCAACGCCACCGCCGCCGTCACCACCATCGCGCAATGCACCAGCACCAACATGGCCTTTCGTGGCATAGATTTCACCCCTGAAGCGGGAACAGTGCCGCCGGCCAATCCCCCAAAATAATCCGCGCCGGCACCACATCACCTCAAGTTTCACGGCACTTGCAGCCGGTAAAAACTTTGCGGATTGGTGGCGGCGTAATTGGTCAGGGAAAAATTGCCGTTGCCATCAAACTGATTGGTCAGCAGGCGCGTCCAGCCGGCCAGCGGCGTGGCGAGGTTGGTTGACCCGAGGAGATAAAAATTTGCGTTGGCCACGCCGGCACCGCCTTTGAACACCAGCCCGCCGCCGGCAATGGAAACCGCGCCGATGAGCGGCGTGGCCGTGACGACGACGGACAGGACGCCGTTGGTATTGATGGAATTGGTGTTCCAACCGAGACCAACCGGCAGGGCGGGCAAAACCAGGTTCGTGAACGCGCCAAAATAGCCGGCCGCGTTGAACAGCTTAAAACTATTGCCTTCCGCCAGGGCCGGCCCGAAGTTGCTCACGGTCAGCGTGCCGCCGCAGGTGATGTTGGTGGCGATTAGCTGTGAACTGTTCCCGGCGTTGTTGACCAGCATGAGGAGGTTGCCGCCCAGCATGGCCGCGTTCGTCACAGTCAAGGTTCCCGCCGTGGCCGGACCGCCCGGGGCGATGGTCGAATTGGCGATGCTGGTGACGCTGCCGTTGACCACGCCGCCGCCGGTGAGCGTCTGGCCATTTGCCAGCGTCAACAGACCCGACGAAGTGCGGGAAACATCCAGAGTTGCGCCGGCGGCCACATTAATTTTGCCGCTGCCGCCAATGGAAGCGCCCGAGCCCAGGGCCAGAGTTCCGGCGCTGACCAGCGTGTTGTTGGTGTAGGTGCTGGTTCCCATGAGCGTCAGCGTGCCGCCGCCCAGCTTCGTCAGGCCGCCGCTGGCATTGGGCGCGGTCGTCACCGCACCAACGGTCGCGCCGCCGCCGCCGCCGCCGGCGAGCGTCACCGTTGGGTTGGAAATGTAGCCCGTGCCGGGACAGGTGACCACGATGCCCGTAACCGCGCCATTGGTGGGATTAATCGTGGCATACGCCGTGACGCCGCCGCCACCGCCGCCGCTGATGATCACCTGCGGCGGAACAATGTAGCCCGAACCCGCCGCGCTGACGGCAATCGCGGTCACGCCGCTGCCCGCCGGGCCCAGCAGCGGCTGGCCGATGGTGATGGCCTGGCCGTTGTCGTTGATGGTCGCGCCGCCGGCATAGACATAAACGCCGGCCAGGTTCGTGATGAACGCGGTATTGCCGGCGGTGCCGGCCTTGAGCGTGCCGCCGTTGAAATTGATGTTCACGTTGACATTGGAGCCGGCCACGCCGTTCTCGAAGCCGAGGGTCTGCAGCAAACCGCCGTTCAGGTTCAAGGTCGTGATGTTCGCGCTGTTCCCGCCGGCGACATAGCCCGCGCCCTGGTTGAGCTTGACGCGCAGGCTCGGCGTCAGGATCTGGCCGGTGCCGCTAATGGTGGTCACGTTGGTCTGCTGGCCGGCGGCCCAGCTAATGGACAGGCCGTTGATGTTGTTGTCCGCCGGCGTGCCGCCGCCGCTGATCTGCACCGTGCCGCCGACAATGTTCACCACGCTGGATTCGCCCGACGCCCCGCGGTTGGGCAGAAAATAAGTGGCGGTCGAGTTGGGCAAATTCACCGTGCCGCCACTCATGTCAAACTGGCCGAACGTGCCCGCGCCGCCGCCGGAACCGGCGGGATCAATTTCGCCCGCCAGACCAAGCGTGCCGCCTGACAGGTTGTAATAGCCATACGCCCCGGCGACGCCGCCGATCTGGAAGCCACCCAGCGGGGCGGAGGTGTTGGACACCGTGCCCGAACCAGACTGGTAAATCGCCGCCGCCTGGCCAGCGACCGAGCCAACATTGACCGTCGCGCTCGTGGTGATGCTTCCGCTCCCGCCGACCACGAGCGTCCCCTGCTGCACCGTGGTCGCGTTGGTGTAAGTGTTGACGCCGGTCAACCGCATGGTGCCGGTGCCGGACTTGATGATGCCGGAATCAGGTTGAGAAGTGCCGTCTGTGAACGTGCCGCTGACATTCAAATCAACGCCGCCGGCCGTGCCGCCGTTGGCGACATTGAAGACGGTGCCGCCGGCCTGCGTGGGAACCACATGAAGGGCGGTGATGGTGGAAATGTTGGTTCCCCCGCTGACCACCACTCCGTCATCCAGATTCCAAGAGCCCCAGACAGTGTTGCCCGTTCCTAAATTCGCCAGCGTTCCACCGGCCAGCGTCAAGGCTCCGCGAATATGCGTGGTGGGACCCTGGCCGCTGTCGGCTGAACCCAGCCCGGTCAGCGTGCCGCCGGCATTGACGGTCACCGGCAAACTGCCGAGCGGGCTGGCGGAACCGGCCAGGGAATTGTCCGCGTTGATCTGGACCATGCCGCCATTATTAATTGTCAGGCCGCTGCTGGCGTAGAGTCCGCCCAGTCCCAAATTGGCAAAGGCCAGGTCCAGCGCGCCGCCGTTGACCACGGTCGGCCCGGTGTAATTGTTCGTGCCGGTTCCGCTCAAGGTCAGGATGCCCGGGCCGGAATTGGTTAGCGCCATGGTTCCGCTCAAATAACCGCTGCCGGAAAAAGTGTAGTTCTGGCTCGCCGCAACGGTGACCGCCAGGGGCTGCAGCGCGCCGGTCAGGTTGACCGCCGGTGTGTTCGACCCGGTGTTGTTGAAAGTCACCACGGCGCCGGATTGAAAGACGGCGGGGTTCGTGCCATTGAGCCAGTTGGTGCTCGTGGTGTCCCAGTTGTTCGCGAGCCCGTCGCCGAGCCACGTCAAGGCGAGCTGCGACACGATGAGATTCACCTGCCCCTGGACCGAGGTGTCAACCGTGCAGGCGTAACCCGCCGGCACCGCGCCGATGGCCAGCGTGCCGACACCCAACGCGCCGACGTAGGTGAACAGCGTGTAAGTGCCGGAATCGAAGCCGCCGGCGTCGCTGATGTTCAATGTGCCGGCGAGCGTGAGGTCGCCGGTGACGGCAACCAAGTCGCTGTTCGTGCCAACCTGAAATTGGAGGCTGCTGGAATTGTTCAAGCCGAGGTCGTTGCCGATGCTCAACGTGCCGGGCGCGCTGCCGCCCGGCGCAAGCGTCGCGCCGGCGGCGAGCGAAACCTGTCCGGCAATCGTGCCGGTGCCACCGAGTGTCGCGCCGGGATTGACGCTGACCGTGCCGGTGCCGGTGCCGCTGCCGGCGGTGTTGTTGATGAGCAGCGTGCCGGCGTTGACCGTGGTGCCGCCGCTAAAAGTATTGTTGCCCGCCAGCGTGAGCGTGCCGGTGCCGGTTTTGGTGAGCGCGGTGAAGCCGTCGTTGTCGCTGATGGATCCGGCGAAGGTGGTGCTGGCATTGTTCGCCCCGATGAAATAATAGGTGGGCGCGGCCACGGTAGAAGCGCCCGTCAAGGTGGTGCTCGCGCCGCCGCTCAAACCACCAAAAATAAACGTGCCGGAGTTACGGTTAAGCAGCGTCGTGTTGCCGCTGCCGAGGTTGAAGCTCGCGCCGCTATTGTCCACCACGGCGTAGTTGTTGTAGTTGAACCGGAGAAAGCAGTTGCTGTTGCTGACGGTGAGCGTGCCGCTGTAATTGCTCAGGTCGCCCGAGATGTCAAACGTGTTGCCGGTGCCGGAAACGGCGAGGTTCAAGTTGCCGCCGCCCGTCACCGCGCCGCCGATGCCGCCGAGCGTGCCGGCGTTGAGGAAGGTATTGCTGGCGACATTGATGGCGTTGTAAAACTTTACGCTGGAACCAAGGCTCAACGTGCCGCCGTTCAGGGTCAGCGGGCCGAACCCAAAAGCCTGATACTGGTTCAGGTAAATGGTGCCGCCGTTCAGCGTCGTGCCGCCGCCAAATCCGTTTGAGCTGTTCAAGGTCAGCGAACTGGAACCGCTCTTGACGAGGCTGGCGATGCCGCCGAGCGCGCCGCCGCCGAGGGTGTAGGCGCGCGAATTATTTGTGACCAGCACTGTCGCCGGCTGCACCGTGCCGGTGATGGTGACGGTGCCGTTGGTGGAAGAGTCGTCGAACCGCACGGTGTCGAGATTGTAAAATTCGTCGGCGGCCGAACCGTTGATCCAGTTCGTCGTCGTGGACAAATCCCACGCGCCGCCGTTCGTGCCGCTCCAGACCAGGGACGCCGCGCTGCCGGTGACGGTGAGGCGCGTGTAGGATGGGTTGCTGCCGGCGGCCGGACAGTTTACGGAAAAAGTCTGCCGCGTTCCCGCCGGCAGGTTGGTGGTCACGCTGCTCCACGCCGTCGAGTTGGTCGCGCCGGTGATCAGGTAATAATTGCCCGCGCCGAGCGCGTTGTTGACGAGGTTGAAATTGTAGGTCTGCGCGCCGCTCATGCTCAGCGTGCCGCCTTGCATGACAATCTGGTCGTTCGTGCCGGTGGGCGAGCTGGACAGGTCAAAATTCAACGTCGGCGCGGCGAGCGTAAGGCCGTTGCTGACGGTCAGCGTGCCGAAACTGCCGTTGCCCAGGCCGGGCGAAATGATGCCACCAGATTGAATGGTCACGCCGCCGCCTAAAAACCCCGTGCCCTGCAACGTCGTCCCGCCCACCACGGTCACGGGGCTGTTGCTCAAGCTTCCGGTGACGAGCAGCGTGCCGTTGCTCACGGTCGTCGCGCCCGAGTGCGTGCTGATGCCGCTCAAGGTGAGTGTGCCGGTGCCGGTTTTGGTGAGCGCAGTTGAACCGAGACTGCCATTTTGAATCGAGCCGGCAAAAGTGGTGTTCAGGTTAAGGCCGCCCACCTGCCAGGTGACGAGACCGCCGTAGCCTTGCCCGCTACCCATCAAATAAGCCCCGCTGTTGCCGGATAACGCGCCGATATTGATCGTTTCGCCACTGGGCGTGCCATACACACCCACGGTTTCGTTGCTGACGGTCAGGTTGGCATTGTTGAAACTGTCGAAAGCGCCGCCTTGAAACTGGCAATCCAGCATCGCCCCGCCGCTGACGTTCAAGACACCGGCAAATTGCGACCAACTGCCCGACAGATAGTCGCGCGTGCCGCCGGTGTTGGACGGGGCGACGAGGTTGAGCGTGCCGCTGTTGGTGACGGTGCCGCTGATGGTTTCGCGCTGCGACATGACGATGGTGTTGGTGGAGCCGGCGGCGATGGAAAGGTTGTTGGCCAGCGTAAGATAGGTGCTGCTGCCGCTCAACGAGAAGGACAGCGTCCCGCCGTCCAGCGTGATGGCTCCGCTGCCAAAGGAGGCGTTGTTGTTGTATTCAATCTCGCCGCCGTTGACAACCTGCGGGCCGGTGAAGGTGTTGTTGTTGTTCACGAGCAAAGTTCCCGCGCCGGATTTGGTGAAGCTGCCCGCGCCGGCAATCCCGCCGCTGCCGCTGAATGTGTAATTCTGGTTCGCGCTGACGACCACGCTGCCAGGCGAAACCGTATTGGTGATGTTGATGGCCGAACTGGCGGAGCCGGTGTCGTCGAACGTGACATTGTCGGTGTTGTTGAACGTGATGAGCGTGCTGCTGTTGTAAAACCAGTCGGCGGTGTTCGTCACATCCCAGATGTTGTTGACGCCATCGCCGCGCCAGACGAGATTTTTCGGATTATAAACGACGGACACCAGCACGCCCATCGTGTTGGTCATCGTCGTGCCGTCATTGCCGGCCACGGCAAAATTAAAACTCGCCAGCCCGGTGAAACCCGGCGTCGGCTTGAAAAATGCAAAGTGGCCGTTGGTCAGCGTGACGGTGCAGTTGGTCAGGTTGAAAAAAGCATAGGCCGGGCTGGCGTTGGTGAAACCCAGCGTGTAAGGCCACAGGTCAATGGCCGTCGCGTTCGTCTGCACGAAGGCGTGCGGGCCGGCCAGCCAGTTCAAATAATTTTCGATGTTCGCATAGCCGTTCGCGGCGATGGTCATGGCCTGGTTGCTGGTCAGCGAAAGCCCGACGGCGTTTTTCCAGATGTCGGGGATGCCATCGCCATCGGTTTCCGTCAACTGCGTGCCGCCGTCAATCGTGCCGTAGCCGCTGTTGCCCAGGCCCGTGTCCGTGGTCAGGCCAATGATGCGTCCGGCCGTGCCCAGCGAAGTCACCTGACTGATGACCAGTTGATCCAGTTGATCGGACGGCAAAGTTCCCGCACTGGAAACGTCCGTCCGGTAGGCGGCCAAGGCGGAGGTGGTCGGAATGGTGGCGGTGACGGACGACCACGGCGAACTCAACACCGTGACGCCGCCGGGATAAGTGGAGCTGCCACTCAAGGTGCCGTTTTTGCTGCTGTCCAGCAGATTGCCCGAATAGTAAACCGACTGGCCGCTGTCAAACTGGAAGAAATCATTGTTGGCACTGGTGGTGGATGGACCCGCGATGAAATAGTTGTTGATGATGTCGTGCTTAAAATTACCGGCGGTGTCGGCCACCGTGTAACCCGCCCGATAGTCGTAGATGACATTGTTGAGATAAACCGTGTTGGCCTTGGCGAGCGGCTGGCGATTGTGCGCGTTGACCCAGAGGTTGTTGACATAGGACGCATTGCCGCCCTCGACGTGCGCGCCGAACTGCTGGTTGATCGGGTCGGCGATGATGCAGTTTTGGATCGTGAAGTTCACCGTGTTGACCGCGTCAATGCTGTCCCACTGGCCGAACTCGACGGAGACGTGGTCGAAAATCATGTTGCCGGCTTCGGTGGCGGCCCCGCTGGCGGAGCCGATGCTGATGCCGCTCTGGCTGGTGCTGCTGCCGCCCTGCCGGACCCGCAGATGCCGGCAGATGATGTTGGTCCGTCCGTAGAACGACAGTTCCGCGCCCTGCAACCCGATGCCGCCGCCGGGCGCCGTCTGCCCCGCAATCGTCAGATTGCTGGCGGCCGAAACCGCAGAGCCAAGATTGATATAACCGCCGACATCAAAAACAATGATGCGGTTGGGCGAACCCACGGCCACGCGAAACGTGCCGGCACTGCCGTCGTCAGCGAGCGAGGTGACGTGATACACCGATCCGTTGCGCCCGCCGGTGGCGTATTGGCCGAACCCTTGCGCGCCGGGAAACGCCAGCGTCTGACCAAACAGCGCCGCCGGGATCAGAACCAGCAGGGCCGCCAACAAACCCGCAAATGTTCTTGCCGCATGGCAAAAAACTGCACGCACCGGCGACGAAGGCAAAGGAATCACGCTCACAAGGTAATTCAAAACCGGCCACCCGTCATATCAACAATTGTGGTGACACCGCGCGCCGGTCATTGAACCTCGAGAATATAAAACTGCTGGGTCCCGTTGGTGCTAGCGGCGTTGGTGCAATTAAAATTGCCGCCGACATCGAACCGGTTGGTGGCGCTCACCGACCATTGCGCCAGCGGCAGCGCCAGATTGGTCGAGGACAGAATGTAATAATTCCAGTTGGGCGTGCCGCCCGTTCCATGCCAGACCAGGTTGCCGCCGGAAAAATTCACGCCGGTGGTGGCCGGCGGGTTGGTGCTCACGACAGTGAGCGAACCATCCACGGCAAGCTGGGCGGTGTCCCAGGACAATCCAGCGTTCAACGCCGGCAGACTGACGCTGCTGAACGAGCCGGCATAACCGCCCGCCGCGCTGAACAACTTAAAACTGTCGCCGGCGGTGAAGGCCGCCACACCGCTGTTGGTCACCATCAGGATGCCGCCTTCCGTCAAGATGCCGGATACATTCACGGCATCATTTGTGAGCGGCGAATGCTGGATCTGCACCTGCGTCTGGCTGCCATCGGCGAGCGTGAGACTGTTACTGATGGTCAGAATGCCGAGCGGATTGCCCGGCGCGAGCGTCCCGCCGGAATTGACCGTGACCGCGCCGCCGACCGCGCCGGAGCCGCCGAGGGTTCCACCAAATTGCACCGTCACACCGCCCGTTCCCGTGGCCGAGCCGCCGGAACTGCCGACCATCAGCGTGCCACCACCAATCACGGTTCCGCCGGTGTAAGTGTTCGTGCCGGTGAGCGTCAATGTGCCGTAACCAAGCTTGGTCAAAGTCCCGCCACCGCTGGTCAGCGCCGTTGCAAACGTCACGTTCTGGCCGGCGGTGTCAATGCTGACCGCCTGGTTCGCCGCCACGCTGAAACGGGCGGAGTAATCAAACTGGTTGGTCACGGAGTATTGCAGCGTGCCGCCACCAAACGTGATAGTGCCCGACTTGCCCAGCGGACCAGAACTGCCGGCAGCTTCCGGGGCGTTGACATTCAGCACACCGGCATTGATAGCCGTGCCGCCGGTGTAAGAGTTCGTGCCGGAAAGCGTCATGGTGCCCGCGCCGGTCTTGGCCAGGCTGCCGGCCGCGCCCAGATGTCCGTAGATGGTTCCCGCACCGTCCTGATCCACGAGGAGGCCGCTCACAATCAAGTCCGAACCCGCCCCGCCCGTCACGGCGGCGACATTGAAGGTCGTCGGCGCGGCCAGATGATAACCACTGCTCGCATTGCTGGGACCAGAAATAGTCGAGGGCAAGTTGCCGCCCACCGTAACCGTGCCTTCCAAATCATACATCTGGAATGCGGCATACGAACCACCGGTGCCGGTCAAGGTGCCGCCATTAAGTTGCACCGGCCCCAAGGTCTCGATGTCGTTGGCCGTGTCCGTCACCGTCGCGCCGCTATTGATGACCAGCGTCGCACCCACCGTGGTGAGGGTGCTGCCCAGCGCATTGCCCAAGGTAAAATTCAAGGTGCCGCCGCTGTTGACAATTATTTCGCGCGCAACGCTGGTATTGCCCAAGGCGCCGGATGTGGGATTGTTAATGTTGTTATTAAGACTCACCGCGAGCGTGCCATGGTTGACATTGAGGTCGCCGGTGAAGGTGTTGGTGCCGGAAAGCGTCACCGTGCCGCTGCCAACAATGGCGGTCGGGTTGGCGGTGCCGGCGCCGGTGCCAGCGATGGTTCCCGTGCCGCAGTTCAGGTTCGCGCTGCCGCTGACCACGCCGCTCACGGTGAGCGCATGCCCGGCCGAAGCAGCGAGCGTTCCGCCGGCGCCGCTCAGGAATACCGGGCGGGGATTCGCGCCGGCAATGTCCAAGGCGAATGTCGCATTTCCGAACAGCGTGCCGCCATTAATGTTCACGGTGGCCGCCGTGGCGACTGCGCCGATGTTAGCATCGTTAGTAATGACCGTATAGCCGCCGTCCAGGTAAGTCTGGCCGGTATAGGTGTTAGTTGTGCTGTTTAATAATACCGACCCGGGACCACCTTGGGCGTAGCTTCCGGTTCCTCCGCTGTTGCTCCCATTCACATAATTTGCATTGATGATGAGTTCGCCTGACGGATTGTTTTGCCACACCGTCAAGCCGGTGGCCGCGCCCGATGAACGGCTGCATTGAAAAGCATACTGTGATTGACCTGAATTGGGCGCGATGGTGACATTATTGGCACCTAAATTAGGAGTAACCAGCAAGGCGCCCACGACGGCACCGCCAAATGCT
>Ga0316224_1002678_pt1 | contig 15899 bp, 10 predicted proteins | sample TBH18013metaG_FD_206254 | JGI IMG/M metagenome (GOLD analysis project Ga0316224, IMG submission 206254) | Freshwater microbial communities from Trout Bog Lake, Wisconsin, USA - TBH18013 | ecosystem: Environmental > Aquatic > Freshwater > Lake > Hypolimnion/Profundal zone | place: USA: Wisconsin... | reverse complement strand
TTCGGCTACGCCTTGCCCCTTCACTCGGTCAACCTGTGTTGCAGGTTGGCCGAGCGAATTATCGCCTGGGGCGATAACTGAAAAAGAGGTTGCCCAGTCGCACGCTCCGGGGACGAGGGGCAAGCCCCCCGTTGAGAAACCGCCTGCTGGGGCAGGCTATTTTGGCTAGGGCCAAAATTGTCTCACGGCTCCCCCCACCCGATTTCGTTCCCGCTGGGGCGGAAAGCGAATTTGGGTACAAGCATAAAACCAAGTTAAATTCCTCGCCGTATTAGCCAGAACCAGAAGATGACATTAAAAACAAATGGCTGGTAACGAATCAGGAACCGACAGATTTGTTATTAGGTACAATCAGGAAAAGGTCGTCCAGCACTAGCAAGTCAAAGAGCAGAACTAAGAGGCTGGTTCCGAAGTGGAGCTGTCTCTTGTTGCATAAAATGTCGAGGGAGTATAGTCTAGAAACTCGATTCCCCTCTCAGGTATTGTTCAAATGGATCAGATGATTACGCCCCCCGATATATTTCCATGGAATGCAAATTTCGAAACTGGCATAGCTGTTGTTGATGAACAACATCACCAGCTTGTTGATCTGTTGAATAAACTGGTCAGTCGGTTGGCTTATGAGGCTGATACGGAGGAACTGAATCAAGTGTTCGAGCAATTGAACGACTACACTTTAATGCACTTCAAGACCGAAGAAGGCGTTTGGAAAAAGTATCTACTTGAAGATGAATTGCCCATTGAGCACGAAATGACGCATAGGTCCTTTGTCACTGAAGTGGACATCCTTAGGGGGAAAAGAGATTTTCTTGCGAGTGATAAAGTAATTGAGGAGATTGTATTATTTCTTACGCACTGGTTAGCCTTTCATATTCTTGAGGCTGACAAGCATATGGCAAAAATCATACTTTCCGTGCAACAAGGTATGGCTTTACCTGAAGCCAAGGAAAAAGCTCAAATGGAAATGAGTGGTGCCATGAAGGTGCTTATAGAAACGATTCTTAGCATGTATGACACTTTGTCATCGCGCACTTTGCAACTCATGCGCGAGATCGCAGAACGTCAGCGCGTTGAGGATAGATTGCGTTTATCCAAAAAAGCCATAGAAAGCACGCTTGAATCGATATTCATTACAGATGCAAGCGGTAAAATCATAGATACTAATCCATCGTTTTGTCTTGATGTACAACAGGAACATGAACAGATCATTGGGATGGACATCCGGCAAATTAAGCCTGGATTATTCAATCTAGATAAAACAGATGAAATCTGGAAAACAGCGACTGAAATCGGTCATTGGGCAGGTGAAACCGTCTGGCGTGATGCCCACGGGGAAGTAGAGGGAGCTTGGCTCGCTCTTTCTGCAGTCAAAGATAATCATGAGGTCATCACTCATTACGTTGGTGTAGTGTCGTCCGTGTCGCTATTGGTCAAACGGCAGCACATTCTGGAAGATGAAGCCAATCATGATGCCTTAACTGGCCTGCCTAACCGCAGAGTTTTGCATGACCGACTCAGTCAAGCGGTTATGCGTAGCAATCGCAGCGGCAAACTATTAGCTGTATGCTATCTGGATCTGGATGGTTTTAAGCAAATAAACGACTCACTAGGACATGACGCTGGAGATGATGTATTGCGTTTAATTTCTGGCCGAATGAGCAAGGTACTTCGCGGTGAAGATACGGTTGTTCGTCTTGGCGGGGATGAATTCGTTTTGCTATTGGCTAATCTGGATAACGTTGTCAATGCTGAACAATTGTTAAACAGGATATTGCAGGATATTGCTCAACCTATTTTGCTACATGGAGTTCCTACCGGAGTCACCGCAAGTATTGGAGTTGCACTCTACCCAAGAACTCAGGGAAACTGTCACCTTTCGGCGTTAAGCGCCACCGACTTTCGGCGTAATGGCGCCACTTGAAACAGTCATTTCAGGGGCTCAAACTGGGGTAGAGAATGCGTGATTTTTGCTGTTTTTGCAATCGTATTTTTTGACCTTTTTTCCGGCCGCTCCGCCGTACCAATCTTGAAGGTCAGATTTTTCGTAAATCAGTTTTGGGTATTGCTCCCGGCGGGTTTGTTTTTGGCTGAAATTTTTTATTCGATAAAAAGGCCGCAAACCCAAGTTGCATCCTGGGCGCGGCCTTCACTAAAATCACCAGCGCATTTGTGTGGAGCTTGGATTTTATGCTGACGTATTGGCATCAAGCCGGACTTGGCTTGCCCCCTTTCTCTACAGACGCTTTTGACCTTCCCAACACGGGTTTTGGATCACGGTAACTGTCCCCATCCAGTACCACGCGATAAGCGCCGTGGCGCAATCTATCCAGTGTTGCGGAGCCGATCATTTTGTTTGCGGCGAACGCTTCACCCCATTCATCGAAGTCGAGATTGCTGGTCAGAATGGTTGCGGTACGCTCGTAGCGTTCAGCGATCAAATCATGGAAATCTTCATCTTCAGGCGACCGTAAGGGTTTGAGCCCGAAATCATCAATAATCAACAGCGATACTCTGGCCAGCGATTGAAATCGCCGTGCATAATTACCCGTCGCACGAGCTTCGCGCAAGCTGCCCAAGAGTTGTGTCTGCGTGACGAACAGCACGTCATAGCCCTGGCGGGCGGCAGCATGCCCCAGAGACTGCGCCAGATGGCTTTTGCCGGTGCCGCAGGGGCCTACAATCTGCACGGCGACCTTCTCCTCGACGAAGCGGCACGTAGCCAGATCATGGACCACGGCACGGTTCAAATTGGGCAGTCGTTCGAAGTCGAAACCTTCCAGCGTTTTCTGGCTGCGGAAGTTTGCGCGGCGCAGTCGCAGCTCCAGTTTCTTATGCTCGCGCCGCGCCACTTCGTCATGGATCAGCAGGCTGAGGAAATCGGTGTAGGGCAACTTGCGGTCTATGGCTTCGCGGTTGCGGGCTTCGAGCGAATCAAGGATGCCGGACAGGCGCAATTGTTTGAGCAGGGGTGTTAATTCAGGAATCGGATTCATGGTGGGCCTCATTGAAGATTGGATGGGGTATCGCGGCAGAAACGGCCGCCTTCGGTGTACGTGGCAGCAAGCGCATCGAAGGCGGTGAGCAGGGTGAGTTGATCCAGCCCCTTCTCCAGAATGCGCTTGACCACCTTGTAGCCCGGCGTGCCATAGTGGTTGGCACGCGAGCAGGCCGCTTCCAATCTGGCATCGCCATATTTCTGCTTGAGGCGCAGTACACCCTGCACAGCACGCAGCCTGATCAAGACGTGGTCGCTGAACATGGCGTGCACCATGGCATGGCAGGCTGGACCAATCTGTTCTGCGGATTTCAAACACCACTGCGTGTCCTGCATTTGCCACGCCTGTGCCTCGGGTGGCATATGATCGGTCAGGGTCTTGCGTAGCCCTTTCCCCACCAGTCGCACATGACTGGCCACCGCTTCGTGTTCGCGGTACAGCGTCACCATGGTGTCGGTCGCCTTCAGCCACAAGTCACTTCCGGTCAGCGTGAACGGTGCCGAGTAATAGTTGTTTTGAAATACGACATGAGCGTCACGATAGACGTTGACTTTGGCCCATGAGCCAGCCTTGTTCGCTGGCCATCTCGCGAACCTGTGCGAGCTTTTTACGCCCCATCGTTTTAGACCGGGCAATATCCCGGTCGGAATCTCCCTGGCGCATGCGCACCAAAGCATTTCGGTATTGATACATCTCGAACCTCCGTTTACTCACAACCTCTCCCGGCAAAATGCCGCGAGTCTAGTTGTTGAATGAAAGTTCGAGCCCCTGATCAGGGTTCCAAGTGGCTCCTTAACGCCGGAAGTTTACTGGCTCCATTACGCCGGAATTCTGCTGGCTCCATTACGCCGAAAGTTTAGTGGCTCCTTAACGCCGGAAACCAAATGGCTCCATAACGCCGGAAATTCACAGAAACTCCGAGCAGTTGCTTAAACACGCCGATGAAGCAATGCTTGCAGCTAAAAGGGCTGGAAAATCCCGCTACCATTTTTTCCAGTAACCGATATATTTTTGGAGCGTACCTTCGACTGTTTCCTCTTTAGTATTTAAAAAAAGGGAATGCTATGTCAAAATTCGACATCAAACTTAGAGAAGCTATCAGGACTTCGTATGCAGCTTTCACAAATATCGTGAAGCAACGTCTTGAAATTGAATGGCTGTTATCTGAAAGCTAAATGAGTGCTTTGTCTGGCTGATTTAGTAAAAACGGGAAGATTGTCTGACAAATTTGCTGCAAATTGAACGGCAGTTATTATGATGGATAACTGACCATCGGTATGTAGATGCTAAAGGGACAAGGATCGGTCAAAAGTGGATTTCATGAGGGGCAGTTTCTCGACAAGCTGTTAAGCAATTTCATGTGCCGCAGTGTGCCAGAGCCAGTTACCAATACGCAAGCATGATGTCATAATACTGATTATTGAAGGTCTTACCAGAATAACAAGAAGAACATCTAGGCGTTAGTAATCGGACTGCTGAGGATTAAGCGTTTTCAATATATTCCAACCCATCAGAAATAATCTGCAAAAATGACGAATAATTTGTTAAGCGAAGCCCGTCCGGATGCTATTCAAGATTTCCAAGCGTTGTTTGAATCCGTGCCGAGCTTGTGTCTCGTCCTCGATCCAAAATTGGTCATTGTTGCCGTAAGTGATGCCTATGCCAAAGCAACCTTGACCAAACGAGAGGAAATTATTGGACGTGGCATATTCGATGTATTTCCTGATAACCCAGATGACTCAGCAGCCGATGGTGTGCGTAACCTCAAAGCATCTCTTTTTCGGGTGCTCAAAAGTCAGGAGGCCGATGCCATGGCGGTGCAGAAGTATGATATCCGCAAGCCAGAGGCTGAGGGGGGCGGATTTGAAGTACGTTACTGGAGCCCACTTAATTCCCCTGTATTTAATAAAGACGGCATCCTGATCAACATCATCCACCGGGTTGAGGATGTAACGGAGTTCGTCCAACTCAAACAAAAAGGAATCGAACAAAAAAATCTTACCGAGGAGTTGCGTGATCAGGCAGTAAAAATGGAAGCGGAGATTTACGCCCGTGCTCGTGATGTTGCCGAGATCAACATAAAGCTCAAGAATACTGAATTAGCACTGAAAAAGAGCGAGCAACGTTATCAGGGAATACTACAAGATCAAACAGATTTTATCTGTCGCTTCAAGGCTGATGCCACCATACTTTATGTCAACGATGCTTTCTGCCGTCTATTTGGCAAGAGCAGCAAGGAGTTGGTCGGCCACAAATGGCAGCCCGTTGTTGTGCCTGAAGATCTTTCATCAGTCGAAAATAAATTGGGTCAGCTAACCCCCTCCAATCCGGTTGTGACAGTTGAAAACAGGGTTGTCGATGCACATGGTGATATCCGCTGGGGACAATTTGTTAATCGGGCGTTTTACGACCAGCATGGCAGCCTGACAGAAATTCAATCCGTGGGACGTGACATCACCGAGCACAAGAAATTGGAAGATGCACTTTCCAAAAATGAAAAAGAACTGCGGTTGCTGGCGGAAGCCATGCCGCAAATTGTGTGGATAACACGCCCTGATGGCTGGAATATTTATTTCAACCAGCAATGGGTGACTTACACCGGGCTCACCCTTGAGGAAAGTTATGGGCATGGATGGAGTAAGCCTTTCCATCCTGATGACCAAAAACAGGCACTGGATGCATGGCAGAATGCAGTCAATAACCATGCTACCTATTCACTCGAATGTAGGTTGCGACGTGCCGATGGAGAATATAAGTGGTGGCTGATACGTGGTAAACCTGTACTCGACCAAGACGGAAATATTTACAAATGGTTCGGAACCTGTACCGATATTAATGATATCAAGCAAGCCGAACAAACCCAGAAAAAACTTATCCGCTCACAAAGGCTGCTGAGTGAATGCTCCACGACGTTAATACATGCTGAAGATGAACAAGCTCTGCTCAATTCAATCTGCAGACTTGCAGTTGAAACTGGCGGTTACCTCATGGCATGGGTGGGAGTTGCAGAAAACGATACGGAACAGACTGTCCGCCCGATTGCTCAATTCGGATTTGAAGATGGATTTCTGGATAGCTTCAAGATTACATGGTCTGACACGGATCTTGGGCTGGGGCCATGTGGCACAGCAATAAGAACTAAGGCAACGTCAATCAATCAGAATTGTTTAAACAATCCACTAATTGCGCCTTGGCGTGACGAAGCGATCAAACGAGGGTATCGCTCAAGTATTGCGCTCCCGTTGTTCTTTCAGCAGCAAGCCTTGGGGGTGTTAGCGCTCTATTCGGCGACCACTGATGCTTTTAGTACTGAAGAAGTGCAGCTACTAGAGGAGTTGGCTGAGAATCTGGCTTTTGGCATTGAAATGCGGCGTGACAACATTAAACGTGTAACAGCAGAAGCGGCAACCAAGGCAAAAAGCCAATTTCTTGCCAATATGAGCCATGAGATCAGAACGCCAATGAATGCGATTCTCGGCATTGCGCACCTGATGCAACGCGATGTCGTTACACCGAAACAAGCAGAACAACTGGACAAGATTGATACTGCTGCCCAACATCTGCTTGCTATTATCAATGACATTCTCGATCTCTCCAAGATAGAAGCCGGTAAATTCACCTTGGAAGAAACCGATATTGTCATATCGGATCTCATGAATAGAATTGTTTCCATCCTTACGCCACAGATTAACGCCAAAGGACTGCGTTTGATTATTGATGCGGAGCACATGCCTAAACATTTGCTCGGCGATCCTATGCGTATTTCCCAAGCGTTACTCAATTTCGCTAATAATGCGATCAAGTTCACTGAGAAGGGATCGATCACAATTCGCGCCCGGGTGCTTAATGAAACCGACGATGTCAAATCGATACGCTTCGAAGTGACGGATACGGGGGTCGGTATTAAACCAGATCAACTTGATCGGTTATTTACAGCCTTTGAACAGGGAGACAATTCCACCACTCGACAATATGGCGGTTCGGGTTTGGGGTTGGCTATTACCAAGTATCTGGCAGGAGTGATGGGAGGGGAAGTTGGAGTCTCAAGTACATTGGGTGTAGGCAGCTCGTTCTGGTTTACGGTTAAATTAAAGAAAAACGTGAATCAATCTTCCGTAATTCGAAAGCAACTTGCTTATGAAGAAGCCGAAACCATAATATTGCGTGATTATCATGGCAGACGTGTGCTTCTTGCAGAGGATGATCCCATCAATCAAGAAATTGCCCTAGAACAGTTGCGTCTTGTCGGTTTGACTGTTGACGTGGCAGATGATGGCAAACAAGCGGTTAACAAAGCACAACTAAACGAATACGACCTCATTCTCATGGACATGCAGATGCCTGAAATGGATGGCCCCGAGGCAACAAGCCATATTCGCACAATACCTGGGCGAAAAACTGTGCCGATCATTGCCATGACAGCGAATGCATTCAACGAGGATCGAGAACGGTGTCTACAGTCAGGTATGAATGACTTTCTTCCCAAGCCCGTAGAACTGAATGTCCTCTATGCAACTTTGTTGCAATGGTTGAAAACCACTTATTCAAACTAAACTTGAAACAACAAAAGCGTGCCGTAGAGTTTACGAATTTAAAATTCATGTCGATTTTTACGGGGGGACGTTTCATGTTAAATATATGCGAACTTAACCAGCCTGTCTGATGCTCACCATTTGTTCACGCGTGAACAAATGATTGTCATCTTCTCAAGTCCAATTTAAACTAAAATTATATTAGTGTCATATGTAGTGTTGAGAAAAGATCATGTACAAAATTTGGTGATTGGTAATGCCAAAAGTTAGTTGATGGAGATATCCTGGCTTTAATTCAGTCAATGTGCCGACAATGTTGCCGACGGATTTTTCACCCGTTTGCTCTAAGCGGACGACCGGAGCTCTTGGCACCTCTTATCTTTACTTTGATGGCGTATTTGGATAAAGATAAAACAAGACTAGAATGAGTTGCCATGTTAGCATTATGTAATGAATTTTCAACATATTGAATATTATTTGTATTTCTAACGAGCTATGCCGAAACATTCACCAGCAAAAACCGAACAATTCTTAGAGGATACTGTTACCACCCTCGAAATGGTTGCATCAGCTGCCAAAGTCTCTCCGAGTACTGTCTCGCGTTTCCTGAATGGAACGGCCAAAGTCAGTGAGGCCAAGCGCCTTGCTATTGAAGCTGCTATTCAAAAATTAAATTTCGTGTCGAATCCGATTGCAAGCGGTCTTGCCGGAGGGAAAACCCGCAGTATTGGTGTTATTACACAGGTTTTGGGTAGTCCGTATTACGGTCAGGCGATGGTGGGAGTTGAAGATGTTTTGATAGCTGCAAATTATGCTCCACTCTTTGTGAGCAGTCACTGGAAAGAAGATATCGAAATGCGATGCATCAACTTTCTTGAAGGTCGACGCGTTGATGGGATCATCATTTTAACTGCCTGTCTGGCAGATGAGGTATTAATTAAGCGTTCAATTCGAACTCCCATAGTGGTAACCAGCAGAAATATTAGTTCAGACAGATTGTTTAGTCTTAACTTTGATAACTTTATCGGTGCCAAAATGGCAACCGAGCACCTGATTGAGCTTGGACATACCCGGATAGCTTTTATTAAGGGAACTTCCTCTCATCCGGATGCTATTCAAAGATTCAAAGGCTATCGTGCAGCCTTAAAAGAACATGGCATTTCCTATGACGCTCGACTCGCTGTCCAAGGTCACTTCCTTGAAACAGGTGGCGAATCTGCAATACAACTCCTCCTACAGTCTGGTGTTAATTTTACAGCTATTTTTGCTGCGAACGATCAAATGGCTTACGGTGCCGCGCTTGCACTTTATAATCGCGGGTTGCGAATACCTGATGACATTTCTCTGGTTGGGTTCGATGATCTTCTTACCTCATCAATTACCTTACCTCCCCTTACAACCGTGACATTGGGCGAAATCGGTAAGATTGCAGCCCAAACAATGACCCAGTTAATCGGTCTCAAATCCCCTGCGCCTACCATACCCCCACCTAGATTGATCATTCGAAAATCTACGCAACATTTATCTGAATAATTAATTTCCGAAGAGTTATCCCCTCTCGCCCTCAAAAATAGTACTTGCATATTATTTTAATTAGGTTTAAATTTAATAATGAAAGCGCTTTCAGAATGCGCTTTCAAAAATCAGGCTTACGCCATAAGTTCCATAGATATGGCAATAACCGTGACCTTTACAACGATACAGCGAGCCGTAAGAGGAGAGAAAAAATGGATAAGATTAAAAGAGGCAAGGAAAGCTGGGGGCAAAAGCTTTCAAAAATACAAAAAACTTTTACGGTAGCTGTGCTCGGTGTAACCATGGCGGTTGTGCTCGCTGCTTGCGGGGGAGGAGGGACTACCGGTACCAGTACTGGTTCAACTTTAACGGGTAACTTGATAGACGGATACATCTCAGGTGCCACAGTTTGTCTGGATGCAAATAATAATGGTAAGTGTGATTCTGGCGAACCATACGCAACAACAGGCGCTTCGGGGGTTTTTAATATTATTGTACCGGCTGGTCATACAGCATTGGGACTAAATCTGGTTGCATATATTCCAAGCGGTGCTACTGACACAGATTCTGGCACTGTCACCACACCTTATACCTTGTTGGCTCCGGTCCAAACAACATCAACTAATGTAACGCCCTTGACCACGCTGGTTGCATTGAATCCAACCAGCGGTGTTGCCGGGGTGGCAACTGTTCTAGGATTGAGCACAGCCACGATTACGTCTGACTATATTGCTAATTCCGGTACAGTTACTTCGGGTGCGCACAATGTCGCGAAGTTTCTTGCAGGGGTCTTGTCCAGGGCACAGACAGCACAGAGCGGTGTTGCACCGAATAGCGCAGGTATTTTGAGTGCAGTTAATGCGGTCACTACTCCAACAAACCTTGCTGCAGCAATAATAAACCCTGCGTCTGCTATTAGCACTGCTACAGCTCCTCCGGGTGCACCGACAGGCGCAATGGCTACCGGAGGTAACTTACAGGCAATAGTGACCTTCACTGCACCTTCCAGCAATGGTGGCAGTGCAATTAACGGATACACAGTAACATCTAGTCCTGCGGGTGGCACGGATCAAGAAGCCGGAAGTACAGCCTTGACACATACCATTACAGGATTGACCAACGGAACCTCTTACACATTCACGGTTCAGGCGGCCAATGCGACAGGCAACAGTGTCGCATCTAGCGCATCGAATGCGGTGACTCCTGATCCTACAATCACTGTCCCAGCAGCACCGACTATCGGAACAGCTACAGGGGGTAATGCACAAGCAACTGTGAGTTTCACCGCACCAACCAATACGGGAGGCACTCCAATTTCCGGTTACACCGTGACATCCATTCCTGCGGGTGGTGTGGATAGCAATGCAGGCAGTGTCACTTTGTCGCATATCATTACCGGGCTGACCAACGGAACCTCTTACACGTTCACGGTTAAGGCGACCAATTCGGTAGGCACCAGTGTCGCGTCAGCTGCATCCAATGCGGTGACACCTGTTGCAGGAACCACTGTCCCCGCTGCACCGACCATTGGAACGGCTACAGGGGGTAATGCAGATGCAACAGTAACATTCGCCGCACCTGCTAATAATGGTGGCAGTGTGATTATAGGCTATACTGTAACTTCCATTCCTGCAGGTGGCACGGATAGCAATGCCGGAACTACGGGCTTGTCGCATAGCATTACCGGCTTGACCAACGGAACCAGTTACACGTTTACGGTTACAGCGACCAACTCGGTAGGCACCAGTGTCGCGTCTGCTGCATCCAATGCGGTGACACCTGTCGCAGCAGCCACTGTACCCGGCACGCCGACCATTGGAACGGCAACAGGAGGTAATGCTCAGGCAACAGTAGCATTCACCGCTCCAACTAGTACGGGTGGCAGTGCGATTACCGGTTACACCGTGACATCTATACCCGCAGGTGGTGTGGATAGCAATGCCGGAACTACGGCCTTGTCGCATGTTATTACCGGGCTGACCAACGGAACCTCTTACACGTTTACGGTTATGGCGACCAACTCGGTAGGTAGCAGTGCCGCGTCTGCTGCATCCAATGCTGTGACTCCAAGTGCTGTTGCACCTACTGCGCCAACTACAGCAGCGGCCGCACCAGCCCACACCGTCGCAATTTCGATACTGACCAGCGCCACAGGCACTCCAGCCGATATAGCCGGGACCCAATACTTTCCGAACTGGGGGCAAGCTACGGTGTACACCGCTACAACTGTTGGAGGTGTAGAAACAGCACAATATACGGCTTTGAACTATGAAGGCATCGGTCTTGCCGGAAATACCAATGTCTCTACAGCGGCAAACGTGCACTTTGATGTGTGGACGCCGAATGTGACGAGCCTCGGATTTGATCTTATTTCACCGGGACCGGTTCAAACGCAGGTCAATAGCACACTAACCCTTGGTCAATGGAACTCTATTGATATTCCCCTGAGCTCTTTTAGTCCGGTAGATATGACAAGTATCTTCCAGCTCAGTTTCACGGGCATGGCACCGACTAGTGGTGGCACGATCTATGTGCAGAACATATATTTCTGGGGAACCGCAGCGGCAGCCACTGCTCCGGGTGCACCGACCATTGGAACGGCTACAGCGGGCAATGGACAGGCAACTGTTGCTTTCACCGCACCTTCCAGTAACGGTGGCAGTCCAATTACCGGGTATACCGTCATATCCAATCCTGCAGGTGGTTCGGATAGCGTTGCAGGAAGCACCTCTTTGTCGCATACCATTACAGGGCTGACTAATGGAACCAGCTACACGTTCACGGTTACGGCGATCAATTCTGCCGGCACCAGTGTCGCGTCTGCTGCTTCAAACTCGGTCACTCCGAGTGGGACAACTGCTTCGGTAGTAACCTTCTCCAGTGGCTTTAATGCAGCTGGTCTAACAGATCAAGGTGGTTCTTATGGTGGTGCAGGCGGGAGCAATTTGGATAATTATACCTGTACTGGAGGTGGAGCTTGGTGCGGTGGCGGGGGCACCAATACAGGTGGTGCTGGAAGTAACTTCTACTACTATTATCAGACGCCAAGTGCACCGACCGGAGTGTATGATTTAGTTTACGTTTTTGCTCCGGGTGTTATTGCGCCGTTAAGTACTACTGCGGATACTGCCGGTGTAACAATTAGTGGTCAAACAACTATAAAGTTTACATTCAACCCAAATCCGGAGTGGTTTAACAGCCCCGTCCATAATTTATGGATAGGGATGAACTTGGGCAAACATTATAGTGTCAGTGGTAATGCTTGTAATCTTCAGTTGGCGACAGTGGTGCCTATTTCATCTCTAGGTGCAACGGTTTACACTATCCCATTGAGTAGCTTTGCAGTGTCGCAAAATTGTGGGATTGGAACTTTAACCCCATCATCCGTAACCGCTGCGCTAGCTTTATCACCAGTATCCAATGTGATTTTTCAAGGTGCTGGAGGTGGTTCGGCTATACAAATCAACCTATCCGGTGGTTTGACATCTAGTGCAAATACATCCGTAGTAACTGGTGGAGTTTACCCAACGACTGTGAATATTACAGGTGGCATTACGTTTCAGTAAAAACGCAAACTGATAGATCGTTACTCAAAAAAGTAAAGTTCTATCAGATGTTTTGAGCCAGACAGCCAGCTCCATGCAAATAGGACTGGCTGTTTATTTGTATAATTGTTAAAGCTGATTCTTGCTGAAGCTTTCAAGTTATACCCTTATTCATTTTTACAGGCTCACAACTCTTGAAATCAAATCCCGTAATAGATGTTTTACCCGCCACGCTCGAAATGGTCGCGCGCGAAGCGGGCGTTTCTCCCAGTACCGTATCCCGTATATTGAACGGAACCGCAAAAGTCAGCGAAGAAAAAAGTCAGGCTATTCACAAGGCAATTGCCAAGCTGAATTTTATTCCCAACCCCATCGCCCAGGGCCTCGCACGTGGTAAATCCCAAACCATAGGCGTAATCACCCAAGCAATCGATAGTCCATTTTTTGCGGAAGGTTTGCGCGGAATTGAAGATCGGCTAGAAGTGGTGGGTTATACCCCGCTATTTATCAGCGGACACTTTCGTCAAAACGACGAGCGTGCCTGCTTCAAACAATTATTGGCACGACGCGTGGATGGAATTATCGTGCTACACGGCTGTCTACCGAATGCATTTTTTGTGGCACAGGCAAAACGTTTGCCGCTGGTGGTCACAGGTAGGACGCTTGCGGCAAAATCTTTGCATTCCATCCATTTTGATAATTTCGAAGGTGCCCGCCTCGCAACCCGGCATCTGCTTGAATTGGGACATGAACATATCGCCTGTATCACAGGTCCGAGCGATCATCCGAATGCGGTTGACCGCTTGCGAGGTTACCGGTCTGCATTAACCGAAGCAGGCATCGCCATCCATCCCGAGCTTACAGCCCAGGGGGATTTCCACGAAGCCCAGGGAGGCATTGCTGTCCAACAACTAATGGACTCGCGAATTCCTTTCACTGCTATTTTGGCCTGCAACGATCAATCTGCTTATGGAGCGGGGCTGCAACTGTACCGCAAAGGATTGAGAATCCCGGATGACATTTCATTGGTCGGGTTCGATGATTTGCAAACATCCGGTTTCACCATCCCCCCCCTGACTACCGTGCGTATTGGGATTTATGAAATCGGCAAAGCTGCAGCCATGGCGATCGTTGATCTTATTGAAGGACGCATTCCACATCAGACTGCACCCGCACCAGAGTTGATCGTGCGTGAATCAACCAAACGTATTCGGCAGTAGGGAATCATCCGTTACCCCAAAATATAGTTTGACATTACCATCGCAGCAAGTTATTCTGAAAGCGCTTTCATAAAATTTATGCGGTCGATTACAGGACGCAGTAAACAGAATAAATCAAGTCAAATCGGGGACCATAAAAAATGAGGTGCTGGCTTTTCCATTCATGGCAAATTTTGGTCGTGTTGAGTTTGACCGGAATTGCGCTGAACAAAGCCCAAGCCCAGCAGATTCCCACCCAGCCACACCAGACACTGACCGTGGCAGCTTATCCCGCAGTCGACGAGATCGTTAAATCCGCTCTACCCTTGTGGAATCATTTGCATCCGGATGTGGAGGTCAAGGTCGTCAGCCGCCAGTTTACCGACCACCACACCGCAATGACTACCGCGTTATCGACTTCGTTCTATCTGCCCGACGTGATGGCGCTTGAAGTCGGTTATGTGGGCAGGTTTGCCCAAGGCGGGGGGTTAGAGGATTTATCGCTTGAACCCTACGGTATCAAAAGTTTTCAGTCTCATTATGTTACCTACGCTTTTCAGCAGGCTACCAACCACAAGGGCGCTGTGGTGGCCGCGCCAAGTGACATAGGCCCCGGCACCCTGTTGTACCGCACCGACTTGCTGGTCAAATCCGGTGTCAGCGAAGCGGATCTTACACAGTCCTGGGACAGTTACGTGGCGGCAGGAGTCAAGATCAAGGCCGCCACCGGCGCTTACCTGATGGCTCACGCCCGCGACATGAAGGACATCGTGATCCGCACCGGCATCAAACCCGGTGACGGACTTTATTTTGACAGCCAGTCAAACGTGCTAGTGACTTCTCCACGCTTCGTGCGCGCGTTTGAATTGGCGCGCAGGGTGCGTCAGCAGAAACTTGATGCGAAAGTCCTTGCATGGTCAAATGAATGGTCAGAAGGATTCAAGCGCGGTACCATCGCCACACAGATGAGTGGAGCATGGCTTTCCGGCCACATGAACAACTGGCTTGCTCCCAGCACCAGAGGCTTGTGGCGCGCGTCACAATTGCCGGAACATTCGTTTGCTGCCTTTGGCGGCACCTTCTTCGCCATCCCCAAAGGCGCGCCAGCGGCACACAAGCAGTTGGCGTGGGAATTTATTCAGCTGATGACGCTTAACCGCGACGTGCAGCTTGGCGCTTTCAAGGCGCAGGATGCATTCCCGGCACTGATCGAAACTTATGCTGATCCGTTCTTCGAACTGCCGATTGAATTTCTGGGAGGTCAGAAAGCCCGCGTCATCTGGCGCGAAGCGGCTACGCACATAACTGCAATTGCCGTGCACAAGCAGGATTCCTTTGCCGACGAAGTGATTAATACCGAGCTGGACAAGGTGCTGGACCGGGGCAAGGACATTACGGTCGCCCTGGCCGACGCGCAACGTTTGCTGCAACAAAGAGCATACCGCTGACATGAAAACGAACCTGCCAACATTGCAGACAAATCCAGGTGAGGCCGGACGGTCATGAAGATTCCTGCTTTTCTGCGAATTTCTCCCGAAATGGCTCCCTATGTTTTTCTGAGTCCGTTTGTATTGCTGTTTCTGGTGTTCGGTGTGTTTCCGCTTGTGTTTTCACTTTACCTGGCCTTTCAGAACTGGGAACCCACTAGCGGTCTTGAAGCGATGAAATTTGTCGGACTCGACAACTTTGCTTTCGCTCTGCAGGACGACTGGTTCTGGAAGTCACTTAAAAATACCGGCTGGCTCGCCCTTGTTTCCGGAGTGCCGCAGCATTTGGTCGCGATTCCCCTTGCATACTTCATCCATTCGTCGTTTAAGGGCATGCGCAATGCCGTCGTCGGTGCGTATTTCATGCCCTATATAACATCGACGGTAGCGATTGCGATTCTGTTCAGTTCGCTGTTTTCCACCGACTACGGCCTGATTAATGTGGGATTACAACTGATGAGTCATGTTCCGGTGCTGGGCTGGTTAATGCCGCAAAATCCGGTGGACTGGCTGAATGATCCCGACCATATCAAACCGGCGATTTCGATGATCGTGTTCTGGCGTTATGTTGGGTTTAACGTGGTGTTGTATCTGGCCGCTTTGCAAACGATACCGAAAGACATTT
>Ga0316224_1002674_pt1 | contig 15912 bp, 13 predicted proteins | sample TBH18013metaG_FD_206254 | JGI IMG/M metagenome (GOLD analysis project Ga0316224, IMG submission 206254) | Freshwater microbial communities from Trout Bog Lake, Wisconsin, USA - TBH18013 | ecosystem: Environmental > Aquatic > Freshwater > Lake > Hypolimnion/Profundal zone | place: USA: Wisconsin... | reverse complement strand
TTATTTTTCGGTGCCTCATAAAAATTTTTGTTGACAAAAAATTTTATAAGAGGTCATTTATAGTAAAATAAAAGTAAAAAGTTGATAGGCTTGAAAGCACAATTTTAAACTGGACTTACTATAATATATATATATATATTATGATAGTATAAATTATTTTTTATATAAATATTTATATAAAATGTCATCTAAACATAAAAGTGAAGATTATAAATTGTCTGTAGCAAAATATTATTTAAGAGCTAATAAAACACAAGAATAAGTTTGTTCCATATTTGGGTGTTCTCCAAGAAGTTTAAAGAGATGGACTGAAAGATACAATAAAGAAGGCAGTATAAAAAGACACAGTAGAAAATCAATATTATATAAAATAACAAAAGAACAAGTAAAATATATTTTAGATGAATTGAGAAAAAATAAAACAATTACTTTAGAAGATTTACATATAAAAGCAAAAAAAAAATTTAAAGATTTTAATATAACTCAAAGACATATAGCAAACATCATTAAAGATAATCATATATCATTAAAATTAACACATATTAGACACGAGCCAATAAAAAGATTTGGTAAAGATATTGACATTAATAAAAATATTAAAGAATTTTATAAGGAAGTTAAAAAATATAAAATTGAAGATATAATTTGTATTGATGAAACCTCAATTAATGCTTTACAAAATAGATATCATTGTTATAATGATGTTGGAAAAAGATGTGTTATCAAAACTCAATCTCAAGAGGTTTTCAAAAAATACACCGGAATATTTGCTATAAGTTCAAATGGTATTGAAGGTTGTGAATTGTATGAAAAAGGTGGGATAAATGTAGATAGATTATATAATTTCTTAGAACAAAATATAACCTCTAAATATAAAAATAAATTAATAATTTTAGACAATGCAAGTTCTCACAGACACGAAAAAATAAAAGAATTAGTAAATAAAAATAATAAATTATTATATTCTGTTCCATATCAACATTTTACAAATTCAATTGAGGAATACTTTAGTTTATTAAAATCAAAATTAAGAAAATTAGAAGGATTAAAATATAATGAATTGAAAGAAAATATTAAAAAAGTAATAAAAGATATACCTAAAGAAAACTATAAAAACATAATAAAAGGTGCTTATGAAAGACAAGATTATTATATTAAAAAATCATCTAAAACAAAGAAATATAAAAATTATAAAACATAATTTTTATAATTAAATTAAAATTTAAAATCGGCATTTTAAATTTCAAAAGGTGTAAAATCATAATTTTAATCATAATTATATGCTAGTTAGCATATGGGTAAGTTCGTATCCGAGAACAAAACGGCTCTATGTTTCAAAAAGTTTCATTGGATTGGGGAAAAATATTTTTGTTTTTGTTTTTGTTTTTGTTTTTGTTTTTGTTTTTGTTTTTTTTATATAGTTATGATTGTTAGTGCATTTGATTCTGATAAAATATAATCGATATTAGCAGTAAAATCTTCAATTGATGTTTCCATTTCTCTAATAATCTTATCCAAATTCAGTGGATCATATATTTCAACTGGATCTCCTTTGGTAATACCTTCACTAACTGATTTGATAACAGATTCATCAGGTTTTGAATCTTTACCATAAATTATTTTAATATTTTCATCAATTTTATTTTGAACTCGTTGTTTATGAGATTCAAAATCAATAGTAATTAATTGTCTTTGTCGTTTTAACACTTCCAATAAATTTTTTTTATATTGGATAGTTTTTTTGAATTCAATTGCCTGTGATACTGTCATTTTTGTATTAGCAACTTCAACTTAAACTACTGAATTTGATTGAGAAATAGTATTTTTAACTTTATCTCTTCTTATAATTAAATCATTCATTGATTGAAAATCAGATAGAGTGTTTTTTTTAAATTCTTCTTCATTATAATTGGAATTTTTATTCTTACTTTTGAGCATTATCCAAGTATTATTATTTATCATTTTATTTATTCTTGAATCAAGTGTTTTTAATTCTACCAAAGCTCTTGCAATTGATAATGATAACATTTATATTTGATTATATTAAACTTATTATTAGTAATATAATAAATTTGAATTTATTGTATTGGTAATATAATAATGGATAAATTAAACTATTATAAAAAAAAATATTTAAAATATAAAGAAAAATATTTAGGAACAAAAAAAATAAAAAATCAAATTGAAATAAATGAAGAAAATAATCCAGTTAAAGCAATTGGATTTTTTAATGGTCCAATTATTAAAGGAATTGTTAAATTTACAGAAGATTTATCAAACAACAAAGTAAAAATTGCTATTGATTTATCGGGATTTGATCCTGATTCCACTCATGGATTTCATATTCATGAGTCAGGAGATTTAACATCAGGTTGTGAAAGTATGTGCGATCATTTTAATCCATATAATAAAAATCATGGTGGAATCAATGATATTGAAAGACATGTTGGTGATTTGGGAAATATTATTGCTAACTCTGAAGGTCTAGTTCAAATTGAATTTTCAGATCATTTAATAAAATTATCAGGTAATAAAGCTAATGTGATTGGAAGAGGATTGATTATTCATGAAGGTTTAGACGATTGTGGTAAAGGTATAGATCAAACAAGTAAAAAAAATGGAAATTCTGGAAAAAGAATTGGTTGTGCTATAATTGGTTATGCTTCTACACATTAGAAAATAAAAATAATTAAAATGCATAAATAAAAACAAATAACCTAAAATATCAATTATTTATACATATATAATTGATACTAATGAATTTATATAACACAATTAATAGTTTGAAACTAACAATCGGTGACGATAAAACGCAAATGTATTCATCAATTAAATTAATTTCAAACTATATAAATGGAGAGATAAGTAAGTTAACAAAAGCAGAACTTAAAAATGTGATTTTTGGATTGAAATTATATTTGACCAATAAATCTAATGATAAAAATAAAATATGGAATTTTAAATCTGGTCCAATTGAATTAGATAATGAACAACATCAAATAGTAATATCTGAATCTAATCAACATCAACGAATTATTGCAGGAGCAGGAAGTGGAAAAACAACTACAATATTATGCAGAGTAAAATATCTTTTGGATAATTTTATAACACCAGATAGAGTACTAATATTAACATTTAATAGAGATTCAGCTCAAAATATAAGAAATAGAATAACTGATTTATTTGGTTTTCCAATCCATCTACATATTTATACGATTGATGCATTTTGTTGTAAACTAATGTATTTGTATGGAAATAAAGATGGAAATAAAGATGGAAATAAAGATGGAAATAAAGATGGAAATAAAGATGGAAATAAAAATGGAAATATAAAGTCATTATCAGAATATTCAGCTATTGGATTAGATATAATGAAATTATACGGACAAGAAATTTCGGTCCAATTTACCCATGTATTTTTTGATGAATTTCAAGATGTTAATGATATTCAATTTCATTTGTTAAAAATATTTACTGATTGTGGTTCTTGGTTAACAGTAATTGGAGATGATTGTCAAAACATATATCAATTTAGAGGAACTAATAATTATTACATGGTTAATTTTGATACAATTATTCCAAATTCTCACACTTATAAATTAACTTCAAATTATCGTTCAACTAAACTGATAGTTGATATGGCTAATGATTCTATTAGTTGGAATACTTGCAGAGTTGAAAAACAAATGAAATCAACAAAATCTGATGAATCTGTTAAACCCACATTGGTTATCTGTGGATCTGACCATGACAAATACAAATATATAATAAAGAAAATAAAAAAATTAATAGATTTAGGTTATGGATATGGTGATATAGCAATATTGTCCAGAAATTCATATCCTCTTAAATGTATGGAAACAGAATTAACTAAAAATTCAATTCCACATATTGCTTTAATAACTGATAAAAATTCTGATGATAATAAAAGATTATTGGAACCAAATAAAATAGCTCTAACAACTATTTTTAAATCAAAAGGTTTAGAATATCAAATAGTGATACTTTTAGGGCTTTCTCATAAAAATTTTCCAGAACATCTAAATAATAATATTAAAAATATAGAGGAAGAAAGAAGATTATTTTATGTAGGTATAACCAGATGTAAAAAATATTTATTCTTAACAAGTTCAATATCAGAAATACCTTTAAGTATATTTATAAAGGAAATTAAATCTCATATAAAAATATCTTATTATAACACATGGAAAAAATATTCAAGAAATGAATTGTTCAATTCATCAGATACTGAATCAACTCTTAAATTAGTATATGGGGTTAATGAATTAATTAGTTCTTTACAATCTGAAGACTATAATGGGTTAAGAAAAAAAAATCTTATATTGAATTCAAGTCCAGACGTTAAAACTATTTTTACAACAAAATTACAATGGTCAGAATCCATTAAAAAAGGTGCTTTTGAGGCCGATGTTGGAGAATATGCTGATAGATATATTACTCGAGGAATATGTGCAAAATTACAAATGAATTTCTTTGATGTCGATACTGAATTCATTATAGAACAGGATTCAAATTCATTAGATTATGATAATTTAGATACAATTAATTTGACAAGTATGTTTAATTTAAAAAAAATACCCAATACAATTACAAATAAAGAAAAAATTAAAATTATGGTAAAAAAAATGTCAGAACAAAATATAATTAGAAAATTTACTTTTCCACAAAATATTATTTCAAAAATAATATTTTCCTATCAAAAATTACAAAATTTATCTAAATCAAATGATGATTTAGAAGAGGATATTTATTGGATTAGTTTATGTAGAAATTTTAGATTAGATCGTAATCGATTAGCTTATAGAAATATATTTGGATTGATTAAAGAAAATATTTATACAAGTTATTCTAAATTAGATAAATCCGATACAATTAAATCCAGAATGGAATTTTATATCAGAAAATATGGATTATTAGAAAAAAATATATTTAATCAACCAAAATGTAAAATATATTTAGAACACAAATTCAAAAACAAATATGAAAAAATTTGTTTAATATTAGGAGAATTGGATATTATAATATCCAATAATAATTTGGAAAATTCAAATACTTGGACTTTAATTGATTTTAAATGTTCTGAAAGTGATTTTAGATTAGAATGGCAATTACAATTATTGACTTATTACAGTCTAATAAAATTACTCGATTTATACTTGGGTTTAGAAATAACAAAATTAGGTATAATAAATATAATGGATGGAAAAGAATATTATTTTGATATACCTATCGATTATGATTTTATTAAATTGATTGAGTATTGGGAAGATAAAATAGAGCGTGACCAACAATCTATTAGACTAAAACCTAATTTAGAATTTATATTGGAAAATAGTATTATCGATAATAAATCATTAAATAATAATCTTTCCAAAACACAATCAATTATACACAATCCAATAATTTTGGACACATCCAAAATAAAATCTAATAATCTAATAATGGTTTTTGATACAGAGACAACAGATTTTAATGGTGATATTATACAATTAGGTTATGTTATTACTAATCCAAATTCCAATTACAAAATTATAAAAAAATTTAATAAACTTGTTAAAAATCGTATTCCATCAATAAATTCTACTAAAATCCATAATATAACAATAGAACAAATAAGAAATGAAGGTATTGATTTTTATCAAATTATAAAAGAATTTATTGAAGATTTAGAGCGTGTTGGTGTAATAATTGGACATAATATTCAATTTGATCTTAGATTGATTATAAATAATTTAAGAAAATTTGATATTCTGGTAAAAAACCAAGATAATGAAAATATTTCAAATTTATTTGATAATTTTCAAACAATTTGTACAAGAAAATTATCTAGAGGCAAATCATTAGAAAATCTTTATTTTGAATTATTTGGCAAAAAAATTCAAGGAGCTCATGATGCTTTAACAGATGTATTAGCAACATTAGAATGTTATATTGAATTAAACTCTGCATCAAATATTTTCATTCCTAATATCACAAGTAATGATTTAATTGTTTGATTTGAAATTTAATCTTAAAAAATTGATTTTTTTATCCTATATATTTTATTCAATAAAATATATATTAAATTATAACCAATAAACAAATGGGTAATTTACAAAAAGATAAAAACAAACAAATTTCTGATGATATTAAACCAAATGAAAACAATACCAATCAAATAAAAAAAATACTTGGTAAAAAACCAAACAATATAAGTAAATTTGAAAAAAATTATAATAAAAAGACATTAAATACATATGAATCAATATATAAATTAGGTCAAAAACCAAATAGTATTGAGATATTTGAAAAAAATCTTAAAAAAATACAAGAAGAAAAAGAATTAGAAATTAAAAAAAATGAAAATAATTTAATAAATACATATGATACCAATAATAATACTATGCGTTATAGAAAGAATAACAGTAGAAAAAATAATAATAATGATAATATAAATTTAACTAAAAATGTTAATATTATTGATAATGATAATATAGATATTGATAAAGATATTGATATAGATATGGATAATGATATGGATGAAATAAGAGCACCAATACCTGTAAAATTAGATAAAATGATTGTTGATGGATTTGATGGATCAGATGGATTTGATGGATCAGATGGATTTGATGGATCAGATGGATTTGAAAAATTTACACAACAAATACAAACTGATAAATCCATTGATTATAATATGAAACATATTATAATAGAAAGTAGAAGAGAATTCATACAAAAACAAGAAAATAAGGTAAGAGCCAATACAGAAAAAACAATTAGAGTTGGAATTGTTGTTCCCTTAATTATAAGACTAAAAGATAAATTTTTCAATAAAATATCTCCTGAACAAAAAGATCAAATACTGAAAATATTTGATAATTGGATAGAAAACAGAATTTTACATATAGAATTAGATTCAGATCCATTGTATCAGATATTTATGTTAATCGATTTATTAAAAGAAGAAAATAAAATTACAGATGAACAAAAATTAAAAAATATTTTTATTCCAAAAAATCCAGATGAATTTATTGAATTGGTTGAAATTATGGATATTGTAAAAGCACAATCTATTGAAGAAGAAAAAAATCACCAAGCAAAATTATTGGATAAATTAAGAACTGATGAAGAAAATATTCGTCAAGCAAAAGAACTTGAACAACAAAGAATAGAAGAAATAAATACAAGAGAAAAAAAATTATCCCAATTAAATTTTAATTTAAATAAAATGTCTAAATTTATTCCAGATATCCAAATTCTTAAAACTCAATTGGAAATACCTGTTTCCAAGTACATTGGTTTGGAAACAAATTATGTTATAATTGATTTGGAACTTGAAGAAAAAATTATTAAATTTATTAATTCAATTAGAATCACCCAAGTGGATAAAGAAGAAATTATGAGTATATTTGTTAAATAAAATTTGGTAGAAATCCCTAATCTTGTTTTATTGCTATATTTTCTATATTTGTTAAGGATTATATTTTAGTTAAGTTTATTTAATTTTTTTTTTATATATACAAATTATAATGAATAATAATATTGAAAATTTAAATGTAAGAAATTTTAGTTTTTTAAATATGTTTTATAATCCTAAAAATTTAAAACTAACAAATCCTATAGAAAATTATGAAAAAACTACCCAATTTAAAAAATTACCATTATTATATGCAAATCCAAAATGGGATAACGACAAAAAAAAATTAGTATTCAATTCATTTGATTACGAATTAGAATTAACAAAAAAAAAACAGTACTTAAAAAATTTTTAAATTTTTCTAATAACAAACATATAAATACATACACATATTTATAGTCATAAATATGTTTTCAAAATATGCACATATGGAAAATGATTATAAAATTCTTAAATTTGATAATGTCAATTCAATTCTATCAGATAATACAATTGAATGGGTTGGATTAGAAAAGATTCACGGAACTAATTTTTCTTTTATTTGTGATGGAATCAATGTTTTTGGATGTAGAAGATCTGAAATATTAAAACCAGATGAAAGTTTTTATTCTTATCAAAACATCCTATCCAAATACAAATCAAATATACTCATGCTATTCGAATTAATCAACAAGTTAATTTGTACAAATACAAATACTAGTATCGATTCATTAATTCAAATTCAATTGTATGGGGAATTATATGGGGGAAATTATAAAGGTTTATTAACACCTCCAGGAAATAAATCAGTTCAAAAAGGAATATATTATTCTAATACAAATGAATTTGCAGGATTTGATTTGGTATTGACGACTAGGTTAACAAAACAAAATTTCAATAGCAAATATTTAGATTGGGATATTTTTGAAAATTTGTTAACTAAATCATCAATACCAATTGTCCCGATCATTAAAAAAGGAACATGGGATATTATATCAAAATTAGATCCAAAATTTGAGTCTGAGGTATACAAATTACATAATTTACCTAAATTAGAATCAAATTGGGCTGAAGGTTATGTGATAAAACCAATTAAAAATATTTATTTGAAAGAAGATCAAGAAAGGTTAATTTGGAAATTTAAAAATCCATCTTTTGCAGAAATAATAAAAGATAAATCAAAAATAAAATCTAATAATTTAACTAAATCAACTAAATCAACTAATCCATTTGAAGAACAGATCATTAATTATGTATCGGAAACCCGATATGATAACGTTGTTTCTAAAGTAGTTGAATCAACACCAATTGATGAGGTTGTTAAATTATTTTATAATGATATATGGATTGATTTTATTGACGATTTAGAAACTAATGAAATAAAATTTGAAGATTCTCATAAAAAAGAATGTGAGAATAAATTAAGAGGATTAGCAAATAAATTTGTAAGAACCAGATATACATGTTAATAAAATTTTTATTTAATCCATATTCTATATTTGTTTAATATAATAAAAAATTGTATTTGTATGTTGGTCATAGTAATTTTTAATCCTTGTTATAATTGTTCCATTTGAAATTATTATATTAGATGTATTGGATGTATTGGATGTATTGGATGTATTGTATGTATTGTATGTATTAGATGTATTAAATGGAATTCTATAATTTGAACAAAAATGTTTCGTATCGATCCAAAAATGCACAACACAATGAAAATCAATATCATAATTTGTTAAATCCTACTTTAAAATAAAATTTTTTATTTGAATAACTATTATAAATTGTATTTATGTCGACTAAATCAAAATATGTTTCAAAATTCTTTAGAAATGATAAAAATAAAGCATAGTGAATTGGTATTTGAAAATCGAATATTTCATACCATTCACAAATATCAACAAAATCAAATAATCCAAAATCATTTAAAATCATTTATTTTTCATTATAATATAGTAGTATATTATAAATTCTTAAAATTCTTATTTTATAACTTATGTAAAATTATATTAAAAATAATATCTCGTTATTATTTTTTTTATTGACTCATTAACAAAATCATATGATTCAATTGATTCAAATGATTTTGTTATTATTGGATCTAAAAAAATAAAATCATCATCATTGAGTAAATATTTATTTGCAAATAAATATGATTTTTCAAAGTCTAAATTTTCATTTCTATTTTTATTTAATTTATTCAAAATATCTCCAATACATTTATCTACACTATTAGATGAATTTAATTTAATATTATTAAAAAATTTATTAATTAATCTATTTTTATAAGTTATTGTGTTTGATGGTATCAAATATAAAATATATACATTGTGTTCATTAACCAAATTAAACAAATTTTCAATTTGATCCAAAACTGATTCTATATAAATTATTTTTCCATTATTTTTTGAATTTAACAAAATATTTACTATACCTAAATCATCCTTATTTCTAATTGATATTTTTGAGCCTGTATATGTGTCACCAAATAAATTTTCTATATATTCAATAAATGTTGTTTTACCAACAGAATAAAAACCTGTTATAATTAAAAATATTTGTCCACTTGAATTATTAATTTTATTTAAATTAATATATGTATTAGTATCAGTATTAGTATTAGTATCGGTATTAGTATCGGTATTAGTATTAGTATCGGTATTAGTATCAGTATTAGTATTAGTATCAGTAATTATTTTTTTAATAATATCCGAGAAAATTAAAGTTTTATTAAGAGATTTCGTAATCGAATCAATATTTTCCTTTTTTTTTTTTATTAATAACTGATTTATTTTATTAATTAATTTCTTTTTTTTTAATTTATACTTTATAATTTTATTATTTAATTCCACCTTGAATTATATAATAAAATTATAAAATTATTTGTTGTTGTAAATTCAGTTTAAAATTACAAATAAATTTATAACAATATTTTAAGACTTTGTATATTGATGTTTTATCTTAGATCAAAACATTGTTTTAATGGTCTTAATTGTTTCTTTACCTAATGAATAAAAATGTTTTTTATAAATATATTTGAGTTTATCGTTTACACCCTACACCCTTGAAGATTTAAAATGAGACAAATAAATGTTAAAAAATAAAACTTCAAGGTTTGCTCGTTACAGAGCATGTAAATTAAGTTACCCAATTATCCGGACACCAGTTTTCGGAATAAAATCTTATTTCAGTTCAACTCAATCAATACATTGGATATTCAAATTGTAAAAAAATTGAAATAATAATAATTTGGACATACTACTCAAAATTATTATTATATTAAGATCTCAAATTATTATTATATTAAAATCTCAAAAATTCTTTAAACAATAATGTCATTAACTACTGTTACTACTAATCAAGCGAGTTTTTCTGATATTTCAAATCCTAGTTCATTGGCTAGTTCTCAAGTATTAGAATATGCAACAAATAGTATTTTGAATTCAAATGGTGCTGAATCTTTTAAATCAACATTAAATTCTCTTTTAGATCTGTTTACAACTGGTATTAAAAGATGTCCTAATAAAGAAGAGGATTTTTTAAAGATCTTTAATATTGTTTCTCAATCCTTGAGAAACGATCCAGATGGATTTATTAAAGTTCTCAAGTTTCATCGTCTTATTTTAAATGGTAATGGGATCAAATGGTTATATTACTTGTCAATGTTAGTCCTTAAGATTGAAAATTCTAAAATTTATGAACAAGTATTAGAATGGTCTTGGGAATATCCTAAAGATTTGTTAACTCTTCATCGTATGTCAAATATGTATGATCCGGTTAGTTCAACAGGTTGTGAAGTAATTACCATGAATATTGATTCAACAAATATGACAAAAGGTACATTAGGTAATAAAATTCATGCTTTTGGACTTCAAAATAATATTCAGGGTTTTGGATCAACAGTTCATTTACAGTATGAAATAGTCCTTTATGCTCGTGAGGTTCTTAAAGTATTTATTAATTTACTTACTCCTGGATTTGATGGTAAGATTAATCCGATGTTCCTCAAATATATGGGATATGAAACAGGTCATTGGGCTTTAGAAACAAAATTGATCTGGAATTATCTTGAAAAGCTTATTAGTGATAATTCTGATTTTTCAGTACTTGTTAGTTCAGAAGAAATGATTTTCAATCCCTTAGGAACCGAATTAAGAGATATTCTCAAACATAATCTCTCAAATAATTATTTATTCACTAACAAAACTCGTAGATTAATAAAAAAGTGCTTCAATACACATATCAATCTATTGGATAATCTTTTTAAAGGTATCCATCAAGATGGAACAACATTTGGATCAGATTATTCTGAAGAACAATCAATTGATATGATTTGCAATCAGCTTAAAAAATCTGCTACATTGGCTTTTAATCGTGCTGAAAAGACAATTAAAAACTATTTTTTGTCACATTCACATTCATTAGAATCTGAAAATGCCGAAAATGCCGAAAATCCCGTAAATCCCGAAAAAAATAATAATGTAGTCAAAGATTATTTAACCAAGGGATATATCAAATATCTTCAATTACTCAAGACTGGTGAAGCCAAGGTTAAAACAACTGGTTTGGATATTTGTCAACAGGTTTGGGATCATTTTGTTAATGGTCAGGATTTTGATCAATCATTGGAATCAAAATTAATTGATCTTGTTGACAAGTTAAGATTATCATTGATTGGGACAGCTGGATCTGCTCTCTTTTCTGAACTGGCAAAAAAGTTCGTCATTGTTTTGGATATTTCTGGTTCAATGGATGGAATACCCCTTCAAACTGGATTGCTTTACATGTTATTGATGACAAAAGTATTTGGTATTGAGCGTCTCTATTATTTTGAATCAGTTCTTCATATTGTTAATTTAACTAATTTAGATTTATCAGGAACCATGTGTAAGTTAGTTCAAAAGATCTATAAGAAAGTCAATGGAATCACTAATTTGGAATGTGTTTTTGTTCATTTCAAATCAATAGGTTTGACTGATAAGAATGTACTTATCATTTCTGATGGTGATTGTGATCCTACAAGAGGTATAACAAATCCTTTTCATACTGCACCCAGGGGAAAATATCGTTTTAGATACATTGTTGTGAATGTGAAAGAAACTAAAATGAATTTTCCTTTTCTTGGATTAGATCCTAATGTTTGCTATGTGAGTGGAAATAATCCAAAGACTTTAAATGGTCTCATTAAGGCTTTGGTCATTTCTCTTGTGAATAATGTTCCGATTACCCCAACACTTGTGCTTAAATGTTCATTGGATTTGGAAGAACTCGAACATTCTTTTCAACTTGGAACTTATTCAAAGGAGTTTGAACCTGAAGAAATTACCAAACTCTTTAATGTGTTTATGAAAAATCTTCCTCCAAAGAAAATTGTTCAACAATCAGAACATCCTGATGAAACTGGGTTGGACTTGGATTTAGATTTGGATTTGGATTTGGATTTGGATTTGGATTTGGATTTGGATTTGAACTTGGATAATGAATCTAAATCAGATTTGAACTTAGATAATGAATCTAAATCAGATTTGGACTTTGAAGATAAAACTGGATTTGAAGATGAACAAACAGATTTGTGGAACCAAAATTCACATTATCTTACACTTCATAGTTCACCAGTAAGCTCAACTAAATGATTAAAGGAATTTTAGGAAGACTTTAATATCACATTTAAAGGAGTGGGTTTTGGTTTTGGTATTAGCTTTGGTATTAGCTTTGGTATTAGCTTTGGTATTAGCTTTGGTATTAGCTTTGGTATTAGCTTTAGTATTAGTTTTGTTTAATTAAGATATTAGTTTTGTTTAATTAAGATATTAGTTTTGTTTAATTAAGATATTAGTTTTGTTTAATTAAGATATTAGTTTTGTTTAATTAAGATATTAGTTTTGTTTAATTAAGATATTAGTTTTGTTTAATTAAGATATTAGTTTTGTTTAATAAATTCATATTCACATTCAAATAACAATTTTTGATGTATATGTTAATGTGGATTAATCAAAATGAAAAAAAATTGAAAAAAATAATTAATTACAACATGATATAATAAGTAATAAGTAATAATAAATAATTAACAATTAACAAATTAACAATAATGTCATTAAATAAAGCTATTCAATGTATTCAAAAACAAAATGATTCTATTTTTGCCAGTTTGGTATCAAAAAATATTCAATTTGAAAGAACTATTATTCCAGAAGGAAGTTCAGAAGAAGAACAACAAATATTACTTAGTGAAGAAAATTTTAGATTAAAAGAAGTTGTTAAAGATAATAAGCCTATCCAACAACCTAAAGAAGAAAAGAAAAAACAAGAACCAATTTTAGTTTCTAAACAAGAAAATAAGCCCAAAGAAAAAAAAGATAATGAAAAAAAGGATAATGAAAAAAAGGATAATGATAATGATGATGATGATGAAAATTATGAAGAACCCATAAAAAAATTTGATACTCTGACAAATATGGAAGAAATGAAAAGGGCATTTTTTAATGGAGATTATGTGAGTTTTGAAGAACAAATTAAGGCAAATCCATTTAAATTGTTTAAAGTGGGTTATAAATATAATTCAGATAAAGATAATGTACCAGAATTTTCAGCTAAAAACTTATTAAAAGGATTTGTAAGAAATTTTGATGATTATCGAAAATATTTTATGATTTGTTTTAGGTGTTGGAAACACCTGGATAAAACCCAATATAAATATGATTCTGTTTGGGTTGTCAATACAAATGAACCAATTCAAAATATTATTGGGAGTTTGTGGGATGATTTTTCATTTGAAGAAACAACTGATTTTGATAGTTTTATTGAATTAATTAAAAAAATTCCAGATACAGAAGAACCAGTTTTTACAAACGAATACACTTGTATTGGAGAATCATATGTCCATTAAAATATAATTATAATATTATCAGAATTATTTTATCTAACTTTCTTATATAGTTATCAAAATTTTAAATGGGTGTGAAAAATACTTTACAAAATTTTAAATGGGTAGGAAAAATACTTTACAAAAAATATTTTTTTTATATAATCTAATTTATATAAAATGGAAAATGCTTCACCAAAAATTAAATTAATTTTTACAACAAATGAACTCATTAATTATGCATATAAACATGCTCCTGTAGAATCAATGAATGGTCGTCCTCCTTTAGAAGAAATAATTTCATCTCAACCACTTAATAACTTTTATAGTGATAATATATTAAATCCAGAAACATACTATTTAACTTATATATATTACAAAACTAAAGATCTAAATGGTAATAATATCATAACTGGATATGGTTATCTTACTGTAGACGTTTCTAAACCATTATCAGTACGTTCAGTTTTTACTATCACAAATTTATCAGCACAAATATTATCGAGTAAATTATTTGGCTTACCTCCACTAAAATTAGATAACTTTAGTCATCAGGAAAATGTAAAATTATATAATAATGAAACTGGAGAAACGGCAAATTTGATTTTCACAATAAATCAAATAGACGATAATTACGTTATAACTATTGAAACATCTCCTGAATGTTAAAAAAATATTTAGCAATTATAGTCAGTTAAACTTTATTATTTTTTAGAATTAATTTAAATAAAAAAAAAATTTTCTATTTATTTTCTATTTATTTGCTATTTATTTGCATAAGGAATAAACAACTTTATACATATTTAAATTAACTTTATTTTTAATATATGTTTATGATATCATCTTTTTACAAATCTCGATAATATTTGACTGAGAAGAAATTTCTTTTATAAACAGCCAAAACTAAATGATATTTTTCTAATATAATTAGTTAATTTGTATTTTATAGCAAGCAATATTTTGAAATCTGGTTTTATTTGAGATATAGTTTTTAAATATAGTTTATATTTGATAATTTCAATACAAATAATATATTTTTATCGGGATAAAAAATGTATATAAAGTTGATATGTTATATAATCATATTATATAAAATATAGTAATAATATATTCAAATAGACATAAATATTCATATCCTAATAAATTTTGTATTGGAGTTTTTTATCCTGATAAAAAATGTATATAAAGTTGATATGTTTATAATCATATTATATAAAACACAGTAATAATACAAAAGTAATTTTACTATTTACTATATATTACTATATAAATTGAAAAAAAATTGAAAAAAAAATATATTGAAGTATAATTTAATAATGAAAAGCATAATACATAACGATGTATTATGCTTAATTTTATCAAATCTCAAGGTTCTTGAAAAAGAATCCGAACAGCTTTAAACTCAAAAATTAAACTTAAACTAAGGTTCTTGAAAAAGAATCTGAACAGCTTTAAAACAAAAATTAAACTTAAAACTAAGGTTCTTGAAAAAGAATCCGAACAGCTTTAAACTCAAAAAATTAAAAACTAAGGTTCTTGAAAAAGAATCTGAACAGCTTTAAACTCAAAAAATTAAAAACTAAGGTTCTTGAAAAAGAATCTGAACAGCTTTAAACTCAAAAAATTAAAAACTAAGGTTCTTGAAAAAGAA
>Ga0316224_1002673_pt1 | contig 15914 bp, 14 predicted proteins | sample TBH18013metaG_FD_206254 | JGI IMG/M metagenome (GOLD analysis project Ga0316224, IMG submission 206254) | Freshwater microbial communities from Trout Bog Lake, Wisconsin, USA - TBH18013 | ecosystem: Environmental > Aquatic > Freshwater > Lake > Hypolimnion/Profundal zone | place: USA: Wisconsin... | reverse complement strand
TGGGTAAGGTGGAGAGAGGAATCCAATTGAGCAATACCAAAATCGGCAATTTTGACATGGTTATTGCTTAACACCATGATGTTGGATGGTTTGATGTCCCGGTGAACTATTCCGTGGTTATGGGCAAAAGCTAATCCATCGGCAATCTGAGTTCCTATGTCCAGCATTTCTTCAATGCGCAATCGTTTTGAATCGGCAATAATGTTATGTAATTCGCGACCCTCCATGAGTTCCATTGCTATGTAGGCAACGTCCCCGCACTCTCCCAAATCGTAAATGGTAACGATGTTAGTGTGATTCAGGCGTCCGGCCGCTTTGGCTTCCCGATAGAATCTTTCTTCGTATTCTGCACGCTGTTTCTTATCCAAGCCATTCAGATTGATGCATTTCAAAGCCACGACGCGATCAATGAGCGGGTCTTTAGCCTTATAAACGATACCCATGGCGCCTTGCCCGAGCTCTTCAATAATTTCATAGCGACCCAGATAGCAAATCATTATTTTCGATCCAAGTAAGTAGTTATTTTAATGATTCTAAATGAACATAATCGTTCATGCGGACTGAATAATGCAATCATACAATACTTCACCCGGTGTTTTCCCCTCCTATCCCGGGATAGGAACTAAAAAGTCACTCCTCAATCATTATATTTACTAATTTCCCCAGAGTCTCTTGACATTAGGTTAATGGCGTTGTAAAAGGTAAATATAGTATTACCGTATATACCTTATGTTGGTTTAAATTCAGGATAATTGGCCGGGAGGGAATTAAAATGGAAAAACAGCAAGCATACTCTTCTGGGCTGCTTTATTCAGTTGCTCCGGATAGCTTTTCCTCATTGCACTTGCAGGATCACGATGGCAAAGACGAATTTGACTGGGAAGCTTATGAAACCGAACTTTCAGCAGATTCGCTTGTTCAAGTCATACTGAGTTTCCTGAAAACAACTGCTGCCAGTTGGAATATTTTCAAGCACCACTAGTATATTCACAGCAGCTAACTTGCCTCCGCTCAGAAAAACAAGTTGGCTGTTCAAGTAGTGCGGGACACCAAAGTGGATGGACGAAAATGGTTCCCAACACTCACTCTGGTAAATTTCAGTCATATTAACACTCCCTAAACAACAATCAAAAATACGTTGAGATCAGGTCAGATTTTGTCGCGATTAGATCGAAAATACGTGCTCTAACAGTCGAATAACACGACCAATTTCCTTCTATTAAGGTCACGGTATCGTCTGTGAAGCATTTAAGCTTGCAATACATGCTCAAAATTGGAAAGTGTTGCAACTCGCGACAATTAGGATAAGAATTGAATTTCAAGCGCTGTCGCCGGTTATTTTATAGTCATAGTAAAGGTAGTCACAATTTGGCCGATAACATCTCAACGAGCCAGTTGAGACTCTATTTATAACTTTAGTCAGATCAAAGGCAATGAAGACAAAAATACTGGTAACGATATTCTTATCCCAATTGGTACTTGCCCTTATTACGTTGCAACTGGGCAACACTCCACTCGGCTATGGGGCGGGTGCAGTTCTCATTATTGCGACACTGGTCATTCTCAATTTTTTCATAAAAGTGGACTGGGTTGCACCGCTAGACAAACTGCACGCAACTATTCTGGCTATCAAAATGGAAGGCAATCTCGCTCTGAGAGCCGAACCGAAAGGTGCGCAGGCGGTAAACTCAAAAGTTTTCAATGAGTTAATGGATAACTTCCAAAGCATCATTGGAAAGGTGATATTCAACTCAACCCAGGTTGGGGTTTCTGCAGAAGCCTTGGAAGGCATGGCAAGTCAAGTAACCAGTGGCTCTAATTCTCAGCGCGATGCGGCAGAAGCCGCAAGCCAGGCAACAGAGGAAATGATTGCCAACATTCAAAACATCGCAGATAACGCACAGCTGGCAGCAGACAATGCAGAAAAATCGCGCGAACTTTCAAACGACGGTGCTGAGAAAGCCCAATTTGCAGCCAATGAAATTCAACGTATTGCACAAGCATTCGAAGATTCTGCGGCTTCAATCAAGCTGCTTGGCGAGCGCACGCAACTCATTAACGGAATTGCCAGTTCGATCAGTAACATTGCCAATCAAACTAACCTTCTGGCACTCAATGCGGCAATCGAAGCTGCACGGGCAGGGGAGTCTGGACGAGGATTTGCCGTGGTCGCAGACGAGGTTCGCAAGTTGGCTGAGCATACCTCATTGGCAACTAAAGAAATATCTACAGTGATTTCCAGCATACAGGAAGATACAGCAACAGCAATTAACCAAGTGCAGTCAGGTACAGCCCTTGCCCATAACGGCACGGGTTTGGCGCGAAACGTGGCCGATACTCTCAATCTAATCAACCAGAGTTCACAGATGGTATTGGAAAAATCTTCATTTATCGCAGGTGCGATTACCGAGCAAACCATTGCCAGTTCACTTGTCGGTAAAAAAATGTTAAACATTCTAGAACTGGCTGAATCCAATTCCGGGATCGTTCAAAATGTACTGGGACAATCTACGCATCTTAGAAATTTAGCCATCAACCTTAAGGAAATTGAATCCGTATTCAAACTGGGCGAGTTGGGCAAAATGGGCTTGGAAACCCATGCCAGAACCCCTGCCGTGGTTCAGGCTGCCGCACGCGAAATCGAGAAAGTGCTGGAAAACGCAATTGCCTCAAAACGGATCAGCGAGAGTGATCTGTTCGACGAAAAATATGAGCGCATAGCCGATGTGGAGCCTCCAAAATATCACACACGTTTCGACAAGCTGACCGATGAGCTTTTCCCCAAAATTCAGGAAGCCATACTTGATCAACATCCCGAATTTGTTTATGCCGGAGCGGTCGATAGAAATGGCTATTTCCCAACACACAACAAAAAATTCTCGGCAGCTCCGACAGGAAATCTTAAAATAGATACGCTGCATTCACGCAGCAAACGAATATTTAACGACCCCGTTGGCAAGCGTTGCGGAAACCATAATTTGCCTTTCCTGCTTCAAACATACCGTCGTGACACAGGCGAAGTAATGCACGACGTATCGACACCCATCATGGTACGCGGCAAGCAATGGGGCGGATTCAGAATTGGATATAAAGCATAAGTGTTGATCGGAGTAATTTAAGTTTAGTTAAGTCACAAGAGCTAAAACGAATATTCAATATAGAAATATCGGGTAGTCCTTCTAAAAAGTATTTGAATCACTTGACCCGGCATGTAACCCTTGATATAAAGCCGACGCGGGAGTTTTCCTGTAACAAGAACAGCAAAATTCATGGGAACGCTAAAATGAATAAATCCGAATTGATTGATGAAATAGCTAAGTCTGCTGATATATCCAAAACTGCTGCAGGTCGGGCTTTAGATGCGACTGTAGAAGCTGTTAAAAAATCATTGAAGAAAGGTGATTCAGTGACTTTGATCGGTTTTGGTACGTTTTCAGTGGGAAAACGTGCGGCCAGGACAGGTCGTAATCCACGAACTGGGGCGGCTCTAAAAATCAAGGCGGCGAAGGTTCCTAAATTTCGTGCTGGTAAAGGATTAAAAGATGCTGTAAACTAGCGGGCTTGTTGGGTGCTTAGCTCAGCTGGTAGAGCGTCGCCCTTACAAGGCGAATGTCGGGGGTTCGAACCCCTCAGCACCCACCAGTAAGTTTTTGGAGTGGTAGTTCAGTTGGTTAGAATACCGGCCTGTCACGCCGGGGGTCGCGGGTTCGAGTCCCGTCCACTCCGCCAGAACACGTATAACCTACTGACTTAAAAGAAAAATAAATAGTTTTTTTAAGGAAGTGGGGATACACAAAAGGGACACAACTTAACGGTTGTAGTCCCTTTTTTATGCCCCTAAATCTTGCGCATCACCTCAAGATTTCTCGCTGTGGTATTTTTTATTTTCGTATGCGTGTGCCGGACGCTTTGCGGTCTGTCATCTGCAAGCGTGAAATCCTCCATTCGCTCCATACACGTAACCCAGCCACCGCAAGAAAAATGGCGTATCATTTCGCGTCGAAAACTTACGAACTTTTTGAGCAAATGACCCACGACCCCAAGCGATTCAACCCCGCCGATGCTTCGACATTTCCAACTGCTGACGCCGTGAAGCCATTTGAAATGGATCTTTCACGGGGCATTATGAAAAGCGACAACCCCGAAGACCACGCACGCATGATGGAAGCTTTGCCATTTGCGCTGGAGGCACTAAAAGCAAAACAAGTGCCTCAAGCGCCTTCTTTGGCAGTGTCTGCGCCTTCGCATTACGCTGAACCGCCACCAGCTCACACAATCACCATCAACAAGGCGTTGACGGCTTATTTGCCCACGCTCGCGAACCCCAAGACGCGCAGAGCGTCAGAACGAGCTATCAGCCAGTTTATTGACATACGTGGTGATGTTGAAATCCATACGGTGCGAGGCGTGGATGTTGTTAGGTGGAATGCCTCAATGCTTAAAACCATAAAGCCACGTAGCGCAGATAACGCCATTCAGTTTCTTCAAAGTCTTTTGAAGTGGGCGTATAAAAATGAATACATACACCACGCCACACAACTGGCGACTGAAGGGAAGTTCAACTTAACGAAAACGCAACGAATAAAAGCAACTGATGGTGCCGAGAAGTTTTCAGTCGAACAGTTGATACAGATATTCGACCAAAAAACTTATAGTGCATACTGCGCTAACAGCAAATCACGCTATTGGCTTCCTTTGATAGGGCTTTTTACTGGAATGAGGGTCAATGAAATCGCACAACTAAAGGTCACTGACATACGTAAAATAGGTGAGGTTGATTACGTTGACGTTAATAACTTTGGCGATAAAAAAGTTAAAACTGAAAATGCTGTGCGCAGAATTCCCATTCATACAACGCTTAAATCGCTTGGATTCTTGAGCTATGTAAAACAACGCCCCCGTAATGGCAATCTTTTTGACGAAACAGGCAACGCAGTATCCCACGCCTTTATAAGGTATTTAGAGACCATTGGAGTTAAGAAAGACGGCGACAGGGGAATGGTTTTTCATTCACTGCGGGATACTTTCAATAACACCCTGACTATCGCCAACGTTTCCAGAGATTTGATTTTTTATCTGATGGGTCATTCGCTGACGGATACTAACTCCATTTCCTACTTGGCTCCACCGCAGATTCCACGACTAAAGGTAGATGCCATCGACAAACTAGATTTTGTGGAGGATTCGGGCGGAGTAATGCTTAGGTTGGTTTTGTAGAAGACTTGTAGAAGGCTTGTAGAAGCCTTGTAAAATACTTTAAAGCCTCGTACCTATTGGGTTATGAGGCTTTTTTATTGTATCTGTAGATTGTATAAAACAAACACGAGGGGCGGGCGAAATATTACACGAATAGGCAAGCGCCCTTCCTAACTTGTAGATTAGTTGTAGAGCCATTGTAGAATATTTATAAAATCCTTGAAAGCCTTGCTGTTGTTAGCATATAACATTATTTTATATTGTTTGTAGAAATATATTCAATATAGGTGTTGACAATATTCTTGTAGATGATATAATGAAAACTTCTACAACTAAAAAAAGGGGGAATAAAAATGAGCTTTAATCCAAAAGGGGTAAAAAGCATTGATATCAACGAATACTTACAGATGGTCAGTGAGTGGGATAAAAAAAGCGATGAAACCAAAGGGATGATTACATCGATGTTGAATAAAAAGCTATCACCCGAAATGTGGAGAGGAATGATGGCAGTCCCTCCTGGCAGTGTGCTTGAATCTGTGTTAACTGCGTTCAAGCAGGAAACCGACATACCGCTTGAACTACCTTTTTTTACGATGCTTCATTTTATCAGCGGGTATTTATTGTCTAAAAAGGTAAAAATGACAGGGCGCTTCGGGTCTATCTATCCAGAACTCTGGACGATTGTTTTATCCGACAGTGGAACGGGAAAAACGTTTGCGCACGACCAAATAGCAAAACACGCCCCTATCAAATCCGAGTTTCCAGAATGCAACTCTGGTGCAAAGTTTATTGATGCATTTCAAGAAAACAACTTTGGCTTGTGGTTTCAGGATGAAATCGCGCAAAAAATGAGACAAATCGAAACTCCTCAAAGCCCACTATCGGACGTTAAGGAATACTTGCTTCGAGCTTACGGCAATCAAAAAATCGAACGTTCTACGGTGAAAGGTGGAACGATAACGATAGATGAACCTTGCCTTGGAATCCTTGGCTTGAATACTCCAGCAAGTTTTTATAAATCGGTTAGTCCCGAAAGTTTACTGGACGGATTTATGCAACGGTTCGCGTGTGTTGTTGCTGAAGCGGACCCAGAGCGTAATGTGAAACTGACACCAGAGCAGTATGCGCTTTACGATGCGGAAGCACTACAAAAAGCATCGAAAACGGCGTTTGATATTTTATTAAAAGTGCCTCTACTTGATGAATATAAGTTATCTGTAGATGCCGAAGAAGCTTATCGTTATAGCTTTGGTTTGCTTATGCATACTGAGGATATTCCCGTTAGCTTTTTTAGGCGAATAATGTTTAGAGGTTTTCGCTACGCATTGCTATATCACATCATACTTGGCAAGACTTCTGCGGATATTGATGTAGAAGATATCGGATGGGGCGCAAGAGTTTCGGCTTTACATCTTAACGATTACAAAAAACTTTTCCAGCAGGACGATAACCTTAATGCAGTGGAAAAGGTTCTTACAAATGCCAAAAGGATTAAGCAAGAATGTCTGGATAATGGAACACCATTCAACCATAGAGTTTTACAGCAAAGAATCGGAGGAAAGTTGAAAGCAGATGGCGCAAGGAGCTTGATGGATTTAATCAGTTGACGAAGAACCATAAAACCACGTGAGCAAATGAGTGGTTGAGGCTGAAATGAAAAAGGGGGCTTTTGCCCCCTTTGCTATTGTTGACTAGCATATTTCTTTAAGCAGATTGGCACGATTTTATCCGCAATCTCTTCATCTGAAGTTTTTGGGTTAGATTTCTCAGCTACACAAGTGCAAATGACTTTCTTTGCCTCGACCCCAGCGGAGCATTCTTTGATAAATCTTGCTTTCCAATCGTCGTAAACATTCTTTTCTGCTGTCTGTTTACTCGTCTCAAAACCATTAATGAATCCATTTATGCCTCCTGCGATTGCAGAAACAAAGATAGCAACAATAATGCCTATCCCCAAGCCTTTCCAAGGGCTAAGATCGCGACGTTTCCACAAATAAGCAAACACGATTCCGCTCATAAACATCACAGAGCTACCGTTCCTAGTAGCGTCGAATTCGATGCCACCAAAAGCTGGTATAACCACAGAGGCATAAAGTCCTAATAGTAATGCAATAAGGAATCCTGCAACTGGATTCCCTCGAACGAATAAAGCTAGTCTTTTTACAGAAGTGTGTTTCTCTTGCGGTAGAATCGGCGATATGAAATCTGGTTGCTTTTCATCTGTCACGCTTAGGGGGTTTCCACACTTCTGGCAGAACTTGGCGTTATCCAGAACAAGATTTCCGCATTTGGAACAATACACGTCTAACCCCTTTCCACGTTCACGCCTAAATCTTCTAGGTTTCTAAGCATAGATTTCTTACACTTTGGACACGTTATTCCACGCGGGCCAAGTGTTCCTTTGTCGGTCGCGTCATTGTGTAAGGCTGAGTGGTCTGCCACTTGTGAAACAGGAAAATGTTCCCCGCAATAATCGCATACACATTTGTATGGTGGATTGATATGAATAGGCATTAGGTTTACTCCTAAACAGTAGAAACTTACGACAACTTACAAACCTAGCTGATAAGTAACACTCTGCTTGAAATATTTTTTCAAGCAGAGGCGACCAACGTTTGCGCCAGTATCATCGGCGAAACGTGTAGGGAGTCTGTCATTGATTCTCTGACAGATTGCTTCGCACTTTCGCCCGTTCGTCCGATTCTATCACGCACCCTCTTGAACTCGAATATTTTTTCTGCTTCAATCATTAGAGAGAGAAAAATAAATGTCCGCACTCGAAATATTGAAGCAACAAAAAGCAGATTTGTTGAGAGATGCCGAAGCAAAAAAGGCTAAGCTCGATGCTCGGATTGCTCACGCTAAATCTATCATCGCTAGAGCCGAGAAAGCAAAATCACAGACAGCAAAATCACATCTGAAAAATGTCTGGGGTGGTTGGTGTCTTGCGATGATGGAAGATGCCTCCGCATCGCCAGATTTCAAACAGATTTTATTGCTATCAACAGATGAGTTCGTGACGCAGAATCCTAACAATCTTGCTCGGAAGATGTTTGAATCCTACAAGCAACAATGGGGAATGTGATGGCGACTTTTCACTGTCACTCACGCTCTGGAAAGTCCTGTAAAAATGCCGGTGCTCGACACGCTGATTATATTTTAGGTGATGGTAAATATTCTGATAAAAATGAAGTTATTTATTCCGAGGATGGAAACCTTCCAGACTTCGCAAACTCAGGCAAGATGTTGTTCGCTTTTGCCGACAAAAACGAGCGCTCAAATGGTCGAAGCTATCGCGGTTTGACCATCGCAATACCCTATGAATCGAAAGACCCTGTGGCGTGGTCAAGGCAACTTGTCCAAGCCATTGTTGGCAGTCAGGCATATAGCTTTGCGGTTCATCTGAAAGATGGGAATCCTCATCTTCACGTTATGTTTTCCGAGCGCACAAACAACCGCACGTTACCACCGCAAAAATATTTTTCCAGAACCAATAAAAAAATCCGTTCTTACACAGAAAAATCTTGGCTTGAAAAGATAAAGGGGAAATATCTTTGGCACATCCGAACGGTTGCGCCTGACTATGTGCCAAAGATGACAGGAGGAAAAGAAAAACAGTTTTCACCATCGCAACCTGAAAAAATCGCTGGAGCACAAGCCGAAAGAATACTTCCAAGGTTGTTAGCTTATAACGAAGGGCAAGGCTGGCACAAAAATAAAGGAGATAATACAGCTATGAACAACACAATCAAAGAAAATAACGACTTGCTGAAAGCCCCAAATGTCGAACCAGACGAAGATTTAAGCCAAATCTATGGCGCGTCATATGAGCATTGCGGAACTATAGAAAATGCAGACCCAAGACCAGCAAGGGATAATACTTATCAATATCGTTTGGCACAACAACAATACACGGAGGCATTCGCCATCAGAGGTCTCACTTATTGCCGAATAAATAACCCAAAATATGTAGTGCTGTGGTTTTCTGACAAAACCAAAATTGTGGACAATGGCAACTCGCTTACAGCCACCGAAGGAGGCACAACGCAGGAAAACGCCAAACGTCTTGTATTGTTGGGGAAACTCAAAGGGTGGACTAAGCTAACACTGGCTGGGTCTGATGCCTTTGTTTTTGAGGCGATGATGAACTGCGCGAGTTTGGGGCTTGATGTATCACCAACCGACGAAAGCCAGCGCAAGCTCTGGGAGCGGATACAAGCTGAGGCAATAGCAACCACGGCGCAGGTTATAGCACACACTAACAGCGCCCACGTTGTGCCAACGCTGACAGGTCTTGGGGAAAAACTGGGCAAGAGTCTCGCACCCAGCGCCAACACGCCGAAGCGTGGGCGGGGCTTGGGGTTGTAAGGATAGAGGGCGTAAGCCCTCCAATATGGTTTTGGTTTTAGCAGGGCGAAGCCCTTCATTATGGTTTTCGGGGTTTATAAAAAAGCAGGGCGAAGCCCTACTTTATGCTTTTGGGGGTTAAAGGGGGCGTTGCCCCCTTTAGTCTTTTTCTGGCATAATGCAGACAGTTGAAGAGGGGATACACAACTGGGAGACACGAAAGGGAAATAACCCCTTCAAATCAACCCCGTTAAATGTGTAGGACACTCCAGTTAACCTGTTGAAATGTTAACGTTATTTTCTGGTGGATAAGGTTTACCTTGTCCCGTCCACTCCGCCAGATTAAGGCGAACGAAAGTTCGCCTTTTTTCATTTTTGTTGCCTCTAGTGTTCATTTGCCTTAATTCATCTGCCATAATCCACTTTTAGAAAATTTCATCGGGTAGCTTGCTATGTTTGATTTTGTTAATGACAACAAAAAATGGGTACAAATTGTTTTGGCGGTAATCATTTTGCCGTTTGCATTTTGGGGCGTGGAGTCGTATCGCAATGCCGGCGCTGGGGGCGCGTTAGCTTCTGTGAACGGCGAAAAGATATCCCAGCAGGAATTTGATAATGCCTTGCGTCAGCAAGAAGGCAAGATGCGTGAAATGATGGGCGACAAATTTGACCCGTCAATTTTTGAAAAACCGGAAATCAAGCATTCAATTCTGGAAAATGTGGCTATCCAACATTTACTGACAGCGCAGGCGCGTACTTCCGGATTGTCAATAACCGATGAACAACTGGCTCAGGTTATCGGGGGTATCGAGGCTTTCCAAAAAGAGGGGAAGTTTGATAAGCAACGTTACGAAGCCTCGCTTCATAATCAGAATATGACGCCCTTGGTTTTTGAAGCGAAAGTGCAGCAAGAGTTAAGTCTGCGTCAATTGACGGACGGCTATGCCAATAATGGTTTCGCTTCAAACACGGTTGTGGACAACCTGATTCGGCTTAACGAACAACAGCGGGTTGTTAGTACATCCCTGATTTCGGCTGATTCTTTCCTTAAGCAAGTCAATCCTGATGATGCGTCAGTAAAAGCATACTACGATAAAAATACCTCAGAATTTCAAACGCCTGAACAGGCTCGTGTGGAGTATGCCATTCTCTCTGCCGATACTTTGTTGCCACAAGTAGTCGTGGAAGATGCCGAGATCCGGAAATATTATGATGAGCATCAACCGGAATTTGGTACGCAGGAACAGCGTCAAGTTTACCATATTTTGATTAAGGTGGCGGCCCAGGCGCCTGATGCGGAAAAGCAGGCAGCCAAGGCAAAGGCCGAACAAGTATTGCAGCAAGTCAAGCAATCACCTGGAAAATTCGAAGAGCTGGCCAAGCAATATTCGCAGGATCCGGGCTCTGCTGCCAAAGGGGGCGATCTTGGTTTGTTTGGCCGCGGCATGATGGTGAAACCGTTTGAGGATGCTGCTTTTCAACTTAAGATCGGTGAAATCAGCGGGTTGGTACAGTCTGATTTTGGATTTCATATAATCAAGGTGGTTTCAATAAGCCCCGCGAAAATGCAAGCGTTGAATGATGTAAAGACTGTGATTACACAGAAATTAAAATTACAAAAAGCGGGCGATAAATTCGCTGAGTTGGCCGAAAAATTCAGCAACATTGTGTATGAACAAAGTGACACACTCAAACCGGCGGCTGAATTGACCAAGGCGCCACTTCAGCAAAGTACTTGGCTGAATAAAGCTCAGGTTGCAGCACCGCCATGGACAGATAAAGCGTTACAGGCAATATTTTCAAAGGAAGTCTTGCAAGATAAGCGAAATAGCAGCGCTATTGAAATCGCTCCCAATACATTAATGGCAGTCAGGCTGCTTGAGTACAAGCCTGCCAGCACACGTCCTTTGAGCGAAGTCAGCAACAGCATCCGCCAGAAATTACAGCATCAGCAAGCAGTGGAACTGGCTATCAAACAAGGCAAGTCGGTCGTGGAACAATTGAAGCGTGGTGAAAAACCAACGTTGGTGTGGGAAGCTGCCAAATCTGTGACTCGGGCAGAAGCTGCCGGCCCTGGAGGGGAGTTGACCCGTCAAGTATTTCAGGCGGATACGTCCAAGCTGCCCGTTTATTTGGGAATGGAAAATCCACAGGGGGGATATTTACTCGTCAGAGTAGAGGCAGTCAAAGAAGCGCCTGCAGCGGATGATGCCAAGCGTGCACGCTATGCTCAGGAAATTCGTAAACTCACAGGCGACGAGTTGCTGCAGGCTTATATCTCTGATGCCAAAAATCATGCTGATATCAGCATTAAACCATTTGCAGCAGACGAGAAAAAATAATTCTGATTGCCAAGAATCAAGGTAAGCAGCACTATAATGTTTGAAGGATAGCGTGTCAGCTGAATTCGGGGAGTTTCTATAAACGGGTAACCTGAATCAGCTGCTCAAGTTCAATGACGAGCTGGTCAACCACAGTTGACCAATCTCCGATTGTGGTTTGCCGAAACAGTCGCATGACAGATGGATACCATGGGGAGTCCGGGCGCTTCATCAGCCAGCGCCAATCCGTTTTGTATTCGGGTAGCATAACCCAGCAAGGCTTTCCAAGAGCCCCGGTCAGATGCGCTATAGCTGTGTCAACGCAAATAATCAGATCCAGATGGGAAATGACTGCTGCCGTATCTGAGAAGTTGTGTAATTCGGGCCCCAAATCGAGTAATTTTAATCCTCCGGGGGGATTTGCTGATTCATTCCCCCCCGCTCCTTTTTGCAGGCTGACAAATGTGATGCCGGGTATTGCCCACAAAGGTGCCAATACCTCCAGTGAAGGCAGGGAGCGATCGGCATCATTTTCGAATAGCGCGCTCCCTTTCCAAACCAAACCCACACGAAACGTTTTATCAGGGAACCGGTTAGTCCATTTATCGATAAGGTCGGCTGATGCATGCAAATAGGGAATGCTAGCCGGGATGGAGTCGATACGCGTTTTGCAGTAGTAGGGAAGGCTAAGAAGTGAAGTCCAAAAATGGTAATTGGATTCAGGAAGCTTCTCGTCGAAAGAAATAACCGTATCCACGACTTCAAGTCCTTCAAACAAAGACTTTAGAGCCGGGTGACACACCAGCGTGATTGACTGGACGCCTTGATTTTTCAACACGGCTGCATAGCGGCAAAATTGGATTGCATCGCCGTGTCCTGCCACATAACTGATCACGATTGATTTGTTTAAAAGTGCTTCGCCATGCCAGCGTGGACAGGAGAAATGCGCTGCCAGAGCATCATCATAATTGCGAGATTCCAGGCAATACCACCCCTCTTCGAATCTACCTTGTCGCAATAGCAGGTAGCTCAAATTAAAGCGAGCGGTTGCATAAGATTCATCCAGAAAGAGGGCCGTTCGATAGCATTGTTCGGCCTCTTCTTCACGTTTAAGGCAGGCGAGAAGGACACCCATATTCGACCACACAACAGGAGAATGGGGCTTGAGCGAAATGGCTTGTTTGTAAGCAACTTCGGCTTCATTAAACTGCTTATTATTTGCGAGAAGAGCACCCAGATTGAGGTGGGATTCTGGAATCGACTGGTTCAGTTTGATGGACTGGCGATAGCATGTTTCTGCATCCGCTGTCCTGCCTTGACGGTCCAGTAGCAAACCCAGATTGGCATGAGCCTCGGCAAAGTCAGGGGCAATTTGTATTGCTTGTCTGAGGAATGCTTCAGCGCGGGTAACATCGCCGGAACCCATGCAACGGGTTCCCTCAAAAAAGACTGATTCAGCGTCCATATGTTAGGCAGAAAATAGTTGGCCCGGCAATTTGTCGGATACCTGATTATGATCCGATCCGGCAGATTTATTTTCCCACAAATTGCATTCTCATATTATTGCCATCGCAATTCTTTGTGGCAGTTCACGCAAGCTGGCGTAAAATGCGCGCTTCTTGTTTTTAGTTTAAACCATGACCATACGCACTCGTTTCGCCCCCAGCCCTACCGGATTTTTGCATATCGGCGGTGCCCGCACCGCGCTATTTTCCTGGGCCTATGCCCGCAAACACGGCGGTACCTTTATTCTGCGCATCGAAGATACCGATGTAGAACGCTCCACACCTGAAGCCGTACAAGCCATTCTGGATGGCATGGCATGGCTTGATCTTGCTTACGACGAAGGCCCGTTCTACCAGATGCAGCGCATGGAGCGCTACAAGACGGTGATCGGGCAAATGCTGGACGAAGGCACCGCCTACTATTGTTATACCTCTCCGGCAGAGTTGGAGGCAACACGTGAAGCTCAACGCGCTCGCGGCGAAAAACCGCGTTACGATGGCAGCTGGCGTCCGGCGCCTGGCAAGGTATTATCTGCCCCGCCTTCCGGTGTAAATCCGGTGGTACGCTTCAAAAATCCAGCCGAAGGCTCGGTGATGTGGAAGGATCTGGTGAAAGGGGTTGTCGAATTTGATAACGCTGAATTGGATGATCTGATCATCGCACGTGCCGACGGTACGCCAACCTATAATTTTTGCGTGGTGGTAGACGACTGGGATATGGCGATATCTCACGTGATACGCGGGGATGACCATGTTAATAACACCCCGCGCCAGATCAACATACTCAAGGCGCTCGGTGCAACGGTTCCCCAGTACGCCCATCTGTCGATGATTCTCGGTGATGACGGCACCAAGCTTTCCAAGCGTCATGGTGCAGTGAGCGTCATGCAATACGATGAAGACGGTTATCTGCCTGAAGCGGTGATCAATTATCTCGCGCGTTTGGGGTGGTCGCACGGAGACGAAGAATTATTCTCGGTTGAGCAATTTTGCTCATGGTTCGATCTTGACCACATTACTCCGTCCGCAGCTCAGTTCAACACGGAAAAACTCAATTGGGTCAACCAGCATTATTTGAAGCAAGCTGATAATGCCCGCCTTGCTGCCTTGCTGCGCCCGCGCCTTGAGGCACGGGGTGTCACCGTCAGTCAGGCTCCTGCGCTGGAATCTATTGTGGCGCTTTACAAAGAGCGCGTAGCGACGCTCAACGAGCTCGCTGATGAAGCCGAGGTATTTTATATTGACTTGCATCCGGCGAAAGAATTATTGGATGCGCAACTTTCTGCAGAAGCGATACCCGCGTTGCTTGAGTTGGCGGAACGCTTTAAGGAGGTGCCGTGGGAAATTCCTGCGGTGGCTGCGCTTATCAAAGAAATGATCACCAAGTATGGACTGAAAATGCCCAGACTGGCCATGCCGCTGCGAGTGATGCTGGTCGGCCAAACCCACACACCTTCGGTCGATGCGGTGGTCACTTTGTTCCCTCGTGAGACGGTATTGTCACGCATGATGCGCAATCTCACGTAACATTGCTTTACATTGTGACGATCGATCATTATAATGCGCCCTCTTTTTGGGGGTATAGCTCAGCTGGGAGAGCGCTTGCATGGCATGCAAGAGGTCAGCGGTTCGATCCCGCTTATCTCCACCATTAAAAAGAGTAGCACAAAGCCCTTTAGTCCCCATCGTCTAGAGGCCTAGGACACCGCCCTTTCACGGCGATAACACGAGTTCGAATCTCGTTGGGGACGCCAGTTAAATCAATGGCTTGCAGAGGTGCAGGCCATTTTATTTTCTCCGTGCGTAATCTGTGCTTAACTCATGGAAATGAAATTAGTCCACATTTCTCCCTTGCGACAGTCAAAATTCCGCTTCAAGGAAGATATTCCAGACATCAAATGAGCAAGAGCTTCTAGCAGACGTTTTGGATGAATTCGAACATCATGTAATTCAATCAGCATATGAAGATCGTATTGAAAAAAATTAAAACTGCTTAGCCTTCCGACCAAAAGTTAATCATTTAGCTTCCAAAACCCCGTCCAATCATCGCCAAACGAAGCTATCAGTAATACAATTATGCCCATGATATCTACGGTGTTATTGAACTGTGAGTTGACGGGGTGTAGCGTGGAAAAAATAAAACTTGTTTCGAATCGGCCTCTACTTCGCTTTAGTGAGGTGTTTGAGCAATACGATGTAACCGTCGAAGACTTATTCCACGAGGCTTTGCTTGGTAATTTGACGATTTATGTCCAGACTCCCCCTAATTTGAAGGTCGGAAGAGTTGGTTCAATACATTCAGTACTTTTCAATTTAATTTCTGGGAAGGTGGAAGTCGGAAGCCTTACAAATAAGGAAAAGGAAGAGTTTCTTTGTAAATTAATCCCTGAATTTAAGGAATTGTTAGAAGCCGAAGAAATACAGTGGACCCCTCCGTCAAGACAATAATGCATCGAGTTTAAGAGGGTAACCTTCTTCATGCAGCGGAACGGCGCTGCCCCGGTTTTCGGTTTCTTTTTTTGTTTCTATTTCTGGGGGAGATTTT
>Ga0316224_1002672_pt1 | contig 15918 bp, 16 predicted proteins | sample TBH18013metaG_FD_206254 | JGI IMG/M metagenome (GOLD analysis project Ga0316224, IMG submission 206254) | Freshwater microbial communities from Trout Bog Lake, Wisconsin, USA - TBH18013 | ecosystem: Environmental > Aquatic > Freshwater > Lake > Hypolimnion/Profundal zone | place: USA: Wisconsin... | reverse complement strand
AAATGTGACCGTTTTGCCGGGCAGTTATTTGTCGCGTGACTTTGCCGGGAGCAATCCTGGCCGCAACCATGTCCGCATTGCCTTGGTGGCGCCATTGGATGAATGTATCAAAGCGGCGCACCGTATCAAAAATTTCCTTAACACTATAAAAATAGCACCATGAACCAGTTAGAGAACATTATCAACGCGGCTTTTGAACAACGTGCCGACATCACCCCCACTAACGCCTCCGAACAAGTGCGTACAGCCGTCACCGAAACCTTGGCCCTGCTGGACACCGGCAAATTACGCGTGGCTGAAAAAATCGACGGCGATTGGGTGACCCACCAATGGTTAAAAAAAGCCGTGTTATTATCGTTCCGCATTAACGACAACCGCTTGATGGACGGCGGCAACACGCGTTATTACGATAAAGTGGCATGCAAATTTTCCGGCTACAGCGAAGCCGATTTTGCCGCCGCCGGTGTACGGGTAGTACCCAATGCGGTTGCCCGCCGTGGTGCTTACATTGCCCCGGGCGCGATCTTAATGCCGTCTTATGTCAATATCGGCGCTTACGTCGATAGCGGCACGATGGTGGACACCTGGGTAACGGTCGGCTCTTGTGCGCAAATCGGTAAAAACGTGCATTTGTCCGGCGGTGTGGGTATTGGCGGCGTGTTAGAACCGTTGCAAGCCAACCCCACCATTATTGGCGACAATTGTTTCATTGGCGCCCGTTCGGAAATTGTCGAAGGGGTCATTGTCGAAGATGGCTGCGTCATTTCCATGGGCGTTTATATTGGCCAAAGCACCAAAATTTTCAACCGTTTGACTGGCGAAATCAGCTACGGACGCATTCCCGCCGGTGCGGTGGTGGTGTCCGGCAATTTGCCGTCCAGTGATGGCAAATACAGTTTGTATTGCGCCGTCATCATCAAACAAGTTGACGAAAAGACCCGTAGCAAAACGGGCATTAATGAATTGTTAAGAGATTAACCTTGCGCCAAGAACCCAGGGCGGTTTAACACCGCCCTTTGTCTATCCTCCTATTAAACCGGACACCGCTATGAGCCAACCTATCTCCAACACCGCTGTCATTTACGCCATTTTGGCGATTGACAGCGAAATTGCCTTGCAGAAAGATTATCTGTACAACTCCGAAGTGCCTAGCGATGAACGCGACGACGAAGAAGAAGTGCTGGCTGATCTGGAACAAGCCTTTATGGAATTTATTGATCTGTATAAAGAACGCCGCAAAATCGATAGCGAACTGCCCACCGTGGAAGAACTGTTAAGCAGCCAGCTGTAAAAACATGCTCACGTTGTACGGCATAAAAAACTGTGACGCCGTCAAAAAAGCCCGCCTCTGGCTGGATGACCATAGCCTGAGCTATCGCTTCCACGATTTTAGGGCGGACGGTCTCAGCACCGCACAGCTGCATAGCTTCGCCGATGCCGTCGGCTGGGAAAAACTGCTTAACCGCAGCAGCACCAGCTGGCGGCAACTGTCGCCCAAGCTCAGCACCCCATTGACTGCCGAAACCGCCTTGGCATTGATGCTGGACACCCCTACCCTAATCAAACGCCCTGTTTTAGACACCGGCACGCAAATTTTAATAGGCTTTAAAGCTGATCTTTACCAAACCCTATTGCCATGACCGACACGCTGGAACTGCTTAGAGACCTGATCCGCCGCCCCTCCATCACCCCCGAAGATGCCGGTTGCCAAGATGCCATTGCCGCCCGCCTAACCCCGCTAGGTTTTCGGGAAGAACGGCTGGATTTTGCTGACACCCAAAACCTCTGGCTAAGGCGTGGTGTTGCCAAACCGTTGTTGGTTTTTTTAGGCCATACCGATGTTGTACCCACTGGGCCATTAGACGCTTGGCTGTCACCCCCGTTTGAACCCACCTTGCGTGATGGCAAATTGTACGGGCGCGGCGCCGCCGATATGAAAGGCGGGATTGCCGCCTTTATCACCGCACTAGAACGCTTTCTGGTACAGCACCCTAACCATCAGGGTTCGATTGCCGTATTGTTGACCAGTGATGAAGAAGGCATCGCCACTAACGGTGTCGTTAAAGTGGTGGAGGTGCTGGAGCAGCGGCAAGAAAAAATCGACTGGTGTTTGGTGGGCGAACCGTCCAGCAACCAAAAAATAGGCGACGTTATCCGCGTCGGGCGGCGCGGCTCTTTATGCGCCAAGCTGACCGTGCAAGGCATCCAAGGCCATGTGGCCTATCCAGAACTGGCGAACAACCCCATCCATGCCTTTGCCCCCGCCTTAACAGCCCTGACCGAAGAAGTTTGGGATCAAGGCAACCAATTTTTTCCACCCACCAGCCTGCAAGTGTCCAACATAACCAGCGGTACGGGGGCGGAAAATATTATCCCGGGCAGTCTGGAAATGTTGTTCAACCTGCGTTTTTGCACCGAGCTGGATGAACAAACCATCAAACAACGCACCCATGCCATTTTTGATGGCTACGGCTTTGCTTACGATATCCAATGGCGGCTATCCGGCAACCCTTTTTTAACCGAACAAGGTGCGTTGATTGATGCCACCCATGCCGCCATTAAGACCGTCACCGGCTACGACACGGTAGACGACACCGGCGGCGGCACCTCAGACGGACGCTTTATTGCGCCCACCGGCGCACAAGTGTTGGAACTGGGCCCGCTCAATGCCAGTATCCATAAGGTCAATGAACATATTGGCCTGGAAGAGCTGGAAACCTTGTCTGAAATTTATCAGCAGCTATTGGTCAATTTGTTGGCTTGATGGATTATTTTAGCCAGTCTGGGCGAGACTTCCGTTTCCTGAGTGAAGCCGAATGGCTTGCCCTGAGGGTAGTCGAAGGGGGCTTCGGCTATGCTCAGCCAACGTGCCGCGTAACATCAGTTAGTTACCATTACATGGATTTAACCCTAACACCCAACAAAACCATGCGGCTTAGATAGGGCTGTTTTTAATGTGCATTTCATAAAGGCATCAATGTCGAAAAACTCAAGATCGCTGGTATCCCGCAGGAGCAAGCGGAGGCCGTGGTGCGGGTGATAGCTGAATCCCCGCATCAGCTGGTCACTAAAACAGACCTTGAATTGGCTTTATCACCACTTAAAACAGATATGGCTGTCATTAAATGGATGATGGGTATTCTAATTGCAGGTGTCATGTCGCTGGTGCTTAAGATGTTTTTCTAGCGAGTGGCTTTAAATTAAGTTATGTAATTTTAGAAATGTGGGGTCATCTGTGCCACGAAGCTGACATCCCAACCACATTGTTTAGGGTCAATAAGCTATAATTTAACAAGCCTCCACACTCACTTTAATATGCATCGCCTTGATGATGCGCTGTACAGTATCCCACCTAGGCTTGGTTTTTCCAGACAGCGCCTTGTAAAGGCTTTCGCGGTTAAGCCCGGTTTCTTTGGCAAGATTGGCAAATCCCTTATGCCTAGCCACATGACCCAACGCTATGATAAATAGGTCGGGATCGTCATCCATAAAGGCATTGGTCAAATATTCGCCAATGTCCGAATCGTCCAGCAAAAAGTCAAACGGATTATAAGGTTTTATTTCGGTTCGCATAGCCTATGCCTCACAAATTTTTGACCAGTTCTTTGGCCTTTTTTATGTCACTTTGCTGGGACGACTTATCGCCACCGCAAAGCAGGACAATGATTTCAATGCCCCGAATAGTGAAATATATGCGGTATCCGGCGCCGACAAAAAAACGCATTTCGCTTACACCATCCCCAAGGGTTTTAATATCGCCAAGGTTGCCATTAGCAAGCCTGTCCAAACGCATCGCAACCACTTTTGCCGCTGCTGTCCCTTTGAGACTGGAAGCCCATTTGTCGAAAATGGCGGTGGTTTGTATTGCGTATTTCATTGGTTTATTGTAGCTAGTAAACTACATAAGTCAATCATTGACCACTCAACAACCGCAAAACAGAAAAGTAGCCCATGATGAAACAAAGCGGAATCCGCAAATTGGTGCCACTATTGCACTACGTTTCATACAGGCTACCTAAACAAATTGCTATAATGCGGGAAGCCCAACCCGCAGCAACATAGCAAAACATGCAGACATTACCTGCCTTTTCTGCCCTAACGGGGCAACTGATAACCACCTACCCGATCACCCATCCCGCCGACACAGCCCAAATTATAGACACCACCCAACAAGCGGCAAAGCTTTGGGGGCAGCTTGATACCGCGCAACGTAGCAAACGTTTGGCAAAGTTGGAAGCCGTTATTTTGTCGAAACTGGACACTATCACCGATACGCTGGTGATGGTGACTGGCAAAGTTAAAACGGAGGTGCTATTGGGCGAAATCTATCCGGTGTTGGCGTTATTGCGTTATTACCAAAAAAATGCCGCCCGTATTCTAGCCCCTTGCCCCATCCATACCGCACCGATGGCTTTCCTTAACGCCGAAGCGGGTTATGAAAGGCGACCTTATGGCGTGGTGGCGGTTATTGCGCCGTGGAACTTTCCTTTTCAACTAACCCTTAACCCACTACTGACGGCTTTGTTTTGTGGCAATGGCGTGGTGTTTAAACTGTCTGAACTCAGTTTGCCCATAGGCGATCTGATTTTGCAGCTGTTGGCGGCTTTGGATTTGCCGGATGGTTTAGTGCAACAAGTGATTGGCGAGGCTGAAACCGGCGCCCAGTTGATTGATGCCCGCCCCGATTTGGTTTTTTTTACCGGCAGCGTGGCAGCGGGCAAAGCCGTAATGGCGCGGGCGGCACAGCACCCCATCCCTGTCATTCTGGAATTGGGCGGTAAAGATGCCATGTTGGTTTTTGCCGATGCCAAGCTGCAGCGGGCAGTAAAAGCGGCTTTGTATGGGGCGTTCAGCAATAGTGGACAAGTGTGTGCGGCAATTGAGCGTTGCTATGTGGAAGCTTCATGTTACCCCACTTTTGTCAAACAACTGGCAGATGCCGCCCATGCCATCACCGTGGGACATGGGGCGGTGGGCGATATGGGTTGTTTGACGACTCTAAAGCAATTTGCGGTTATTGAGGCGCATTACCAAGATGCCCTCGCTAAAGGCGCAAAAGCTTCTGGGCCGTTGCGGCTGGAAGGGCGTTATTTATATCCGGTGGTGCTGTGGGATGTCAGCCATGATATGCGGGTGATGCAAGAAGAAACCTTTGGGCCGTTATTGCCGGTGATGGCTTTTGATACTGAGCAACAGGCCATTGCACTGGCAAACGATAGCGCGTTTGGCCTGAATGCCAGTGTCTGGAGTGCCGACATTGACAAGGCGCAGCGGGTTGCCAGTCAATTGCAGGTGGGCAATTGGGCGGTCAATGATGTGTTAAAAAATATCGGTCATGCTGGGTTGCCGTTTGGTGGCACTAAAAACAGCGGTTTTGGCCGTTATCACGGTGCCGAAGGCTTACGCCAATTCACCTACACGGTCGCCGGACTGACCAGCCGCAGCCGCTTGGATGACGAACCCAACTGGTTCCCTTATTCGGACAACCGCTATCAGGCCATGCGCGGATTTATTGATTTTATGTTCGGCAGTGGCAATATTTATCAACGGGTCGCCAGAAATTGGCAGGCATTGCAGGCATTCCGGCATTACTCCTCGCTGAGTTTACGCCAGCATGTCAGAAATTTATGGATTTTTTTGTTTAAACAGCGGGCTTAGCTGCACCCGCCTATTAAAGGTTAAATTGGCAATTGCTGAAACTTACCCAACACAGCCTATTTTTATGCCAAAAACCTATCATGCCAAGTTAGGTTTATCGGCAACATAACGGATATGCACATCGGTTTGCGGAAAAGGTATGACGATGTTGTGTTCGCGCAGGGCTTTTTCTATACGGATATGCAAGTCATGGGTCACTGGCAAACGGTTGGCAAATTCGTTGACAAAGACATAAATGGTGAAGTTGATGGCACTATTGCCAAAGCCCAGGCACAATACGCTGGGTTCTGGGTCTGCCAACACATAGGGCGTGGCTTTAACAGTGTCCATGATAATTTGGCGGGTGGCATCAAGGTCCGAGCCGTAGGCCACCCCCACCGGCACGGTAACCCGTGTGACGGCGCTGCTGAGAGTCCAATTCACCAGTTGGTTGGTGATGAAGGTTTTGTTGGGCACGATCAGTTCTTTATGGTCCCAGTCGATAACCGTGGTGGCGCGCATTTGGATACGGCTGACTTTGCCGGTCACATCGCAGATGGTGACCGTGTCGCCTATGCGTAGCGGCCGTTCAAACAACAGGATGATGCCGGACACCAGATTGGCAAATATTTCTTGTAAGCCAAAGCCCAAGCCGACACCCAATGCCGCCACCAACCATTGCACCTGCGCCCAGCTGCCGCCCAGTTCGTTGGCAACGACAATAAAACTAATGGACACCAAACTATATCTTGCCAGTTGGTTGACAGCATAGCGGCTGCCCGCATCCATTTCCAAGTGCCGGAACAGCAACAATTCCATCACCCCTGAAAAATTGCGCACAGCAACCACCATAATAAAAATATACAGACCCGCCAATAATAAATTGGTCAGGGTGACTGATTGTACGGTTTGTTGTTGGTTTGTATCCAGTGCCAAGTGTTGCCACAGCACAATTTGGTCTAAAAATGAGAAGGCGGGCAGGATGTTTTTCCAAATCAGGCCAAAACCCAGTATCAGGCCAAAACCAATCAATACATTCAATAGACGGATGGTTTGGGCATTAATTTTAGGGATGTCCACCTGGTGTTCGTCTATCACAATCACGCTGTCTTCACTGCCCGCCACGTGCTTTTCGTGCTGGTGGCGGGCACGGTATTTCTGTTTGGCGTTGGCTATTGCCAATTGCCGGTTGACCAGCGATAGCCAGCGGAACACTACGGCATGGATAAAAATGGCAGCAAACACCCAGCGCCAACTGGCGATCATTTTTTGCAGCAGCTCCAAGGCGCTAAGATAATAGCCCGCCACGGCAAAACCAATGACCACAATCGGGGCCAAAATCAGCACGGGATACCAAAGGAAGCGCAGTTTGGCCAACCACCCGTCCGGGACACTGGTTAAGGTCTCTTTTAGCAAGCCAGTCGAGGGGTTCAACAGGCGTGCAAAAAAAAGCGATATGGCTAACAAATTGATGATCAGGGCAAACCGCCCTATGCTGTCGCTATGCAGGGTGACCTTAGTGGCGCTGGTGGAGGCGATCAGGAACATGCTGGGTACGCTGACAAAACGTAGCCAACTTATTTGTTTGGCAAGCAATGCGACGTGATGTTTGCGCCAATAGAAATGTTGGCTGGCGATGCCATCCGCAGCAAAAATGAGCTTAAAGTACTGCAAAAACAAGAGTGGCACCGCAGCCGCCATCAGGCCATTGGCTATGGCACCTGAAAAATCACTGGCTTGGCTATTGCTGTCCAGTAGCTTGCCAAACAGGAACAGTGCCGCCGGTGCCGGTAACACACGGACAACTGACAGGGCAATAGCATTTAAGGTCAGTTGGAAGCGGTCATGGGTAAAGCTATTGACCTGGGTGTTTATTTGCAGCAAAGTCCGCCTGACCCATTTGCCGACCAGTAATAACGCCAAACACACTGCCGCTATGACAAAAAACTGGAAAGGAAATTCTTGCGTGGTGTCAAACGTGTCTTTTAGCAATTGTCCCCAATTATTAGGTGAGACAAACCACCGGACAGAGCGGTATAAGGCAGCCGGATAATTACCGTTAACCGGTTCTGAGCTAGGTACCCAAAGCAGGCGTTCATCCAGGAAAACCGCAAATTTTTCCGCCAGTGCCAGCAGTTTTTCTAGGGCAAAATCGTAGTCGCCCAATGTCCGCAGGTAATTGGCATTGCTTAGGGCCAGCTTGTCCAACAGTTCTTTTTGCCCATCCAGCAATATACGCAGTTGCGCTTGGATCATCAGCCGTTGGTCACTGGGCAAATTGGCGTCAACTTGGCTGTCCATGATGTTTTGCAAGGCACTATCGCTATCGGCTATAGCCTTTTGCCGGTCTTCAATTTTAAATTCTTCAAGGCTGGTCAACGCCGTCTCGTTTTGCAAGGCTTCAGTTTGCTGATGATATTGGTCACGATCCGGTAGGTTGCGGCGCTGTTCGCGCAGGATTTTGCCTAACGCCGGGCTTAGCCCTGCCAAACTGATTTTTTTCTCGGCACCTTTAAATTCGTTGTCCATGTCATTAAACAGGCTATCGAGCCGGTTTTTTTGCACTTGGTAACCGTCAATCCTACCGGCAATCGCTTGTAACTGGCGGCTGTAACTGATATTTTGCCGCGTGATCTGTTGTATGGCAGCCGGTTTGCCCGCCAATTCTTTTTCGGTTTGGCTAAAGGCGTCTTCGAGGACTCTGGCCTCTTGTTCCCTATGCTCAGCAATCAGTGCTTCAATCGCACTGATAACGGGCACTAACTGATTTTTTTGCAAGCCCAACAATTTAAGTTCCGATTTAAGCAGTTCCACCCGCGCTGGGTTGCTGATCGACTCATATTCGAGCATTTTTAATTCGTTGGTTTTGGCATCAACCTCGGTTTTTAGAAATATCTCCCGCGCTTCGGCCTCCACTTTGGATGCATCGCCCTTAGCCGATGCCTGCAATGCCTTTTGGTTGTCTTCCAAGTCTTGTTGGGCAGCAACCGACTCTTGCCGTATTTGTTTTGAGCGGCCATTTTGTACAATCAGGTCATTTTGCAATTTGTTGATCTGTGCATCCAAATTGCTGATTCTGCCTTTTTCTATAATTAGCCGCTGTTCCAGCTCATCGCTTCTAATGGTGTTAAAGGCTTCCATTGCAGGTTGTTTGCCAATTTTTAATTCGGCTTGCTCAATGTCTTTTTGCAACGCCTTGGTTTTGTCGGGCGCTTGCTTAATGGCTTGCTCGTAGTCAATGGCTTTGGCCTTAAACGTTTCAATACTGGCCAGGTTTTCCAGCGCATTTTGATAAACTGCCAATGTTTTGGATTTTAGCGTGCTGTCCAAACCTTCGCGGACATTCAACGCGTCAATTTTGGCTTGTAACAGGGCTTTGCTGATGTTTGAAACCTTATCGTTGCCATTTTCGGTGTTTGCTGCTGAATAAGGCGCCACCATCAGCCACAGCAACATTAATAATAATGGCAAAGAAATGGATTTTAGATAATCACACATAAAGTGAGCCATGGGGCTTTACAAGCAGTGGGTAACAGTATGGACACGAAAGGGATAGGTTGCGCCTGTCCGGACCATCATGAGAAGACAGTATCGGAAAGCGTCTTATGTTATCAGCAATTCTGATAATTATTTGATTGTTGCGGCACGTTATCGCCGCTTGCAGATATTAACATGTGGGGCAAAAGCATTTCACCCCACACGCATTTAATGGCCGGTTAACAACTTGGGGGGCTACCCCCTAAGCAATTAACGGTTAAGCACTACTGATGTAGCCAGTTTTTGGACAGGGTTTGCCATAGTGGGGTCGAAGCCATAAGTGGTCATCACTGCTTTGCCACTTTGATGGATTTGCACGGTCGCCCATGCATACATGCGGTCTGAAGCGGTGCCGGTGGCAACAGATGTTTCAAACGGTGAGCCGCCTGAACCTACGATAACTTGATAGGCTGAAAGGCTTGGTTTTGAAGTTGAAGCGAATTGTTGTACATTGTAAATGTGTTCATGACCACTGAAATAAGTGGCTTTATGGCTGACAATCACATCCCAAAAGGCCTCAGCAGCAGAGGCGTCGTTGTTGTTTAATGAAGCGGTGCTGCTTGGCACTGCACCAACAAAGCTATAATAGAAGGCTGGTTTATGACCAAACACAAACATGCTGGTTGCGCCACGGCTTTGGGCAGCTGCCAAATCGGCGGTCAACCATGCAGTAGGGGCATGACCGTCATGACCAACTGGATCGGTGTTGATTACGGCAAAATGGGCGTTGCCAACATCAAATGAATAGCTCAATTGTGTTTGGTCGGTGGTGATGTTGTCCGGACCGTTGATAACAGGCGAGTTGCCCAAGCTAAAGTTTTGTGGTGCTGAACCTACGATGCCAGTGAAACGGGCAGTGTCAAGGATCAAATCGCCCATGTTGTCGCGCCAAGCATTTTCGTTCTCAACTTGCGACGCTTTGCCACAACGTTTACATTGTGTTTCATGGTTGCCAGGCACAGGCACCACATAAGTGCCGCCTTCCATCAAATTGGCAACCATACCGCGCCAGAAGCCGTATTGTTTGTAGAACTGCATCAGGTCTGAGTTAATTACATCAGATACTTGCGGGTTGGCAATAGCCACTTCACTCACACCTGTCTTGTTACGGGTAACCGGAACACCCGCTTTACCATAACCCATGATCATGTCACCGTTAAAAAACAACAGTTTTGATTTTTGGCTGTGGATGTTGTCCAAGATCATCGACAAAGCGGCGGTGTTTTGCAACCATTTGCAATCTTGACCTGACAGGCCAGGGTTAGGGTTTAAGCCTGCACCAGAAGTGATTTGGCAATTGCCCACACCGATTTGTGCATTGTTGATAACGCTAGGGTCTGGGAAAGAAGGGTCTTCTCTGGAATCGCCCACGGTGGAGAAAGTCAGCACAACAGGATCAGCAGAGGGTGCGGCAAATACCTGGGCGGCATTTACGGCGGCGAAAAGAGCAAAAGACGCAACTAAGCCTGTTTGCTTTAGTTTAAAACTGAACATTGATGGAATCCTAATTAAGTAGAGTTTAAGCAAAAGAATCCCAAAAATAACTTAAATTTATTTCAAAATGATGAACACGCATTAAAAATGCTTATCGATAGCTACGTTGTACCCTGTCTAATTGATACGTTTTAAACTAACCGAACAGCTCCTGTAAGAAATTTTTCATACTTTGCCATGAACGCTGGTCGGCTTTAGCGTTATATACCGTGCCAAAATCGGGGTTGTTGGCGAGTGGGTTGGTAAAGGCATGGACAGTGCTGCCATACACATGAATTTGCCAGTCTACGCCAGCGTTTGTCATTTCTTGTTCAAAGGCCAGCACTTGATCAGGCTTGCCCATAGGGTCGTCATGCCCATGCAAGGCCAGCACTTTGGCTGTTATGGGCTTGCCTTGGCTGTTTTGTGGCGCACCTAACAATCCGTGGAAACTGACCACTCCTTTAATGTCAGCCCCTGCCCTAGCCAAATCGAGTACGCATAAACCACCAAAACAAAAGCCCATTGCAGCACTGTTATTGCCATCGGCCCATGGCAACAGTCTGGCGGCATTCAACCCCGCCAACATACGCTGCTGCAACTTTGCCCTATTATCCATAAAAGGCTGCATCAGTTGGGCATTCTCTTCGGCACAGGTACCTAATATCCCTTGCCCGTACATATCGACGGCAAATCCGACATAGCCTAGCTCCGCCATTTGTATCGCCTTTTCAGCAACAAACTGATCACGGCCAGCCCAAGTATGGCTAATAAGGACTAACGGACGGATGCCATCAATAGCATCGTCCACTGCAAAAAAAGCTTCCAGTACGGTGTCACCGTCCAGATACGCGACGGTGTTGGTGACAATGGCCATAACTATTTTTCCTCAATGCAATGGGATGCTTTGCCGACCGCTTGCAGCGATTGCAAAAAACCACTGGCGGCTTCTTCAACCATATCTAATACCCTTTCAAACCCGTGCAGGCCGGAATAATACGGGTCTGGCACTTCACGTTCCCCCAAATGCGGGGCATATTCCAGAAAATATTTGATTTTATGCCGATAGTGTTCGGGGCAGGCATTCATTAAAATCGAATGGTTATCATCATCCATCGCCAGCAGGTAATCAAAATCTTCAAAATCGCCGTTGATGACCTTTCTGGCCCGCAAGTGCGACATATCAATGCCGCGCTCTTGCGCCACCCGCTGGGAGCGCGTGTCTGGCGGTTCGCCACTGTGGCTGGCATGAGTGCCGGCAGAATCGATATAAAACAAATGGCTGAGCTTTTGCTCTTCAATCAGCTTGGCAAAAACCGCTTCCGCCGTCGGCGAACGGCAAATGTTACCCATGCAGACAAACAGTACTTTTATCTTTTCCATTTTCTTTACCTTGGCTGGCCCAAAATAGTTAAGTGGACAAAAACTGTCCGGCATTTTAAGGTGTCACGTTAGCTGTTGTCGCCAAAAAGTCATCCAAGGCAATGCACCGCAATCCTTGCCGCCGCGCTTGTTCTTTATCCTCCGGGGTATTGTAACCCCATAGGGCAAACATTAAATTGACTTTGGTCAAGGCTGGGTTGTCTTTAATGGCCAGCAGTGTGGGCAAACGGTCTTCCACAAAATGACAGGCACGATCAGGATGACGGATAAGCAACTGCTCCAACACTTGGGCTTTGCTTAAATTGCGGTCCAAGCCATAGATGGCCGATTCGGGCAAGGCTATGCTATGGGCGGCAAGGATGGTTTTGACAAAGCGTTCCTGTTTGGTGGTGACAATATACCAAGGAGTTTGTGGATCAAGGTGTTGCAGTTTTTCTGCAATCCCCTTATACAGCCGGTTGATTGTCGTCCAGTGTACCGGGTCCGTCGCTATCCAAGCATCCCGAGTTTGTCCAAACAAAGTTTTTAGTTGCTCAATTGTAAGGCCTCGGCTTTGCATCAGCTTTGTGAAGCGCTCGCCACGGTTGTTGCAAATGTCACCCACCGATGCCTGCAAGTACAGTAACCGCACCGTCAAAATGGCTTCATAGCCGGTCTCAATAATCGGCCTTGCCTGCAAAAAAGCATTGATGATTGCATCGGGCGCTTGTTCAGGCATATCATCCCAAAGTGTGCACGCCGCCTGCCAACCGGTGATGCCGGTTTCGCTGGCACTATCGCAAATAACGCCATCAAAATCGAGTGCATAAAATGCAGCCTGCTTATCCACGCAACCCCCAAACAAAATTTATATAAGACATTAATGGTTGCCCATGATAAGCAATTACAGACGTTACAACAAACTCAACCGCGTTACCTATCGCCATTGTCCAATGGCGCAGCAGCTTACCGGCTCATCAGACATATAATGCCCAAGGAAAACTTTCGGTGATGATGATGACCGGTTCATGGGCAATAAAAATGCGATATGTCCTAAACACATAATCATAGGGCTGGGGGGGCAGCTTGCTGTTGATCTGGCCAAGCTTTTGCCGTTTGACCCCAACATCCAAAATTTGCCGGTACGTTTCCAGCCCAGAATCCCTAATCAACATGCCAATCCCCAACGACCCCGCCAACAAACCCTGACATAAATTTTCCGGCAGCAATTTATGACGAATGGCAGAAAAGGCCGTGGCATAGCCATTGCCTGAATGGGCGCCGCGCAATTGCACCCCGCGCAGCAAAATTTCCTCGCCAGCAGTGGTGTGCAACCAGTTAATATTCTGGGTGGTTATGACACTATGCTGAAAATCCATCTCCACCACCACCGGTTCCCAATAGTACGCTTCCAGGCTCTTGGTCACCGTGCCATCGGTGATAAGGATGGTACGGAGAAAAGGGGGGACAGCCGCCATATCAACGCGGCTATGGTCATCACAGGCAAGCTGCACCCCCTGAATATAGCCATCGCTGCGGAAGCAGTCCTTTATGCCGTCTTGCCCGCGTTTATTGTACAAATCCTCCAGTGTCATCCAACCACCCTTGTATGATTAATCCAGTTGCCGCTAGATCATGGATTGCCAGCATAAATCCAGTTAGCCCCTATAGGCTATAGGGTGACACCCAAATGGCTTTGACTATCCGTAAACTGACTATCTTACCGTGAACCGGCACGCTTTTCATCATGTAGGCTTAGTTTTATAACAACCCAGAAATTTGCTTTAATAGCGGTTACAGGCTTAAATACTCAAATCACTATTACTTAACAGGTTAACTATGCAACATTTTAGACTTTCTGTCATTGTCACGGTTATTGCTTTGGCAGCCGCCTTTGCTTGGGCGGGCATCACCGGGGCCGTCATCGCCCTGATTTTAGGGGTTCTTGAGGTCAGTTTGTCGTTTGACAACGCCGTAGTTAATGCGGCGGTGTTAAAACGTATGGATGACAAGTGGCAGCAATACTTCCTGACTTGGGGAATTCTGATTGCCGTGTTTGGTATGCGTCTGCTCTTCCCAATTGCCATTGTTGCGGTGGCAACCGGCATTGATTTTGTCGGGGTAGGCGAAATGGCCTTAAAAGACCCCGGCACTTATGCCAAACATTTGGAAGCATCACATGTGCAAATCGCGGCATTCGGCGGCATGTTCTTATTGATGGTGTTCTTTTCCTTTATTTTTGACACCGACAAAGAATTGCATTGGCTAGGCAAACTGGAAGAAAAATTGGCTGGTCTAGGCAAACTGGAATCCATTGGCATTATCTTGGCATTAAGCCTGCTGTTGTCATCGCACCAATGGCTACCCGTGGCTATTCAACATGAAGCCTTGGTGGCCGGCATTGCCGGGGTAATTTTATATGTGCTGGTGGATGGTATGGCAGCCTTGTTTGACAATGACGAAACAGGCGACGGACAACTGGCCGGGGCAGTCAAAAAAGCCGGGGTGATGAGCTTTGTTTATCTGGAAGTGCTGGATGCCTCGTTTTCTTTCGATGGTGTCATCGGTGCGTTTGCCATCACCCAAGATGTGATCATCATCATGCTCGGCCTGGCAATGGGTGCCATGTTTGTACGAAGCCTGACAGTATTCTTGGTGCGTAAAGGCACTTTAGATGAATTTGTCTATTTGGAACACGGCGCCCATTATGCCATTGGCACCTTGGCGGTGATCATGCTGCTGAGCATGACCATCCCCGTACCCGAAGTGGTGACCGGTTTGATCGGCGCGGTGTTGATCGGCTTGTCGGTGCTTTCATCAATCCTGTACAACAGAAAACACGCCATTAAGGATTAAGTGGGTAATCAGTCATGCAAGGCTAAGTTGCAGATACTGATTTTTCTGTACTTGATCATTTGTAATATATGCTTGAGCTGTGATATTATGTTAATTTTAAAAGCCAAATACCTATATATCCACACAAAAAAACAGCATAACTATTCAACGGCATCAAAGTAAAACGAAGAATAGTTGATTTAACATTGGTAATTTTGGATAGCTTTTGTTTTTATGTATATGAACTTAAAGCATGAAATACGAAAAACCTATAATTAATTAGCAATGCTGTTGATTTTAAAGGCATTTCAAGTTTAGCATAGCATCCATTATATCTGGCTCACTTTATACAGGAAAAAGCCCCTGTGAATTGTCCAAAATGTGGGTCGGCGGATTGCACCAAAGACGGCATCGTCAAGGCAAGGCAGCGATATGGATGCAAGTCTTGCGGACATACGCATACTGTCCAGCACCGGGGCATCAGCCCGGAGACCAAGCGCCAAGCGCCCCAGCTTTCCCTTGAAGGCCTCGGTTTCCGGTCTATTGGGCGGCCCCTGAAATGTAGCCATGTCGCCGTCTATAAGTAGATCAAGGCGCATGGCGGGCCGATCGCTCATCCGCTCCACAACGGGTGTCGAAGTCGTCGGGCCGGATGGGATGCACACCTATGTCGGTTCAAAAAAAACTACTGCCGGATAGAGATGGCTGCTGATCGGGATGGGAAGCGCTTCCCCGACTGGAAAGTGGGTGCCAGCAACACGGAAACCGGACGGAAGCTCTGGGGTGCCATCAAAAACGACGGCATAACGGACGTCATGAGTGACTACTGGCAACCGTATGAAAAGTGCGTCCCGCCAGGGCTGCACACGCAATCCAAAACCGAAACCCATACAGTGGAAGGCTATAACAGCCTGTTCGGGCATTACAAGCAATACAGCGATATTATAGATATTGTGAAGATAAAAATTTCCATGTAGTCAGATTCAACAATTTTTACATTCGACATATCGTGTACTCCCGGCAAAGCAAGGCGGGGAGTCGCTATTTTTGCGAAAGCTTGTTTAGGGGCATCCC
>Ga0316224_1002669_pt1 | contig 15927 bp, 14 predicted proteins | sample TBH18013metaG_FD_206254 | JGI IMG/M metagenome (GOLD analysis project Ga0316224, IMG submission 206254) | Freshwater microbial communities from Trout Bog Lake, Wisconsin, USA - TBH18013 | ecosystem: Environmental > Aquatic > Freshwater > Lake > Hypolimnion/Profundal zone | place: USA: Wisconsin... | reverse complement strand
AGGAAACGCGGAATCGCGAGATTCTGAGGGCTGTCGCGTGATGGGATACTGTTATGCGACGGCCGAGAAGCCTCGTCCTTTGGGGCGGGGAGAAGTCACCAACACGGTCGTAATTACATTCCGAATGTAGGCGAAATAGTATTGTGTTTGGCCATTAACGCTCTGTCGCTTGACGGCCAATTGAAGGCATAACTGGTGCTTTTGCTGCCGCCTGGATTTCGAATCAACAATCCATGCGCGATAAGATCATTAATGTCGCGCTGCGCGGTGTCGACGGAGCATCCGCATATGGCGCACCACTTCTTGCTGGTGAGGTGACCGTCGAAACCGTCGAGCAACTTGGATAACACCTTGCGTTGACGATCCGAGAAAGGAATGGCGACGTTCATGGCCCAGAATTGCGCCTTGGCGATGACTTTCCCGGCCACCATATCGGCTGCTAAAATCGACCGCTTGTAACATCCCGCGAACCATTCAAGCCAATCGGTTACATCGAGACCGCCTTTCTGCGTTAATTCCAACGCATCATAATATTGACGTTTATCGCGCTCGATTTGACTCGACATGCTGTAAAATCGCTGCCCGGTTTGTTCCATTTGCGCCACGGCCAAATCGGACACGGCGCGCGCGATACGGCCATTGCCGTCATCCATGGGGTGAATGGTGACAAACCATAGATGGGCCAGCCCCGTTCTCAATAGGGGGTCTATTTTCCCTTGGCTGTCATTGAACCAGGCAATGAAAGTTTTCATCTCATCGGAAATCCGTTCGGCGGGCGGCGCCTGGAAATGAATGCGTGGTTTCGCGGCGTAAACGTTGGACACAACCTGCATGGCGCCATCGCGATCCGAACGCCATTGGCCAACGTCAATTTTATCTTTTCCGGAATAGCCCGTTGGAAATAGAGCGGCGTGCCAGCCGTAAAGGCGCGCGGCGCTCAACGGCGCTTTGTAATTCTTGGTGGCGTCCATGATCATGTCGACGACGCCATCCACCTTACGGTCGGTGGTATAACCACCATCGGGGATGCCCAGCCGCCTGGCAATGGATGAACGAACACTTGCGGGATTAAGCACCTCTCCCTCGATCGCGCTGGTCTTGAGAACATTATCGCAAGTCGCCTCCAGTTCCGATTCAAGTCGAGCGTCGAAACCGATGTCGAGCATCCGCCCAAGAAAAAGTCCCTGTTGATGACGGGCTTCGGATAGCGCGGTAATGAGGCACTGTGAATTCCATTGCAGCTTCGGCCAATCGGTCAGTTGCCAGATGTAGGTTGTCATGAAAATCCTTTCGCCGCGATATTTGCGGCAAATATGACAGCATTCGCCGCGATTTGCAAACCCTTTCGCCGCATATCTTGCGGCAAATGACCATCCATTCACCGCGAAATTTCTCGCCACCCCCATGAAAAGTCCACACACCAAAGGATCGTTTTGTATTACACTATCGATACGAGACTCTTTAACGACAGGACATCATCATGGCTTTCGATTTCAATTCCCTCGGCGGTTCCGGTCACGATCCGGCGGTGGTGCTGTTCGGCGACGTGTTCGGCACGCTTATCCAGGGCAGTTCGGCCACATCCACCACGATGATCGCGTCGTATGTCTCGTTCTTGAACTCCATCGTCCTGGCGGTGGCCGGCATGTTCTTCCTGTACCAACTGGTCACGGCCAGCATTCAGACGGCGCATGAGGGTGAATTCCTGGGGCGGCAATGGTCGAGCGTCTGGGTGCCGATCCGCTTCCTGATGGCGGGCGTGGCTATGGTCCCGGTCAATAATGGCTACTGTCTGATGCAGGAACTGATCGGCGAGATGATCACCGTGGGGCTGGACGCCGGCGGCGCGGCCTGGTCTAACGTGCAGCAGCAAATCAATGCCGGCATCCCCATCACCAACAATTATGTGCCCAACGCCCAGAATGCCTATATGGATCTGGCGAAGAAGGCGTTCCGAATCGGACAGTGCCGATGGGAAGCCAATTGGATCGCCGGCGCCGCCAACGTGGCCGACGGCGCGCCGCATCCGTTCATCGACGTGGGCACCTCGGCGTTCCTGGCGGGAAACCAGCATACGACATCCGGCGGCTCATCCGGAGCCACGAATGCCAGCGCAGGCTCGTCCGGCGCCGCGAACGCCAGCACCGGTTCGAGCAATACGCCGGTCACCTACGCCTGGACCCCCAAATACCAAGGCGCGCCCGGTTTTAATGCCAACGATTGCGGCTCGATCACGTTCACCGCACCCAAAAAATCGATGAACGGCATCGACGCTTCGGCCATCACCAACGCCGCGGTGAAATCCATCGACACCTTGATGAACGACATGGATAGCCTGGCGATGCGTTCGGTGGCCGCCAATTGGCCGGGCGCGACCGACGACGATAAAAGCCAGGCGCCGACCGTCAGCCAGTTCATCACCATCATGAATAATGCCGCCACCACCTACAGAAACGGCGTGCAGCAGACCTTGCAGACGGCCGCCGCCGTGCAGCAGCTCAATCAGCAAACCCAAGCAGGCAGCCCAACCCCCGCCAGCATGGCCGCCGCCAATGGCAGCGCGGCTAACGGCGGCTGGCTATATGTGGGCACGTTTTACAATCGGCTGGCCATCGTCAACGATCGCCTGAACGAGGTGATTTCGGCGATTCCGGATGCGGGAAGTGACAATATCGGTGGTTATGTCGCGGCATTGCACAGCCCCGCCAATAGGGATGGCGTCGCGCAGGTCGATAATGCCGGATTGAACCTGATTCTCAATGCCGAGGCGTCCCTGGTCGGGGAAAATACCGGCACCTGGGCCAGCAACGGCAGCGCGCATTTCGAGGAATCGGACAGCGGCAGGGTTGTCAACACGATGAAAAGGGGATTGGCCGAGGAGAAAACAGAAGATAATATATTGGTGGCCAAGATAAAGCGGCAGTTGGCGGAATGGTTGGGGAATTTTGATAATAAATTTCAAACCTTCCATGTAGATGAAAAATCACCAGTTCAGTCGATCATGAATTTTGGAATTGTCTGTGAGGGGCTAGGATCGGCTGGTATTGCCGCGACTGTAACCGCTGGAATACTCCTTGACGGTTTTGGTGACCCCGCTGTGGCGAACATAATCAAGGATGTCGCCTATCTCCTCGTGTTGGCTGGTGGATTCATGGCTCACGTTGTCCCGATGATGCCTTACTGGATATGGATGATCAGCGTGACCAGTTATGCGATCCTCTGCCTTGAAGCTGTTGTCGCTTCGGTATTCTGGGCCTTCGCGCATCTTAAGGCGGAAGGCGAGGCCATCCATGGGTCGGCCACTGCGGGCTATATGATTGTATTCAACCTGTTGCTGCGGCCCACTTTAATGGTTGGGGGATTTATTGGCGGCATGGCGTTGGTGACATTCAGCATCACCGCATTGAATCTCACTTGGAATGCGGCGGCGAACGATGTTCTTTCGAACAGCATCGATCTGGTGGCTGGTGGGGGTGTTCTTAATGTAATAAGTGGGTCAATTAGTTATTTATTTCAAAAGACCATTGGTGGACTCGCTAGGGTTTTTGTCTATTACGGTTTGGCGATCTATATGATCGAGCGTTCTTTCGCGTTAACACATCTGCTGCCTGACGTCATTGCCCGTTGGTTCGGCGGCGCCGGTGAAAACCTTGGTGAAGAATCCGGTCATGGAAATGTGCGTGGCTTGGTTAGCAATAACACCAGCCAGGTCCAATCCACCCTTAAGCCGGGTGATGCTCAGCAGAAGAAAAAGGATCAAACCGATAAGGGGCTCGATATGAGCAAGGTGAATAGTGGAGGTGACAAACCCAATAGCGCCAGCGGTACTGGTAGCGTCACCAGGGATAAATCGAACACCGTGCAATCGGGTCAATCTCAACTGAATTCCGCTGTGCAAGGTAAGGATGATCACAAGCCGTCTGATGTCCAGCGAATGCAGAGCGAGCCCGGGAAAGATGGGCAAGATGGCGAGGCAACAAATGGCGAAGATGGCTTTGACGGTCAGAGTGGTTTAACATGATCGCGCTATAAATCCCCTTCCTTCAGGTGGGGGATACAGAGCGCTAAAATGGTACTTGAATCCATAGCGTATTATATATATCATACAAATATGGTCAAAGCACACAAAACCTTCAGATATCGACTCTATCCGACCGCTGAACAAGAATCCCATTTCCTCCAGACCATCGGTTGCTGCCGCTTGGTCTATAACCTCGCTCACGAACAGCGGGCAACCTTCGGTCGGACGCACCGCGAAATTAATTACTATTCCCAACAGGGCGAACTCCCAGCTCTCAAGCAGGAGTTTCCCTTCCTTCGTCAGGTCAACTCCCAATCCCTCCAAGCAGCCTTGGATAACCTGGACACGGCGTTCAAGCGTTTCTTCAAGGGGCTAAGCGGATTCCCCAACCGTCGCAAGAAAGGTAAAAACGATTCGTTCCGCGTACCACAGCATTTCAAGCTCGGTAAGCACCCGGAGCCAGGTATGACTTGGCTCTTTATTCCGAAGTTGAAGCAACCGGTCGCCACGCGCATGCATAGAGCCATCGATGACGGCTCCGCCCTGAAGCTCGCTACCATCGCCAGGGACGGTACCCACTGGTATGTCTCGATTCTGGTTGAGTATGAACGCGAGGAACCGACCGACACCCTTGATTCATTAACCGTTCTGAACGACGGAACCATCGTCGACCGGTGTGGAGAAACCCTACGGAGCTTGGCAATCGATCTCGGTATCGCTCAGACGATAACGCTTTCCGACGGTTCCGTCATCCAATTGCCCCGCATGAGCGATAGCGAATGGCGCAGGTCTGGAGTTATCCGGTCGATGAAGCAGGAAACGCGGAATCGCGAGATTCTGAGGGCTGTCGCGTGATGGGATACTGTTATGCGACGGCCGAGAAGCCTCGTCCTTTGGGGCGGGGAGAAGTCACTCAGGTGACTGAATATCCAAGTGATCAGGAAACCCCTGGAAACGAGTCATTTAAGGCGCGCGCCCAAAAGGTAAGGATAGGCGTCCATGGTGGGCCCTAGTATCAGCCCGAAAGGTAATTATTCAGGCGGCTCCAGATGCCCGAACGATCAGGAAACCCCTGGAAACGAGTCATTTAAGGCGCGCGCCCAAAAGGTAAGGATAGGCGTCCATGGTGGGCCCTAGTGTCAGCCCGAAAGGTAATTATTCAGGCGGCTCCAGATGCCCGAACGATCAGGAAACCCCTGGAAACGAGTCATTTGCTCGCATCTTATTGCCGGGCAACTTGAGCGCCAACCACGAATGCGATGCTGAAGTTTCGCTTCATTTTCAATCGCCACCCCAAGATTCAATATTCATATCTTCTATCTTCGTGCCTGTGGATAACTCGGCATAGCATTGAAAATAAAGCATTATTTTTACAGATTTAACGCCAATCCTTACCTCTTGGGCAATGATCCACTACCTCTTGGGCGGCTTTCCTTACCTCTTGGGCGGTGAATCCTTACCTGCTGGGCGGCTGGTCGACCCATGTGAGGATCGCGCGATAGGCGCTTGATTTCACGGATTCGTGAATGGCGAATCCGCCCAAGAGGTAATAATGCGGCCGAGATAACCGAACACCACCTTAGATTCGTCTATGTTAGTGTTCGGCTCACCACCATTACAACAAGGAAAAATGCATTATCGAGTACATGTAATGATTGATGCAAACATCGCTTTGCTGTTCGCCGTTTACCGCCCTTTGTTCATCATATCCGGCGAGGTTCTTAAGATAAACAGCCAATGCATCCCTATGGGAATCAAAGACCTTATCGGTAAATAAGAATTGCCTTCCATCAACGTCAACAGGTCGACAAAAGACAATGTTGATAATGGTTGTTAGGGATAGTGTCTTCTGTAAAACAGATCTGGTTATGGTAATATCACCGCGATCGCGAAGATTGACGAGAATGGCTGCTATGATAGATAGAAGCTCAACTGAACGTCTATACCAAATATCAGGCTCGGATGGAGACCGAGACCCAAGCAGTGTTTCGGTTCTTGGTGCCGTCCTCATCAACCGTCATGGTTGGCTGCTGCTGTTTATCCATGTGCGTCCCCGTCGAGCCGAAACCTCCGGCGCCACGTTCCGTCTCGTCAAGCTCCTCGACCTCGGTGAAGCTGACTTGCGCAACAGGCGCGACAACCATCTGCGCGATCCGCATGCCGGGCTCGATCTTAAAGCGCTGGACACCATGATTGATTAGCAGCACCTTAACCTCACCACGGTAATCGGCGTCGATGGTGCCCGGCGAATTGAGAACGGTGACACCATATTTGGCGGCCAGGCCGGACCTGGGACGAATTTGCGCCTCGAATCCGGGCGGTAAGGCGATCGCCAACCCTGTCGGCACCAACAGGATATTGCTGTCCGTCCCGATGACGCCGGCCGGGTCCAGGTAGACCGGGTGTTGCAGACAGGCGATCAGATCGAACCCGGCGGATTGCTCCGTTTCATAACGGGGGAGGGGAAAGATATTGTTGGGTAGGCGTTTGACTTTGATCTGCATGATAGGGATTCCTTGTTCAATCGGTTAATTCTGAGCGGCGTCGGCGGCCATGGCCTCGGCACGAATATTCTGAATGCGAATCGGTGGCCCCGACTCCACCTCGGTGTTCTTGACCCGCACCAAGGTGATTTCGGCCGCCAAGGTCTGGAACGATCGTGACGATGCGCCCCGGTAGGTGATCAACAAGGGAATGGAAACCTGCCAAGTGTAGGCGCCGTTGACCAATCCCTTGCTTTTGATCACGCCAGCGGCCTTTTGCGACGACGACACCACCAGACGATTCTTGCGAACCGCGTCCAAGGTGCCGGTACGTTCGAATTCAGCCAGCCAACTATCCCAACCGGTACTGGTGAACAGCCGCTTATTGTCGCCCCAAATCGACCGCCAATTGGCGAAGTCGTAACTGTAAATATGGAGCATCGCATCCGCGGTGAACGACACGACATCGCTATCTTGGATCAACGGTTCGGATAAGGGCGCCATGGGGATCATGCGACACCCCGGACCGGTCGGAAAATATTTCGGTTCGGGCTTGTTCGTCCAGGATAGATAGGACGTAATCACGCAGAACGCCGCCACGCAAACCGCCACCAAGGTGATCGTCTGCATCTTCCGATACCCGTCCTTATAGAAATCGTTTCGAGCGGTGACGGTTTCGACAATGTCGTTTCTGGCGGCGCCACGCCGGTCGCCTTGAGGAGGAAGCTGCACGGGCTTGCCGGTACCGCGTCGTTCCTGAGTCACGGCCGTCGATTGGCCATTACCCGGTCTGGTGGCTGGCGTCGCCGGTTTCTGTTGATGTGTCATCGTTAAGCCCCTGTATTTCACATATATGATACAAAATCACCGCATCAGAACGGAATCCCTTCCTTGGCGGTAAGGTCGGCATCCAGCATGGATTGAACGAGTTTACCGTCTTGGTCGTCCTCGCCAACCAGGATGGCTGACAAGGGAATCCATAAAGACCGCCCCGCAACCCCGCTGGAGAAGCGTTGATTATTACCGAAGGGGCGGGCTTCCGGAGTCAGGCGGCTCAAGATCTCATTCCATCCGCTACTCCATTGCGGCTTGCCGGCGCTTTCAAAAATCTGCGAAAGGGTGTGCAGGCTGTTGTGGACGCACAGACCGTTATCGATGACCTTGAGCCCCATATTTCCCAGCGCCCTGACAGCCATCTTCTCGGTGATGATCTCGTCCTCGGTCTTTCTGGCGACCATCTCGATCAGCTCGGCCACGTTCCGGGTGACGGCGCCGCCGGCGGCCAGCTCGATGCGGAGCTGGTGAGTCGTCAGGATATGCTTGGCGACATCCTGGTCGCGATCACGTTCATCGTTATGGATTTCGGAGCGGATGCTATCGATCCAGGCGACGGCGGCCTCCATGGAAATCAAGTCGCGTGATTGCAAGGCCCAGGCGCAAGCCAGCACCACGCCGACCTGATCACCGGCGCGTTGCGATCCCATCACATTGGCGGCGGCGGTGGTAAAGGTCTGCACATTGGTCCTGATGGTCGGGATCATTTGGATCAGGCGAGCAAAAAGCCGCTGCGACGTGTCCTTCTTAATATTTTCGAACACGGCGTCTTGGAGATCGCTGAATTCCTGCGCCTGTTGATCGCGCTTATCGGAGTCGGGCGGCAGCAGCTTGAAGATCATGAAGCGCGACATGTCGGCCTGATGCTTCAACGACACCGCTACCGAGGACATGAAGAACATCGACCGCAAACGGAAGATCATCGATTTGCCGCCGGCGGTGCCCTTGCGGATGTCGCCGCCGGAATCGGAGGAGGCGACGCGGCCCAATTCCAGGACTCCCTGAATACGCGCCTGAGCACGCATGTCCTCGGCCTCGGCCTCATCGAATAATACCGGCAGGGCATCGATATGAAGGGATTGACGAATACCGGCTTCCGAGGTGCTGGAGGAAACCGGCAGGGCGATCCCTTCCAGCAGGGGTTGAATGATGTTCTTGTGCGCCCAGGTCTTGCCTGACCCGGACTCGCCGGTCAACCAGGCATGCGGCCGCCAATCGAGCGAACCGCAGATCATCGCGCCCGCCACCCAACCCGCCAGCATCACCGCCGACATCGGTTTGTTGAAGCGCAGCATATTGAAGATGTCGAGCAGCTCGGTGCCTTCGTCGTCGGTCAAGGGGTTATTGAAGAGAGGCATGGGGAAGTCCAACTTACGCGCGTAAATGTACTTTCCATCATAATCTTGTAGGTCGATCTGCTGACCGTCGATAATCAAAACTTTGCCGAGATGCACCACGGTGCGGCCCTCGTCAAACCACACGCCGCGGCCGCGCAACTTGTTTGAGTCGTAAATGCCGGCTTTTCTGCATTGCGTCATCATCCAGTCACCGGCGGAAACCCAGTCAACCCCGGACCCGTAGCTGCCGTCAGCCGAAAAGGCGACACGCCAGAAATTAAGCGTGGCCAACTGGAGCATCGAACCTGATTTCGTATGCTGATCCGCGGTCAGAACCGTCACTTCATCGGTCACCGAGGAGAGATAATAATAATTGCCATCCTGATACCCCAAGAAGCGCAGCGAGATCTTGCAATTCTTCAGAGCGGTGAAAATAGCTTCATCGTAGCCGTCCATGACCTCGCCACTGCGATTGGCGGCCAAGGTAATATGAGTGTCGAACCTCGCCAGGTTCCACCCCATGGCGCGCACCGCGTTGCGCAGTTCCTTGAAGCTCTTGTCGTCGGTACCTTTAATGCGGATAACCGAATTGACAATTTGCTCGTTTTCATAGAACTCGTCCTGGTCAATGCCATTGGAGATGGAATTGTAGACCTCAAGCGCCTCATAGGTCAGACCGCGGCCCACCATGTCGGCGCGCGTTTCCAGCTCGGTGACATTGAGGCCGACGGCGCGGAATTGCTTGCGCAATCCCTCATACCCACTGCTTCTATCTTTTTTCAAACGGCCAACGATGCCCAAAACCTTGAAGTCATTTAAAAACAACTGATTACCCAAGGTTTCGCGGCGAACCAACAAGCTCTTGACTTCATCGCAGGCTTCCGCCGGGAGCGGATCGAGGACTTCGCTCACTGGAGCTTCATGGTCGTCACCGGTGAAATAATCCATATCGAATTCGACCTCGGCGGTCGGTAAGACGACAAGATTACCATTTGACGACGTTCCAGCCGGTAAGGACTGGGCGGTCGACTTCTTCAATTGGGGGTTCCGGACGAAAAAATCAGCGGCTTCGACCGCACCTTTCACGAGCCATGACACCGCTTCCGTGGAAGACCAGCGCATCTCGTCACTGTCAGCCTCAAGACTATCGGCGATATCCCAACCGGGCTTCGCTCCCTCGGGCGCCGTTACAATGGTGATCTTCCCCTCGCATCCGGCGGCACGCAACCGGTTCATCAGCACTTCCATGCATTTCAGGCCGGGATCGTCATTATCGGGGCAAAGAATATGGTCGCCGGCGGCGATGGCGGGCATCAATTCAAATCGATGGACACCCTCGGTTCCACCGCACCAGCCCAGACCAACGAAATTATCATCCTTGAGGAGACGATGCCCGGCATCAGCGGATTTCTCACCCTCGAACCAAACGCGGGTGGCCGTCGGCGCTTCGATCAGGCGATCGACGCCGTAGGGTAGGGTGGGGCGGCCCGGCGGCGTGAAGGCCCAGCCGGTATAAAGCCGGTTTTCGCTGATATGCTTTTCGACCGGCAAATTTTCCACCCAAGCGACGGCGAAAGTGCTCTTGCGACGCTTCCCCTTACTGTTCAATTCCGGGTATTCGCAGCGCAGCACGTAGCCGTTGGTGTTGTTGTCGAAATCGGCATAGCGATAGGCTTTGGTGACGTGGGATAGACAGCAAACCTTGCCCGTTCGCCCCTTGTCATCCTCGTTGTGATTGTAGATCTTCATGGAAACGTAGGTACTGGAATTCAGGGCGCTGAACCCATTTTTCAAAACCGGCATTTCGGTATTGTTGGTTCGTGGCGCGGTGGTCCAATATTCGCCGACCACGATCCGCGGCGCCGAATCGACGACGACCTTGCGCGGCACGAAGGTCGAAGACGGTTTCCGCCCTCCCGACAATTCCTTGATCGCCTCATAAAAGCTTACACCGCGCGCGTTCTTGACGAAATCGATGACATCGCCCTGCGCCCCGCAAGACCAGCATTTGTACGTGCCGAAATCGGATGAAACCGTGAAGGAAGGGTTCGAGTCATTATGGAAAGGGCAGCACGCCTTGTAGGAGCTACCGGTTTTCTTGAGGCCGATACCGAAAGAGCGCACCACGTCGGCGATATCGAAGCTTTGCTTGATTTGCTCGATTTCCTGATCGCTCCAGCGGGAGCTTTGGCTTGCTACGGACATGAAAAATCCCCTGTGATTTTCATCCTACGATGATTTGAAACGATTAACCGGCGACGTGTTGCGGCGCGCGAAGAATGGGAATGAGCCATTCCGAACGTTGTGTCTTTATTCGGCGCGGTAGGGAGATGCGTTTGGCAATGACGTAAATTTGACCGGCCGACAATTGCGGAGACAGCTTCTGCCCGATCTCATCGGCGCGCATGCCGCTGAACCAGCAATTTCGAATAACCGCATTTCGCGCCGCGTTCTTCCCCTGTGGCTGCATATCGGCTTCGTCGCCATCCTGGTTCGTATCGATATCGGTCATCGCTTTGGTCCTTTCCGATCCTTGATTTCGTATTGATGTCACAAAACAAAAAGAAAGGAAAGTCTTTTTTTCAAAAAATCGGGAGATTTCCTGGGGTTTTCATGAAAAATCACGATAAGTCGATGATATTCCAGGGGATTTTTTTGTTACGCCAAACCCCTTCGAAACCACTCACCGTAACCGACCGTAACAACCAGCGTAACAGCGGGATAAAGAGCCTTTTATATATATATCTATTTGAAAAATATATATATTATATAATGGCTATATTGGTGTTGTTACGGTTGTTACGGTTGTTACGGTGTTTCTCTCTATTCCTATATATTGGTCTATATAAGTGTGTTGTGATTTTTCACCGTCACTCTAACTGGGTCTATATATGTGTCTCTATATATATGTGTTGTGATTTTGCCGTAACGCGTAATTTCCGTAACATTTTCGAAAAGATCGAGGGAAAACAAGCAACTAGCTGTTACGCTTGGTGACGGTGCCGAAAAATGCGGTTGCGGAAGTTTCAGGTGTATTGAACGCGATGGTATACTCATCGTCGCGCCATGATAATCATTCGTCGTTCATGACAGCGGCTACCGCGCCTCCGTAAAAAAATCTTGCTAAAATCCGTATCCTCTATAGAATACGAAAACTCGCACTGATCGATGCCTCATACAGGGTGTTGGCGCGTCGTGCGAGGTAAAGGCGAGATAAATCATGGGCTTGATGAACAGTTTACGCATTAAGGTAACCAATCAGCTGATCGATACTCCGCTTGCCGGACTGTTATCCGGTAACGGCCAACCCGTCGATTTTCAATTTAAGGACTTCGCCAAGGTTTCTCGCGTGGTCCGCATTCAAACGCGCGGCTTCCCCTTGTTCGCCCGCGAACGCCCGGAATCCACCCGATTATCCGCGGAGGAGGTAAAGCGAGCTTTTCGCTTGACCGACTTTATCGCCGAGCAATCGCGCCTTTTCGCCGTCGCCCATCCCCTGGACACGGAAATCACCAATGACAATGAGGATGAGGATTATGTCGAACCGCTTTCAGCTTGTTCCTGATGTCATGACGCGATTAAAGGCGATCGCGCATCCGGTGCGAATCTTCCTGTTGTCGCGACGTCACGAGGATCTTTCGCCCTTGCGCGAAGACATTGTCCGCGCCGCGCTTCGCGCCCTGCCGTCGATGGCGGCCGCCGTGACGCTGGCGACGGTCTTCGCGCTCGTGAAAGCCTGTCTCGTCGTGATCGGCAAGGCGGCCCGGGCGACGATCGACATCACCGATCGCTTGCAGCTCACCCATGCGGCCTTGAAAGGGCGTTATCTCGATGGTTCCGCGCGGATGCGGACCTTGAGGGAATTCACTCAATGCAACGACATGCTGGGACGAGCGGTTTTTCTCAAACGGTAGGAGGCGACAAATGGCGTTCAACCCCAATTACTTCAACGAACACGATGAGCCGATCCAGGTTATCGGCCGCGCCACCGATGACATGACCGGCGAGACCATCATCGTTTACGTGGATGAGCGCAACGCCATGCATACCTGCTCGCTTTATCGGGCGATTCAGAAATTGGCCGACGATCAGCCGCGCTTTCGCAAAATCGAGGCGCCGACACCGGAAACCAAGGTGATCAACGGCGGCTACGGACGACCGGTTGCGGCGCGTTGAAGGTTCACCGGAAAAGCAATAATTTTTCGCAAACCGTATCATATGCATGATATGCTTTTCAATAACAGGTAAACGCCCGATGCCGGCGCTATCCGATTCGTCATGCATTATCGAAACGAGGTTACGTTCATGCCTTCATTCACCATCATCGGATCGGCGCATCTCAATATTCTGAGCTGCGTTTACGATACCAAGACAACGACCAGCCGCTCCGGCACGTTGTCCATCTCCTATGGCGGGACGGGCTACAATGTCGCCTCGCATCTGTCGCTGCTGGGGCATAAGGTCGTCTTCGGCACGGTGCTGGCCGACACCACGATTTCACGGACAATCGTGCAATCCTTGCAGCGCGTCGGTGTCCGGGTGCGTCCGGAATTTCGGGTTGGATTGTCCGACGCCGGTTTGTCGGCGCATATGGATGCAGACGGACGACTGATTTCCGATGTGTCGTCCTCGCCCATCGGCGAAGAGGATTTTCATCGCGATCATCTGCTGCACATGATCAGGGGCGCCGATGTGGTTATCATCGAGTGCAGCCTCAGTCTCAATACCTTGTGTACCGCGATCGAATTGGCGGTTCAGCATGGTAAGCCCATTTGGCTGGCCGGCGTCTCCGAGGAGAAGGTGCTGAAGGTTCATGAACTGTTTTTGCGCGGATACCGACTCAATGGCTTGTTCGTCAATAAGAATGAACTGGCGGCCCTGATTCGCAAGATCGGTGGCGGTGGGCACGCGCGGACCGATTATTGGCCTTGCCAGATCGCCGCGGCGATTTCCGGTTATGTCATCGAAACCCGCGGACAACTTGGCGTTTGCGTTTGGGATGGCGAGCGGAGCCTGACGTCCGGCGGCGGCAAGCTCATGCCCGAATCATTCATGAATCCCGATCAGCCGAAGCCCGATATGCTGCCCAGGCGCGGCCGCCCCAATTGGCTGGGCGCCGGCGATGAATTGCTGGCCCTGACCCTGAGTCGCCATTACAGCCTGGGTGAGTCGGTCGACAAGGCCGCCGCCGAGGCCAGCCGCGTCGTTAGTAAGTCGCCGCGCCGCAATGGCGAGGAACAACCGTCGAGCAATCCGCTTGAAGACCGTCTGCGTCACATTAGCGACGCCGCTTATCGCGACCAACTGACCGGGTTGCTCAATCGTCACGGCATGACCGACGCGCTGCATCAATTCGACGGTCATACTCAGATTTCCCTATTGATGATCGACATCGACCACTTCAAGCGGGTAAACGACGTGTTTGGTCATGACATGGGCGACAAGGTGCTGGCCGAGGTCAGCGCCATCCTGACCAGGACCATTCGCACCGTGGATATCGCGTGTCGTTGGGGTGGCGAGGAAATGATCCTGATTCTCCCCAATGCCAGTCTGACCGTCGCCGTGGATATCGCCGAGCGAATCAGAATCGCGATCGAGGAGCGCGAATTCCCGGGCATTACCGATCTCGATACCGAACATCGTCGCCGCATCACCGTGTCCATTGGCGTGGCCGAGGCGACCGCGGCCGAATTGGATCTGGCGCGCGATCTGGCTGATCAATGTCTTTATGAAAGCAAGCGAGGCGGACGCAACCGGGTAACGCCGGCGCCGGCGCCAGCGGTCAATTCCATCGAAACAGGAGCGGCGGCATAATGGAACAAGCAAGACAGAACGATGAGAGCGCGGTTGATACCGGTTTGGTGGTGCCTGGTCCGGGCTTATGCACGAAGCCGGATTGCAAGACCATGTCGAGCTGCCTGCACCGCCTCAAAAACGCCGGGTTATGCCTGACCACCAAACATCACAAGGAATTGTTGAATCGATTGATTCATACCAAGCCGGAAAACGAGGCTGAACGGCTCGATTCGATTTCCTTTCAATGCTCGCTGCATTTCCTGCCGTACCGTGAAGCGGAATTGCTACTGACGGCGTTGCACGACCACCACCTCGCCGTCGGCGGCACTCTGCATATCACCATACCCAGCATCCTGTCCGGAATCGCCGACGGCTACGAGCCCATCGAGACCAGTGTGGTGAAGCGATTCGCGCCGCTATCCGAGGAAAAGGCGCGGCGATTCGGGGTCGAAGACAAGGTTTGCCTCTATAACTTGCATGAATTGGTGGTGCTGGTGCGCGATGCCGGATTCGAGGTCAAGGTGACCAAGATCATCGATGGCGTCACCCACGTTCACGCCGAGAAGGTTCACGCATGAACGCCATTGGCGCCAGGCTCGATATCTATAACGGGAGCTTTCGGAACTTCAATATCGCGCTGATCGACCATCACCTACTGTTCCGGCAATGTTTGCGAACAGTATTACAGCCGCATGGTATCGCGGTAACGATGGAAGGCGAGCGGCAAGCAATGGTCGCGGCTCTACTCAATAAAGACATCGAGTCGCTTGATCTTATTCTCATCGCGCAAATCATGCCGGGTCTCGATGGGATCGATTTGACGCGCCAATTACGTGAATTCAAGATTGCCGTTCCAATTCTCGTTGTTGGTGACCACGAATATCCGGAATATGCCGCGGAAGCCTTGGCGGCTGGCGCTAATGGTTATATTTTGAAGCGGCAATCCGCCCTGGATTTCGTCGAGGCGATCACCCTGTTGGCATGTCGGCCGGCATCCAGGTACTTGCCGCCAACCATGCCGGCGGACGAAGTGGATCAATTGCTGACGACGGACGAAACCATTCACGCTCGCTTGACCGAACCGGAGCGGCAGGTGTCATTATTGGTGGTTAACGGCCTCACTTATCGTAAAATCGGCCTGGCTATGCAACGCTCACATAAGACCATCGAGACGCATATTTGCAACATCTTCACAAAACTCGACATCCACTCCAAGGTGGAGCTGGCGTATTACGTAGCCAGAAAGGGGTGGGGTGACGCCAAGCTCGATGTTTGTAACTAACATCTTGATTTTATTTAGTTTATTCCGCAAAACTGCAATTTCATCATTATGCGGGATAAACCGATGTCTATCAATAACTTAGTCGTATTGCCATACACCGATGAGCAATCTCGTGGAGGGTGTGTAAATTAGGCTCGTGTTGCGGCTACATCAGTTCGGATAACCGGACATCCC
>Ga0316224_1002666_pt1 | contig 15934 bp, 16 predicted proteins | sample TBH18013metaG_FD_206254 | JGI IMG/M metagenome (GOLD analysis project Ga0316224, IMG submission 206254) | Freshwater microbial communities from Trout Bog Lake, Wisconsin, USA - TBH18013 | ecosystem: Environmental > Aquatic > Freshwater > Lake > Hypolimnion/Profundal zone | place: USA: Wisconsin... | reverse complement strand
TCTTACAAAGGGCAATTGCAAATGCCAGGCGTTTATACCTACATTGTAGCTATAACCTACCTGGACAATAGCCAGGAAACCAGGAAGGGAACCGTTACTTTACTCAGATAGAAAGCTCTTCTTCAGCAACTATTATTCCATCGCTGTCGCAATAAACAAATCGGCCGGGGGTAAAATCTGTGCCTGCAAACCGCACGGTAATATTTTCTTGTCCCTCGTTGCGCTTATTGCTTTTAAGCGGTATGGTGTTCAATGCTTTTACACCCAGAGGTAATTGCCCGATTGCTTCCGAATCGCGGATGCAGCCATATATGATAATACCGCTCCATTTATTTTTAATGGCAAGGTCGGCCAGCATATCGCCCAAGAGTGCGCATCGCATTGAGCCCCCGCCATCCACTACCAGCACCTTTCCTGTGCCGTTTGATTCGAGCGCCTTTCGCACCAGCGAGTTGTCCTCAAAACACTTAATAGTATGTATGGTGCCTGAAAAATATCTTTTGCCACCAAAATCTTTAAATCCAATGGGCTCAGCAATGCTGACTTTATCAGGGTGCGCGTCGCACAGGTCGGTTGTTTTAAATCCTGCCATTTTATATCCTTGGTTATTAATTTCTTTCTAAAATAATGACTTTGATTAATAGCTAGTGTGTGGCTTTAATCCGGGAAACTTCATTTTAAAACTCTCCAGCGACTCAACTACCTTTTTTGCAATCAGATATTCCTTGTACCAATTCTGGTCGGCCGGAATAATGTTCCATTCAATGGCCGAACACTTGGCAAAAACATCTTCATAAGCTTTCATATAATCCTCCCAAAACTCTCTTTCCTTCAGGTCGTCTTCGTTATACTTCCACATTTTGGTTTTGTCGCTCATTCTTTCTTTCAGGCGCATTAGTTGTTCTTCTTTTGAAAGATGCAGGTAAAACTTTAAAACAGTTACGCCCGATTCGGTTAAAAGCTTTTCGAAATTATTAATGTGGTCAAAGCGTTGCTTAATGGTTGCTTCGTTGACCCATTGATGTACCCGTTGAATCAACACATCTTCGTAATGCGAACGATTGAATATCTGAATAACTCCTTTCTCGGGAGTTTGAGCATGTACGCGCCACAAAAAATCGTGTTTCTTTTCAAGCTCGGTGGGTTGTTTAAACGAGTAAACCCTGCAGCCCATAGGGTTTACAACTTCAAATACATTTTTTACAGCGCCGTCTTTTCCTGCGGCATCCATGCCCTGTAATATTATCAGCATGGCATGTTTACCTTCAGCAAACATCAGGTTTTGCAGTTCTTCAAGCCTGAATTTCAGTTTCTGGGTTTCGTTTTTAATATGCTCTTTGTTAAGCTTTTGAGGAGCGCGTGTGCTGATGTCTTTCAATTGTATCTTACTCACCGTTTTTATTTATTTGACCACCAAGATAACCAAAACAGGAATGAAGAAGAGTAAAGTCCCCTGGCAATAACGAAGTTTAGGGTATTATGGCTTTGTAATTTGTTTTTACGGCGCGGATATTCCTATATTGGTTTAAATATCACCTTTATGAAAGCTATATATATTGTAAAGCATGGCAGCGCAGATGAGGCCTTTGAAGTACGCGAAACTCCGAAGCCGGTACCCAAACCCGGCGAAGTACTGGTAAAGGTGGAAGGCTTTGGTTTGAATTTTGCCGATGTAATGGCACGGAAGGGCATGTATAAAGATGCGCCACCGATGCCCAGCCTGATAGGTTATGACGTTTGCGGCACTGTTGAAAGCGTGGGAAATAATGTAACCGACGTATCGGTGGGAGATCGTGTTACTGCTATGACCCGTTTTGGGGGCTATGCAGAATATGCTATTACCGATGCTCGTGCTGTATCAAAGATACCCGCTAATATTACTGCGGCCGAAGCGACAGCATTAACTACACAATATTGCACCGCATATTTTTGTGCTGCTGAAATGGTAAACCTTTTTGCCGGAGATAAAGTAGTAATCCACTCGGCCGCCGGTGGTGTAGGAGCGGGCTTGCTGCAATATGCCAAGTACAAAGGCTGTGAAATTTTTGCAACAACCGGTAGCGATTCGAAAGTTGAATTATTGAAGCAGATGGGTGCCGACCACGTAATTAATACTGCTAAAGTACGGTTCGATGATTACATAGATGATTTAACCAAAGGCGATGGCGTTGATGTGATTTTTGATGCCGTTGGTGCTGATTTTATAAGGCGTGGTATAAAAATACTGGCGCCCGGCGGCCGGATAGTTTGTTATGGGGCAGCGCAGATGAGCGACTCCAACAATGTTTTTTTTCAGCTAAGCAAAGCCATACAGTTTGGTATTTATCACCCGGCTATTTTTATGATGAGTTCCAAAAGCCTGTTGGGTGTTAACATGCTTAAAATTGCTGACGGAAAACCACTGGTTATGAAGCGTTGTCTGCAAAACGTGGTGCGTTTGGTTGAAGAGGGTGTATTTAAGCCACAGGGCGGAAAAACGTTCAGGGCTTCTGAAATTGCAGATGCGCACAAATTTCTTGAATCAAGAAAGAGCATTGGTAAGGTTGTTTGTGTTTGGTAGCGGGGTTTACAAATTGCGCACAAACTTAATGGCGTCTATCCTTTCGCCATCCTTTTCATAATGTTCGGTAAAGCGTTCGCTGCGGGTAAAGCCTGCCTTTATCAGTGTCTTTTGCGAAGCAATGTTGAATTCGAAAACATGGGCTTCCAGGCTTTTTAGCCGATACTCTTCTTTTGCCAACAGTGCCATTTTTTTAATGGCTTCAGTCATTATTCCTTGATTTCTGTGATCTTTCCCCAGCCAGTAGCCAAACTCACTTTTGTCGGCATCCGTACCGAAATTAAAATGCAGGCCAATGCAGCCTAACATTTTGCCCGCTTCATTTCTGATAGCGTAATTGCGTTTAAATCCATGTTCTTGTTCATAGGCCAGGTTGTCTTCTACCCATTGCCTGGCATGTTCTAACGTGTAAGGGAACGGAATGCGTGATGTGCCTTCAGAAATTTGCTTATCCTGCATATAGGTTACAATATCTTCCTCATCAGCGGTGGTTATACCCGTAAGATGAATGTTGTTCGATACAAGCGCCATTTGGTCAAAAGCATTTAAAAATCTGCAACTGCGCAAAACTACTTTGCGTAAAAGAAAGTGTGCATGCGTAATCCTTTACAAAGATTCCGGCACTTGTAAAACTATCTCCAAACCCAGAAACAAAAATTATCTAAGCTTAAACCAAAGGGTCGCTTCAAGGGGCGACCCATTTTTTATTTTCAGGGTAACCGCGTTTTATTCGGCAATAGATTCTACTGATTCAACTTCAGGCACCATTCTCTTCAACAGGCCTTCAATACCTGATTTAAGTGTAAGGGTAGACGAAGGGCAACCACTGCATGAGCCCTGCAGGGCAAGTTTTACAACACCATCTTCAAAAGATCTGAATTCGATATGGCCACCATCCATTTGTATGGCAGGCTTTACGTATTTTTCAAGCAGGTCTTTAATTTTACTTTCAATGTCGGTAGGCGTAACAGCCTGGCTTTCTCCCAAAAGGTCATTTGGCAGTAAAGCATCATCAACCGGTTTAACGCCACTGGCAATAAATTTCTTTACAGCTTCCTTCAACTCGGGGGTTATTTCAAACCAATCGTATTCGGCCTTTTTGGTGATGGTAACAAAGTTGTTAGCAATAAAAACCCCGTTTACAAAAGGGATATCAAATAAGGCTTTTGCCATTGCTGAACCCGAAGCCAGTTCGCGGGTCTTAAAATCCAATTGAAAATTGGGTAGAATGTGTTGGTTGGTTATAAACTTTACACTTTCGGGGTTTGGAGTCATTTCGGTGTATATCTCTATTATTCCTGTAGCTGCCATAGTTGTTATTTAGCGGATGCAAAGGTATCGCTTTGCTTTGTAATAACATCGGTATGCCCCGATTGTTTTAAAATTGCACTATGCTGCTACGGATAAAAGTTAAGCCCAATTCTAAAACGGATGAGGTAATCCGCGAGGCCGATGGCTCGTTAAAAATAAAGATACGGGCACAACCTGTTGAGGGAAAGGCCAATAAATACCTGCTGGAATACCTGGCTAAGGTACTGGGCTTACCCAAATCGAGCCTGGCCATGTTAAAAGGTGAGTCGAATTCGTTTAAAACCCTGGAAATAAATGCCGTTGAGAAAGACGTAACCGATATATTGAATAAGCTTGTCAGGTAGCCAGGCTTAAACCTCCATTTCCTTCACTGCCCCCATTACTTTGCCCATCTCGAACCCCTTGCTCAGTAAAAACCTTATCAGTTTATTCTTCTTCTCCTTAGGTGAGCCTGTTCTTATTGATTTCCATTTTTTTTGCAGTAGTTCTTTTATCTGCTCCTCATAATCATCCTCTTCAATCTGGTCAAGGTATTTTTTTATCAGGCCATTATCCAGACGTTTTCCTGAAAGGGCAGATTTGATCTTTGTTTTGCCCCATTTCTTTTTTGAATGAGCTGAAATAAAGGCTTTAACGTAACGCTCTTCGTTTAAAAAGTTCTCAGTTTTGAGTTTATCTAAGTAAACGTCAAACTCCTCTTTGGGTAATTTAAGCTTGTAAAGCTTTTCAATAACATCGGCTTTGCATCTTTCCTGGTAGGCGCAGAAGTTTGTTAGCTTTTCATATATCGCTGAATCGTACATAGCAGATGGTAAATAATTTTAGTTTCGTTGCCTTAACCGAAAATAAGCATTGAAAAGCAGCCGGGCCATTTTTCTTTTACTACTGGCTAATTCCATATCGGGCGTAGCGCAGGGTATATCTATGCTGGCCATACCCTGGTATTTTACTGCCCTTATACATCGCGAAACATTATTCGGTCAGGTGTACTTTACGGTTACGGCCATTTCGCTCATTTGGGGTCTTTATGCCGGTACGCTGGTTGACCGCTATGACCGCAAAAGGATATTTTTAGTAATCAACGCCGTTGGCCTGGTAACACTTACTTCTATTACCTTATTTGGATTAAGCAGTGGTTATTTGCCCTGGTATCTGGTGGCCTTGGCCTTTGGCAATACCATGTTTATTTACAATATCCACTTTCCAAACTTATATGCTTACGTACAGGAAATAACGCCGCGCGAGAGTTACTCGCGCATTACCTCCTTGCTTGAAATACAGGGACAGCTAACTTTTACAATAGCCGGAGGCATTGCCGCCATTTTATTAAAAGGACTCTCCAGCCACGTTCAGCTTTTGATTTTCAACTTTCATTTACCCTTCAGCATCAGGGCCTGGAAAATCTACGAAATATTTGCCATAGATGCATGTACCTACCTGGTGGCATTTGTAATTATTTACCGTATCCGGTCGCTTCCTGTACACGAGCGAAAAATTGATACCAGCAGTTTGCCTGAAAGAGTAAAGACCGGTATGGGTTTTTTAAATAAGCACCGGCTGTTGTTCATTTTCGGCAATGCTTCACTGTTTGTGTTTTGGACCATTATCATTTTTGGTACTTATGTTCAGCCCGTATACGTAGATTCATTTCTGCATCGTGGCGGTGGAACCTATGCCATGGGCGATATGGCCTTTTCGCTCGGGGCCCTGCTGGCGGGCTTTTTAACTACCCGCATATTCGGTGAGCGGAACGCTGTAAAAGGCATCATTATTTTGAGCCTGATTGCCGGGACCATGTATTTGTTTATGGCTTTTAATGCTTTTGTATTGTTGTTTTTTATAGCCAATTTTATCATCGGTTCATGTAACGCTGCTATCCGGATTCAGCGAATCACCTACCTGTTTCATCATATTCCTAATCATATTATAGGCAGGGCCAACAGCATATTTTTTGTCATTAACGTATTTTGCAGAATGTGCCTGATAGGGGTGCTTACCTTACCCATGTTCCATTGCGGAACCAACATTATTTTTTCGCTGGGTATAATGGCGGCTATTTGTTGTACCGGCGCCATTATATTGTTGCGGCAATACAAAAAACTGATGCAACAACCGGAAGTTGCATAACCTGCATTTTAAAAAAAGCAAAAAGCTTTTCAGGCTATGGCAGGGCAATTAAGCCTGCTCTACCTGAAAAGCTTCGGTTTTTAGTGTTTTGGTTTTACTTCAACCGGCCAATGTGGTGCAATGGGTTCAATTTGTATCATGGTTGCTGGTTTGGTAAATATGGTTTACGGTAAAACTGATATTAAGGTTACAAGTATGTATCAGGCAGAGAAAACATGGGTAAACTCTGGCCGGCATAAAATACATAGGCGTTGCAAACTCAACCCAGAATAAATACGCCAAGCCCTGCGTATATTAATACATTCGCACTTATATTTACATACCTTTCCCCTGATGAAAAAATTTTTGGTTGCTTTACTGGTGTTATTTTATCAGTTGTCGGTGGCACAGTACCCGTTAAAATCGCATCCCTACTCTACCCAGAGTGAAGAGGGTTTTTCAACTTGTAAAGACACATTTACTTTATTTAAAAAGAAAGCCGCCTATGATATTGGGGTTATCCTTCCTTCATGGTTGCCGGTGGTAGATAAAAACTATGTGGCTATAGCTGAGGGTAGAGTGGCTTTTAATCCTTTAGATGGTACAGACGGGCCGCATGTAAGTGAAGAAGATTTGCCATTTTATCATTACTCGCATGATATGGATTTTGATCTGATACCTGACCGGACGGCCGATAACAGGTATACCAATTATTTGCCTTTTTTGATCTATCCGAAACCCAATGGCAACGATACAATTCTGAAAAGTTCGATGCATGTTGAGTGGGAAAGCGGACTGGGTATGGGCAATGCAAAAAACCCTTTAAGCATTGACAATGAAGAAGGCCGGAGTGGGGGCTTTTACAGCGCCGGACATGAGATAGGAGATGTGATATGGAACTGGCCCACCAGCGGAGATTGGGTGCACGTTGAAGGTAGCCTGATCTGGGACCGGGGCCATCCGCCCAGCGAAACAGAAATCCACCCGCCCCGGTTTGTTGCCATTAAGCGCAACTTACCTGAGCGTCTGATAATTGGTGACAGCTCGGTTAAATATGCAACGCGCATTGATCTTTTTGGCAGTGGAGATGGCAGTGCTTTGGCTAATAATCGATATAACTCGCCCAGGTTTGTGCGCAGGGTTAACATGAGTAGTAAGGACTACGACTTTACTGTTAAGCTTGAAATACCCCGCCCTTCGGCTAATGCTCATTTGCGATACCAGTTAACGACGCACAAAGGCGATAACTTTTCGGCTTATGAGCTTATTGAGTTAAATGAAGATTCGGGCACAGTTCATATTACTGTACCCTGGAAAACCAAAAACGCCAACGACCTGGAAATTTACGCCCGCTCGGTTTTTGTTTATTGGGATGAAGGGAAGGGAATTGCCGGCGACCTGCCTGTGGATATTTACAAAATAAAGCTTACCAACCTGAAGTTTAAGTACCTTGACGAAGTGCTTACCAAAGCTGAGATAAGGATGTTTATTAATGTAGGTAACGACTGGATATTTTTGAATGATTTTTTCGGCAAAAAGGGTAAGATATTAAGCAAGGGCCTGGGCAAAACTTATAAGCATAAATGGACGCTGAATAACGAGTTTACGGTTTATGTGCCCCGTGGCAAAAGCTTCAGGGTATATATGAATGGCTGGGAGGTAGATGGTGTTGATGGGCTAATGGGTACCCTTTTAGATCCCGCTTCTGAGTGTAACCGCAAAACGAAGCATTTTTTTAAGAACAACATCTTCTCATTCTGGCATATGTGGTTAAAAGGATGTCTTGACGATAATTATGGAGAAACAAGTAAGCTCCACAATTACAATAACCTGGGCAAGATTGACCACATAGTCAGTTCGCCTCAAAGTGGTGTCAATGACGACCCCTGCCCGGGCAGCAAATATCCGCTGAAAGACAGGTTGGCTCTTTACTATATCATAGAGAAAGTGAATTGACTTATTACCCTAATATCTCAACCCAACCGGATTTAAATAATACACAGCGAGAGATGATTGCTGTGCACGCTTAATTGATGGCTAGGCTATGTGAGGACCCCGTGGCATACGAAAATAACGGAACGGAATCCAGCTTCAACGATAAAATAAAAGAGAGATAAATGAAGCGCGTAAAATGGTAAATTATATACCAAGAGCGGCGGTAAAAGATGCGGCGGTAAGTTTCTTCATATTGCCCTCACCATCGTACAGTTTACATGAAACGGTTCCGCTAACAACGGTGTAGGTATTCATATTTGCTCCGCGGGTAAGGATAACCATGGTACTTCCGTCCTGGTCGCCGTGCGAGGTCCAAAGAACCCCATTCTTATCATGCAAGGTAATATAAGCTCCCTGGCTGGCGTTGCCATCACTCGAAACCGGGTAGGTGGCAGGATTCAACAAGTTATAATAGTTGGTAGACACAGGTGCCAGAGGTGAAACAAAAACCCTTACTGACAAACTGCGGAGTTCGAGAGAAGCATTGATAGACTGCACTCCTGCAGATGTTAATTTCATCCATTTTGATCCGCTTTGGTAAAAAGCGTCATTATCGTGGTTTTGGTTACCACCGCCACCTTGTGAGCTGTCAGGATCAACATAGGCGTTGTACGCCGAAGCATTGCCTTCAAAACTCACAGGCTCACCATCAAAGTAGCCTTTTAAATAATTTGCAGAATCAACAGATTCAGATGAAATAGTTACCGGAGCAATATTCTTAACAGCGGCTTCTTTTTTACAGCCACCTATCAAGAATACAACTGCAATAAATGAAGCGACACTAAATAATTTTGACGTTTCTGCTTTTTTCATGGGTTTCAATTCATTCATTAGCGAATATAAATTATTTTATTCCAGTTTGCACTATTAACAAACTCACTGTTAGAGCTGCAAAAATAAGATAAACCTAAGTGAGCATAAAAGTGACTTTTATCATAACGCATGCAGTGTCTTGCGCTAAGCAGGCAGTTTGATAAAAAAAGCCCATATTTTTTGTCATTTTCGTAATTTCCTGCCTTGTAACCAATTACGATACGGCTTTCCAAATGTTGTCTCCTATTGGTGGCGGGGCAGTTATCTCCATTAATTGATCGGTGGCTGGGTGCTTAAACTTCACTTTGCGGGCGTGCAAATGTATGCTGCCATCGGTATTTCCACGGCGCGCGCCATATTTTACATCACCTTTTATTGGCCACCCCATTTTTGAAAGCTGAACCCTGATCTGGTGATGCCTGCCGGTGTGCGGGTCTATTTCAAGCAGGTGATAGTTATCGAGGCTCTTTAGCCATTTATAGTCGAGTTCGCACCTTAAACTCCCCTTAATTTCCTGCTCGTAAGCATGCGAAATGTTTTTCTGTTCGTTTTTCTTTAACCAATGCAAAAGGTGCCCCTCCGGTTTATCGGGCCGGTTAGCAACCACAGCCCAATAGGTTTTTTTGATTTCTTTTTCCCGGAACATTTCGTTCAGTCTTTTAAGCGGCTTGCTTCTTTTAGCAAATAACACCACACCGCTTACCGGCCTGTCAATACGATGGGCTACGCCTAAAAATGCTTCACCCTTTTTGTTGTATTTGATGCGCAGGTATTCCTTCACTATATCATCAAGGCCAATGTTACCTGCCTTATCGCTTTGCACCATTATACCTACCGGCTTGTTAATGGCTATAATGTGATTGTCTTCGTAAAGTATCTCCAGTTCAGAATAGTGCATTGCAAAAAATTTCAAGCCCTTTAAAGCGGGGCCTAAAAATACGAAAGTACTTGTGACCTGTTATGCGCATTTGGCAATTACCATTAAGGCGTTTGAGATGCCGGTAATTTGCAGACAGTGGAATCGGGCTAAAGCTAAGGCGCCCTTTTGATAGCGCCGCTATTTAAAGCGCCTGTTGCTTACCGTAAAAGAGATTATTTCCGACATTTCTTTATCTAATGCTTCATAGCCGTTCCTTTCGGTTTTGGCTATGATAGGCATTACCTGCAATTTGTCAATTTTTTCCAGCTCAAACAGTTTCCAACTGTCTGTACTTTCTGTGTTGGTGACCGGTAAGTTTCCGTACCCTCTAAGCACATATCTTCCCGTATCTTTATGAACGCCGAGCGTAAAAGGTTCAATAATGTGGTGCTCGGCCTGGTTATAACTAAAGGCTATTACCAGTCTCGTTTCAATTGCTTTTGTAAGCCGGCGCATTTTTGCATTTTCCATAGGGGTTCAATCGGTATAATTAAGTTTTTCCAGCTTTGGTTATTACCTGTTTTTCTTATTCCGAAGATACGAAGGTTAATGCCTGGCTGTTTGCAGTATGCAGTATTCAGAATAAGATGGGCAATTTTCGCTTAAAAACGGCAAACCGGCATAAATTGCAGGTAAGCAGCCAATATCAAATGCCATTCAATAGATTTGAAATTGTAATAGCTTTGCCTAAATTGAGCCGCCCTTTAAGCAATTGGCTTCTACGGCAGTATACATTCTATTAAGATTATGGTGCAAACGTCAGACCTGCTTACCATTCAAAAATTCATTTATCTGCTTGATGATTTTCATTATCAGCAGTTCACTGATTATTTAACCGGCATAAAGGCACATCTGCCGCTAAAGCTTTCGCAACTTATACGCAAAAAACTGCCAGGTTTTGATAACCACGAAGGCCTCTGCAAAAAAGTTTATGGCGGCTACGAAAAAAATGACCGATTAAACTTCAACCAGCTTGCTTCATATACTTTCAAACTTTCTTCTAACCTGGCAATTAATTATCCGTCGTATCTATCTCCTAATTATTCGCTTTTGCAGCGGATTGTAAACGCGGGAGATATCGAATCTGCAAATTTTTTGGGCAAAGTATTACTTGATATAGCTGAGAAAATTGAAGACCACTCTACCCGTATCCTCGTCATCAAATTTTTTATTCAGCAGGCTTTTTTAATGAAAGATAATGCGGTGGGCGTAAAGTTTACGCACACACTGGATGAAGCCTATCAGTATGAAAAAATATGCAATGATATTCTTGCTGCGTTGCGTTTGCATTTGAATATTGCACTTAACCCGTCAGTAAGTGCTGAAAAACTGGAGGAATACAAGCAACTTTTTAAAAGCTATCATAACCACCCATCTTCAACAGTAAGGTTACTTGGTAAATATGCTTATATATACGCCATCTACTATCACGACTCGGAACTTTTTAAGGATTCATCAACCTCTAAATTGCTTGACGACCTTGATAAGGACATAGACAATAACCCCCATGTGGTTTTCCCTTTTGCTTTTGATCTGAAAAGCAATTTCAACTTTTATAAGCTGAATAAGCTCAATTTTCAGGATGTTGACCTGAACAGTAAAGAAAGCCGAAAGGAATTTGAAGAACTGCGCAAACATTACAGTTCGGTAAAATTCTGGAATAGCTACCTCAACATTCCTGAAATGTTTGCCATGGCGCTTAAAACCTCTATCTACCTGAACATCTATCATCACCTGGTGCACCGTTCGGATTATTACAGCTTAGTGCCGCCTGAAGAATTGAAAGAAATAAATGGCCTTGCCGATAAATGCAAGGAAATGCTAAGTAATAAGGGGCTTGAAAAATATTATAAGAACGACCTGATCAACCTTGAGCTTGTATATAGCGGCCTGCTTATTCTATCTGGCGGAAATGGCATCAAAAAGGGAGCAGAGGAGCTTGAATCAATGCTTATTTCGTATCAGCAGATTAACCTTGCGGGTACGGCCGATAGCATTTTCCTGTTTTTAATGATTGCGTATTTTTCAATGCGTTCGTATGATAAATGTGCTTCAACTTTCAAAAGGTTTATAAGAATAACCAAGGGCAAACCTGTGTACGAGGATAATACGCTGGAAATTCACGCCTGTTATTATCTATCGCAATGGTTGCTCAACAAGAACAAGCAGTATTTGCTCAAGCTAAAGGCGACATACGAAAAGGCAGTACAAACCAATCCGCAATCGGTACAAGTCAGGGCCATTGAGGAATATGTAAGCTATTTTGGTTTGCCTATAGACCTGTAGTTACCGGGCTTTACAAGACCTACCCATATTTCAAAGTGAATTTTAAGTTTCGGGCAAAAAAATAAGGGTGAAGTAGTTAGGATACTCCACCCTTCTAACTTGGCTTAAAACCAATGAGGTTATTAGCAAGCGGTCGTTACTGTAAGTTACGTCCTACTCTGACTCAAGGAGAGGACAAAAGCCGTTTCATTGCTTTGACACGAAGCGGATGAGTTAGCTGGATTGAACATTTTTGACTCTGGCAATCACCCTTAAATAACGACGATACGAAGTTAAGAACAGAGAGCTAACGTTTTCGTAGCGATTAGCCCCTCATAATAAGATACGGAAAACCGCCTGGATGATAGTCGGGTTGTATAACAAATAAGCTATCAATTAGTTGTACAAATTTTAAATCTGATTGTGGCAACATAGATTTTTTATAACCAAAGGAATAATAAGATAAGCCATGATTGGTTAAATTGAACAGCAAATTATCAGTATTGGGCATATCAGGTGCAAGGGCTTTTCAATTCAGCAATATCAATTTACTATTTCCAGGATACTTTTTTGTTTGAAGTCTGTTTGGAAACACAGGTTTTTAGCAATCTCATCTTTTAGCTCATCTAATAGCTTTTTTCGTGGAAAATTTTCTGAAGCTACCAGGCTTATTTCGCGCACCGGTTTGGGATTGGCAAATTCTCGTACATTTCTTTTTTGGACCGGTTTAAGGTGAAGGGTGGCCAGGTAGGGTATAATGGTTACTCCTTCATGCCGGTCAATCAGGTTTATAAGGGTTTCAATGCTTCCTGCCTCATAGTGCAGATTCTGGGTGTCGGGCTGCAGTTTCTTTAATTCACATAAATTATATACCTGGTTACGCAGGCAGTGGCCCTCTTCCAACAGCCACAGGTGGCTAAGGTCTATTTCGCGCGGAAGCAGGTATTTCTTTTTCGGCAACTTTTCGTTTCGTGATGCATAAACAAATAGCTCCTCATTAAAAAGAGGATATTCGCTAATGTGCTGTTCGTGAAGCGGGGTGGCCAGTAAACCCATGTCAAGCTCCCCTGTCTTTAGTTTCGAAATTATCTCGTTGGTAATCATCTCGCGGATAAATATTTTTAGCTGAGGATGTTTTTGGGTAAACGACTTTAAAAATAAAGGCAAAAGGTACGGGGCTAATGTGGGTATTATGCCCAGGTGCAATTGACCGGCAACCTCACCTTTAAGTTCTTTTGCAAAACCCTGCAGGTGATGCGACTCTGCAAGTACTTTTCTGGCGCGCCTTATAACTTCTTCACCTTCTGGCGTAGGTACCACCGGCTGTTTGCTGCGGTCAAATATCTTTATGCCTAATTCATCTTCCAGTTTCTTCAGCATCATGCTTAAAGTGGGTTGGGTAACAAAGCACTTTTCAGCAGCAAGGGCAAACTGTCGGTAATTGTCTACCGCCAAAACATATTCTAGTTGTTGCAGGGTCATAAATGTGGCTATAAATGGTATCTATGTAAAGATAGAAAATATCACTTTTGCTTATCGCCTTGTGTTAGTATCTTACCTATGTAACCCAATGGTGTATTTGTTTAAGGGGATTAAAAGGCTGCGGATACTCGGAGATAAAAGCCAGCTGTATTTTAAGTATCAAACGGGCTATATTGTTGGTAAACTTAGTTAGGATTGGAGGATCGTTTCCCCCTATAGGGGCATCCGGGTTGGATGTCCCTTTTTTTTGCGCCGCCATTTTTAATATGAAACTATGAAGGATATGGTAGTTATCTATTAATGTTTACTTACAGCCCCTTTAAGTAAACATTATGATTTCCAGTTGTAAAAGTGGATCTCATGGTCGCTGGTGCCATCATCATATAAGTTGATCGTGGCAAACGCAGGGGGAAACTCCTGGTTATCGCCAGCCCACCACGCGCCGCATACAGCTCCGTTGCACAAATATTTTACACCCAGGTATTCAAGCTGGTCTATCAGGTGTATATGGCCGCTCAGGCACAGTTTTACGTTTTTATGCTGGTAGAAAAGATTTTTTATTTCATGCGCATCGCGGTGCATGTCAGAGCCCGATATCTCCCAGGTATGTCCTTTTACTTGGCCGCCATCAAAAAATACGCTTACACCTAATATAGGGATGTGGCTGAGTACACAAACGTAAGTTGCAGCAGGCACTTTGCTCAGGTCCTCTTTTAGCCACTCAAATTGTTCGGGATCTAAGAGAGCGGTATATCCAAAAGGCTTAACTGCGTGGATACTATCCAGCACTATAAAATGCCAGCCGCTTTTATCAAAAGAATAATATCTGTTTTTCAGCTTCAACTCCTCTATAGCCCAGAGTTTTCCGTAGTGTTTATCGGCAGCAATAGTTGCATGCGGCATGGTCCAGCCCCATACATCATGATTGCCAATGCAATGCACTACTTCCAGCGAGTTTTCGTTTTTGAGGGTACTGTTCCACACTTCCCATTCTTTAACCACTACATCGCGGTGGCGGCTACTGGCATCCATAATACAATCTCCGGTGCTGAAAATTATATCCGGCTTGTCATCCAGATTCTGGGCAGCGTGCAATGCAGCAGCAAAGCCATGTGGCGCAGGCGATTGCGGTTGTACATGTATATCAGTAAGGTGTGCAATACGCAATACTCTTTTGCGGTTAGGCGCAATCAGCTTAGGCTCGGCAGCCGCATTGAAAGATACCGCAGCACCCAATGCCGCCAGCGAACCGTTTTGTAAAAACTTTCTTCTTGAAAAACTCATACTCTGATTTTAAACCAATATAATCGGCTTCTGTTATCAAATAGTTAAACCTGCCCAAAAAAACAAAAGCCCCAAAAGGAATCTTCCCCTTGAGGCTTTTGCCTTGTGTTTAAGTGCGGTTATTTTGCTACCACTACCTGTCTGATAGTTTTGTTGTCGCCCTGACTTAGTTCGATAAGATAGACTCCTTCGGCAAAGTTGGTAAGGTCTATAATGGTTTTAAGACTTACTACAGTTTTATTAAAGATGGTTTGGCCGAGAACATCCTTCATTGTTAAAGTAGTTTCTTTATTTAACTGAGCCATCTCAACTGTGAAAGCTGTTTTGCCCGGATTAGGATAAACGCTGAACGAAACATCACCATCAACCATGTTTATACCGGTTATGGCATTTACAACTATGGTGTCTGAAAGCTGGCAACCATTGGCGTCAGTAACTACAACAATATAGCTACCGCCTGCCAGGTTGGAGATGGTATTGGATACCTGCCCGTTAGACCAGCGTACGTTATAAGGCGAAACCCCTCCGGTAATGTTACTGATACTTGCACTGCCGTTATATTGACCACCGGTTGCATTTGTAGAAGTAGTTGTAGCCTGCAATTGTGCCGGCTGTGTAATTGTTGCGGAGCCGGTTGAAGAACATTGCCTGGCATCTGTAAGCGTAACCGTGTAAGTTCCTGCAGTCAGATTGTTGACACTTCCGGTAGTGCTGCCATTACTCCAGGCATATGTATAAGGCAGCGTTCCACCGGTTCCGGTAAATTCTGCACTTCCGTTCGGGCTACCGTAGCAAGAGTCGTTTACGCTTACCAGGCTGCTATTTAATGCGGCAGGTTGGTTAAGCGCAAAGCTTAAAGATGTGACACAATTATTGGCGTCAGTTATGGTTACCGAATAATTACCGGCAGCAAGGTTTACGATAGTGTCGGCACCTGATCCGGTCGACCAGGCAACTGTAAAGCCAGGTGTTCCGCCTGAGGGGCCTACACCTGCCAGGCCATTGCTAAGCCCGTTGCAGCTTGGCGCAATGGTATCCAGGTTAGCCAATATTTGCGCAGGTTGGTTTACCACTATAGTATCAATGCTATTGCAATAATTCAGGTCAGAAACGGTAACAATGTAAGTGCCGCCGGCAATATTAGTAATGGCAGTAGATGTTGCTCCATTGCTCCATTGATAAAGAAGGGGAGCTGTACC
>Ga0316224_1002662_pt1 | contig 15941 bp, 15 predicted proteins | sample TBH18013metaG_FD_206254 | JGI IMG/M metagenome (GOLD analysis project Ga0316224, IMG submission 206254) | Freshwater microbial communities from Trout Bog Lake, Wisconsin, USA - TBH18013 | ecosystem: Environmental > Aquatic > Freshwater > Lake > Hypolimnion/Profundal zone | place: USA: Wisconsin... | reverse complement strand
TGGATCCGTTGTGCAGCTTGTTTTAATACCTGTCCGGTGTACCGGCGCAGCGGCGGGCATAGTTATCATACAGCAGTGGCCGGGCCCCTTGGTGCCATTCTTAATCCGAACGTGGATATGAAGGCCAATGCTGATTTGCCGTTTGCATCTACCTTATGCGGCAGTTGCAGCAATGTGTGTCCGGTAAAAATCGATATACATGAACAGTTGTGGAAATGGCGGCAGGTGATTGTAGCTGAAGGTTATGCAGATACAGACAAAAAAATCAGCATGAAAGCAATGGCTTTTGTATTTTCGAAACCAGGTGTATACCGCTTTGCAGGAAAAATGGGCAGATGGGTGATGCGGCTATTTCCTTTTATGGTTAACAATAAATTAAATGCCTGGTACAGGCAGCGGGAAATGCCTGAAGCGCCCAAACAATCATTCAGAGATTGGTATTTGATGAACAGAGGAAATAAAAAGCAATAATTGCTGCAGATATAAAGTATGAGTGCAAGAGAAAAAATATTGAACGCTATAGCCGCCAATCAACCGGAACAAGTGCCGCTACCAGTGATAGATATGAATGTGCTAATTAGTTATAAGGATGTTTGTATGCAGTTTAACACAATGCTGGAAAGTATTGGTGGCCAAGTGGAGTTGATACAAGATATACAGGTATTAAAAGAAAAGTTGAATGCTGATAAAACAACCGGAAAATTTGTAATTAATACCATAAGGGAATTGGGGGAAGTGGATGGGTACGTAATCTCATTGTCTGCACTGCAACTGGAAAAACTGGAAAGAGCTTATGTAAAAGGAACTGTTGGCGTGGCGGAAAATGGTGCTGTATGGATATATGAAAGCCGGATGCTGAACAGGTTAGTGCCTTTTATCTGCCAGCATCTGGTATTGGTGATTCATAAAAAAGATATAGTGGCAACCATGCACCATGCTTATGAGAAAATTGATGTGGTGCAGGAAGGGTTTGGTGTGTTCATTGCCGGGCCTTCCAAAACAGCGGATATTGAACAATCGCTGGTGATTGGAGCGCATGGTGCGAGAAGTGCAATTGTTTACATTATTGAATAGGCGGTTTGATTTTTTGTAAAATTTAAAACTTGAAATGTTTTATTCAAAACAAGTTAATGATTTTATTATGAGTATTTTAAAGCGAATTTTAGCTATCGTAATTTTCTTTGCTGTTTTAAGCATGTTCCAAAATGTTGTAGGTCAGTCAGCTAAGGTGATTAATGCAGGTGATTACGGTGCAAAACCAGGAAGTTTTGAAGATGCAGAGCCGGCATTAAAAATGGCTATCGAAAGCTGTAAAAAGGAAGGGCCAATAACATTGGTGTTTCCCGAAGGCCGCTATGATTTTTATCCGGAACATGCAGAAAAGAGAGAATATTTTATTTCGAATACTTCATCGGAAACAGACTGCCCTTCGAAGTTGAAAACAATCGGACTTCTCTTCGAAAAGATGAAAAATCTAACGATCGAAGGTAATGGATCATTATTTGTGTTTCATGGCAAAATGACCACTTTTGCGTTGGTTCATTGCGAAAATATACGGCTGCAGAATGTTAAAATTGATTTTGAACGGCCAACCATGTCCGAAATGACTTTCCGGACGGTTTCAGACAGTGTTATTGTTAGTGATATTCAACCTGATTCGAGGTATACAATTGTTAATGGCCATTTGGAATGGTATGGCGAAGGTTGGGGCATGAAAAACTTTCATGCAATATTGGTAAACCCCGGTACTGGAACAGAATTTTACAGCTCATGGACACCCTTTGAAAAAGCAATAGCAGTCCAAATATCTTCTGACCAGATTCGTTTTACAGGTGATTTTAAAAAATATAATTTTCAACCCAGTCAGGTACTTACTATTCGCGACCCCACCCGCGATCAGGTTGGGGGATTTATAAACCAGTCGAAAAATATCTATATTAAAAATGTTTCGATGTATTATATGCACGGACTGGGTATTGTTAATCAATTTTCGGAAAACCTGCATTATGACAGTGTGTTTGTTATGCCACGCCCTGAAAGCGGACGGATGATTTCTTCCTTTGCGGATTGTATGCACTTTTCGGGCTGCAAAGGGCAGATAACGATCGAAAATTGCCGGTTCAAAGGCACACATGATGACCCGATCAATGTGCATGGTACTCACTTAAAAGTTGTAAAAGTTATTTCGCCTACCATTCTTAGAATCAGGTTTATGCACCCCCAGACCTATGGTTTTGAAGCTTTTTTTGCGGGAGATACTGTTGCATTTGTACATTCATCAAAACTTCAGGTTTTTGGTACAGGAATTCTAACTTCGGCAAAACTCATCTCAGAAAGGGAGATGGAGGTAGAATTTGCAACCCCGGTTCCGCGGGATATGGCTGTTAACGATTGCCTGGAAAATATTACATGGACTCCTTCTGTCACCATACGCAATTGCAGGTTCGAAAGGGTTAATACCAGGGGGCTTCTTATAACCACCAGGAAAAAAGTTTTGATTGAAAATAATGCATTCATTGGAACCGGTATGCATGCGATTCTTGTCGCTAATGACGCCTCCGGTTGGTACGAATCCGGTGAAGTAAAAGATATAACCATAAGTAATAATATTTTTGAAAATTGTGGTTATAACTCGGCTCCCGATAACTATATTATATCCATTGAACCAGAGAGTCATGGATCTGACAATATAATACACCGTAACATCCGTATCGAAAACAATGTTTTTAAGGTCTATGATTTCCCTGTTTTGGCCGCACGTAATACCGAAGTTCTCATCTTCAAACACAATAAAATTATCCGTACAGATTTTATGAAACAAGGAGAAAAGCGTCCTCAGTTTGACCTTAGCGCCTGTCGAAAAGTGGACATCAGTAATAATGCGGTTGAAGGATTTGAAGATGTATCCATTCAACTCAAAAGTATGGATAAAAAGGAGCTTTCAACTGATATCACGAATGTAAAAATGATTCATAACCAATAAAAATAAATGAGAGCGACAATATGCCATCAACTCAACAATAATAAACCTGGCGGCAAAATTTTCATCATGAATGACAAATCCGATACTGGATTTTGTGCTTTTAGTATACTGAAAAGTCTAACTTTACCATATATATCGTCACTTAATGAAATATTTGATCTATAATAAATTACTGTTGTTATTACTTACAGTATGCCTTTTTTCAACTTTGGCGCCGGCAACACATAAAAATTATCAATATGACTTTCAAGACCCCTCACTTCCGGTTGAAAAACGGGTTGATGATCTTGTCGTTCGTTTAACGTTGGAAGAAAAGGTAGCGCAAATGCTTAATTCGGCGCCAGCGATTGAACGTTTAGGCATACCTGCCTACAATTGGTGGAATGAATGCCTGCATGGGGTAGCCCGTACGCCATTTAAAGTAACGGTTTATCCGCAGGCAATTGGAATGGCTGCTACGTTTGATAGAAACTCAGTGCACCAAATGGCCGACTAACTGCTGAAGAAGGACGTGCAATTAATAATGAAAGTATTAAAAACGGGAACAGAAGTATTTACCTGGGTTTAACTTACTGGACTCCCAATATCAATATTTTCAGGGATCCGCGGTGGGGTAGAGGGCAGGAAACTTATGGAGAGGATCCTTATCTCACAGGCACCTTGGGTCAGGCATTTGTTACAGGTTTGCAGGGTAACGACCCCAAATACCTCAAAGCGGCGGCCTGTGCAAAACATTATGCCATACACAGCGGTCCTGAATCATCAAGGCACGAATTTAATGCCGATATTAGCGATTATGACCTATGGGATACGTACCTTCCTGCTTTTCGTCAACTGGTAGTGAATGCAAAGGTGGCAGGTGTAATGTGTGCCTATAATGCCTATAAAAGTCAGCCGTGCTGCGGTAATGACCTGCTTATGAATAATATTTTGCGAAACGAATGGAACTTTAAAGGATATGTGACTTCCGATTGCGGCGCTATTGATGATTTTTACCAGCGTCATAAAACACATGCAGATGCAGAAAGTGCGGCAGCCGACGCCGTATTGCACGGAACAGATGTAGAATGCGGAAATGTAACGTATAAATCATTGATCAATGCTGTAAAAGATGGTAAACTAACAGAACAGCAGTTGGATATATCAGTTAAAAGGTTGTTTACGATACGCTTTCGTTTAGGGATGTTCGACCCGGTAGAGATGGTTAAATATGCCAGGATAACCACAAGCGCGCTCGAAACCCCAGCACACAAAGCACAGGCGTTAAAGATGGCCAGGCAGTCTGTTGTACTGTTGAAAAATCAGGATCATACCTTGCCTTTGAGTAAACATTTAAAAAAGATTGCAATAATAGGCCCCAATGCCGATAATGCTTTAAGCATCCTCGGCAATTATAACGGCGCCCCATCGAAACTCGTTACTGCCTTGCAGGGCATCAAAGAAAAACTTGGGCCGGATACCGAAGTCATCTACGAAAAAGGCACTGACTTTACAGGTGATCCGTCTTTAAAAGCTGATTATAGGGCTTTAGCAGATCGGGTAAAAGATGCAGATGCTATTATTTTTGTCGGTGGTATTTCTCCACAATTAGAAGGCGAGGAAATGGAAGTTAGCAAGGCTGGTTTTAGCGGCGGCGACCGCACGTCAATTGCCTTGCCTACTGAGCAAACCCTATTGTTAAAAGAGCTGCAGGCAACAGGAAAACCGGTGGTTTTTGTAATGATGACAGGATCGGCAATAGCCATACCCTGGGAGGCAGAACATATTCCGGCTATTGTTAATGCATGGTATGGAGGGCAGGAAGCCGGTACCGCAATTGCAGATGTTATTTTTGGCGATTACAACCCGGCGGGTCGCCTCCCGGTTACTTTTTACAAGAATGACAGTGACCTGCCTCCGTTTACAGATTATTCCATGAACAACCGCACATATCGCTATTTTAAAGGTAAGCCATTATATGGCTTTGGTTATGGTTTAAGCTATTCAAGTTTCAGATATGATAATCTGACAGCTCCTATTCGCATTTACGCAGGTAAAATGGCAACCGTAAGCGTAAGGATCACCAACACTGGGAAAATGGACGGTGAAGAAGTTGCCGAATTGTATGTATCACATTTGGGATTAAAAGTTACGACCCCTATAAGGGCTTTAAAAGGGTTTGAACGAACTTCTAATAAAGCAGGGCAAAGTAAAATAGTCCGCTTCATATTAACACCCGAAGACTTGTCGTTGATAGATGCTGAAGGGCATACAAAAGAGTTTCCGGGTAAAATAATAATCAGTGTTGGCGGAAGTCAGCCGGATGCCCAAACGCGGAAAGACAAGAAAACCGTGTCTAAAGTAATAGATATCAATTAGGTTAAGTTCAGCATCAGTCCTGTTTTATTTGAGAAAAATGATCATACTGCTTCTGAACTATTTATATATTATGAACACGATTTAAAATATTGGCGTTGGACAGGAATGATTTATCGGCAATAATTAATTAATTTACAATGAAGTCAATACGCATTTTTAGCATCTTTGCTATTCTTTTTCTGTCATTTGGTTTAAAAACTACAGTTTTTTCTCAGGATGATAAAAGTAGCCAATGGTATAATTCAGCTACCCGTCATAAAGACAATAAAGCCCCTGTTAAGGACACTGCCGGGAAGATAATGCCGCATAACCTTGATGGTACTAATGAAAATCAATCATGGAAAAACCTATCGGTTGGTCATATACTTTCGTCTGTTGGTTATATTGTAAAGCCAGAAGGCACCTCTATCGGATTAGATGCGGGGGAGCGAGTAATGAATATAAGATTAGCTCAAAACAAAAAATTTTTGGTAATAAAAACCGACGTTCATTTATCAATTGTGGACGCGGATAATTTTAAAGTAAGTAGTAAAAATGCTTTTCCGGATAAAGATGACGGCGGGTCAATGAATGGGCTTGCTTTGGCTAATGATGATTCTACAGTTTACTATACCGGGATGCAAAAAAATATGTACGCAGGTACGATAAGTAAGAATGGAGTTTTTGTACAAACCAAAACCATCGATTTATCAATTGATAAAAAGTTTACTAACCCATTAGGTATCGGCTTGTGTAACAAATCGAAAATTGCTTTGGTAGCTTTGGCTATTGCTAATAAGGTTGCGGTGGTTGATTTAAAAACCGGAAATGTATTGCGTAATATTCCGGTTGGGATTTGTCCGTATGCAGTTGTTATAACAGAGGATGAATCCACCGCCTTCATCAGTAATTTCGGCGGACCCATTGCCGGCAAGAGAGATAAAAAGGAAAAATCGGCCGGTTCTGATGTCGCTGTTGATGAATTTTCAATTGCCTTACGGGGTTCTGTTTCTGTAATTGATATTAAAACCAAAAAGGTTTTAGCCGAAATCAAAACCCGGATACATCCCGAATCGATGGTTTTATCACCTGATGGGGAAAATTTATACGTTACCGATGCCAGCGGAGATGGGATTAGTGTAATTGATGTTAAAAAAAGAAAAGTTATTTATACCATTGACACAAAGCCAAGTTCAAATTTGCCATACGGGAGTTTAACAAGTGCCCTGGAATTTAGTGCTGATGGGAGAATATTATTTGCAGCAAATGCTGGCAACAATGCTGTAGCACTCATAAATCCGAAAAGACCACAAAAAGGGCCTTATGGGTTTATTGCTGCAGGTGGTTTCCCTGGTTCGCTTTGTATTAAAAACAACAATTTGTTTATTGGTAATGTAGTGCCATTGAAAGGAGCCTTACAAAAAGTAGCTTTACCAACCAGCAGAACCGAACTGGAAGAATATACCCAAAAAGCCGAAAATGGGTTCCATCTGTTAGATATTATCAGAGCACAAGCCGAAGCGAAATCGGGCGTAATAGCAAAACCTGTTCCCGTTAACGCAGGCGAACCTTCATTAATTAAACATGTGGTTTATATTATTAAGGAGAATAAAAAGTTTGATCAGGTATTAGGAGATATTGGAAAAGGAAATTGTGATTCTAACCTCGTTGAATTCCCCAAAACAACAACACCAAATACACATGCTCTCGCCAGCCAGTTTGTATTACTCGATAATTATTATTGTAATGGCATTCAATCCAATGATGGGCATCAATGGGCTGTACAAGGCATAACAACGCCTTACCGCGAAAAAGATTACGCGGCTATACATTGCGCCTACGATTTCGGTACTGATCCACTATGCTATGCAGCATGCGGTTTTATTTGGGATCACCTTTTGCGTAAAGGAATCTCTTTCAGAAACTTTGGTGAACTGGACTTACCTGTATTAGTCAAGGGAAAGAGCTGGACGGATTTTTATACCTCATGGGCCAACAAAACAAATACAGCAGCATTTAAATGTTCATACGCACCCGATCTGCTACGCCGATACAGCGATTTACGGTACCCTGGCTGGCACTTGAATATTCCTGATCAGGTAAGGGCTGATGCTTTTATTACTGCATTAGGTGAGTATGAAAAGCAAGGGAGTTTGCCCGAGTTTATCGTAATCTATATGCCAAACGATCACACCAGCGGTCACAGTACAGCCGTTCCGACTCCCAGAGCATACGTTGCCGATAACGATTTGGCTACCGGAAGAGTGGTTGACGCACTTTCAAAGAGCTCATTTTGGAAAGACATGGTTGTATTTATCAATGAAGATGACCCACAAACTGGCACAGATCATGTTGACGGCCATCGTTCATATTGCTTAGTGGCCGGGCCTTATGTAAAACGTAACACGGTTATTAGTTCGTTTTACAATCAATCTTCGGTGTTGCATACTATTTGTCAGATTTTTGGGACGCAGCCCATGAACCAAATTGTCGCCATGTCGCCACTAATGACCGATTGCTTTCAAGCTACACCCAATTATGGGGGCTTTACCCATCTGCTGCCCGGTGTCGCTTTAAACGAAATGAATCCCGATGTGAAAGACATGAAGTCAAAGGCCGAAATCAGGCTGGCGCCCAAAACCGAACGGCTCGATTTCTCCAAACCTGACAGAATAGATAACGATGCCTTATTGTTTAGCAAATATGTTTGGTCAACAATTTATGGCGATAAGCCTTTCCCTTCTGAATATTATGGACCTCACGGAAAAGGCTTAAAAGAACTGGGCTTAAAAATTGATCCAATTGTTAAAAAAGACTAAATATAATTTAACAAAAATGAACTATCCCTCCGCTGCATTATGTTTTTCAAGCCGAACAATTCCAATAGTGAATAAATAATAGGTGCAATACTGCGGTCTAATACCATAATTCATTGTCATGCAAACATTTTCCCGCAGGGTTGTTAGAGACAACCCTGCGGGAAATGTTAATTTCCTATTTTCTTTTAAACTTAGTAGATTGGATATACGAGCGAGTCAAAGATTTCGTTAAATGCTGACGATTATCTGGTTGATTCGTTCATGTAGCTACATTCAAAGCACTAAAGAATCTGAATCTTAAACCAATCAAAACATGAAAAAAATAGCATTGTTCCTTTTGACGATCTCCTTCGCCTGTATGGCGCAGCAAAGGCCGCAGGTTAAGCCTGTTGTAATGACGCCAGAACTCACAAAGGTGGTGATAGACACATTGTCCAGGGCATTGGTCGCTAATTATGTTTTCACAGATAAAGCTCAGGTGATGAGCAAGTATCTTTACGCGCAATTGGAAAAAGGAGCATACCGAAATATTAAAGACCCGCAGGCTTTCGCTGAGCAGATCTCGACCGACCTGCAAACCGCCTGCCCCGACCTGCACATGGGTTTCCATTTCGATCCCCGGCTGGCGCAAATGGGCCCGCCTCCAATGCGCGGCCCCGACCCGCAGCAGGACTCGGTGCGCAATGTGTTTATGGCGGAACGTAATTTTGCATTCACGGCTTCAGAAATTTTACCCGGTAATGTCGGCTACGTAAAATTTAATGGGTTTGTGGATGTTACGCCCTCCGCCAAAGAAACCGTTACAGCCGCCTTTCGCTTTGTACGGTACACCAAAACATTGCTCATCGACCTGCGCGAAAACCATGGCGGCAGTCCGGAGATGGTTAAACAGGTGTTAAGTTATTTTTTTGCGGAAAAAACAAGAGTGAACGATATCATCGTACCCAACAAGCGTGACACCGCCAAAGGCTGGACTGACCCAACAGCCACCGATGGGCTTATCCTGCGGATGCCGGTGTATGTATTAACCAGCAGCGGTACGGTTTCGGCGGCTGAAGATTTTGCCTACGCCATGCAGGCGACAAAAAGGGGAACCATAGCAGGTGAAAAAACAGCCGGCGGCTCCCACCCGGTAGTACCGGTTTTTTTAGGCCACGGCTTTGTAGCGGGCATTCCGTTTGCCCATACGTATAATATCCATACCGGCACAGAATGGGAAGGCATCGGGGTTATCCCCGACATTGCGCTTAAAGCGGATGCATCGCTGGACGAAGTCAATTCAACCCTATTCCCCAATTCCTGGTTTGCAAACCAGCAAAAGGCGATAGACCGACCCATAGCGCCCACAGAAGTTCAGGCTTACCTTGGTACTTACGAGGGCGGGCTAAAGTTTTATACAAAAGAAGGTTCCTTTTATTGTGAAAACCCGGAACGCGGAGGCCAGGTTTTTAAATTGCGTTATATCTCGCCCGGGTTTTACCAGCTCGACGAAAACGTACAGGTTAAATTCGGTCAGCAGCAAGGATCCGCTTCGGGCATGCAGTTTTACTGGAGCGATGGCAATATCTCGTTTAAACAAAAGACCCAATAAACAGGATTGAAATTCGGTGGGCATACTCCGTTCAGGGGTTAAAATCCGGCTATTCTCAGGAGCAAAAAAAGATTATAAAATAACAATAATTCTTTCTAACTTAGATGTAAGCTACCCTGTCGTACTTGCGGAGCATGCTGTTTTATAACTAATTACTCACCCTAAATTTTTACTAAGATGAAAAATGTTAATCCTATCTACTGGGCCCTTACTATCATTTTTGCCGGATTGATGCTTTGGTCGGCTATTCCCGACCTGATGAGCACTTCGGATGCTGTGCTGATAATTAACAAACAATTAGGCTATCCGGCTTATTTTACGCCGTTTATTGGGTTTGCTAAGATATTAGGTGTCATAGCTATTCTTATACCTGGATTTCCACGTGTAAAGGAATGGGCCTATGCCGGGTTTGCATTCGATCTGGTAGCCGCTTCTTATTCGTCTTATTATTCGGAGCGCGCGGTTGGGCAGCCGGTAGGCAAAACAGCGTTAATACTGCTCTATATAGTCTTTGCGATTGCGTCTTACGTTTATTATCACAAAAAACTAAAATCAGACTCATCAGCAAAAACACCGGCAATGGCATAGCTTAATGTCACTGGGGCCGGTGCAACAGCAATATTCAGCTATTTATCCGTGTTAGTCCGTATTTCAAATCCGGACTAACACATTACCGCGCCGATTTATCGGGATGGCCCGTTGAGCCGGGAAAGTTCGTTACCCGTCAGCAGCGTACCAGTCGACTTTGTGCTGACGCGCCTTGGCGAGAGTGGACTCGGCTTGAGGAAGAAGGTTAGTCTGAAGTAGAAATTCTTAAGCTCTAAGTATAGAAAAGCAAAAAATCCGCCTTATGTATCCGACTAAAGAAGTTGACCTGACATCAGCAGTATAATTTAAAGCCGGACGCTTTTCATTATTTCTCAATCGTTAATCGTGTTACTATTTTGAAAATTTATTATTTTAGAATTATCAAAACTAAAATCAATAAAATGAGAAAATTAGTCTTCGCGATCAACACAACCTTAGACGGCTGCTGCGACCACACTAAATTCTATCCCAATGAAGACACGTTTGCGTATTTTACGCGGCTAACGCGGGATGCTGACACATTCTTATACGGGCGTAAAACTTATCAATTGATGGTCCCTTATTGGCCCGATGCGGCAAAAGAAGACCCTTCTGACGAATTCGCCCAGGCATTTGACGCAGTTGAAAAAATTGTTGTTTTCTCACAATCATTAGACAGCGCTGAAGAACAAAAAACAAGAATTGTCCATACAGGCCTTCAGGACGAAGTGCTTAAATTGAAGCGGGAACAAGGCAAAAATATTTTTACCGGTGGTGTAAACCTTGCATCACAACTTGCGGTGCTTGGTTTGATTGATGAATATCATATTATAGTTTACCCGATAATTGTAGGAGAAGGGACACGGTTGTTTGAAGGGATCAACCTGCAGGAGAAATTACAATTAAAACTGGTTGAGTCTACGGTTTTTAAGTCGGGGGCTGTTGCGTTGAGGTACTTGAAACAGTAAATAAATAAAAACTATGAGCAAAATTATCTTTGACAGCGGAATATCACTTGATGGCTTTTTCGCAGGCGATAACAGAAGTCCGGACAACCCGATGGGCGGTGTTTCGCCAAAAATTCATAGCTGGATGTTTAAACAAAAAGCATTTTGGAAAAACATCAATATGGAAGGCGGTGAAGAATATGGTGCGGACAGTAAATTAATTGATGATGTGTTTGCAAGAACAGGTGCTTACATTATGGGAAAACGAATGTTTGAAGAAGGCGAAGTCCATTGGGCAGAAGATTTATACAAAGCAGATGTTTATGTGCTGACACACGAAAAACGCGCGCCATGGGTTCAAAAGGGGACAACAACTTTTTATTTCATCAATGACGGAATACAAAGTGCATTGGAAAAAGCAAGACAATCAGCCAAAGGAAAGGACATAAGGATACAAGGTGGTGCCGATACTATTCAACAATTTCTTAATGCAGGGCTTGTGGACGAATTTTTCATACACATTGCCCCTGTTTTTTTAGGGACTGGGATCCGCCTGTTTGACGGCATTGACAAAGACAAATATGATATTCAAATTGTTGACGTAATACCTTCAGACTTGACAACACACCTGAGATACAAACTGACGAAAAAATAAGGGTAAAACCGCTCCGTGTTTTAGGAGGGGCTCTCGCAGAGGCCCCAGCGTTTTTCCTAAGCGTATTTTAGCGCAGGGTCTCTGTACCTGAGACCCTGCGACAACGGGAATAGCTTCAGAGAAAAAAATGCTATATTTGAATATTGAGTTTTAATGAAAAATATAAAGGATGAATTACAACATATCATTTTCGGAGATGAACAAGCTGGCCGAACAAGCCAACTCAAAAAAGTCCAAACTTTCCTTAGAAGACATGCGGAAACAAGTGGCGCTACTCAAAACCAAAAGCGTTTCAAAAGTGAAGAAACAGCAGAGTTAATAAATTTTGCCCGCCAGGAAAAGCTTTTTTATGAACAAACGATCAGCGAGAAAGATTTTATCAGTGCCGGGGCGGAACAGCGTGTTTATCGTTTAGACGAGACGTACGTTATAAAAACAAACGGCAGTATATTCTACGAATACTGGCTCGACTATTTCAATAGTCTTCTTATTCACAATTATTACTTTCCTGCAACCGCTTATACGTTTATTGGGGTCAAAATTATCGACGATGAGCTTTATGCAGTTGTCCGGCAGGAATTTGTGTCAACGACAGAAGCTACCGACCTTGTTGCGGTAAAACAATTTTTAACCTATAATCAGTTTTTCAATACGCGTAACAACGACTATAGCAATACCGACCTGGGAATTATTTTTGAGGATCTTCATGATGAAAATGTACTTTCAAAAAATTCTGTTTTGTTTTTTGTTGATACTGTTTTTTATATAACGCCGAAGTTTTACTTAAAGGAGTAAGGATTTCCTTATTGACAATGGAGTCAAAGATTCCGGGCATAGCTCATCCGAAGAGGAACATTTCGGACAGCGGGGCTTTCGACTTCATACTAACCGTCATTTTATGAGTGACGAGACACTATGTTAAGCCGGCTTGCTGAAAAATTTCCACTGCCCCTCCGAAACTACTTCGACCTGACCGGCTACGACTTTGATCGCGGTTTGTTCGTCGATGGCATAAACGGAGGCAGGAATTTTTGCGGCCCATTTTTCCGCATTTAGCCCGCAAGAATCCTGGAAACCTGGGTTATTATAGTGTGGAATGACCGCGAAGTCGGTAAGCCCCGCACCCTTAGCTGTATATAAGGTCTTGCTGATTTCGCCCTCTTCTGTATGGAATACCACATTTTCCATAGTCAGCGGCGTCCCGCTGCCAGCCCTCGGATTACTTTCGGTCTCGCCAAAGATTGCGTTTACAGCCATACTGCCCGCGCTCACGCCAACATATACCAGGTTTTTGTTGAGAGAAGTCAATACCTCTGTAAGTCCTGATTGTTCGAACCAGTATGCCAGGTACAGCGGATCGCCGCCCCAAACCAACAGCGCATCGGCGTCATGAAACGACGATACCCAGATATCTTTTTTAATACTGGGAAGTGCGGTGAGCTCAAGCAGCCCCATGGTTTTCCAGCCCAGGTCAACAAGGGCGCCTTTCATCTTTCCGGCGATCGGCCACCAGGCGTAATTCGGGCCGCCTGGGAATGGGTAAACGCCCGTTGGAACGAACAGCGCGTTTGACTCACTGATGGGCTTGCCCAGGAGCTGTTCGAGCGTGTCCCTGATACTTTTATTGGAAATACCGGAAGAAGTCAGGAGGAGTTTTATCATGAGAACAAAAATAATTGTTGATATCAAATAAATTAAGGACGATCAAAACAAAAAATGGGGGTGTTCGCCCTCGCTGTTGCCCCGATTTATCGGGATGGCCCGCTGACGGGTAATGGAGTCAGAGACTCCGGGCATAGCTCATCCGAAGTGGAACACTTCGGACAGATGGGGGAAGATGGGAACGGCTGAACCCTAATTTGCTTGTCGGTCCGGAAATACCTCCGAACTCCATTTGGACAATGGGACAAACTGATCTTCCGGCAGCACAACCATAGTTTCAGGCAGCTCTCCATTATAGTCATACGGGCTGGTCGGATCAAGCAGGCCTTGAAACTCCCGTGCAATCGTCCAGGCTTCCATTTCAGTTGCAGGATATTGTGTCGACGCAATTTCAGCTATACGCTCGTCAGTCAGGTCGTTCATCATCCATTCCCAGGCCAGCGCATCATTCAGTATTGCCGGCATGCGTTTTTTTGCGTTGTGCACCTGCTCCATTAAAGGATTTGCTTTGGAGGTGATCACTGCAACAGTGTTCACGTGTTCCCCGGTTTCCCTGTCGGTCCATTGCTGGCTTATAGCTGCCATGTAAAAATATGGCGCATCCTTTACATTGATGTAATATGGAAACTTGTCAGGAGTTTTTAAAGGTAATCCCGTTTTTGCGTGCATACGATAGATATGCCGCCATTCGAAAAAGCCGGTTGAGAGTACAAGGCACCGTCTCTTTTTTACTGCATCCGCCCACATTGATTTTTTGCCGGCCTCGTTCGTAAAAAGGTTTTCGGCCTTTGCATTTAATGTTGTAAACTTTCTTTTAAAAATATTGGCTTCCTGCCGGTTTGGAATAAATGGCGCAATAATACCCCACTCCATTTGAACGATATCGAAATTAGACTTGTCGGCCGTTGGTACCAGCACTGCAATTGGCTTATCGGCGAAACCGCTGATCACGCCTTCGTCTAAAAAGTTATAATTCTTAACTGCCCGCTCAAGGGACATCAATCTGATAAATTCGGCCCTTGTTACTTTCTGTCCATTGAAATAGCACATGTCATTTATTTTTAAAATGTTCGTCAATCTTTTTGCCGAAAAATGCAGCTTCCTTTTGCCTGCCTTGTGGAATCGATGTCCAAAAATCATGGCGGCTTAACTTTGAACCTATAAATGTTTCCGTTATTATTAACGGGGGCCGGCCATCCGAAAATACAATTCTGAAAACTTCAGCATCGTTAATGATATGGCTGGTAACCTTCAATTTCAGGCCATTAATATCAAGTTCAAACGGTTCTTCATTTTGCATCGTACGGCTGAAACACAAATTTAACAATAATATAAAACATAAAAACCGGATCGGCGAACTTGTAATTACGGCTTATGTTTAAAGGCAGTATTTTGTTTTAATGTAAGCAATAGGGGGGGATTTACAGTCAACGGGATACCTGACAGCGGTGCACGAGTCGCATTTACGCTACAGGCCATTTCGACAGACTCGCGCGAGGGGGACAATCAAAACAAAAAATAGGGGTGTTCGCCCCCGCTGCCGCCCCGATTTGTCGGTGTGGCCCGCTGACAGGTAGTGGAGTCAGAGACTCCAGGCATAGCCCATCCGAAGTGGAACACTTCGGATTAACGGGGGTTTAAGTAGGACATTTGAATGGCGAATTATTCTACCAATTCAAATCCATCTTTCATAATAAAGTCTTGTAATAGTTGATCTATTTTAATGCTAATTTTAAAAGTTGGTAATTTTTTATTTTCTATTTTTTCAAAATAAGCTTTTGCTTTATCCCTATCCACGGTGGCTTTTAATTCATCGAAACGGCCATATTCGTTGATATTTGCTTCTGTAATATTGGCCCGCATTAAATTTTGAAGTTTATCTTTATCTACGCCTAAAAGACCGGAAAGTTTTAAAATTTGCCCGTATTTAGCCTGGTATAAATATTCGGTAATGTAATCCCTGAATGTTTTACCTTCTGTAAACTTTGCATTGCCGCTCATTACATCATTCAGAAAGATATTGGCAAATTTTTGTTCTTCCTGCGTTAGTGTCGAAAAGGATTTATGCAGTTCATCTACAATTGCTTTACGCTGTTCTTCGGTAATATCTGTTTGATGTAACGACTTGATGTACTTTACAAAGCGTGAGTTCATGTAATCGGCGTCAATCTTACCTGTGTCAATCTCTACAATATAAGGTTCTATTTCAAAAGGGACATTTGGTAAACCGCCACCGCCTGCTGCTGCGCCAAACATTTCTTTATAACGTGCCAGCAGGCTGTTATAATCATTCTCGTCAAAAAGCATGTTGATAACGCGCAGCAGCTTAGGGTCCTTAAACTCATAGGCGGATTTGCCCCATTGAAAGCCCTGTATTTTT
>Ga0316224_1002658_pt1 | contig 15956 bp, 12 predicted proteins | sample TBH18013metaG_FD_206254 | JGI IMG/M metagenome (GOLD analysis project Ga0316224, IMG submission 206254) | Freshwater microbial communities from Trout Bog Lake, Wisconsin, USA - TBH18013 | ecosystem: Environmental > Aquatic > Freshwater > Lake > Hypolimnion/Profundal zone | place: USA: Wisconsin... | reverse complement strand
CACATGAAGGAATGGTGCGGACCATAGCAGCCGGTGCCGCCAGCGACAACCGGATCGGCGGATCAAAGATCCTCGGGACGGAAGCGGATCATCATGCGGCGCGGCCAGCCCTTGCCGTCGTCGGGGGGCAGTTCCAGCGGTTGGGACAGCCGCAAGGCCAGCAGCATGGAGACCAGGACGCGCTTGACCGTACCCTCGGGCATCTGGTCATAGCCGCGAATGACCGCGGCGGGGTTCCACGGCGCATTCTTGTTCATGGGTCCATCCAGGGTGCCGTCGCGCCCCACCTGAATGGTCATGTAGAGGGTGAGATTGCTTCCCTTGAGGGGGGTGGGATCGAACCGCCACATGCGCAGCACCTGGGCCAGGATGAAGTCCTGGGCGCTCTGGCTCAGCTCGGCGGCCTTGGGCGGCGCGGTGGTCAGGCGCTCGAACGATATCCCGGTGTCCGGCGTCGGAGGCTTGGGGGCGGCGGACTGCTCGGCGATGTGAGCCCGCTGCAATTGGGGGGCCGTCACCGGCTTGGCCGGCTGCTGCGGTGGCGGCGGCTCCGGCGGCTTCGGCGGCGGCTCCGGAGGTTTTGGCGGCGGTGGCGGTGGCGGCGGTGGCGGCGGTGGCGTTTCGCGCACCACCTCGACCTCCATGGCGTGTTCGGGAGGGGGCGAGGTGAGGTCGGGCAGACGGTCCGACAGCGACCAGATGAAGAAGGCCAGATGCAGCAACAGGGACAGAACGAGGCCCCAGTTCAGCGTCGTCCGGTTCCTCCAGGAAGTGGCGGTCATGTTATCTTTTCGGCCCTGCAACTGGGTGCCAGCCAGACCAATCCGTCCCCCTCCGCGGCAAGACGCCGGCGCTGGGGAAGCGTCCATGGAGACCGGTCTTGCCCCGTCCCGCCGAGCGCGGCGGAAAGCGCCGCGCCGGTATGGCGTAATTAATCGAACTCCATGCCCCCGTAAACCCATAAATCGGTAACAGTGCGACAAAGTCCGGGCGGCCCCACCATCGGAAAGCCACAATCGACTTCACCGGCCAAAATCCCTAAATATGCGATAGGATGCGGGCTGGACGTAATCTGGGAGGATAAAAATCATGAAGCGCCTGACGAGCCATCTTTATTTCTGGGTGCTGATCGCCATCGTGGCGGGTGGCACGCTGGGCTTTCTCGACCCCGCCTTCGCCGTCAGCCTGAAGCCGTTGGGCGACGGCTTCATCGCCCTGGTCAAGATGCTGATCAGCCCGGTGATCTTCTGCACCGTGGTGCTGGGCATCGCCGGAGCCGGCGACATGAAGAAGGTGGGACGGGTCGGCGGCAAGGCGCTGCTCTATTTCGAGGTCGTCTCCACCTTCGCCCTGATCATCGGCGTGGTGGTGATGCATGTGCTGCGGCCCGGCAGCGGCTTTCACGTGAACCCCTCGACCCTGGACGCCAAGGCGGTGGCGAAATACGCCCAAATGGCCACCGAGCAAAGCTCCATCGATTTCATCCTGCACATCATTCCCAAGACCCTGGTGGATGCCTTCACCGGCGGCGGCGATCTGCTGCAGGTCCTGCTGGTGGCGATCCTGTTCGGCTATGCCATGACCCATATGGGACGCGCCGGCCAGGGCGTCCACCTGTTCATCGAGGAATGCTCGCATATCTTCTTCGCCATGATGAACTCCATCATGAAGGTCGCGCCGCTGGGCGCCGGCGGCGCCATGGCCTTCACCATCGGCAAATACGGCGTCGCGGCGCTGAAGCCGCTGGCCTTCCTGATGGGAAGCTTCTACCTGACCTGCTTCCTGTTCATCGCCATCGTTCTGGGTATCATCGGCCGGATGACCGGCTTCAGCATCTTCAAGTTCATCGCCTATATCAAGGAAGAGCTGCTGACCGTCCTCGGCACCTCGTCCTCGGAATCGGCCCTGGTGCCGCTGATGAACAAGCTGGAGCAGATGGGCTGTTCCAAGTCGGTGGTGGGTCTGGTGATCCCCTCGGGCTATTCCTTCAACCTGGACGGCACCAACATCTACCTGACCATGGCGGCGCTGTTCGTCGCCCAGGCCCTGGACATCGACCTGACCGTCACCCAGGAGGCGACCCTGCTGGGTGTCGCCATGCTGACCTCCAAGGGAGCCTCCGGCGTGACCGGCGCCGGGTTCATCACCCTGGCGGCGACCCTGGCGGTGGTTCCCTCGGTGCCGGTGGCCGGACTGGCGCTGATCCTCGGCATCGACCGCTTCATGTCGGAGGCCCGGGCCTTGACCAACTTCGTCGGCAACGGCGTCGCCGCCGTGGTCGTCTCCAAGTGGGAGAAGGAACTGGACCACGACAAGATGAGGGAAGTCCTGGCCTGATCCTCGGCGCTTCGAAAGGCCCGCCCCATTCCGGTGGGGCGGGCTTTTTTTATGTGTCCCTCAAGCGCCGGGGGCTGTGGGCTTCGCCCACCCCTCGCATTTGCTCGGGGCCGCCCTGCGGGCGGCGCTTGCCCTTGCAGGGCGGCGCCGCGCTTGGCTTTGTCCGCTACGCGTTCCCTGCGGTCCGCGCCATGTGGCGCGCGGGCTTCGCCCGCAACTCCTCGCCAAGGCATGACCGCCTTCGGCGGCAGAGAAGCAAATGCCTTGGCTCGTCGGCGTTATTCCGCCGCCGCAGACGGCCGCGCCAGGGCGGCACCCGGCCAGTTCTTGCCGCGCACCGCCAGGAATTGCGGCGGATAGGCGATCTCGGCGCCCAAGGCCTCGGCTGCGTGCCAGACCCAGCGGGGATTGTCGAGGAAGCCGCGGCCGATGGCGATCATGTCGGCGGCTCCGGAGGCCAGGGCGGCCTCGGCCTGGGCCGGCGAGGCGATCAGGCCGACGGCGCGGGTGGGAATCCGGGCCTCGTCGCGGATACGCCGGGCCAGATCGATCTGGTAACCGGGGGCGATGGGGACCTTGGCATAGGATACCAGCCCGCCGGAGGAGACGCAGACATAGTCGATGCCGGCGGCGCGGAACGCCTTGGCGTAGACCACCGCCTCGTCGGGGGTCCAGCCGCCCTCCACCCAATCGGTGGCGCTGATGCGGATGCCCAGCGGCTTGTCGGCCGGCCAGGCGGCGCGCAGGGCCTCGACCACCTCCAGCGGGAAGCGCATACGGTTGTCCAGCGAGCCGCCATAGGAATCGGTGCGGCGGTTGGACAGCGGCGACAGGAACTGGTGCAGCAGATAGCCATGGGCCGAGTGCAGCTCGATGGCGTCGAAGCCGACACGCAGGCAGCGCCTGGCGGCATCGACGAAGCACTGCTTCAACCGGGCGAGATCGTCGGCGGTGGCCGCCTTGGGCACCGGCCAGCCGTCATCGAAGGGGATATCCGAGGCCGACAGGGTCTGCCAGCCGGCCGAAGCGGGTTTGCCGCCTTCCCAGGGCGGGGCGGCGCCGCCCTTGCGGCCGGCATGGCCCAGTTGGACGGCGATGGCGCTGGTGCCGAAGCTCTTCAGGGCGGGAACCAGATGGGCGAAGGCAGCTTCGGTGGCCTCGCTGTGGAGACCGAGGCAACGGGGCGAGATGCGCCCTTCCGGCGACACGCCGGTGGCCTCGATGACGATCATGCCCGGCCCCGACGCGGCCAGCGAACCATAATGCTGCAGGTGCCAATCCTGGGCGACGCCGTCCACGGCGCTGTATTGGCACATGGGGGCGACGACGACGCGGTTGCCGAGGGTCAGGCCCCGCAGGGTCAAGGGTTGGAACAGATGAGGCTGGGTCATGTCCGGTCCTTTCGCAGGTGGGAATCGATGATGGCTTCGGCGGCGGCGGCCACGGCGGCGGAAGGTCCGTCGGGGCCAAGGGTATTGCCGGCGGAATAGGCCCCTTCCATCAGCAGCAGCAACTGGTCGGCCAGCAGCGGCGCGGTGGCGATGCCGAGGCCATGGGTCAGGTCGTTCAGACGGTGGCGCAACTCGCGTTTGTTCGCTTCCGCCACGGCGCGGCCGGGATGAGTGTGATCGGGGAACTCGACCGCGGTGTTGACGAAGGCGCAGCCGCGATAATCCGGACTGGTGGCGCGCTTGGCCAGGGCGGTGAAGAGGTCGCGCAATTGCCGGCGGGGATCGCCGGGGCTCCGCGCCATCACCTGGTCCCACCAGACCCAGTAGCGCTGGTTGCGCTGTTCCAGGAAGGCGGCCACCAGATCGTCCTTGGACGGAAAGGCGCGGTACAGGCTCATCTTGGCGACACCGGCCTTCTCGATCACCGCGTCGATCCCGACGGCGCGGATACCTTCCCGGTAGAACAATTCGGCAGCGGCGGCCAGGATGCGGTCGCGGGCGGAGAGTTTGGGGAGGGGACCGGCGGTGTTCGTCATGGTTGACAATGATACAGACCGGTCTGTACAAATGCAATGAGACAGGTTTGTATCATACCGACGAGCCACTGTCGTGGCTCGTCTTGTTGTCCCTCAATCGCCGGGCGCTCGCGCTTGGCTTTCGCGCCATTTGGCGCGGCGGACGTTGCCCTTGCCCCCTCATCACCGAACTGAAAGGTCAGTCCGATGATGAGGGGGGATCATTTCCGTGGAGAGCCTTATGTCCGGACGCAGACTGCATTACGGCTGGATCGCCGCCGGGCTGACCTTCGTCACCCTGCTGGTGGCGGCGGGAATCCGCTCGACACCGGGGGTGATGATGGTGCCGCTGGAGACCGAGTTCGGCTGGAGCCGCGCCACCATCTCGGCGGCGGTATCGGTCAATCTGGTCCTCTACGGCCTGATGGCGCCCTTCGCCGCCGCGGTGATGGACCGCATCGGCGTGCGCCGCACCATGGCGCTGGCCTTGGCGGTGCTGGCGGCGGGCGTCACCGCCACCACCGCCATGAGCGCCCCCTGGCATATGGTGCTGCTGTGGGGAATCGTGGTGGGCAGCGGTTCGGGAACCATCGCCCTGGTGCTGGGCGCCACCGTAGTCAGTCGCTGGTTCGACATCTATCGCGGCACGGTGATGGGGGTGCTGTCGGCCGCCACCGCCACCGGCCAGTTGATCTTTCTGCCCCAGATGGCCCTGGCGGTGGAGCATTTCGGCTGGCGGGCGGCGGTGCTGCTGATCGCCGGAGCCGCCGCCATTCTGGCTCCCGTCATCTGGATCTTCATGCGCGACCGTCCCGCCGATCTGGGCCTGTGGCCGGTGGGGGCGACCAAGGCGCCGCCACCGGCGCAGCGGACCGGCAATCCGGCGGTGGCGGCGATCATGGCGCTGAAGGAGGGCATGCGGTCGCGGGATTTCTGGCTGCTGGCCGGAACCTTCTTCGTCTGCGGCCTGTCCACCAACGGCCTGATCGGCACCCATCTGATTTCCGCCTGCTTCGACCACGGCATCCCCGAGGTCAAGGCCGCCGGCTTGCTGGCCGCCATGGGGGTGTTCGACATGGTCGGCACCACCTTGTCGGGCTGGCTGTCGGATCGCTGGGATTCGCGCAAGCTGCTGTTCTGGTATTACGGACTGCGCGGGATTTCGCTGATCTTCCTCGATTGGGCATTCGGCCCCGACGTGTTCGGCCTGTGGCTGTTCGCGGTGTTCTATGGGCTGGACTGGATCGCCACGGTGCCGCCGACGGTCAAGCTGACCACCGCCGCCTTCGGCCGCGAGCGCGCCGGGGTGATGTTCGGCTGGATCTTCGCCTCCCATCAACTCGGCGCCGCCACCGCCGCCTTTCTGGCGGGATGGATCCGGACCGATCTGGGCGATTACCAACTGGCCTTCATCAGTGCCGGCCTAACCTGTCTGGTGGCGGCGCTGATGGCGTTGATGGTCGGCCGCACCGGCACCCCGGCCCCGGCCACGGTGGCGGCCGCAGAAGGAGAAGCGGCATGACCCATTACCTGGAAGACCTGCATCCGGGGCGAATCTTCGGCTCGCCCCACTACACGGTGACCGCCGAGGACATCAAGAGCTTCGCCGCCGCCTGGGACCCCCAGCCCTTTCATCTGGACGAGGACGCAGCCAAGGACTCGTTCTTCGAGGGTCTGGCGGCCTCGGGCTGGCACACCGCAGCGGCGACCATGCGGCTAATCGTCACCAGCGAGATGACACTGCCGCTCGGGGTGATCGGCACCGGCCTGGAATCGCTGGCATGGCACCGGCCGGTGCGCCCCGGCGATGTCCTGACGGCACGGATCGAGGTGCTGGAAACCCGCGAGATGCGCTCCCGCCCCGGTCTCGGCCTTGCCCGGCTGCGGGTGGTGACCCTGGACACCGAGAATCAGCCGGTCCAAACCTTGCAGACCAACCTGCTGGTGCCCAAGCGCCCGGCGCTCGCGTCCTCCCAAGATTGACCTGGGCGGAATTGGCCGCGGCATAACGGCGTCCGGCTCCGATTGCGGCGGGCGGGCGGATGGGTAGACGAGCGCCCCTTTCGGGGCCGCGCCGGTCGTGATACACAGGGAGGGTCAGTATCGGGAGAGGTGTGCCAAGCCTTGGCGGAATCGACACAAGTCAGTACGGGAGCACACCCGTCCCGCCCCCTGCCCGAATGGGAGCGCGCGGCGAGGGATCTGCTTGAGGAAGGGCAGAATTTCCTGGCGCACGATGTGGCCCGCGACGGCCTGAAGCAATTCCCTAACAGTTTCAAGCTCGCCATCTTCGGCGCCGTCGCCCTGTCGCAGACCGGCGCCCTGGACGAGGCGCGCAAGCTGCTGCAGCCGGTCCTCGACGTCATCATGATCGATGAGGGGCCGTTTCACCGCCTGCATCTCAGCCTCAAACGGGCGGTGGATGTGCTGGGCGACGAGCCGAGCAAGGAAACCCTGGCGGTCATGGCCGAACTGGCCGAAGCCATGGAACTGGTGCGCGGCAAGAAGCTGGTGGCCAGCGCCGACGCCGAAACCTATACCGCCCTGGCCGGGGTCTTCCGCGAGGCCTGGATCGCGTCGGGAGCGCGGCGCGACCTGGAACATTGCCGCGAACTGTTCCTGCGCGCCTTCCATAGCGGCGGCACCACCCGGGCGGGCATCGACGCCGCCGTCACCTCGTGGCTGCTGGGCGATGTGGACGGCGCCCGCGCTCTGGCGCGCAATATCAGCGACCGAGTCCACTCCGCCGAGACCGAGTTCTCGCTGTCGCCGGAGGAGCGCTATCAACTGCTGGTGACCGTCGGCGAGGCCCATCTGCTGCTGGGCGAGACCGAAGAGGCGCTGGCCTCCTTCGCCTGGGCCAGCACGCTGGAGGGCATCCATTACGGCGCCAGCGTCTCGGCACTGAAGCAACTGGCGCTGTTGCAGGGGGGCGGGTTGACCGTCCCGCCCGCCGTGTTCGACATCATCACGCCGCCCACCGTGGTGGTGTTCACCGGCCACCCCCTCGACCGCCCCGGCGAAGGCCCCCACTTCCCGCCCGAGCTGGAAGCCGCCGTCCGCGCCGAAATCGCCCGCTCGCTTGATGAACTGGGCGCCCAGATCGGCTATTCCATGGCGGCCTGCGGCTCGGACCTGTTGTTCATCGAGGCCATGCTTGAGCGGGGCGCCGAGGTCAACGTGGTGATGCCCTACGCCATCGACGATTTCGTCGCCGAGAATGTCCGCTATGGCGGCTCGCGCTGGGAGATGCGCTTCCGCAACGCCCTCAAGCTGGCCACCACCGTGACCTATGCCACCGAGGAGCGCTTTCTCGGCCACGGCATGCTGTACCGCTTCGCCAACCAATGCCTGCACGGCCTGGCGACCCTGCGGGCGACCTTCCTGACCACCGCGCCCTATCTGCTGGCGGTGTGGGACATGATGCCGGGGTCCCTGGTCGGCGGCGCCGCCGATTTCATCGACCAGTGGGAAGACATCGCCCGCCTGCGCATCATCGATCTGGACAGCCTGCTGCAACAGCGCCCCGAACTGGCCGGCGATTCCATCCCGGCCATGCCCGACCTGGATTCGGCGGCGGACGAGGAAGTGGGCGAAGGCCGCGTCATCCGCTCCATGATGTTCTGCGACATCGCCGGATACTCCAAGCTGAAGGAGGAACACACCCCGGTGTTCCTCGACTTCCTGCGCATCATCAGCGCCGGCATGAACCGGCTGGACACCCAGCCCATCGCCATCAACACCTGGGGCGACGCCATCTTCGCGGTGATGGACAAGGCCTCGCCCATGGCCGAATACGCCCAGACCCTGCAAGAGATGGTGGCGGCGGCCGACGAGGAACTGCGCGACCGCCTGCCCCATCCGCTGTCGCTCCGCATTTCGCTGCATGCCGGGCCGGTGTTCCAGGCCAGCGACCCCATCTGCGGCCGCCAGAACTTCTACGGCAGCCACATCAACCGCGCCGCCCGGCTGGAGCCGGTAACGGTGATCGGCCATGTCTACGCCACCCAGCAGTTCGTCGCGGTGCTGACCGCCGAGCAGAGCGCACAGCGTTCCGAGGCCCAGAACCGGGGCGAGGATTTCGACGAAAAATTCGCCTGCGAATATGTGGGGGTGCTGTCGCTGGCCAAGGATTTCGGCAAACAGGCGGTCTATCATCTGCGCCGCCGGATCGCCGGCCTGCCCCGCGACGATGCCGAGGATTCCGAAACGGCGCCGGACCCGAACCTTCCCGGACTCTCCGACGACACCCCCGACCTGGACATGGGCTTCAGCGACGCCGACATGGCGGCCATGCTGGCCGAAGCGGTCAATGCCGACGACGACGGCGCCGTGGACGAGCCGCCATTGGCGCCGCTGGTGTTCGGCACCGTGATGTCCGACGACGATATCGCCGCCCTGTTGGCTGATGTCGAGGACGAGGACCAGGGTGAGCCGCTGGACTCGCCGGAAGCGGACTCCGCCATCTCCGACGCGGATATGGACGCCATATTGGCCGAGGCCGCCGAACCGGACGAAGAGATGCCGGAATTGGGCGCCGCCATCTCCGACGCGGATATGGACGCCATCCTGGCCGAGGCCGCCGAACCGGACGAAGAGATGCCGGAACCGGGCGCCGCCATCTCCGACGCGGATATGGACGCCATCCTGGCCGAAGCCGCCGAACCGGACGAAGAGATGCCGGAAGACGACGCGGCCGACATCGCATCTCCATCCCCGCTCGGCTTGGCGACCGCCATGTCCGATGCGGACATCTCCGCCCTGCTGGAAGAAATCGAGGAAGACGAGGGCGAGGCGATTGAAGAACGGCTCGACGATGCCGCACCGAACTTCAGCGGCATCATGTCCGATACCGACATGGCCGCCCTGGTGGCCGAGAGCGACTCCGCCGCCCCGGAGGAGGACGAGGAATCGCTCGATCCCGCCCTCGCCGAGGTGGCCTTCGCCGTCCAGGCGGCCATGGACAGGCTCGAGGCCGAGGATCTCGCCGCCGAGGATGCGGCCAAGGCCGAACCGCGGCCGGCCATACCGGAACCGGACGAGATCAGGCTGGCCCCGCCCCGGCCCAAACCGGTCGAATGAAATTCACTTGATCAGTGCCGACAATTCCTTGAATTCCGGCGTCCCGGCGCGATGCAGCCACTCGAAGATCACCATTTCCACCGTCACGACCTGGACGCCGTTGGCGGCGAGGCGCCGCATGGCGGTCTCATGGCTGGCCTCGGTGCGCGATGAACAGGCATCGGCCACCACCACCGGCTCGAAGCCTGCCGCCTTGAAGCCCAGCGCGCTTTGCAGCACGCAGACATGGGATTCGATGCCGGCCACCACCACCTGCGGCCGGCCGAGCCGCTGGAACCGCTCGAGAATGGCGGGATCGGCGGCGCAGGAGAAGTGCAGCTTCTCCATCACCGTCCCCGCGGGAACAAGCTCCGCCAGTTCGCCGACCGTATGGCCCAGCCCCTTGGGATATTGCTCGCTCACCACCAGCGGCAGCCCCAGCCGAACCGCCGCCCGCAGCAGCAAGCCGCAACCGCGATAGACCCGGCGCGGCTCCGCCATGACCGGAGCCAGACCTTGCTGGACATCGACCAGAAGCAGACTGGACCGTTCGGCTTGAATCAACATGGGACGCTCCACTTGGACGAAACCGGGAGCGTACCGGCCGGCGCACCACGACGCAATCGTCTCTCAATCCACATTGTCACCCGATCCGAGTTGACTTAGGCGCGTTAACCCCTATTATCCCGCCGCATATGACACTCCCGAATGAACATGGCCGCTCAGACGGCCCGGACAGCACTTCGATGACCTTCGAAGACCTCGGCCTTGGCCCGGAGCTTTTACAAGCTCTGAGCGAATCAGGCTATACCACGCCGACGCCCATCCAGGCGCAGGCCATTCCCGTGGTCCTGATGGGCCGCGATGTGTTGGGCTGTGCCCAAACCGGCACCGGTAAAACCGCATCCTTCACCCTGCCCATGATCGAGATCCTGGCGGCCGGCCGCGCCAAGGCGCGCATGCCCCGCTCGCTCATCCTGGCGCCGACCCGCGAACTGGCGGCCCAGGTGGCCGACAATTTCGACAAATACGGCAAGTACCACAAGCTCAACAAGGCGCTGATCATCGGCGGCGAATCCATGAGCGATCAGGTCGCCCTGCTGGATCGCGGCGTCGATGTGCTGATCGCCACCCCCGGCCGCCTGCTGGACATGTTCGAGCGCGGCCGCATCCTGCTGAACGATGTCAAGGTGCTGGTCATCGACGAAGCCGACCGCATGCTCGACATGGGCTTCATCCCCGATGTGGAACGCATCGTCGGCCTGCTGCCCAAGATCCGCCAGACCCTGTTCTTCTCCGCCACCCTGGGGCCGGAAATCCGCCGCCTGGCCGACGCCTTCCTGATGAACCCGAAGGAAGTCACGGTCTCGCCGGGAACCTCCACCGCCACCACCGTGGTCCAGGCCATGGCGGTGGTCGAGGAAATCGACAAGCGCGAGACCCTGCGTCACCTGATCCGCATCGAGGAAGTCAAGAACGCCTTCATCTTCTGCAACCGCAAGCGTGACGTGGATGTGCTGTTCCGCTCGCTCAAGAAGCACGGCTTCGACGTGGTGCAGTTGCACGGCGACATGGCCCAGTCGGCCCGTGGCGAGACGCTGGAGATGTTCAAGAAGGGCGAAGCCCGCCTGATGGTGTGCTCCGATGTGGCGGCGCGCGGTCTCGACGTCTCGGCGGTCAGCCATGTGTTCAATTTCGACGTTCCCATCCATGCCGAGGACTATGTCCATCGCATCGGCCGCACCGGCCGCGCCGGCATGACCGGGCACGCCTTCACCATCGCCAGCCCCGATGACGGCAAATTCATCGCCGCCATCGAGAAGCTGATCGGCAACACCATTCCCCGCATCGAGATCGAGGGGGTTCCCGCCCTTGAACTGGACATGTCGGCGCGGCGCGGCCGTGGCGGCGCCGCGCGCGGCGGCCCGGCCCGCGCCGGAGCCAGAAGCGGTGGCGATGATCGTCCGGCCCGTGGCGAACGCCCGCCCCGCGGCGAACGCCCGGCCCGCAAGCCCCGGGAAGAAGCGGCGCCCGCCGAGGCCGTGTTCGCCCTGGACGCGCCGCAGCCGGAAGTCATCGCCGAACCGGCGCCCAAGCGCGAGGAAAGAAGCCGTGGCCGTGGCCGCGAGCGTTCCGAACCCCGTCCGGTGGAAACCCGGCACGAGGAGCCCAAGCGGGCCGAGTCCCCGCGCGAAGAGCCCCAGCGCGAAGGACGGGGACGCGGGCGCGACGACCGCAATCGGGGCCGCGACGGCCGCCGCCGGGGCCGCATCGACGAACTCGGCATCGGCGAGATGCTGCACCCCGACGGCGTCGTCGGCTTTGGCGATCACCCGCCGGATTTCATCCTGGCCGCCGTTCCCCTGCCGTCCAAGATCGCCCCGCCCGACGAGGCCGAGCCGGACGAGACCGAAATGGCCGAGACCGAGGACGAAGCGAGCGTGGATTGATATGGGCGGGGCTTCGGCCCTGCCCCCCGTCAAGGAGATGCAGCGATGCAGACCATCTTCGTCCAGGTGAAGTGCGAGTTGGGCCGCGCCTATGAGGTCGCCGACGAGGCCGTCGAGATCGAACAGGTGTCGGAGGTCCACTCCATCTCCGGCCAGTACGATCTGATGCTGAAATGCTATCTCGACGACGGCACCGATCTCGGCCAGTTCGTGGTCGATACCCTCCAGAAACTGCCCGGGGTCAAGGATACCTTCACCCTGATCGCCTTCAAGGCGTTCTCCTGATCCACCCCCTGCCCTCCGCCGACCCGTCCGGGTGGCGCCCCTCCTATCCACAAGATTTCACCCTCGCCCTCCCTGGGGGTGTTCCTTCGCTTGACCCGGCCGGCCAGTATCGGCGAAAAGCAGAATGACACCATGGGAGGCCAAGGGCGAATGACCCATCTTCGCGACCAGCGGACCGAGAACCGCGCCATCGGAGCCTATGATCTGCGCCGGGCCACCGAGGCCGCCGCCCGCGCCGCCTATGAATGGATCGGCCGGGGCAACAAGGCCCAAGGCGACCACGCGGCGGTGGCGGCCATGTGGACCGAGCTGGACGCATTACCGCTGAACGGATTGATGCTGGTGGGCGAAGGCCCGCGTTCCGAGATCAGCATGCTCTATCACGGCCAGCGCTTCGGCGACCAATCCATCCCGCCGGCCTGGGATCTGGCGGTGGATCCGGTGGAGGGAACCACCTTCCTGGCCAAGGGCATGACCAATGCCATGGCGGTGGTGGCCATGGCGCCGCACGGCACCCTGTTCAATCCCGCCCCGGCCTTCTACATGGAAAAGCTGGCGGCGCCACCGGCGGCTAAAGGCAGGATCGATCCCGCCGCGCCGGTGGAGGTGCGCCTGCGCCAGTTGTCCGAGGCCCTGAACAAGCCCCTGGACGAGATGACCATCTATGTCATCGAAAAGCCGCGCCACAAGGCATTGGTCGAGGCCATCCACGCCGCCGGCGCCCGGGTGGCGCTGTATCCGGCCGGCGACGTGGCCGGAGCCCTGATGGCCGCCATTCCCGGCTCGGGGATCGACGCCCTGATGGGTACCGGCGGCACCCCGGAAGGCATGCTGTCGGCCATCGCCATCCGCGCCATGGGCGGAGAGTTCATGGCCCGCATCGACCCGCAACTGGCCTCGGAGCAGGCCGCTGTCGATGCCGCCGGCATGGATACCGCTCATTGGCATATGCTGGATGACCTGGTCCGCTCCGACGATGTGGTGTTCTGCGCCACCGGCATCACCACCGGCCTGCTGTTCGACGGCATCGAGCGGACCGGCGGCCTGGAAAAGACTCAAACCCTGATGATCGGCGGCGATGCCGGTCAACGCCAGATGCTGACCTCCTGGCACCGCCGGGGATAAAATGTTCTGTCTCACTTCCTACAGCGTAAGGACCGTTCGATGACCGCTCAGGCCACCCATGCCCAAATGGCAAACGCCATCCGCTTCCTGTCCATGGACGCCGTCGAGAAGGCCAAGTCCGGCCATCCCGGCATGCCCATGGGCATGGCCGACGTGGCGACGGTGCTGTTCAGCCGCTTCCTGAAATTCGACGTCGCCGCCCCGAAATGGGCGGATCGCGACCGCTTCGTGCTGTCGGCCGGTCACGGCTCCATGCTGCTCTATTCCCTGGGCTATCTGACCGGCTTCGCCGATCTCGACATCGAGCAGGTGAAGAATTTCCGCCAGATGGGATACCGCACCGCCGGCCATCCCGAATTCGGCCATGTGGCCATGGCCGACACCACCACCGGCCCGCTGGGCCAGGGCATCACCAACGCGGTGGGCTTCGCCCTGGCGGAAAAGATGCTGGCGGCGCGCCATGGCAAGGAGGTGGTCGACCACTACACCTATGTCATCGCCGGCGACGGCTGCCTGATGGAGGGCATCAGCCACGAGGCCATTTCCATGGCCGGTCACTGGCGCCTGGACAAGCTGATCGTGCTGTGGGACGACAACCATATCTGCATCGACGGCGACACGTCGGTGTCGGTCTCCGACGATCAACTGGCCCGTTTCGCCGCCTCCAACTGGGATGTCTGCCGTGTCGACGGCCATGACCCCGAAGCCATCACCAAGGCCATCGAGGCGGCGCGCCGCAGCAACCGCCCCAGCCTGATCGCCTGCAAGACCACCATCGGCTTCGGCGCTCCCACCAAGGCCGGCAGCGAGAAGACCCACGGTGCTCCCCTGGGGGCCGAGGAAATCGCCGGGGCGCGGGTCAAGCTGAACTGGCCGCATGCGCCGTTCGAGATTCCCGCCAATGTGCTGGACGCCTGGCGGGCCGCCGGATCGCGCGGCGCCGCCGAACGCGCCGCCTGGGACAAGCGGCTGGCCGCCCACCCGGCCAAGGCGGAGTTCGAGCGCACCACCGCCGGCACCCTGCCGGAAACCTGGAAGCGGGCGGTCTCCGACTTCAAGCGCAAGGTCTCGGCCGAACAGCCCAAATGGGCCACCCGCAAGTCCAGCCAGGAAGTGCTGGAGGTCCTCACCCCCGCCATCCCCGAGATGATCGGCGGCTCGGCCGACCTCACCCATTCCAACCTGACCATCACCAAGGCCACCAAATCGGTAACCCCCGGCGATTTCTCCGGCCGCTACATTCATTACGGCGTGCGCGAGCACGGCATGGCGGCGGTGATGAACGGCCTGGCCCTGCATGGCGGCTTCATCCCCTATGGCGGCACCTTCCTGATCTTCGCCAACTATCTTTGGCCGGCGCTGCGCATGAGCGCCATGATGGAACAGCGGGTGATCTATGTGCTGACCCACGATTCCATCGGCCTGGGCGAAGACGGCCCCACCCACCAGCCCATCGAGACCATCGCCGCCCTGCGCGCCACCCCCAACGTGCTGGTCTTCCGCCCCTGCGACCCGGTGGAAACCATGGAAGCCTACGAGGCCGCCCTGGACAACACCACCGGCCCCAGCGTCATGGCCCTGTCGCGCCAGAACCTGCCGACGCTGCGCACCGAACATACCGAGGAGAACCGCACCGCCCGGGGCGCCTATGTCCTGTCGGAAGCGCCAAAATCGGTGAAGGGGGGCAAGCGCCGGGTGACCATCCTGGCCACCGGCTCGGAGGTCAGCCTGGCCATGGACGCCCAGAAGCTGCTGGCCGACAAGGGGATCGGCGCCGCCGTGGTGTCCATGCCGTGCTGGGAGTTGTTCGAACGCCAGCCGAAGGAGTATCGTTCCAGCGTACTGGGTGAAGGCACCGTTCGCGTCGCCGTCGAGGCGCTGGGAACCTTCGGCTGGGAGCGTTGGGTCGGAGAGAACGGAGCCGTCATCGGCATGTCCGGCTTCGGCGCCTCGGCCCCGGCCGAAAAGCTGTACGAACATTTCGGCATCACCGCGGGGGCGGTGGCCGACGCGGCCCTGGCCCGCCTGTAGGCACACAGGCCAGGACCCTAGTAGGAGATCATAACCGATGTCTCTCGTTTCACTGCGCCAGCTCCTCGATCACGCCGCCGAGCATGGCTATGGCATTCCCGCGTTCAACGTGAACAACATGGAGCAGGTCAAGGCGATCATGGAGGCTGCCGCCGCCACCGACAGCCCGGTGATCCTGCAGGCCTCGGCCGGCGCCCGCAAATACGCCGGCGAAGCCTTCCTGCGTCACCTGATCCTCGCCGCCATCGAGTCCTACCCCCATATCCCGGTCTGCATGCACCAGGATCACGGCACCTCGCCGGCGATCAATGTGCGCGCCATCCAGTCGGGCTTCTCGTCGGTGATGATGGACGGTTCGCTCAAGGAAGACGGCAAGACCCCGTCCAGCTGGGATTACAACGTGGACGTCACCAAGCGGGTGGTGGAGATCGCCCATGCCTGCGGCGTCTCGGTGGAAGGTGAACTGGGCTGTCTCGGCTCGCTGGAAAGCGGCATGGCGGGCGAGGAGGACGGCGTCGGCGCGGCCGGAAAGCTGAGCCACTCCCAACTGCTGACCGATCCCTCCGAAGCCGCCGAATTCGTCAAGCTGACCCAGGTCGATGCCCTGGCCATCGCCATCGGCACCAGCCACGGCGCCTACAAGTTCACCCGCCCGCCGACCGGCGAAGTCCTGGCGATCAAGCGGGTCAAGGAGATCCATG
>Ga0316224_1002643_pt1 | contig 16079 bp, 14 predicted proteins | sample TBH18013metaG_FD_206254 | JGI IMG/M metagenome (GOLD analysis project Ga0316224, IMG submission 206254) | Freshwater microbial communities from Trout Bog Lake, Wisconsin, USA - TBH18013 | ecosystem: Environmental > Aquatic > Freshwater > Lake > Hypolimnion/Profundal zone | place: USA: Wisconsin... | reverse complement strand
AAAAACCATCGCGATGTCGGAACCAAGCACGCGCTGGATTTCCATGGATTCCTTCGGGCCAATAAATAATAGCGAGCCGTCCAGGTGCGAGCGGAATTCCACGCCGTGTTCTTTCACCTTCCGAATTTTTGCGAGACTAAAAACCTGGAAGCCGCCGCTGTCGGTAAGAATCGGCTTGTGCCAGTTCATGAACTGATGCAGGCCGCCGGCGGCGCGCATGACGTCAAGGCCAGGGCGGAGGTTGAGATGGTAAGTGTTGCCGAGGATGATCTGCGTGCCCATCTCGTTGAGTTCGCGCGGGTCGAGCGCCTTGACGGTGGCCTGCGTGCCGACGGGCATATAAACCGGTGTGTCCACGACGCCGTGCGCGGTGGACAGCTTACCGAGACGCGCTTTGGTCGTCGGGTCGGTTTTGAGGAGTTCAAACATCGCGCGAAGGATAAATCAAAACCGGCGCGAGCGGAGATAAAATTATTTGCCGGACAATTCGGCAAACGAAACATCCACCAGCAGGTCGGCGGCGATTTTTTCCAGATCGCGTTTCAGTGCGGCGAGGTCGCAGCGTTCCGGCAGTTGCAAACGCGCGCTGGCCTTGAACAGGGTTTCGCCGGACATCGGCGCGCTGACGAGTTCGCTGAAAAATTCCTCGACGTTCACGTTCGCCCGCGCGAGCGCGCTGGTGATTTCGCGGACGATGCCCGGCCGGTCGCTGCCGACAATTTCCAGTTTCGTCTGCCGTCCCGATGTCGCGGCAACCGCCGACTGGGTTGGCTGGATGACGACGTTCAGGCCGGAAATATTTTTTAGCGCGGCGAGCAGCGCGGATTTTTTCTCCGCCGGAATTTCCACGCGCAAAATGCCCGCGAACTCGCCGCCGAGCCGGCACATCCGGCTTTCCAGCCAGTTGCCGCCGTGCTCGGCCACGACGCGCGCCACGGATTCCACGAGGCCGGTGCGATCTGCCCCGACGAGCGTTATGACCAATGGAATCGCCATAATGGTGAAGCCGGATTACGCCAGGCTGGTGATCTGCCGCCAGTCCACGCCCTGTTTGCCGGCGTAGATGGCGAAGGCCTTTTCGTTCTGGATCAGCACGGCGCGCACGACGCTCGAATCATCGGCGCGGCCGAGATCCATGATGCTTTCGGGTATGATGCCCATTTTTTTGTGTGCATAGACGAGCGCAAAGACCGCCTGCGCGACGGCGACAAACGGCAGTTCCTTGTAGGCGCCCTCCATGGCGTCCTCGACGGCGTCCGCGAGAAATTCGAGCTGATCCACGAGGTGGGGGAATTTCGGCGCGCTGATCTGCGTGAACTCCAGTTTCCACTGGGGCAACTGGCGCAAAACTTTTTCCGCGAGGGCCGGCGTGATGGCGGCGGCACCGCTGTTGACGAATTTGGCAATCTCTGGCATGGCGGCAATCTAGTGAATGCCGCGCGCGCGTCCAAGTGAAATTGTTGAAACAAAAAACCGCCGCCGGGCTTGCAAGGCCGGCGGCGGTGATGACTGCGGAAAATTTTGCGCGCTTAAGCCAGCTTGTAATACTGTTCCCAGTCCGGGCGCGGCGGCACGCCGGCGAGCAGGTCGTTGGCAACTTTGTGATTCGTGATCTGCTTCGTCGCCGGGTCGAATTCCAGCCTGGCGTTCACGCGCTGCGCGATGACGCCCAGCGCCATGGTCTGGCACAGCGGTCCGGCGATGGCGAAGGCCGAACGGCATTTCTCCTCGCCCTTGCAGGCCAGCAGGAAATTCTTCCAATGGTTGGACGGGCTTTTCGGCACGGGTGGAAGTTTGGAGGCCATTTCCTGCGCCTTCGATTTGGGAATAATTTTCAGTGTCGCGCCGTGCGAGCCGCCCTTGAAGGTCAGGCCTTCGCCGTAAATGACCTTGCCCGGCGGGTTCACGTCCGTGTCAATCGAGCCCTTCGACGGCGGCGGGATATTGGGATCCACTACGGGCGCGCCCAAATCGGCGGGCAGCGGCGGCAGATTTCTCTGGCCGTCATACCAGGTCAGTTCCAACGGCGGCTGTGTGCCGCGCGCGGGGAAACGGAACGCCAGCGTCGAGGCCTGCGGGAAAATAAACGGGCTGTAGCCGTCGAGCTTCACCGCCTCGACTTCCGTCGGCAAACCGAGCTGCAAAAATTCGTGCGCGGTGTCAAAGATGTGCGCGCCCCAGTCGCCGAGCGCGCCGTTGCCGAAATCGAACCACGAACGCCAGTCGCCGTTCGTGTAGCCTTTGTTGTATTGGTGGAATTGCGCCGTCGCGAGCCAGCAGTCCCAGTCGAGCGATGCGGGCACGGGCTGTGCCGGCAGCAGGCCTGAAACCTTCATGCCATGCCAGCGCCGGACGCCGTTCATGTAGGCGGTGATCCTAGTAACGTTTTTTATGACGCCGGCGTCCACCCACGCCTTGAACTGAAAATAGTTCGCCTCGGAATGCCCCTGATTGCCCATCTGCGCGGCGACGTTGTATTTTTTTTCCGCCGCCATCATCAGCGCGACCTGCCGGAAGCTGTGACCCATCGGCTTTTCACAATAGACGTGCTTGCCCAGCGACATCGCCAGCATCGCGATGGGAAAATGCGAAAAATCGGGAACCGCCACGCTCACCGCCTCGATGTCCTTGCCCAGCTTATCAAACATCTGCCGGAAATCCTGGAAGCGCGGCACGTCGGGAAACATTTTCAGGATCGCCTGCGTATGCGGCGCGCCCATGTCGGTGTCGCACAGCGCCACGATGTTGGCGAGACCGGTGGCATAAAGCGCCTTCACATCGTCCGCGCCGCGATTGCCGATGCCGACGCACGCGAGGTTGACCTTATTCGTCGTCGAAGCGCCGAGCACCAGTCGGGGCGCGAACATCGAAGCCGCGCCCGTTGCCAGAACGCCTTTAAGAAATGAGCGGCGACGCATTTGCGCAGCGGCCACTTTTTGAATTTGATTTGATTTCATGTTGCTAAATTTTTTCGAAAGTTCAATTGGCCGGAAGCTCATGTATCTTCACGTTGCGGAAGGAAGCCTCGCTGCCATGCTCCTGCAACAAAATATGGCCGTCCGCCCATTCGCCGAAACCGGGGATGTCCTTGAATTTGCTTTTGGCCACCGCGTCGCGGAATTCCGGCGAGCCGCGCTCAAACTCCACCGTCTTCTCGCCGTTCAGCCAGAATTCGACGTGTTTGCCCTGCGACAAAATGCGCGCGTGGTTCCATTCGCCGACGGGCAGAACTTTTTTGTCCTTCGGCGCAGGAATCAAATCGTAGAGCGAGCCGATGGTGCGGTCGCCGTTGATGCCGCGTTTGGCGTCGGGGTGTTTGGCATCATCAAGAATTTGAAATTCCATGCCGATGGCCGAGCCTTTGGCGGTCGGCTTGCCGGTGACCTTGTCAACCGGCGAAATATCCGGCTGCACAAATATTTTGATGCCGCTGTTGCAGCCCGGCGAGCATTTGAAATCGGCGACCAAATCAAAATTCGCGTAGCGTTTCTTCGTAATGATGTCGCCGCCGGATTGCGCCTCGGCTTCGCCGTTCGTCCAGCCGGCGTCCACCGTCAGCACGCCGTCGTGAATCGTCCAGCCTTCTTTCGGAAATGCCTCCGACTTGGCGCTGCGCCAACCGTCGGTGTTTTTGCCGTTCCACAAAAGTTTCCAGCCGCCGGCCTTTTCCTGCGCGGTCAAGGCGTTGAGTGCGGCACCGGCTTTTTTCTCGTCCGCGACAATTTTTTTCAAGGGAACATAGCGCGGATTCGTGTAAGCGCCGGGCGCGGCGGTCGCAAGATTGGGTGTGACGTCCGCCGAAACTTCGCCGAGCGCCCATGTGATGCCGCCGACGAGAATTTGCTGAAACGTCGGGTTCGTCCAGACATCTTCGCGGTGGCCGAGCGCGGTATACCAGACGCGGCCCTTGCCTTCCATGCGCGCCCAGGTGTTCGGATACGGCGGGCGGTCATACATCGGGCCTTTCATGTGCGGCGCATCAATCACCGTCAACGCGTGGTCATCCGGCGCAAAATCTTTCAGCGAATACCATTCTTCTTGAAACGCGAAACTGTCGCCGACGTTTTCAAAGCCGGGAAAATTCGGATCAATCACCCGGTTTGTCGCCACCTGCTGCGCGCCGTGGATGATGAATTCGCCGCCGATAAAGCACGCATACGGATCGGCATTCGTGCCGTGGTTCGCGTAGCGATCCGGGCCTTTCTGCGATTCGTTGGCGGTGTGAAACGTGTCGGTGGCCGCGTGCGTGCCGATAAAACCTTTGCCGCCACGCACAAAATCAAACAGCGCCTGTTTGCCGGCGGGCGTCATTGGCGGCTGCTGGTCGGTGCCTTGGCTGCACAGGTCGCCGGTGGTGTAGAAAAACACCGCGTCGAACTGGGCGAGATATTCCGGGCTGAACTTCGAGCCATCCTTGGAGAAAGTAAATTCCCAGCCATTTTTTGCGCCGAGGTCGAGCAGGATTTTTTCCGCAAAACTCGGCCGGCCGTTTTTCCACGAGATGACGGAATGCTCGAAGCCGCTGGATTTGGTGAAGAATAAAATTTTCTTCGGCGCGGCCGAGGCGGTGACGGCGGCGGCGAGAAACAGCAGGGCGACGGTGGAAACGAGTGGTCTGAATGGAAATGCTTTCATTGGTAGCGGAATTGGACGGATTATTGCCATTATCGGTTACAAGACAATCTTTCTTTGATTTTGAAAAAACAGTGTTTCATCCACGCGCCATCTATGGCTAAATCTGATGACAAACAATGCAAGATCTGATTGCCAAAGCCGCGACGTTGCTTGAAGCGTTGCCTTACATCCAGAAATTCAGCGGCGAAACCTTTGTCGTGAAATACGGCGGCAGTTTCATGGACTCGCCCGATGCCAGCATCCGCAACGGCGTGGCGCGCGACATCGTGTTTCTGGAAGCGGTGGAAATCAACCCCGTCGTTGTCCACGGCGGCGGCAAGGCCATCACACGCGCCATGGAAAAGGCCGGGTTGAAGGCGAATTTCATCCAAGGCCAGCGCGTCACCGACGAGGCCACGGTGCAAATCGTGGACGACGTGCTCTCCCGCGAGATTAATCCCGAAGTCGTCAAGACCATCAACGCACTCGGCGGCCGGGCCGTGGGTTTCGCCGGGCCGGACATTTTCAAATGCAAAAAACTTTACCTCGACGACAAGGAGAATCCGGGCAAGAAGATTGATATCGGCTTTGTTGGCGAAGTCATCGAGGTCAATGTCCAGCCATTGAAGGAATCCATGTGGTGCGGCTTCACGCCGGTCATCAGCCCGACCGCGCGCGGCGAAGACGGCAAGATTTACAACTGCAATGCCGATGTCGCCGCCGCCATGTGCGCCATCGCGCTCAACGCCAAACGGCTTGTATTTATGAGCGACGTGCCCGGTTTGATGCGCGATCCCAAAGATGTTTCCACCGTCATTGCGCATTTGCAGACCGGCGAAGTGCCTGGTCTCAAAGCCGCCGGTATTGTGGACAAGGGCATGATTCCGAAAGTGGACAGCGCGGTCGCCGCCATCAAATCCGGCGTGGAAAAAGTGTCCTTCGTGGATGGGCGCACACCGCACGCTGTCATGCTCGAAATCTTCACCGACAAAGGCGTCGGCACCGAAGTCGTTTTGTGATTGAGTCCTGACGCCATTGCGATTTAATCCGCACCGATGAAAGAAATTGTTCCAACGCCGCCGGCAATTGTGCGCAACGACTACGAGAGCATCCGCGAGCTGTTCACGAAAAATGTTGTGCCCAGCTACGGACGGTTCGAACTCGTCTTGAGCCACGGCGCGGGCAGCTATGTTTTCGATGTCGCCGGCAAGCGTTACCTCGATCTCGGCAGCGGCATTGCCGTGTGCTGTCTTGGCCACGCACATCCGGCCATCACCGAGGCGTTGGTCGAGCAGTCGAAAAAGCTGATCCACGTTTCCAATCTCTATTTCACCGAACCGCAAGGCCGGCTTGCGGCTGAACTCGTCAAACGCATCGGCGACGGTAAAGTGTTTTTCTGCAACAGCGGCGCGGAGGCGAACGAAGGCCTTTACAAACTCGCGCGGAAATTCGGCCACGACGAAGGCCGGTTTGAAATTTTGACGGCGACGAATTCCTTCCACGGTCGGACGCTTGCGGGCATTGCCGCCACCGGCCAGGACAAGGTGAAAAAAGGTTTCGAGCCGGCCGTGCCCGGCTTCCGGCACATTCCGTTCAACGATTTGGAAGCGGCGCGCAATGCGATTTCGCCCGCCACGGCCGCCATTCTCATCGAAGGTGTGCAAGGCGAAGGCGGTGTCACGCCCGCCACGCCGGAATATCTGCTTGGTCTGCGCGCGTTGTGCGACGAGAAAAAAATGCTGCTGCTCATGGACGGCGTCCAGTGCGGCCATTACCGGACAGGAAAATTCCAGAGCTTTCAGAAAATTCTCGAAGGCGTTCCGGGCGGTGAAAAGTTTCTGCCCGACGGCCTTTCCATGGCCAAATCGCTCGGCGGCGGATTTCCGATGGGCGCGTTTTGGGTGCGCGCGCCGTATGCGGATTTGCTGAGTGCCGGCACGCACGGCACGACTTACGGCGGCACGCCGCTCGCTTGCGCCGTGGCGTTGAAAATCCTCGAAATCATCGAGCAGGAAAAACTCGCCGGCCAGGCGCAAAAACTTGGCGGCTGGCTGAAATCCGAAATTGAGCGGCTGGCGAAAGAATATCCAACCGTCGTGAAATCTGCGCGTGGCATGGGCTTCATGCTCGGCATTGAACTGTGCGAAAAAATTCCCGCATTCGCCGCCAGCGACAAGACGCCGGCTCTGCAGTTCGTGAACCGCCTGCACGCCGCCGGCGTGTTGACCGTGCCGGCGGGAAACCAGATCGTCCGGCTGCTGCCGCCGCTGAATCTGAAACCGGCGGAAGCTGGCGAAGGCATTTCAAAAATTGAGGAAGTTGTAAAATCGCTCGTATAATAAAAATCAATTTTTGCTGATTTATGCTCGCCTATGTTCAATTCGGCAAAGGAGATCCAGAATCTCAACGGATAATTCTTGGATTAACGGTGGTAGTAATGCTTGTAATTCTCTTGGTGCGTTGCAGAAAATCAAAATAAAACGCTTCGTAGTATTCATGACTCCCGCCGCTCTAATACATCTGTCTGCTGTTGATCCCATAATGGCTCGGCTCATCCGCGGAATTGGTCCGTGCAAGCTGGAACACGAGCCGTGGCGCTCGCCGTTTCAATCGCTGGTGCAAGCCGTCGCACACCAGCAGCTCAACGGCACGGCGGCGAACACGATTCTCACGCGGTTCAAAAAACTTTTTCCCAAACGCCGCTTTCCCAAGCCGGAAGATTTAGCGGACGTCACGGACGAGCAGATTCGTGCGTGTGGCTTTTCATTTTCCAAAATCGCCGCCATCCGCGACATCGCGGTAAAAACGCTGGACGGGACGATTCCAACGTCACGAAAAATCGAAAAGTTGTCGGACGAAGAAATTATTGAGCGCCTCACCGCCGCGCGCGGTGTCGGGCGCTGGACGGTGGAGATGCTGCTGATTTTTCAGCTTGGCCGCACCGACGTGCTGCCCGTGGATGACTTTGGCGTGCGCAACGGCTTTCGGATTGCCTACCGCAAGCGGGAGATGCCCAAGCCGAAGGCGCTGCTGGCGTTCGGCAAAAAGTGGCGGCCGCATGGCACCACGGCGGCGTGGTATCTCTGGCGCGCGGCGGATGCGGCCAAACGCCAGGCCAAACCCGCCAAGAAAAAGAAGTGACGGCGCAACGCCGTTCGGTTATAAAATTTTCTTTGGTTGGAAATCCCCCAAAACTGTTAAGACATGAAACATCTGTTGTCATTGGAAAAATTGCCGCGCACGGACATTGAAACCATCCTGCGCGACGCCACCGCGTTCAAGCGCCAGCGCGGCGCGCACCCGGCGCAGCCGCTCGCCGGCCAGACGTGGGCGCTGATTTTTTCCAAGTCATCCACGCGCACGCGGGTTTCCTTCGAGACCGGCATCCGCGAACTCGGCGCGGGCGTGATGTTTCTCAACGCGAACGACATTCAGCTCGGCCGCGGCGAACCCATCCGCGACACCGCGCGCGTGCTCGGCCGCATGATCCACGGCGCCGTCATCCGCACCTACGCGCAGAGCGACGTGGAGGAGTTTGCCGAATTTTCCAAGATTCCCACCATCAACGCGCTGACCGACGACGAGCATCCGTGCCAGATTCTCACCGACATCTTCACGTTTGAAGAAACGCACGGGCCGATTGCCGGCAAAGTCGTCACGTTCGTGGGCGACGGCGCGTGCAACGTCCCCGTCTCGTGGATTTTTGCGGCCGCCAAGCTCGGGTTCGAACTCCGCATCGCCGCGCCGAAAGCGTTTCAACCGTCGTCGGAAATCCTGAAGCGCGCGGGTGGCAAAATCATCATCACGGACGACCTCAACGCCGCCGCCTGCGGTGCCGACCTGCTTTACACCGACGTCTGGGTTTCGATGGGCAAGGAGTCTGAGGCTGCCGAACGCATCAAAGTTTTGGGCGGCTACCAGATCAATGCGGCGCTCGTCAAGCGGGCCAAGCCCGGCGCGCTGGTCATGCACTGTCTCCCCGCCTATCGCGGTAAGGAGATTGACGCGGAAACCTTCGAAGCCCACGCGGATACCATCTTCACGCAGGCGGAAAACCGGCTCCACGTGCAGAAAGCCATCCTGAACTGGGCGGTTTCCTAATTTGCCACCGAGGCATAGAGGCGCAGAGAAAATTACTCCTGCTCGAATTCCGGTTCGTCGTCCTGGAGGCCGCGACGGCTGGGGCCGGTGGCGTATTGGCGCAGATATTTCACGGCCACGCGCAAATCCTTCGGCCATTCGCTCTTGATGACCACGGGTTCGCCGGTGACGGGATGCGGCAGGGACAGTTCCTCCGCGTGCAGGGCGGCGCGGGAAATCAGCGGGCGTTCTTCGCGGCCCGGTTTCAGGCGGAAATCCCGTTTCAGCCGCGAGAGCCACAGTTTTTTGCCGCCGTAAAGTTCATCCGCCACCACCGGAAAACCAGCGTGCTTGAGGTGGACGCGGATCTGGTGCGTGCGGTCGGTCAGCGGCGCGGCGCGCAGCAGCGTCCAGTCGGAAAACTGTTCGAGCACCGCAAATTCCGTGCGCGATTTTTTGCCTTCGAGCGGGTTCACGCACATCTGGCCGGGCTTGACGGGATGCGGCGCGAGCTTGGCGTCCACCTCGAAATGATTCTCCGGCGGCCGGCCCCACGCGAGCACGACGTATTTGCGCAGCGGCTTTTCCGCGCCGAAAAAATCCGCGAGGGTGATGAACGCCGGTTTGGTTTTCGCCAGCAGGATGACGCCGCTGGTTTCAAAATCGAGCCGGTGGGCGTTGCTCAAGTAAGTAAGGTGGCGTTCGCGCGCCCACGGTTTGCCGGCGCCAAGGCCGTCGAGCAGGAGCTGCATCAGGCTGGGCCGGTTTTCGTCATGGCGGTCGGGCGATACCAGCAGGCCGGCGGGCTTGTCGAGCGCGAGCAGGTGCTCGTCCTCAAACAGGACGGGGATTTCCCAAAATTCCTTCGTCGCTGGCGACGACAGTTTTATGGCCGCGCTCACGGCGATGGCGTCGCGCCGGCCGCCGCCTGCTTTTGGAAGAAAGGCGTGTTGCGCAGTTCGCGGTTGGCCTCGCCTTGCAGCCAGAGGTTGAACGCCTCGCTCTGCCGCGCGCGGCGGACCCGCGCGAGGAAGTCCGGCATGGCCGTGGTTTTCTCCGCCGCGTCAATCGGCAGCAGCTGCGAAACGAAGAGGACAAAGCCGCCGTCGGCGGTGGGCTGGAAATTGCCGACGTGGCCGGGCGGCGTGGTGAACGCCACCTGCTTGACCGCCCGCAGGTCGGCGCGTTCGCCGAGTTCGGGCAGCTCCTGCGTGCTTAACGAAAACGGCGGCAGCACCAGCGGCACATAGCCGGCGGCGGCGGCGGACTTCGCAAAGGAGCCGCCGGTGGCCATCTGCACGATGGTGTGATAATAAAAATTCGTCCCCGCCGACTGCGCGAGCGCCACGGCCGCGCGCTCCTGAAAATCCTGCGTCACGCGACCGCGAATCTGTTCCAGCGACGGAATCTCGCTCGGCAACTGGGCGGCGAGCGCCATGACATAGATGCCGTCGGTGGCGGGCACCGGCCCGGCGAACGGCTGGTCGGCGCTCAATTGGAACGCCGCCTTGGTGAAGGCCGGCGGCGCGGTGAATTCTTCCGGCCCGTAATTGGCGGAGAACGGCGCGGTGACGGGCGCGGCCAAGCCTTTTTGCTTGGCGTAGGCGGCGAGATTTTCCGGCTTGGGCGGATCAACGGCGAAGACCGCCGTGGCGAATTCATTCGCCGCCTGCCGCGCGTCACCGGTGGCGCGCTGGCGGATGAGGATTTCGCGGATCTTGGCCTTGGCCTCGTCCGGCTTGAGGTCCGGAAACTGGCTCGCCCCGTATTGGTTGTAAACCGAATCAACGTAGGTATCGAAGTTGTTGGTCCTGTTCAGCTCCGCCTTGGCCTGCGCGAAATAGTTCGTGACGTTGAAGAAAACGTAGCTCACCTGCACGCGGTCCGGCAGGCGGTAGGCGGCCAGGTAGTTCGTGTAAAACTGCCCGACGGCGGCTGGCGTGACCGTGACCTGCGCGAGATAGTTCGATGCGGCGAAGAACACCGCCTGCGCGGAGACCTGCTGATTTTCGCGGTCGTAAAGCTGCCCGGCCTCCTGCGGCGTGACCAGCGCGCCGGTCAGGCCGAGCACTTGGATCATCTGCTGCACCACCAGTTCATCGCGGAGAAAATTTTCGAGGTCGGCCACGCCCAAACCTTCCGGCGCCAGCACCTGCTCCGCAAACTTGTCCATCGCGACCGGCTGGCCGTTGCGGCCGAGCGAGCGGAGAAAATCGCTGGCGGCGGCGACCAGCGCGTCCTCGCCGACGTGGATGCCGAGCTGCTTGGCCTTCTCGCCCAGCAGCAGGCGGATGTAAATGCCCTGCTCGGTTTCATCGCGGCTGACGCTGGCGATCTTGTCCGGCCACTGGCCGTTGCGCATCCAGTAATACAGGTAGTATTCCGCCTGCGCCTTCTGGAAATCCTGCGCCGTGATGGTGCGGCCATAAATCACGCCGAAATCGCCGGCCCGCCCGCCGCCGCCGTTGCGCGCCGGGCCGGAGCCCATGAAAACCACAAAGGAAATAATCGTGAGGCCGGCGATGACCCACCACAGCCAGCTCGAATGTTTGCGAATTGATCCAATCATAGTGAAAAAAAGTGAACGCGAAGCCTAGCTTGCGGGAACGCACAACGCAAACGTAAAAGCAGATTCAATGCGGATTACTTCAACCACCGTGCCACGTCCATCGCCGCGTAGGTAATTAAAATGTCCGCGCCGGCGCGGCGCATGGCCAGCAGGCTTTCCAGCGTCACCGCGCGCTCGTCAATCCAGCCGTTCGCGGCGGCGGCCTTGATCATCGCGTGTTCGCCGCTCACGGCGTAGGCGGCGGTGGGCAGGCCGAATTCCGTCTTCACGCGATGGATGATGTCCAAATATGCCAGCGCCGGCTTGACCATCACCATGTCCGCGCCTTCCTGAATATCCAGCGCGACTTCGCGCAACGCCTCGTTGCCGTTCGCGGCGTCCATCTGATAGCTGCGACGGTCGCCGAAGCTCGGCGCGGATTCCGCCACCTCGCGGAACGGCCCATAAAATGCCGACGCGAACTTCGCCGCGTAGCTCATGATTGGCGTGTCAAAAAATCCTTCGTTGTCCAGCTCCGCGCGGATGGCGCGGACGCGGCCGTCCATCATGTCGCTCGGCGCGACGATGTCCGCGCCGGCCTCGGCGTGGCTGGCGGCGGTGCGCGCGAGCAGCTTGAGCGACGGGTCGTTCAAAATTTTTCCGCCATGGACGATGCCGCAATGGCCGTGCTCCATATATTCGCACAAACAAACGTCGGTGATGACGAGCAGCGACGGCAGTTCTTTTTTCAACAGCCGCGTGACCTGCTGGACAATGCCGTTTTTCGCATAAGCGCCGCTGGCCTTCGCGTCTTTCTTGTCGGGAATGCCGAAGAGCAGGACGGCGGGGATGCCGAGCGCGTGCGCCGCCGCGGCCTCGCGCACAATCTCATCCGGCGACAACTGGAACACGCCGGGCATGGCGTTGACGGGGCGGCGCAATTTCTTGCCGCTGCGCGCGAACAGCGGCAGGACGAGCGACGAGACGTTCAACGACGTTTCCGCGACGAGGCGGCGCAGCGCGGGCGACGTGCGCAGCCGGCGCGGGCGGACGACTGGAAATCCGGGCGAATTCATGGCCGCAGTCTAGGTTCTGCGCGGCGCGGGCAAAAGCGGAAAGTTTTCCCGCCACGGACGGCCACCGCCCGATGGTTTTTCCTTTTGAAACCGGGCACACACACCGGCGGAAGAATCCAAGGCCGGTGACGGCAGGCAAAGTTCCCGCTGACAAATTTAGCGCCGATGGGTTCCGGCTTGCGCCAAACGCTTTTCTCTGCTCAAATTCAGCGGCGCGCGCGATGCAAAACCAACCACAAAATTATCCCAAACATTACTGCGGAGTCTTCGGCATTTTCGGTCACCTGAACGCCGCCGAGCTCGCCTACTTCGGACTTTACGCCCTGCAACATCGCGGGCAGGAGAGCGCTGGCATCGTCAGTTGCCACGAGGGGAAATTTTACAAGCACCACGGCATGGGGCTCGTGCCGCAGATTTTCAACGACCCGAAAATCCTCCATGAGCTCGTCGGCGACCGCGCCATCGGTCACACCCGCTACTCCACCACCGGCTCGTCCAATCTCCGCAACGCCCAGCCGCTCACCGTGGACTGCGCGCGCGGCCAGATCGCCGTCGCGCACAACGGCAACCTGACCAACGCCGCCAAGCTCCGCGATGAGCTGGAAAATCGCGGCCTCGTCTTTCAGACCTCGGTGGACAGCGAAATCATCATCATGATGCTGGCGCAGCCGGAATTGGGCGGCGTGGCCAACTCGCTTGTGCAGACGCTGCGCCGCATCGAGGGCGCGTATTCCTTGGTCATCATGACGGAGAAGGAATTGATCGGCGCGCGCGACCCGCATGGTTTCCGGCCGCTCTCCATCGGCAAGACGGCGGAAGGCGCGTATGTGCTTTCCAGCGAGACAACGGCATTTGATTTAATTCACGCGCAATTCATCCGCGACGTTGCGCCCGGCGAAATCGTCATCATCAACGACAAGGGGCTGACCAGCATCCAGGCGTGGCCGGAACACCAGAAGCGCGCGTTCTGCGTCTTTGAATACGTCTATTTCGCCCGGCCCGACAGCGTCCTCAACGGCCACAGCGTCTATGAAGTCCGCAAGGCCATGGGCCGCCAGCTCGCCCGCGAACACAACGTCAAGGCCGACCTCGTCATTCCCGTGCCGGACAGCGGCGTGTGCGCGGCGATGGGCTATTCCGAGGAATCCGGAATTCCCTACGAGATGGCTTTCATCCGCAACCATTATGTCGGGCGCAGTTTTCTCCAGCCCACGCAGCTCATCCGCGATTTCAACGTGCGCGTGAAGCTCAACCTCATTGAGTCCCTCGTGAAAGACAAGAGCGTCATCATCGTGGACGATTCCATCGTGCGCGGGACGACGTGCCGTTCGCGCGTCAAGACGCTCAAGGAGGCCGGCGCGCGCGAAGTTCATGTGGCCGTGAGCTGCCCGCCGCACCAGTATCCGTGCGTGTATGGCATAGATTTCCCCGACCGCAGCAAGCTGATGGCCGCGAACAACACCGTGGACGAGATCCGCAAATACCTGAACGCCGACTCCCTGCATTATCTCTCGCAAGCGGGGATGGTGGCCGCCACCGGCCAGGCGAAGGAGGCGTTCTGCATGGCCTGTTACGACGGCAAATATCCCGTGGCCTACGACCAACTGCTGGACAAGCACATCATCGAGCGCCGCCGCAAACTGACGCAGACCCTTGGCGAAGCCGCCGCGAAAGAAGACGAGCAGGGCAAGCTGCTGAAGGTTTGAACAAATCTTTTATGCCCGAGTTAAGCCGATTTTACGGGATTATTATTCGGATGTTTTATGGCGACCATCCGCCGCCGCATTTTCACGCGGCGTATCAAGGCGAAGAAATCAAGGTCAACGTCAACACCCTCGAAGTCATCGAAGGCAAAATGAGCCGGCGTGCGCAGGCGCTCGTGCTAGAATGGGCGGCGTTGCATCGGGTGGAATTGCGGCAGGCGTGGGAAGCGGCGAGCGCCAACAAAGAGCCTTCCAAAATTGCGCCTTTGGAGTAGAATGATTGCATGGTTCGGATTGTTTCAGCCAGCCCGCTGCCGGGCTTTTGTTTGCAGGTCGCCTTCAACGACGGCCTCGCTGGAATTTTCCCCGTTGAACCCGAACGGCGCGGCGGCGTGTTCCTGAAACTGCTCGAACCGCCAATCTTCAACGCCGTCAGCCTCAACCCGGATTTTGGCTGCGTGGAATGGCCGGGCGGCGTGGATTTGTGCCCCACGGCCATGCACGAAGAAATGTTCGGGGGCGAAGCCGCCGCGAAAGAAGACGAGCAGATCAAGCTGCTGAAGGTTTGAACCTCATTCGGGAGCGCCAGCGGCGCGATTTCCCCCGTGGTGGCCATGTGCCAGCACCTTGGGCGCAAACCCCTGTGCAACCCGATGTCCTGAAAACCCACCGTGGCCACCGTCCCGCCACTGAAAAGTTACTGCGTCGAGACACGGACGAAGCCTTGCCCGGATGAGCCGAAGATTGAGAGCGGGATGGAAATCGTCTTCAAGGTTCCATCGCCGATGACATTTGTGTAAGGCTGCCAGCTTCCAGAAACTAGATTGGTTCGGAATTGGATGGCATGGATGGAACCGGGGTGCGTTAGAAATTGGAATTGGAAATTTGTCCCGCTGGTGAGTGAGGCCAATAGGTTAACTTTCGTCGGCAAGGTCAGGGCGTTGATCAAATTGGTTCCATTCATCGTGCCGAGGCCGGTGCAAAGGTCGTAGCCGTTGGTGGCATAAAACAAATCCGGACTGCTCGACCAAGTGTTGTTGCCGGACGTGACATCATGGAAGCAAGAGAGATAATTTGAACCCGCAGCAATGGCGTAAAGGGCTGGATTGATGAAGCCGGCGCTCGGCTGTCCGTTGGCTGCCAACTGCTGGTTGACCAGCGCCATGAAGCCAGCCCACATCGGCGCGGCGGCACTTGTGCCTGTATTGTCATCGGTCCAACTCGCATTGGTTTGGCCGTTGCCGTATAACTCATAAATGTTGTTTGCATTTGCCGCCACATCGGGAATGTTGCGAAAACTGGTCGAGCCTCCTCTATTGGTCATATTGCTAACATTTGTCTGCCAGCTTGGAATAGAATAGTAACTGCTGATGCCGCCACAGCTAGAACTCCACACCACTTCAGAAGCCCAGTTTGTGCCAGAGCTATCCAGCTTCAATGTTGTCCCACCTACTTGAGTAATGTATGGATTGCTGGATGGCGCATCTTGCTTTGAAGGCTTGTCAACGGAGCCAGTCGTAAAAGCACCGCTGTCGCCGGACGCGTTGAAAAATGTTTGTCCCACCGCATCCATGCTCTCGAAAATTGCGTCCGTGGTATTGGTTGGTCCGCCATACCAGCTCCAGGAACTACTCAAATTCAGGACGTTGCTGTTGGCCAGCATCTTGTTCAAGACGTCATTCTGGGGTGCTGTGTTACTGGCCTCAAAGGAGATAATTTTAGCCAGTCCCGGTGCGATAGCCATGACCATTTCGATGTCCAGCTCAACTTCGCCCTCACCGCCGTTTATGCCGGTGGACGGCTTGCTGTCGTAGCCATCCACCGGAAAGAGTTCGATGACAATGTTTGTCCGCCCATTGCCAGCCAAATTCGCATAATTGAAAATGTCATTTGTAAAATACCCGTCGAATTCCATTAACCCGACGCTTTGTCCCGCACCAGTTAAAGTCGTTCCCGGCACATAGGCATTGCGAAAATCATTGCCAAATAAATCACCCGAGCTGTCGGGAGCATTGCCATTTGCGACTTTTTTGGGACTGGCGCGCGTTGCATTACTTT
>Ga0316224_1002628_pt1 | contig 16151 bp, 12 predicted proteins | sample TBH18013metaG_FD_206254 | JGI IMG/M metagenome (GOLD analysis project Ga0316224, IMG submission 206254) | Freshwater microbial communities from Trout Bog Lake, Wisconsin, USA - TBH18013 | ecosystem: Environmental > Aquatic > Freshwater > Lake > Hypolimnion/Profundal zone | place: USA: Wisconsin... | reverse complement strand
GCTGCTGGAGCGCTGGGCCAGGATCGGCCTGTTCGGCCGCCTGCGCGCCGACGCCAAGGGCCGCGACAAGTTCATCCTCCATGACGGCCCCCCCTATGCCAACGGCAACCTGCATATCGGCCACGCCCTCAACAAGATCCTGAAGGACGTCATCACCCGCAGCCAGCAGATGCTGGGCAAGGATGCCGATTACGTGCCGGGCTGGGACTGCCACGGCCTGCCGATCGAGTGGAAGATCGAGGAAAAGTACCGCGAGGCCGGCAAGGATAAGGACGAGATCGCCATCGTTACCTTCCGCGAGGAATGCCGCCAATTCGCCGCCAAGTGGATCGAGATTCAGAAGGAAGAGTTCCAGCGCCTGGGCGTGGTCGGCGATTGGAGCCATCCCTACACCACCATGACCAACCACGCCGAATCGGTGATCGTCGGCGAATTGGGCAAGTTCCTGATGGACGGCTCGCTGTACAAGGGCGCCAAGCCGGTGCTGTGGTCGGTGGTGGAAAAGACCGCCCTGGCCGAGGCCGAGGTCGAATATCACGACCACACCAGCGTCACCATCTGGGTCAAGTTCCCGGTGGTGACAGCCAGCGTGCCGGCGCTGGACGGCGCCAAGGTGGTGATCTGGACCACCACGCCGTGGACCATGCCGGGCAACCGCGCCGTCGCCTTCGGCCCCGAATTCGACTATGTGGTGGTCACGGTCGAATCGGCCGGACCCGACAGCCTCGCCATCCCCGGCGAAAAGCTGGTGCTGCTCGCGGACCTCGCGCCCCAGGTGGCCAAGGACGCCAAATGCGTCTTCACCACCCTGGCCACCCTCAAAGGCTCCGATCTGGCCGGCACCATCTGCCATCACCCGCTGAAGCTCCACCCCGACGCCAAGGGCGGCTACGACTTCGAGGTGCCGCTGCTGGCCGGCGGCTTTGTCACCACCGATACCGGTACCGGCTTCGTCCATATCGCGCCGGGCCATGGCGAGGATGACTGGCATCTGGGCAAGGCCCACGACATCGCCATCCCCGACACCGTCCAGCCCGACGGCAAATACTTCTCGCATGTGGCGATCTTCGCCGGGCAGGAGGTCCTGGCCCAGGGCAAGAACGGCAAATATTACAGCCCGGTGGCCAAGCCGGTGATCGCCGCCATGACCGCCTGCGGCAATCTGCTGGCCCATGGCAAGGTCGAGCACTCCTATCCCCATTCCTGGCGCTCCAAGGCGCCGCTGATCTTCCGCAACACCCCCCAGTGGTTCATCTCCATGGAAAGCACCGGCCTGCGCGTCAAGGCGCTGGCCGCCATCGACGCCACCCGCTTCGTGCCGGATCAGGGCCGCAACCGCATCGGTTCCATGATCGAGAACCGCCCCGACTGGTGCGTGTCGCGCCAGCGCGCCTGGGGCGTGCCCATCGCCGTCTTCGTCGACAAGAAGACCGGCCAGCCGCTGCGCGATCAGGCGGTGGTGGATCGGATCAAGGCCGCCTTCGCCGCCGAAGGCTCGGATTGCTGGTTCACCTCGCCCGCCGCCCGCTTCCTCGGCCAGGACCGTAATGCCGAGGATTACGAGCAGGTGTTCGACATCCTGGACGTCTGGTTCGACTCGGGCTGCACCCACGCCTTCGTGCTGGAGGGCGGGGAATGGCCGCGCCTGTCCTGGCCGGCCTCCCTCTACCTGGAAGGCTCGGACCAGCATCGCGGCTGGTTCCACTCCTCCTTGCTCGAATCCTGCGGCACCCGTGGCCGCGCCCCCTATGACGCGGTGCTGACCCACGGCTTCGTCCTCGACGAGCAGGGCCGCAAGATGTCCAAGTCGCTGGGCAATGTGGTCAGCCCCCAGGAGGTGGTCGGCACCCAGGGCGCCGATATCCTGCGGCTGTGGGTGGTGGGGTCGGACTATTCCGACGATCTGCGCATCGGCCCGGAAATCCTCAAAACCCAGGTGGACATCTACCGCCGCCTGCGCATCACGCTGCGCTATCTGCTGGGGGCGGTGGACGGCTTCACCGCCGCCGAGCGGCTGGCCCATGCCGAAATGCCCGAGCTGGAGCGCTGGCTGCTGCACCGTCTGACCGAGTTGGACGGCCAAATGCGCGAGGCCTGCGCCAATTTCACCTTCCACGGCCTGCTCAACGAGCTGCACAGCTTCTGCGCCGTCGATCTGTCGGCGTTCTATTTCGACATCCGCAAGGACGCCCTGTACTGCGACGCCCCCACCAGCCCGCGGCGCCGGGCGGCGCGCACCGTGTTCGACATTCTGCTCGACACCTTGTGCAAATGGCTGGCCCCCTTCCTGTCCTTCACCGCCGAGGAGGCCTGGATGGCCCGCCATCCCTCCGATGACGGCTCGGTGCATCTGGAACTGTTCCCCACCATCCCGCCGGAGTGGCGCGACGATGCCCTGGCCGCCAAATGGGCCACCATCCGCGGGGTGCGCCGCGTCGTCACCGGCGCCCTGGAACTGGAGCGGGCGGCCAAGCGCATCGGCTCGTCGCTCCAGGCGGCACCGCTGCTGACCGTGTCCAGCGAGATCCATCAGGCACTCGACGGGATCGACATGGCCGAGATCTGCATCACCTCGGGCATCCGGGTGCTGGAGGGCATCCCGCGTCCCACCGACTTCACCCTGGCCGACATGCCCGGCGTCGCGGTGCTGCCGCAGGCGGCGGAGGGCGTCAAATGCCAGCGGTGCTGGAAGGTGCTGCACGATGTGGGTACCGGCGGCCATGCCGAGGTCTGTCCCCGCTGCTCGGATGCCATCCATGCGCAATAGCCCCATGAAACAGGGCCTGACCGTCGCCGGCCTGATCATCGTGCTCGACCAACTGAGCAAATGGTGGATCATGGAACGGGTCATGCGCCCCGAGGGGGTCCAGGGCACGCCGTTCTTCACCCCGTTGCGCGTCATGGTGACGCCGTTCTTCGATCTGGTCATGACCTGGAACCGGGGGGTCAGCTTCGGCATCGGCAATACCAACAGCGCCTGGGCCAACGGCAGCTGGAACACCTGGGTGCTGTCCGGCCTGGCCCTGGTCATCGTCGCCGCCATGCTGATCTGGCTGCGGAGCGCAGCCACCCCCTTGGCGCGGGTGGCATTGGGTGGCATTATCGGCGGCGCGCTGGGAAATGTCGTCGATCGGCTGCGGTTCGGCGCGGTCGCCGACTTTCTCGACCTGCATCTGATGAGCTATCATTGGCCGGCCTTCAATCTGGCGGATTCGGCCATTACCGTCGGCGCGGTGATTCTCGTCGTCGACTCCTTGTTTGCCGGCCGCGTTTCGACTAAGAATTAGGGCCATGACACAGACTCAACGCCTCCTCGGGAAATTCGTCCACCTCGCCCCCCTCGCCCTGGCGCTGCCGCTGGTGCTGTCCGCCTGCGACACCGCCAAGCAAGCCCTCGGCTACGAGAAGGCGCCACCCGACGAATTCCAGGTGGTGTCGCGCGCCGCCCTCAGCATGCCGCCGGACTTCTCGCTGCGGCCGCCGCAGCCGGGCGCCACCCGTCCGCAGGAGGGCACCACCCTCGATCAGGCCCGCAAGATCATCACCGGTCAGCGTACCGTGACCCCCATCGCCACCGAGGGACGCGACAGCGGCGATATGACGCTGATGAAGCGGATCGGCGCCGATTCGATCCAGCCCGACATCCGCGTTCTGGTGAACAAGGAAAACCAGGCCCTGCTGGAGGCCGATACCAGCCTCTCCGACCGCATCATGTTCTGGCACAAGCCCGAGCCGCCCGGCGTCGCGGTCGATGCGGCCAAGGAAACCCAGCGCCTGCGCGAGAATCAGGCGCTCGGCAAGTCGGTCTCCGACGGCGCGACGCCGCAGATCGAACGCCGCAAGAAGGCCTGGCTCGAAGGTATCTTCAATTAACCTTGCTTGCCCCCCATATGGCTACCATCTCACCCAGGAGGTAGGATGAAACCCGTTCGCGTGTCCATGTGGGGAGCGGCCGTGCTTCTCGCCCGATCTGCCCTGATCGCCCAATCTGCCCTGATCGCACTGTCGGCCCTGATCGCCGCGCCGGCCCAGGCCAAACTGTTCGACCCAGAGACCTTCACCCTGGCCAATGGCATGGAAGTGGTGGTGATCCCCAATCACCGCACCCCCATCGTGACCCATATGGTCTGGTACAAGGTCGGCGCGGTGGACGAGGTTCCGGGCAAGAGCGGGCTGGCCCATCTGCTGGAACATCTGATGTTCAAGGGAACCCCTTCGGTTCCGCCGGGCGAGTTTTCCAAGATCGTGGCGCGCAACGGCGGCCGCGACAACGCCTTCACCACCTCGGACTTCACCGCCTTCTTCCAGAACGTCGCCGTGGACAAGCTGGAACTGGTGATGAAGATGGAGGCCGACCGCATGAAGAATCTGGTGCTGGACGAGGCCAATTTCCGCACCGAACTGGCGGTGGTCCAGGAAGAGCGGCGCTCGCGGGTCGACAACAACCCCGCCGCCCTGCTGGCCGAACAGATGGAAGCGGCGCTGTTCCTCAACAGCCCCTATCACCGGCCGGTGATCGGCTGGGCCAAGGAAATCGCCGGCCTTACCCGCGACGACGCCCTGGCCTTCTACCACCGCTGGTACGCTCCCAACAACGCCATCCTGGTGATCGCCGGCGATGTGGATGCCGCCACCGTCCGCCCCCTGGCGGAGAAGTATTTCGGCGGGCTGGAGCGCAGCGAGATCCCGGCCCGCGTCCTGACCCACGAACCGCCGCCCCATGCGGCGCGGCGCCTCAGCCTGACCGATGCCCGCGTCGGCCAGGCCAACTGGTCCCGCCTCTACCTCGCCCCCAGCGCCGGAGCCGGCGACAAGACCCTGACCGCACCGCTGGAAGTGCTGGCGGAAGTGCTGGGCGGCGGCTCGACCTCGCGGCTCTATCGCTCGCTGGTGGTGGAGCACGGCCTCGCCGCCTCGGCCAGCGCCGATTACGACCCCACCGCCCTGGACCTCGCCACCTTCAACATCGGCGTGACCCCGCGCCCCGGGGTGGGACTGGACAAGCTGGAAGCCCTGGTGGACCAGGAACTGGCCCGCGTCCTCGAACGGGGTATTCCCGCCGACGAGGTCGAGCGCGCCAAGCTCCGGCTGGTGGGCGGCAGCGCCTATGCCCGCGACAGCCTGCACACCGGGGCCCAGGTGCTGGGCGAGGCCCTGGCCAGCGGCGAAAGCGTCGCCGATGTGGAATCCTGGCCCGACCGCATCAGCGCCGTCACCCCCGAGCAAGTGGCCCGGGCCGCCGCCGAGGTTCTGGTGTCCCAGGCCTCGGTCACCGGCCTGCTGCTACCCGATCCCAAGGCGCCGCCCGGTTCCCGTCCGGTCGCATCCCCCCTGGCCGGCTTTTCGAGGGAGTTGCGGTAATGGTTTTTTTATCAACCCCTCCGAGGCGGCACCACGCCGTTCGCCGGGTCCTGGCCGCCGTCGTCCTGCTGGCCGTCCTGCTGCCCTCCCTGCCGGCCCTGGCGGTCACGGTGGAGAAGGTCGTCAGCCCCAAGGGCATCGAGGCCTGGCTGGTGCAAGACCATGCCAACCCCATCATCGCCATGGAGATCGCCTTCAAGGGCGGCTCCTCGCTGGACCCCGCCGCGAAATCGGGATTGGCGGAAATGACCGCCGGCCTGCTGGACGAGGGCGCCGGTCCCTATGATTCCCAGGCCTTTCAGCAGAAGCTGGAAGATCTGGTCATCACCTTGAACTTCGATGCCGGCCACGACGGCCTGCACGGCCATCTCAAGACCCTGACCACCAACCGCGACACCGCCTTCGACCTGCTGCGCCTGTCGCTGACCCAGCCGCGCTTCGACAAGGAACCGGTGGAGCGCATCCGTGGGCAGATTCTGTCGGGACTGATGCGGGAATCCCAGGACCCCAACGCGGTGGCGGCGCGGCGCTGGTTCGAGACCATGTTCGCCGGTCACCCCTACGCCCGGTCGCCGCGCGGCACGCCCTCGACCGTCAAGGCCATCCGGGCCGCCGATCTGCGCTCGTACAGCCATGGCCAGCTGGCCCGCGACCGCCTGGAAATCGGCGTGGTCGGCGACATCACCCCGGCGGAACTGGCCCAATTGCTGGATTCCACCTTCGGCTTCCTGCCGGCCACCGGAAGCGCCGATACCGTCGCCGATACCGCCGCCAAGGCCACCGGCGGCGTGACGGTGGTCGACCAGGACAATCCCCAGACCGTGGCGGTGTTCGGCCTGCCCGGCCTCAAGCGCGACGACCCCGACTGGTATGCCGCCTATGTCATGAACTACATCCTGGGCGGCGGCGGCTTTTCGTCCCGCCTCACCGAGGAAGTGCGCGAGAAGCGCGGACTGGCCTATTCGGTCTATTCCTACCTGATCCCGCTGCGCCATGCCGGCGCGATCCTCGGCGGCGTCGCCACCGAGAATTCGCGCTTCGCCGAATCCATCAAACTGATCCGGGGCGAATTCCAGCGCATGCGCGATCAAGGCCCCACGCCTCAGGAATTGGCCGATGCCAAGACCTACCTCAATGGCTCGTTCCCGCTGCAGCAGGATTCCACCACCGCCATCGCCGGACTGCTGCTCCAGATCCAGGCCGATCACCTGGGGATCGATTTCCTCGACCGCCGCGCCGGGTTGATCGAGGCGGTGACGCTGGAAGATGTCAAGCGGGCGGCGATGCGCCTGCTCGACCCCGACGCCCTCACCGTCGTGGCGGTCGGACGGCCGGCGGGGATGTAGCCCGAATAGGCTATATCGACGAGCCAACGAGCATTCATTGGCGAGGAATTGCGGGCAAGGCCCGCCGAGATCGGCTTTTCGGAAGCCACGAGTTGAGCTATCTTAGCTCGGAAGGTTGGCGGATGGGCCGTCCTTTTGGGAAATATCGGATAAGCGGGGCTACATTGACCCTCGCCAAAAGGGGGGGTGTCCTCATCTGAAGCCGATCGGATGCAAGGTCGGCGAGCAGATGCGTCACGATGTCACCTCAGACCGATCCCCTCTCCGCCGGAAAGCGATGGTCCTCGCTTTTACCGGTGTCTCGATCCTTTTCTTCGCCGCGAGCTGCTACTACAGCTACGTGGCGTTGCAGCGGGAGCGCCACGCCCAAGCCGAACAGGAAGCCCGCCGGGCGCTGGTCTCCTACGAGGCCGACGCCATCAGAATGTTCGATTATGCCGACAGCTATCTTCGTTCCATCCGTAGATTCTACATGGAATACGGAACCGATGTCCGGCTGTCCCGCGTCATCGAGGACATCAGGGCTCCCCACTCGGAAAGCTTTTCCGGCATCGTCAGCATCCTCGACCGCCAGGGGAGGATCATCTTCCGGTCGGACAAGACGGCCGAGCAACTGGCGCAATATCCCGAGATGGCCGCGACGGACCACTTCGCATACTGGCGGACCCATCACGATGACACGCTGTATATCGGGTCCACCCGTCGCGGCAAGGTATCCGGAACGCTGGATTTCCGCATTGCCCGGCGCGTGGACCGGGACGGCGTGTTCGATGGCGAGATCGTCCTGACCCTGCTGCCGGATCAGTTGCTGCGGCTCTATGGCGACCTCCGTCTGGGCCCTCACGGCAGCACGGCCATGTGGACGCTCGAACCCAAGCTGATCGCCCGTAGATCCCAGTTGTCGAGCGAGCAGGAGCGGTACGAGGAACTGATGCCATCGGTGACGAAATACATCGAGCAAGGCCACGGCACTGCCCGTTTCGCCAGCTCGCTCGACGGCATAACCCGGTATCTTTCCTTCGCGAGGCTGGCTGACTACCCCTTGTTCATCGCCGTGGGGCTGTCGGAGGACGACGTGGAGGCGTCCCTCGCAGGGGCGCGCGACCGGCTGTTGCTGCTGGCCGGCACGTTCACGGTGTTCGCATCGCTGGTTTGCGGCCTTGTCCTGCGCCAGATTCGCCAGAATCACGACCTTCTGGCCACCAGCAGGCAGTTGGAGCGGTCCAACGCCGATCTGGAGCAGTTCGCCTATCTCGCCTCGCACGATCTCCAGACCCCGCTTCGCAATGTGACGAGTTTTGTCCAGTTGCTGGAGCGGCGCTACAAGGGGCGGCTGGATGCGGAGGGTGATGAATTCATCGCCTTCATCGTCGATGGCGCCAAGCGCATGCACGACTTGATCAACGCTCTGCTCAGCTACGCCCAGATGAATCGTCAGGACCAGAAGCTGAGCTTGATTTCGGCGCGTCGGGCTTTCGACTCGGCGCTCGCCAACCTCCAGACGAGCATTGCCGAAATCGGGGCCGAGATCACCGTCGGGCACCTTCCGGAGGTGCTCGCCAACGAGGAGCAACTGGTCAGCCTGTTCCAGAATCTGATCGGCAACGCCCTAAAGTACCGACACCCGGACCGGCCGCTGAAGGTGAATGTCCAAGTCACCCCCCATGCGCCGGATCAATGGCGGTTCTCGGTCAGCGACAACGGCATCGGCATCGAGAAGGAGTATTTCGGCAAGATATTCCAGATATTCCAGCGCCTGTCGGCCGACCCCGGCATCGACGGCACCGGCATCGGCCTGGCCATCTGCAAACGGATTCTGGACCATTCCGGTGGCGCCATATGGGTGGAGTCCGAACCCGGTGCCGGAACGACGTTTCTCTTCACCTTACACGAAGGTTCCGCCTCGACCGCTTGAGGCGAGAGACTCCGGGGGCGCGGCGGCTCGCTCCCCCCTTACTTCTTCTTGGACAGTTCGTCGATCTGCTGTTGCAGGGCGTTGAGCCTGGCCTGCAATTCCTCGGCGCGCGGGGCGCCGCCTTCGGCGCCGTGGGCCTGGTAGAACGGGGTGAACATCTTCATGGCGCTCTCGACGAAGGCCATGTTCTGCTTGCCCATCTCCTCGAACGGATTGAATGGGAACATCCCTTCCAGGGCATTGCGCATATAGTCGCGCATCTGCTGCTCGTTGCGCGAGAAGGCCTGCATGCTGTAGTCGAGATAGCGCGGCACCAGCCCGCCCAGCGAGTCGCCGTAAAAGCCGATCAACTGGCGCAGGAAGCTGATGGGCAACAGGTTCTGGCCGCCCTTGCCCTCTTCCTCGACGATGATCTGGGTCAGCACCGAACGGGTGATGTCGTCGCCGGTCTTGGCATCGAACACCACGAAATCCTCGCCGTCCTTGACCATCTGGGAGAGGTGGTCGAGGGTGACATAGCTGCTGGTCGCCGTGTTGTAGAGGCGGCGGTTGGCGTATTTCTTGATCGTGGTCGGCGGCTTGCCGGAAGCCTGATGGGCGGAGGCCTGGGAGGCGGAGGTCTGGGGCTCTGACATCGCTGGTTTCGTCTCGAAGTGTCGGCCGGGCCTCATTGCCCGCTGCTCCCACCACTCATAACAGAAAATTTCGGCGGTCGCAGCACGAACGATGCCGAACCGGCCGGGAACCGGGCAAGTTCGGCCTCTGGTCAAGCCCGGCCGGCTCGGCTATAGTCCGCCCATGTCAGACGCGCCGCCGGATTTCAAAGCGCTTGCCCGCCGCTACCTCGATCTTTGGCAGGAGCAGGTCGCCGCCGTGGCTGCCGACCCCGCCCTGGCCGAGACCGTGGCGCGTGGCGTCGCGCTGATGACCGAGAGCGCCGCCGCCATGGCCAAGGCGACGCAGAAGGGGGGAAGGCCGGGAACGGATGAGCGGACGGCGTCACCCAACAGCCCCATTCCCCCTGCGGACGGGTCCCCGGCCCCTGCCGCTGCATCTGATGACGCACGCCTCCACCATGATGAGTTCGCGCGCCGCATTGCCGCTCTTGAAGAACGGGTCGCTGCGCTGGAAGCCGCACTTGGCGGAAGCAGCGGCAAAGCTGGCCGAAAGCCTGGAAAGCGGCGGAGCTGACGCCTTTGCCCGGTTGGAGGCCGCCATTGCCGCCGAGGCGGCGCGGCGCCACGACGTCTTCCTCGCCGGCATCGAGGCCTACCGCCATCACCGCTATCACCGGCGGCTGGACCCGCCGCCCTCGGCATGGCGCCAGGGCACGACCAGCCTGCTCGACTACCGCCTGCCCGAAACCGCCGCCGACGCCCCCCCGGTTCTGGTGGTGCCCTCCCTGATCAATCGCGCCTATATCCTGGACCTGACCGCCAAACGCAGCCTGCTGCGCTACATGGCCGCCAAGGGGCTGGCACCGTTCCTGGTGGACTGGGACGCCCCCGGCCCCGACGAGGCGGGCTTCACCCTCACCGACTACATCGCCGGCCGCCTGGAAGCCATGCTGGATCGGGTCGTCGCCCTGACCGGCCGCAAGCCGGCGGTGGTCGGCTATTGCATGGGCGGATTGCTGGCGCTGGCGCTGGCCCAGCGCCGCCCGGACAGCGTCGCCTCGCTGGTCCTGCTGGCGACGCCGTTCGACTTCGTGGCCGGGCGCGAATCCGGCGCCGCCATGATGCGCGCCCTCACCGGCCCCATGGGCGAGATGATCGACGCCGCCGGCACGGTGCCGGTGGACATGCTGCAGGCCATGTTCGCCAGCCTGGACCCCGGACTGGCCGCCCGCAAATTCATGGCCTTCGCCCATCTGCCCCCCCGCTCGGCGCGGGCGCGCGATTTCGTCGCCCTGGAGGATTGGGCCAATGACGGCGTCCCCCTGGCCGGGCCGGTGGCGCGGGACTGCCTGTTCGGCTGGTACGGCGACAACGCCCCCGCCCTCGGCCGCTGGCGGATCGAGGACCGGCCGGTGCGGCCCGAGGAGGTCGCGGCCCCCACCCTGCTGATGGTACCGCACCGCGATAGAATCGTGCCGCCGGCCTCCGCTCTTCCGTTGGCAGAACGCATCGCAGGTGCCAAACTGATGATGCTGTCCGGCGGACATGTGGGAATGCTGACCGGACCGCGCGCCAAGACCGAGGTTTACGGTCCGCTCGTGCGCTGGATACGACGCCGTCACCACAACACGGCGATTGTGCAGAGCGGGATCAAAGCAGTATGACTCGTGGTGAATTCCAATAAGGTGAATTCACTTTAACCTTAGTGAGCGGATCATCATCCACCAAGGAGACACCAAGCTCATGTCCGATATCGTTATCGCCGCCGCGACCCGCACTCCCGTCGGCTCGTTCTCAGGCTCGCTCTCCGGCTTCCAGGCTGCCCAACTGGGCGAGATCGTGATCCGCGAGGCGTTGAAGCGCGCCGGGGTCGAGGCCGAAGCCGTCGACGAAGTGCTGCTGGGCCATATCCTCAATGCCGGCTGTGGCCAGAACACCGCCCGCCAGGCCGCCATCAAGGCCGGCATTCCCAACACCGCCACCGCCATGGCCATCAACCAGTTGTGCGGGTCCGGCCTGCGCGCCGTGGCGCTGGGCTTCCAGGCCATCAGCCTGGGCGATGCCAACATCATCGTCGCCGGCGGCCAGGAGAGCATGTCCAACGCCCAGCACTCCGCCCATCTGCGCAACGGCACCAAGATGGGGTCGCTGGAATTCGTCGACACCATGCTGCGCGACGGCCTGACCGACGCCTTCAGCCCGATTCACATGGGCATCACCGCCGAGAATCTGGCGGAGAAGTTCCAGATCACCAGCGAGGAGCAGGACCAGTTCGCCCTGGCCAGCCAGAACAAGGCCGAAGCCGCCATCAAGGCCGGCAAGTTCAAGGACGAAATCACCCCCGTCACCATCACGGTGAAACGTGAGGAGAAGCTGTTCGACACCGACGAGTTCGTCCGCATGGGCGCCACCCTGGACGCCATCGCCAAGCCGAAGCCCGCCTTCAAGAAAGACGGCACCGTCACCGCCGCCAATGCCTCGGGCATCAATGACGGCGCCGCCGCCCTGGTGCTGATGACCGCCAAGGAAGCCACCCGGCGCGGCATCACGCCGCTGGCCCGCATCGCCGGTTGGGCCACCGCCGGCGTCGATCCCAACACCATGGGCTATGGCCCGGTTCCGGCCTCGCAGAAGCTGCTGGCCAAGATCGGCTGGAAGCACGAGGACCTGGACCTGATCGAAGCCAACGAGGCGTTCGCCGCCCAGGCGATCTCGGTCAACAAGGGCATGGGTTGGGACACCTCCAAGGTCAACGTCAATGGCGGCGCCATCGCCATCGGCCATCCCATCGGCGCCTCGGGGGCCCGCATCCTGGTCACCCTGCTGCATGAAATGCAGAAGCGCGGCAGCAAGAAGGGGTTGGCCACCCTGTGCATCGGCGGCGGCATGGGCATCGCCCTCTGCGTCGAACGCTAATCGGCCACGACAGGGGGAGCCGTAACACCCGGCGGCTCCCCTCCTTCCCTTCGGGTGAACTCGGCCGATCCGGACCAATCCGGGACAACAAGAGCCGAGCGGAGACACAGCAATAAGGAGAAGCCCATGGGGCGTTTAGCGATTGTGACCGGTGGCACCCGCGGCATCGGCCGACAGATTTCCCTGACCTTGAAGAATTCCGGATACAAGGTCGTAGCCAATTACGGCGGCAATGACGAAGCCGCCCGCAAATTCACCGAGGAAACCGGCATTCCGTCCATGAAGTGGGATGTGGGCAGCTATCCCGCCTGCGATGCCGCCATCGCCAAGATCACCGCCGAGCACGGCCCGGTCGAGGTCGTCGTCAACAATGCCGGCATTACCCGTGATGCTACTTTGCATCGCATGAGCTATCAGATGTGGGAGGAGGTCATCCACACCAACCTGACCTCCTGCTTCAACATGGCGCGGCTGGTGATCGATTCCATGCGCGAGCGCGGCTTTGGCCGCATCGTCAATATCGGCTCGATCAACGGCCAGGCCGGCCAGTACGGCCAAGTCAACTATGCGGCCGCCAAATCAGGCATCCACGGCTTCACCAAGGCATTGGCCCAGGAAGGTGCCGCCAAGAACATCACCGTCAACGCCATCGCCCCCGGCTATGTGGATACCGACATGGTGCGCGCGGTACCGCCGGCGGTGCTGGAAAAGATCATCGCCAAGATCCCGGTCGGCCGCCTGGGCCGTGCCGACGACATCGCCCGCGTGGTCATGTTCCTGATCGCAGACGAAGCCGACTTCATCACCGGCTCGACCATCTCGGTCAATGGTGGCCAGCACATGTACTAGAGCAGGATGCTTCTCGGTCAAATCGCGCAGGCGATTCGACCGAGATGCTGAATCCGTCTCTCATCGCACTCTCGCCCTCTCCCGCAAGGAGACGACCGGAACCCTCCCCCGCCCGGGGGAGGGTTTTTGTTATACATCAGGCCTTCACCCGAGTTACTTCAACGCGCTCCATGTCATGGGCACAATTGATACGATTTCGTCACCTTCCGTGCGTTGTTTCTCCGTTGCCGCCCAGGCCATACTGTGTCCGAACTCTCCTCCGATTGGAGCAGTCGCCAACGGCCAGGCCACAATGAACGCATCGACCGCGAAACAACCGAATCCATCCAGCGCTTGCGCCGCCAAGGGAGCCAAGTGCTATCAGGCGGCGGCGGTGGTGTCCGACCTGCTGGAACGGCTGCTGCGTGAAACCGCCCGCGATGGCATGGTCCGGGTCGAGGATGCCGTGAAGATCCTGAAACTGATCTCCCGCGGCACCTACGAGCTGGACGTGGCCTTCGAGCATCAGGAAAAGAAATGCCGGGGTGATCTGGCCCAGGCGCGCGACAAGGCGTCCAGCCGCAACAATCCTTTCCGCCGCATGATGGTCCGGCCGTTCGAGACCCTGCTGAACGGCGATCCGCCCCATTACCCCCGGCCGCTGCTCGGCAACTACTTCGAGGTGCTGGAATCGGCCTATACCGAAAAATACGCCGAATATGACCGGACCAGCAAAGCCCTGATGCAGGCGCTGCTGGTCGCCCACGGCCACAATCTCCAGTGGGAAGCGTTCTATGCCGAGCCGCGGGTGTCGCAGATCATGGCCCATGCCCTGAAACGGCTGCTGCGCTTCCTCGACACGCCGTCCGGCCAGCGGACCTGGCTCACCACCATGAGCCGGCCGGCGCCCAGCGGCCTGCGTCCTTCGGCCGAACAGGTGGATTCGGTCCGCGAGACCCTGAGCCACACGCTGCGGGGACTGGAAATCATGACCCCGCCCGCCGCCGCCGCGATGGCGACCGCCCCATGAGTGCCAGGGGCATGGTCAACGCCCAATCGCGCCGGGTCCTGGTGGCGGTGATCGATGCCAATTCCGACCATCGCCGGCAGGTCGCCTCCGCCCTGACCTCGTTTTATCTGGTCGCCGACTACGCCCAGTTCGACGACGCCATCACGCCCCTGACATCGTCGCCCCCTTGCGTCGTGCTGCTCGACGAGAAGGCCGGCCCCCGCAACGGCACCGACTCCATGGCCGCCATTCGCGCCGCCCTGCCCGGCGTGCCCGTCATCCGTACCCACGACCGAACCGCGGCGCAAGCGGGCGGCATGGCGGCCAATGCCGATGCCTGCCTGGAAAAACCCTTTCGCCGCAGCCAGCTCATCAAGACCATTTCCCATCTGGTCAACAAATCGGTGGAGGCCAAGTGGGAAACCCTGGCGCCGCTGTATCGCGATTCGCTGCAGCGCACGGTGGAAAGCTTCAATGACATCTCGGACCTGATCGACCGGGGCGAACCGGTGGAATACAAGGGCCTCACCGATGCCTGTTCGTCCCTGGTGGACGCCGTCAGCAACCACGACTTCAAGGTCATCCTCGACAACGTCAAGGGCTACGATAACTACTCCTACGTCCACTCGCTGCGGGTGGCGACGCTGCTGTCGCTGTTCGGCCATACCATCGGCCTCAAGGGCGATGACATGAACCTGCTGGCCAGTGGCGGGCTGGTCCACGACATCGGCAAGATGAAGATCCCCCACGAGGTCCTGAACAAGCCCGGCCGGCTCGACGATACGGAACTCCAGGTCATGCGCAGCCATGTCCCCAGGACCGTGGATTACCTCAGCCTGTGCGACAGCCTGCCCAAGGGCGTCATCACCATCGCCGAACAGCATCACGAGAAGCTGAACGGCGGCGGCTACCCCAAGGGGCTGAAGGGGAAACAGCTGAACGAACTGGCGCGCATGGCCTCCATCGTCGACATCTTCAGCGCCCTGACCGATCGCCGCGTCTACAAGGAACCCATACCGCCGGAGGAGGCCCTGTCCCTCATGACCGAACGTATGGCGGAGGATATCGACATGAGCCTGCTGGGCCTGTTCAAGGGAATGCTGCTGGATGCGGTGCCGTCAGTATAGCTAAGGCGGACACCCTTAATCTAAAGGGTTATTGCATAATACTTAAGCTTAGATCTCACAATAGATATTGTGACGTTTTCTACATCCTCTCATCACACAAGCTCACAAAACCTTTCCATTCGTAGCTGGTTCCTTTGGACCGGCCCGAGCATCATCATCCCATGAACACGTCACTCATCGAGATCATCGGCAAGGCCATCGCCGCCGCGCGGCTCGCGGGGCTTGATCACGGCGAACAACGCGATGCCGCCCTGGCGGTGCTGCTGGCGACCGATTCGTCCCTGACCCCGGGCATCGCCCGCGTCCTGGTCGAACAGCTCTACGCCATCGGGGCCGCCGAAGCGGAAGCGCCGCTCGCCGCCTGAGGAGAGATTTCCGCTCCTATTCCGCCAAGGCGTAGGGATCGGCCGGCGGAACCACCAGGGAATAGGCCATCTGGCCGCACACCGCCAAGACGATCAAGGCCAACAGCATGCGCAGCCGCTCGCCGGGCAGATTGCGGCCCAGGCGGGTGCCGAACTGGGCGCCGATGGCGCCGCCGACCAGCAGGATCAGGGCCAGGGGCACATCGACGGTATGGGTGGTGATGGCCTGGAGCAGGGTGACGTTGGCGGTGACGAAGATCATCTGGAACAGCGAGGTTCCCACCACCACCGCCGTCGGCATGCCCAGCACATAGATCATCAGCGGCACCAGGATGAAGCCGCCGCCTACCCCCATGATGGCGGCCAGCACGCCGCCGAACGCTCCCACCGCCAAGGGCAGCAGGACGCTGATATAAAGACCGGAGCGGGGAAACCGCATGCGGAACGGCAAGGCATGCCAGGAGTGGTGCTGGTGACGCTTGCCCGGCCCGCCGGATTTCCGGCCATAGGTGGTGATCAGGGTCTCGACCAGCATCAGCAGACCGACCGATCCGAGGAATCCCACATAGCTCAGATTGATCACCAGATCGATCTGGCCGAGGCGTTTCAGCACCGCGAACAGCCAGACGCCGATGCTTGACCCGATAAAACCGCCCCCCAGCAGGAC
>Ga0316224_1002627_pt1 | contig 16162 bp, 16 predicted proteins | sample TBH18013metaG_FD_206254 | JGI IMG/M metagenome (GOLD analysis project Ga0316224, IMG submission 206254) | Freshwater microbial communities from Trout Bog Lake, Wisconsin, USA - TBH18013 | ecosystem: Environmental > Aquatic > Freshwater > Lake > Hypolimnion/Profundal zone | place: USA: Wisconsin... | reverse complement strand
GCTCTGATGAATCGTGTTATTACCTAACGCCAACGCTGACGGCAATAAAGAAGGCAATAACATCATCAGGCCGGCAATCATCGATACGAACACTATTGCTTGAGCCCTCACACTACGCTGACTGACCCGGGAGAGTTTTCCCAGCAATTTTTCCGTTTCGATTTCAGCTTTGGCTGTTTGTTGTTCATTTTCGATCTGTTTAGAATGAATGGCTTCTTGTGCCTCCAACTCCTGATAAACATCGCTAGTCAGACTTTGAGGCACTTCAATAATATCAGCCGGTATCTCACGACCCGCTTCCATAATCGCATGCTGCATATCCCGCAGAGAAACCTCCGCATCGGATTTTTTCCGGGCCAACACCGAGTATTGTTTTTCGGTACGCATGAATGCCTCGTCAAGCTGATTGGCTTGGTTTTGCATGGATTCCAGTTGTTCACGTGAAAGCATTAATGCCCATTCCTCGGCTTGCAATTTTTCTGCTTCCAATTGGGCTAGCTGAGTTTCAGCCTCAATTCGCAATTTAGCCATATTCGCCACCCGCTCTTCAGCTTCTCTTCTCACTTTTGCGGCAGCAATAGCTTCTTCGGTCATTTTCAGCTTGGTTGCTGCAGCATCCCTCGCGAGTTGCTCCATAGCATGGCATTCTTTATCAGCCTCTATAGCCTGCAATTGAATTTCCATGCGGGACTCAATTTCAGCAACGGCGAGCTGTTCAACGCGATCTCTTTCTTCGGCCAACTCGATAGATTTACGTTCAACTGACAGGCGGTGACGCGCCAAGGCCACTGATTGTGCTTCGGCTTTAAGTCCGTCAGCTGCTGCCTTCGTAGCTTTCGCTTCTGTTTTGGCACGGTATTTAGCCATATTGACAGCACGAATTTCGAACTCCTCTTTTTCTTTTGCTGCTAACAGAGCTTCTTCTGTCAATTTCAATTTTTCGGCAGCAAGATTCTTGGCTCGCTCTTCAAGGGCATAGCATTCGTTATCGGCTTCAATGGTGCGTAACTCAACTTCCATTCTTGCCTCAATTTCATTTAACGCACGTATTTCAGCTTCCATCCGGTTTTGTGCCAAACTGGTTGCCTGTTCATCCAATTCGCGAGACAGACGTGCTGCCGCGCTAGCGGTTTGCTCGGCAGCAATCGCATCGTTAGCCAACCGAATAGCTGAATTTAACTCAACTAGTTTTTCTTCCAATGCCTGACGTGCGGAAGTTTCCAATGCGGCACGTTGTTGAGCCGCCAGTTCAAGCTGTTTCTCGATTTGCTGTTTTTCTTCCAGTTCCTTCACGGCCAACTGCTCAGCAATTAAACGAACTTTTTCGGTTTCCAGCAATGACCGTTCCAATGCAACTCTCTGTTCAGCCAACAGACTGGCTTGTTCGGCAATTGCAGCACGTTGATTGGCAGATGCGATCGCTTCCGCCTCAGCTTGCAACTGCATTTCGATGCCCCGTACGGCGCGCATTTCTGCCTCAGCCCGTTGCTGAGCCATTTCAATCAGATTCTTCTCAATCTGCAGCTTATTTTCAGCAACCTGTTTGGCCCGGGTTTCTTCAGCCAACCGGTTTTGTTCTTCCTGAATTGCTTGGCGCAACAGTGCTTGAGCTTCTTCGCATTGCCGGGTAGCGTGTTGCTCTGCCTCAACCCTTGCGGACAAAAGCGCTACCCGCTCTTGCTCTGCAAGTAATTTGCGCTCTGTGGCCAGTTTTTCCTGCTGTTCTTTTGCGATTCGTGCATTCGCTGCAGCGCTGGCTTCACGCTCAAGCTCAAGTCGCGCATTGATTTCGATTTGGGCTTGTTGAGCGGCTTGAATCTTTTGTCTGGCAAATTCGGCAGTTTTCCTTTCACTTTCCGCGCAAGCGAGCGCAGCCTGCTCCGCTTCCCGTTCCGCTGCGAGACGCGCCTCACGCTCGGCAACCACACGTGCTTCGGCACGCATGCGGGATTGAACCGCCTCGGAAGCCGCTACTTCAGCCGTCGCCTTGGCATGAATGCGAGCCAGCATTTCTTGCTCGGCCGCGATTCTGGATTGTAATGACTGGGCGATTAATGCATCAGCCTGAGCTTTTTCCTGATCACGCAAGGCAGCTTCGCGTTCAAGCTTGGCACGATTTTCCGCTGCAACGCGCGCACTCTGTTGCGTAGCCAAGTGTTTTTCTTGTTCGTGTTGCGCCTCTTGCTCCGCACGCAACCGGGCTTGGGATTCTTCGGTAACACGTATTTCAGCTTGTAATTTTGCCTCCGTGGCAAGCGTCAACTCACGCTCGTAAATCAGACGAGCCTGGGCTTGCTCAGCCAGTTTCAACTCGGCGCGGTTTCTGGCTTCAATTTCTGCAGCCAACTCATTCTCATGCTGCACTCTTTCATCGGCAATGGCCCGCGCATGCGCTTCCACCCGGATACGAGCCTGCGCTGCAAGCTGTGCCTCGGTTTCCGCCCCTACGCGCGCACGAGATTCCTGAATGGCCGATGCTTCGGCAAAATTTTGTTCGTTTTGAACTCGAACCAACCGGATATTTTTTTGTGTTGACATGATCTGCCCCAATCGCCAATGAGCGCCAGATAGACTGGCACGACGCTAAGGTAACAGTTTGAGCAACAAGGCATACCCGGAATAAAGGCAAAAAAAGGGCTTATTTGGAATAATTCGGGAAGTAATCTGATGGAGATTAAACGGTTGAGCACTATTTGTTATTGCTATCCCAGGCTTGTTTCAACGTAGCTTGCGCATTGTCGTATTTTTGTTTGGCTTCGAGATATTGCTCGGTAGCCTGTTTGTTTTCCAATTGCATTTTTTCCAGCCGTTTATTGGCTTCGGCCAATTGCTTTTTTTGTTCTTCAACTACTCGTTGCTGATGAACGATCGCTTGGGCAGTGGATTCGCGCTTGATTTTCGCTTGCTCCATATTGTCCTGCGCCAAAGCCAACGCGGTTTGCAACGTGCTGATATCCCCTGCTTTGGCTATTTGAGATAAAGCACAAAGAATAGTCATCATCAAAACAACCTGAGAAATTCGAGGAAAATTCATAATTTCACACCACCCAATTAATTTGAAGTCAGTTTCAGGCGTAAATAATAACGACTTGCAGCAAAACTTGCCACACATGGATTGCTATCGTGTCGGATATAATTAGCCATAGCCTATTTTAGCGATATTAAATGCCCAACATCCAGCTTTTGCCCGATTTGCTGATCAACCAGATTGCCGCCGGCGAGGTCATTGATCGCCCAGCATCAGCCCTAAAGGAATTACTTGAAAATAGTCTCGATTCAGATGCAACCGAGATTCTGGTGCAACTGGAAGGGGGGGGCATCAAATTATTGCGGGTGAGAGATAACGGCTGTGGAATCGCCCGGGATGAGTTGTCTTACGCACTCATGCGCCACGCCACCAGCAAGATTGTCACACTGGATGATTTACAGCGCGTCGCCAGCATGGGATTTCGGGGAGAAGCTTTAGCGAGTATCGCTTCAGTTGCTCAAGTGACACTTACCAGTCGAAATGCGACTGCCGAACACGCCTGGCAGATACAGTCGATGGATGGCACGCAGAGCGATGCAATTCCTGCAGCTCACGCACCGGGTACCAGTGTGGAAATGCGCGAATTGTATTTCAACACACCGGCACGGCGTAAATTTCTCAAGTCGGAAGGGACTGAATTCGCCTATTGTGAAGAAGCTTTTAAACGCATAGCACTTTCTCGCCCGGATGTTGCAATCAGTTTGCAGCACAACACCCGCATGGTATGGCAACTCCCCGTGCAATCCTTACCCCAACGCATTGCTGCACTGCTAGGCGAGGAGTTCGCACAAACTTCCGTCAATGTGAACCGTCAGGCAGCTGACCTGCACCTATTTGGCATGACATCCCTGCCTGCCTATTCACGGGCTACACGAGACGCCCAATATTTTTTCGTGAATGGACGCTTCGTGCGCGACAAGGTGCTGGCACATGCCCTGCGTCAGGCTTATCAGGATATTCTGCACAATCAGCGTCATCCCGCCTTCGTACTGTTCCTCGACATGCCGCCGGAGGCCTTGGACGTAAATGTACATCCGGCCAAAAGCGAGGTTCGTTTCCGCGAAAGCCAATCAATTCATCAATTCGTATTCCATACCTTACAGCAGGCACTGAGCGCGCCCATAGCGGATAGCTCAACAGAGGTTTTACACTCCCCGCAAGGGACTGATCAAGCTTATACCGGAAACGTTTCTCCATCCTATTCTTACCAGCAAAAAATCCCACTGGGTGCTGCGCAGCAGCAGGCCTCTTATCGCCTTTGGGAATTACAGACGGGTCAAGGCGGTCAAGCAAGAGGTAAGAACGAAGCCGCAGCCGCTTTTGACGTTTCATCCACTTCATTACCTCGGGCAAACTTACCTCTCACTGAAGACGAGACTCCCCTTGGTTACGCCCTCGCCCAGCTTAACGGTATCTACATTCTTGCCCAGAACGCTCAAGGTTTGATTGTGGTGGACATGCACGCTGCACACGAACGCATCATATATGAAAAGCTCAAAACTGCATTTGATCAGCAGAAAATGCCCACGCAACCGCTTTTAATTCCGGTGAGCTTTACTGCCGATGCCGTCGATGTCAGCACTGCAGAAGAAGAGCATGAAGCACTGTCACAGCTGGGCTTCGACATTGCCCCGCTCTCACCCACCACCCTCGCGGTCAGGGGGATGCCTGCCATGCTAAAACCAACGCATGCAGAAGCTGCCGCACGCGATGTACTACACGAACTGAGAGAATACGGTGTGACTCGATCATTGACTGAACGCCGTAACGAACTACTCGCCACACTTGCCTGCCATTCCGCCATCCGTGCCAACCAGCAGCTGACCTTTGCCGAAATGAATGGAATCCTGCGTGAAATGGAACACACCGAACGTTCCGGCCAGTGTAATCATGGTCGTCCGACCTGGTTCCAGATCTCGCTTGCTGAACTGGACTCAATGTTCATGCGCGGCAAATGACGCCTTCCATTACGCGCATTGCCTTTGCCAGTTTTATTGGCACGGCTATTGAATTTTACGACTTTTATATCTATGGCTTGGCCGTTGCGATGGTCATCGGCCCAATATTTTTTCCGGGAAGCGATCCCTCGTCACAATCACTCAACGCATTTCTCACGTTTGGGATTGCATTCCTTGCACGCCCGCTTGGAGCCTTGCTGTTCGGACACTTTGGCGACCGGATCGGCAGAAAAACCACGCTTGTCGCTTCGTTACTCGTGATGGGCATTTCCACAACGTTGATCGGCGTGCTACCTGGCCACGAGCAGATCGGCTGGGCTGCACCCGCCCTGCTCTGCCTGCTTCGTTTTGGTCAGGGAATCGGCCTAGGAGGCGAATGGGGCGGAGCAGCATTACTGGCAACGGAATATGCCCCAGCCGGTAAACGCGGCTGGTTCGGCATGTTTCCCCAACTCGGCCCTCCGGTTGGATTTCTCTTTGCAGTCGGTGGTTTTTTATTGCTTTCACATTTCCTTGATGACGCACAATTTAGGGCATGGGGCTGGCGCATTCCCTTTCTTGCCAGCTCTGCTTTGGTAATCGTCGGTCTCTATGTCCGACTCAAACTGACTGAAACGCCAATATTCGCTCAAACCTTGGCGACCCGGCAACCCGCAAAACTGCCTTTGGCAGAAATGCTCTCTCATCACGCCGTGCCTTTGATACTGGGCGCTCTGTCTATGGTCGTCTGTTACGCATTATTTTATATCTCAACCGTATTTTCGCTCAGCTACGGTGTAAGCCAGCTTGGCATTCCCCGCCCACAATTCTTGTCCATGCTTTGCGTGGCCGTGATTTTCATGGCAGCCGCCACGCCATTTGCAGCTTGGGCGGGTGACCGTTATGGACGCCGCCCGGTGCTCATGATTGCCGGTTGCGCGGCATTTTTATCCGGATTCCTGCTGTCTCCCATGCTGGGCAGTGGTTCTTCTTGGAAAATCATGACATTCCTGAGCATTGAGCTATTTTTGATGGGAGCCACCTTCGCACCAATGGGTGCGCTGTTACCAGAACTTTTCCCGACTCAGGTTCGCTATACAGGCGCAGGTACAGCTTATAATCTGGGGGGAATACTGGGTGCTTCGCTGGCACCTTATCTAGCCCAGCAGCTGGTTATACACGGCGGACTCACCTGGGTGGGTTACTATGTTTCCGTAGCCGCTGCGATAAGTTTACTGGCAATTTTCTGCATGCACGAGACTCGCGACAACCTGCTGACATGACCAATCGCCCTCCAGCTCTTTTCCTCATGGGACCCACCGCCAGCGGAAAGACCAGCGTTGCAGTTGAATTGGCTCAGCGCTTGCCGGTAGAAATCATCAGTGTAGATTCAGCACTGGTTTTTCGCAACATGGACATCGGCACGGCCAAACCTGATGTTGCGACCCTCAAACAGGCTCCGCATCACCTGATCGACATTATTGAACCCACCGAAGCTTACTCTGCTGCCGCATTTCGCCACGATGCACTCAAGTTGATGCACGACATCACTCATCGCGGCAAAATTCCCTTGTTGGTAGGAGGCACCATGCTGTATTACAAAGCTCTCAGCGAAGGTCTCAGCGAATTGCCTCAATCCAGTCCGGAAATTCGTGCTGTGATTGATGCCGAAATACTGCAACATGGCATCCGGCAGTTGCACCACGCACTCGCGCAAGTCGATGCTGAAACGGCTGCACGTCTGCATCCCACCGACACGCAGCGTATTCAGCGCGCACTGGAGGTATATCGAATTACGGGCCAGCCTTTATCAGTATTGACGGGCAGCAGGATTAAGACCGAACTGCCGTACAGCATCACTTCGATTGCCCTGATTCCTTCCAATCGTTCCGAACTCCATGCCCGCATCGCCACCCGATTTAAATCGATGGTCGATCAAGGATTGGTTGAAGAGCTTCGTTCACTGCGCGCAAACTATTCGCTCAACCCGAACATGACTTCCATGCGCTGCGTGGGCTATCGACAGGCATGGCAATATATGGAAGGGGAAATAACTGAAGAAGAATTATTGGAAACAGGTCTTGCTGCCACGCGACAATTAGCGAAACGCCAGCTTACCTGGTTACGCTCTATGCATAATAATATTGAGGTGGATTGTCTCACACACGATTTGACCGACAGGGTATTTCAGCAATTCCGGCTAATTCGACCGGCTTGAGAACCTCTGTTTAAGTTCCCAGTAATTTGCAGCCGGTTAACTTAAAAATTAATCGCAATACGAGCTAATTTGCTTGTGCGCTTCCTCAATGCCTTGTTGGCGGGAGGTCACATCCATGAGGGTTCGTTCACCTTTTTCGTTGATTGTTTGCACAGGCAGACTGCTTTCAAAGGTTCTCAAATTTAACTTGGCAGAGTCACAATTTTTTTGCTTGGCTAACAACTGATCCTGTTGCTGCGCGGCCTTGGCATCAGCTTCGTCCTTTGCCTTTAGAGCCTTTTTTAGATCCATTTCTCGTTCTGCTACCGACTTTTGGGTAGGCACGCCGCTGACAGGTGAAGCAACAAGCAATGTCTGTGATTTTATATTTGTTGGTGGCGGTTCATCGGAATAGTAAACCCTGCCATCTGAATCTACCCATTTGCTGAGAGCACCATATGCATTGATGCTTAAGCAAAAAAAACAAAGTGATAAAAATAATTTCATTGGATGGTGTCCTTGGAAGTCATTCTCTGCAAATAACAATCAATTTCAGTCGAACTCATTAATTCATGATTGCATTATTTTACTGCTTCGGCAAATCCACAGCATTTAATATAATTAAAGTGTAAAAAAAAGGGCACCAATCGGTGCCCTTTAAACTGAAGTTAGTTGTGTATTAATAATACATAATACTATCATTAACTTAACACTAATTTAGTTTCAGGCACATTTCAGACACCAATCTTGCTATAATTTACTCCCATCAATGGAGTAAATAAGATGGCTCGTCCTGCAATAAAAACTATCCAGATACTTGACGGCAAAGTAAACCTACGCCAACGCAATAAAGTATGGTACGCAAAGTTTGTGCTTAATAATACCCGTCTCGACTATAGCTGTAAAACTACTAACTTGGCAGAAGCGAAAGAGATTGCTTTTGACTTGTATTTAACTGCCAAGATCAAGTTGAAGGAAGGCATACCATTCGCTCCACGAGCTTTTGCAGCTATAGCAAATAAAGTTGTAGATAAACTGAAACTAAAGACCAGCACTTCGGATAACCAATCATTATCCGATATACAACGAGCATTCCTCGAAAGATACGCCATCCCATTCTTTACTAATACGCCAATCCATCAAATAGATCGAGATAAGTTGAATAAGTTCGATGAATACAGAGCTACTGAGATGGGTTATCCACCGACTTTTGGGACAGTAAAGATTCATATTTCTGCATTAAAACTGGTATTTGACTATGCAGTATCCAACAAGTATATAAACCAAGATCAAGTTCCTGAACTAATCAATACTGGCACTAAATCCGAACCGAGAAAGGAATTTACGCCGGAGGAATTTGAGAAGATGCAACATTATATGGCTACTACTTGGATGAAAGACGAGAAAGTAGGAAGGCGAAGTTATGAGAAAAAACAGGTGTTGAAGAACTATGTGTCATTTGTTTACTACTCCGGTTGCAGACCGGGGACTGAGCTACAAGGATTGCGATTTAGCCATATGCGGTTCTTTACTGGTAAAGACGGAATTGAGTATTTGGGTGTATCGGTAGCTGGTAAAACAGGACGAAGAGAAGCCATACCAAGACACGACATATTTGGTTGTTTGCAGTCGATAGTCAATCACCGCGATGTATTCCGAAAGATGAAAGGTAAGACTACTGCGCGGATTACTTTGCAGGAAGTAGTAGAGATGAAATCGGACGAGTTTGTTTTTGCATATTCGGATGGCAAGGAAGCGAACGAGTTAGATAGGTTATTCACTGACCTACTTGTATTATTGAATATGCGTGTTGATCCAATAACAGGAGAGAATCGTTCGCTGTATTGCTTGCGCCATAGTTATATTACCAATCGGATTATGGAGGGAGAAGATATTTACCGGATAGCGAAGAATGTAGGCAACTCACCCAACATCATCAAGTCCAATTACGATCACGCCATTAACTCATCATTAGCCCATTACCACGCTGGACCTGAGCCAGAGTTCTTAAATAAATCTTGACCACATTACTGCATCTGATAATAATTTGGTTCTTCCCAATGAAAGGTTAAATATGGCTAAAAAACGAAAGTACAACGTCCAACTCGCCTATAAAGCATTTATGTGGGTAACCAGTATTAGTGAGGTCGAATAGGTGTGAAATCTGTTTTTGTTGCGCTTGAGATGGGAGACAAAATAATAACAGTTGATGAAACTGCAAGGTTATTTGGTGTACCTGAATCGAATGTATTAATCCATATATGGCCCAACTCTATCCGTGGTGGCAGAGCTAAGCCTAAATTCAAGACATTCCACACAATAACTGATTTATACCTATGGACGTGCAAATTCTGGTATGGACTGTTTTGGTATAAACTTACTTACATTCGCGTAACTGGATGTGATGATTTGAGTTTGATGTTTCGCTTGAAATACTCGGAACGAATACGATTTGCGATTTATTCAGATTTAGCTTCTATTATAAAACCGGATCAGATAGATGCGTTAGAGGGTGCGAGAATAGTTAGTACCAGTTTATTTAACGATTCTGATACTAACAATAATGACGGTGGGCGAATTCAAGGTATAAAGCCATTTATCCCATTACTTGAAACGTCATATAAAATATTATTCTTAACTAATAACCCCTTTGTGTAGAGCTTACTAAACTGGAAGAATAGATATGGCTGACAATCCAGATAAGATAACGGAAGTTGAACTTGCCAACGGTACGATAGTTCCACTTGAGGAATTTCTGTCGTGGAGTTTTTTGAAACAGAGTGCTAACACTAAAATTCAAACAGAAGAAACTAAAGCACAACGGATAGCAACTAAAAAAGCTAGAGGTCTTCTAAACCATAAAGAAGAAATCGCAACAGCATTATCGAAAGGAATTGATGTATTTACGATTGCTGGGAATTGTGGAACATCTATGAAAATGATTGAGAATAACTATGCCCACATACTTAACACGATGCACAGCACTAAACTTGCAGGGACAAAGCATAGTAATGAATTTATTTGACAAAATTATAGAAGAAGAGAATCATTATATTTTAACCAGTAAATAGGAGAATAAAAATGGCAAAAGCTAAAATACCAGCCGATCCTAACAAGCCGAAGCAAACACGGAAAGCTAAAACTGCTGCTGAATTATATGCAGCAGCTGCAGTGTTAGAGGCTAAAGAAAACGCTAAAAAGATTACAGGAATTATTGCTAAATACAATTTCGCAGCGGTATTCAATAAAGATCCTGCAAAAGATTTTCTTTCTATTGGCGATGTAATTAAATCGATTAAAGATGAACATAAAGTTCAGGTTAACGATGTATTGCTCGCTTTCGTAGCAAATGCAGGGTTAACAGGGTTAACTATTACTGGCAAAGCAAAACCGAAACAAGTAAAAAAATAATGCTTGAAAAAGCAATTAGTCACGCTCGCAACAGAGAATATATGTCGGGTGTTGAGCGTGACAAGCAACGAATTAGAGCAAACGGAGAAATTTTTACTCCCACTGCACTTGTACAAGAAGTACTCAATCATTTACCGCCTGAAGAATTTAGTAAACCAGAAGCAACATTTTTGGACAACTGTTGCGGTGATGGACAGTTTCTAAGTGAAGTGCTGATTAAGAAACTAGAAAACGGCATTGACTTTGAAACTGCACTTAGCACTATATACGGTGTTGATATTATGATGGACAATGTAATTGAATGCCGTAATAGGATGCTATGTGGTAGAGAAGATTTAAGACATATAGTTGAGCGAAATATCGTATGTCACGACGCATTAGAATATGACTACAGCTTTAATGGTACGAATATGACTGATGCACAGTTAGAGCTACTGAAAACCCCAGTCTATTTAACTCCCCCAAAACAACGAAAGAAGAAAACTTGATTGCTACACTAACACTTGTGAATATCCATTAAGCACGTTTTATGCACTCTACAGCACGTTAAATTAAGTGTGCAGCAGTAAAGCTATATGAAAGTTATTTTAAGCTGTTTAATGACGTGTTTGCAATATAATTGTAATGGCTTAGAAATTTACTTACTAGCTAGAATTTGCCAAATAGACTGTCTCTTTGCACCACTTAAAAGATTTTGATGTAGTCTTATTTTCAAAGGGTCAATAGTACTTTCAAATGTAGAAAATATTTCTTTATTTTCAATTGCCCAAGCTGTTCTAGTTGCATTTCGTAAAATGCTTACAACTTTCCTAAATTCTGAGCTTAATTGGTTCAAATTGTGTAATGCTTCTCCTTCACCATATGCGATTGCTAATTTTGTGTGGGGAATTATAGTTTTTAATAAAATAGATAATTGTTGACTATCAGCAGTGTAATCTTCGTCTAATTCATCTACGTCTCTAGCGTAAATTGCATTTTTCCGAACGTGCATATCTTGTATAAGGTGATATATATTATCGTAATGTACAACAACTTCTAGCATAGCTTCTCTGCGAACTTTTAGGTTATCAGTAACGTACATATACTGGACAGAAACGAAGCTGCCAATGATAGCTCCTATAAACGCTAATAATATGTCCATAATCTTATAAGTTGTTTGTTTCAATTAACTACGTTATTAAAGTCAAAATATTCTGATGAGTCCATAATTCTAATTGCTTTAACCATATCATTCTTTAGATCAAATTGAGTTTGAATGAATTTTCCGTGATATGTTAATATTTTCAAATCATCAGGTTTATTATTCGATACCCAAGATGGTGTGCCATAATTATCAATGATATCCTTTTCAGATGAATTTATATTAATATTGTGTATAGGCTCACAATTATTTGAACAGCTTATGACTGAAAGAAGTTCAGTTTTTGGACTAAAAAGAATCGAGAATAGTAAGTGTTTTTTTTCAAAAAATATTTGTTTTCCTTTTGTAAATTGATTATCCTTTAATTTATCGTAGTTATTATTTGATGTACTTAATATGTTACGAACATCTTGATTATTCATTCCTATTGACAAGCCACAATAAGTTTTATTTCTATACTTGTCACTTAGCCATTCTCCAGGTGAAAGTATTTTATTATTAAAATCACCTGATTTATTTATTTGTTTATCATCTAATGTATTAGTATTTTTTTCTTTAAGATCATCTATACCTTTGCTAGTCTTCTTCTTTTGATAAGCTAACCAAGGTTTATTTTCTTCATTTGTATTAGTATTTTGTTCTTTAAGATCAACTATACCTTTGGTAGTCTCCTTCTTTTGATAATCTAACCAAGGTTTATTTTCTTCATTAGATTGCCTATTTGAGTTCGATATTAAAATAATAGAAAATACAATAATTATGACTGTACTTAATATTGCGAAAGCTATCCAAACTCTTTTACTTATTACTCTAGATTTATTTGTTCCTTCATTTTCTTCAAATACTGGAATTGGTTCAGATAGAAATTTTTCTGCGATTAATCTTTCAACTCGAATTCTTATGTATGCTGACCTTGCCTCGCTTTCACTACCCTTACTTTCAGCTATAGCCCTACCCCATACCGCCTTATCCTGCCTATCTTTTTCGATTTCTATTGCAGCTTGTTCATATGCCCAGTCATTTATCGTTGAGGATTGTGTCTTTTTTGCAAAGAATTTATTTATTGAGAATTTGTACGGTTTTCTTTGTATTCCGAGTATCCAATATAATATAAAAATACCAATAATATAAGGAATACTTGTTCCAATGACAGTTGGTATACTTAGTTGAAGAATGCTATCAACATCATTCCTTTTTGTTGCAAAATATAAACCTTGAATATTTAATATAACACAAATAATTATCGCAATAATTAATCTAGTATTTCGACTCATAATTTTTCCTTATATTCATAATAATTTATAGTTATTCACAATTATTATGGAAAATATTTTTGGATTATTGTTATTACAATAGCTGCAATTGAAACAAATATTGACAGTACTGAAAGGTTATATGACCGCTTAGCAACATCTTTTGTATTATTTGCAATTTCATTAGCTTGTTCAGCTAGGTTATGCGTCTTTGATATATTATTGTCTTGCTGCTCGCGTACAAGTTTAGCTAATCGTACTGTCACATAATTAAAGTTATCATTTTGAAATTTTGAAAATCGTCCTTTATTCTGCTCTTCTTCAAGTTGAATAATACTTAAATTATCAATGATTTCCTTTGATGATTGTTCTAAAGCCATAAAATTAGTTCCAGTATCATAAATGTTTAACATTAATTAGCTTATATGCGCCAAACTACTCCATTACGTCTCTATGGTCAATATGACGAAAAGACTAGATAGTTTAATCAAATTGTTAAATAACTATAAATATTTACTTAATAATCATTTTGTTGAAACTTCTGTCTGTGCAAGCTGTTGCCGTAGACGTTCTGCATAATTATTGTCTGCCTGCTTCTTCAATTGGCAATATTTGGCGAAAGCTAGTGCTGTTTCATCATCGGTTGCTGGCTGTGGCTGATTATTGCTTACTGCAATCTGCTTTACCAAATTATCTATTCTGTTTTGCTGCTTGACTATGCCAGGTTGTATAGTAGCTTGATTACCGTTTGTTCGTTGTACAGGCATACTTGGCTGAGGTTGCGGTTTGGGAATTCGGTTTTGTACCGTTGTTTGTGCTTCTGCTGCTTGTTGTTGTGAGCGTTTTGATTTAACTTTTAGCTTGGCTGTTGCCAGTTTTGTAGCATCTAACCCTATTATTTCGCGTATTTTCATATTATTTCTCCTGTTTTTAGTATTTATAGAAGAAAAAAAGGTGCTAATAAGCACCTTTTTGTTAAATCTGCCATTTATTTAGACTATTTAGCTTTAGTTTTGCGCGAAACTGCTTCAATTTGTGCATCAAGCTCCCCATCAGCTACCGCATTTTTGAGCAATTCAAGCGTAGGTATTAAGTCAGCAGCTTTGCCAAGCTCGACAGCAGTTTTACCTTTTGCCAATTCAATTTCACGTGCGCCATACAGAACGCTTATGCATACTTTGCCTGTACTAGACGTATAAAACCATTCGCGTACTCGCTTGGGCACTTGAATGACTTTCTTATCGCCAGTTTCTTCATCTTTCACAGTGCGTTGTTGCATAGGTGCGTAAATTTTTCCGTCTTGTTTCGCTTGTGCAAGCAATATTTGCTCATCCAATCGATTAATGATTTTGTTTCGACGTTGCACTACGGGTGGTAATTGAACGGGACGCTTTGATGCAATGATTTTAAGACTAGCTAGATGAGACATTTTTACTACTCCTTTGTTGTTAACCATAGTTAACTTTAATATCGAAAATTCAATAAATCAACATAATTATTCTATAAAACAGATAGTTATTGAATTTATAGATGAATTTATGACGGAAATTAGTCGATTTTTAGGGAAAAATAGTGGGTGCAAATAAAAGTAGTGCAGCTTATAGTATATAGACAGCTTTAAAGCATCAAAAAGCAGTACTAGTTGATAGGAAAGATAAGGATTAGAAGTTGCTTCAATAAATGCTTATGCTTGCAGAACTGGGCTGTAATAGGCGAAGCAGCGGAATAGTGGGATATTTGGAGCGAATATAAAATTGTTTTGGCAGGTAAAATTTGGGTATAAATAAAAGTAGTGCAGCTTATAGTATATAGACAACTAAAAAGCATCAAAAAGCAGTATTGGTTGATATTGGATAGGTAGAGATTAGTAGTTGCTTAATAAATGCTTATGCTTGCAGATTAGGGAGTTTGAAAATGGAAACTGAACTGAAAAAAATACTGCTTGCAGAACTGAAGAAAACAACGCCGAATTTAGGTAGCGACTTACTATTTGAGAGATGTGTGAATAAATACTTGGCTGGAATGCTGCCAGCATTAAGCTATGCAATTTCGGTTAATAACAAAGATGGAAGATACAAAGCAGATGAGTTTGCACTTGGACAAGAGAAATTAAGGAAGGAATTGAAAAGAGTAGGTAAAAAGAATGAGCAAAAATATGTAGCTGATATTATGAAGCGCAGCACATCAACCAGTTTGATTATTGAGCTTAATAAAGGATACAAACATCCAAATGGCGATTCGATGTTAAGTAAAGTAACATTAAATCCAGTTTATAAAAAAATGGTAATGAAGGCATTACTGAATTTGAAAATTAAGAGTAAGAATGAACAGATTACAGCGAATAAAAATGAATTTATTATTAAAGTAAATGTAAATCCAAAAACTCTTGAAAGTTATATTAAAAGGACTATTGAAACGATTAATACAACTAAAAAAGGTGAAGCATACAAAGATAAACTATTTAAGTATTTGATGGGAGCAAAGCAGCTACAAGTACTAATACACGAGCCTGATGACACTAATGATACAGCATATATATTAGAGAAGTGGGAACAAGCTGATAGTGGAAGAATATATGGACACGGATTAAGTTTGCAGAGATTGAATAAGTATGTGCGACACGCTGCACTAGGATACTGTTATAAATATGACTTTAAGGCGTGTGCATTTGCGATTATGGCAGGTTTGGCAAAGGCACTTGATAATGATATTAAAGTTTCTAGTGTAATTGAATATGTAAGGAACAGAGAGAAGATAAGAAAAGCTATTGCTAAAGAACTTGATATTGATGTTGATGTAATTAAGACGATATTTACTGCATTAGGATTCGGCGCAGAGTTGAAAGATAATCAAAAAACTGCAATACGCGGTGAATTAGCTAAGGCTGCTAGGAAAAAACAGGATAAGAATATTAGATTAGACAATGAAATATACAACAATTTAGGTGCAAATGAATATACTAAATTAGTTTTTAACAAGACATTCGGCTATATTTACGAAGAATTGCAGGTAATCAACAATACTATACTTGATTACTGCAAGAATAATGTACTTAATATTAATGGCAGGGTGAGTGTGGTCAGCTAATTTGATTGCCTGATTTTCACGTTCGGTGATAGTTGTTACGGCAAAGAATTTCAAGCAAAACGGCGTCCGTTTTTTACTAACGCCGTTTGTCATTCAGTGATGACGCTG
>Ga0316224_1002621_pt1 | contig 16182 bp, 10 predicted proteins | sample TBH18013metaG_FD_206254 | JGI IMG/M metagenome (GOLD analysis project Ga0316224, IMG submission 206254) | Freshwater microbial communities from Trout Bog Lake, Wisconsin, USA - TBH18013 | ecosystem: Environmental > Aquatic > Freshwater > Lake > Hypolimnion/Profundal zone | place: USA: Wisconsin... | reverse complement strand
TATAGGTGTATTAATGGCTCAGGATGATGAATTACCTGTACCCAGTAGTCACCCACAGTTACAAACAAATACTTTGCCAGGCCAACAGGGTTTTTATGGGATTGTAAGGAAAAAGAAGATTGATCTATCTGAATACTTAATTGAGCCCGGGCTGCATGTTTCATTTATGCAAAGTGGTTTTAATATTGGTGTTTCGCCGTATCTGGGTTATAGAATATGGAAGAATCTTTATGCCGGCGCGGGAGTAAATTATCTTTATACCGGGTATAGAAAGATAGGTTATGCTGATGCGGCCGGGTCGGTACATTATACCAATGCCAGTGGTAATACTTATGGTGGTGGCGTATTCTTTCAATATAATATCTGGCGCGGCTTTTTTGTGCGCGATAGATTTGAAATACTGCACAGGACTATGGACGATGTTTACAATGCCACGATAACCGTAAATGCCCAGAACAATAGTAGCAACGTATATTTACCCAGAATACAGAAGACTATACCCGATATGCTTATTGGGGCCGGTTACAATCTGTTTCAAAGTAAGAGCATATTTGTGCCTGTTATGTTTTCATATAACGCTCTATATTCAGTTACTGACAAGCTCTATTCAATTTACCCGCATGGGTGGGTTGTTACAGCAGGTTTTGTTGACGTTTTTTAATATCACTTGCCAGACCCAAGTGCTGCTCTTTGATCTCCTATAGCCGGGGAAAATCTATTACATAGATTTTTATTTTATTCAACCGCAAGTAGTAATTTATTGAATTTTAGCTAGAAGTAAAACACATTTTAGGTGATTGTTGTCATATAGGGCTACGACTAAACTCATGAAAAGACACATAGCAAGTTGCTATTATTGTGTTGTTAAACCCATAAACAACATAAAAATGGAAAACAATAAATTTCAAGAAGCCTTGGGCCAAAGAATTAAAAGAATCAGGTTAGAGAAAAACATGTCTCAAACCCTTCTGGCTACCAAATGTGGTATAGAAAAGGCAAATTTATCAAGAATTGAATCCGGTCAGGCCAATCCAACGGTTCTTACCCTTTCAAAAATAAGCTCTTCGTTGGAAGTGCCTGTTCTTGAGTTCTTTAAATATGAAACTCAGGAGACAGTATTACAAAACTAATTCAGATTCAGAATTTCTGTATTGAAGGGTATTTCAGACGCCGAAAGCAACCGTTTTAGACCTGAATGGTTAATTTATTAACACTAATGGTGTTTTGGTTGCATTGGGTTTATAATCATTTACAAAAAAACCACCGAGGTTTTTATTTTTACGCTGGCTATGGCAGAATATATAGTAAGTGCGCGTAAATACCGTCCGGTCCGTTTTAGTGAAATGGTTGGGCAGGAGCAAGTGGCAACCACGCTCAAAAATGCAATCAGGACAGGGCACTTGGCTCATTCCTTTTTGTTTTGCGGGCCGCGAGGTGTTGGTAAAACAACTGCAGCCCGTATTTTGGCCAAAACTATTAATTGCGAAAATATTTCGGCTGATTTTGAAGCTTGCGGGCAGTGTAACTCGTGCGTTTCTTTTCAACAAAATTCTTCTTTTAATATACATGAGCTTGATGCTGCATCTAACAACTCAGTTGATGACATCAGGGCGTTGGTTGATCAGGTTCGTTTTCCCCCGCAGAGCGGCAAATACAAGATCTACATAATAGATGAGGTTCATATGCTTTCGGCAGGTGCGTTTAACGCTTTTCTGAAGACACTTGAGGAGCCACCTTCTTATTGCAAGTTCATACTTGCCACCACAGAAAAGCACAAAATACTCCCTACTATACTTTCACGTTGCCAGATCTTTGATTTTAAGAGAATTGGCATAGAAGTAATAGTGAAGCACCTGAAACATATTTGTGAGGTAGAGAAAATTGAAGCAGAGGAGGATGCGCTGCATATCATTGCCCAGAAGGCAGACGGCGGTATGCGCGATGCGCTTTCTATGTTTGACAGGTTATCAAGCTTTAGCGGAGGTAAACTTACCTATGTTTCGGTACTCGAAAACCTGAATGTTCTGGATTACGATTATTTCTTTAAAGTAACAGAGGCATTACTAAGCGAAAACCTGCCATTATCTGTCAGGCTTTTTGATGAGATATTGAAAAAAGGTTTTGAAGGAGACGATTTTATTCTGGGCCTTTGCGAGCATTTCAGAAACCTTCTTTTCTGCAAGGATGAAGGAACTTTGAAGTTATTAGAGGTGAGTGAAAGCCTGAAACAGAAATATGCTGTGCAATCGTCGCTGGCATCGCCTGATTTTTTGGTTAATTGTCTTAACCTGGGCAACCAATGCGATGTTCAATACAAGGTTTCAAAGAATAAGCGGCTAACGGTTGAGCTGACGCTCATAAAAATGTGTTACATCAACGCACTGGTAAGTGCTGATGCAGGAAAAAAAAAACTCAAATCTGAACTAAGTGATGAGCCCGAACGTAAGGTAACTGCTGAAACTGCAAGGCCCGAAGCCAATACCGCTCCTAAACCCGATGTAAGCTATACTCCTGTACATGATAAAACTGCTATTGCAGAGGAACAACCGGTAAAGCCGATTGAAAAAAGCGCAAAACAGACCCCACCCGAAGTTGCAAATACTTCTAAAGCGATTCCCCTTACTAAAACCAGGAAGTTAATTACTGCCGATAGCATGAATGACGAACAGAATGCTGTTAAAAAGGAGGGGGTTGAGCAAACTGAGGAAGAAAGATATGAAGGCGAGGTGTTAATACTTAACCAGGAAAACATTTCAAGGCTTTGGAAGGATTATGCGGCCCGGATACCTGAGGAGAAGCGCGGTTTGAAAATAGCTTTCAATTCATTTCAGCCGGTATTGGATCCGGCAACCCTTAGTAAAATTTCAGTGACTGTTCAGAGCGATATTCAGAAATTGCAATTTGAAGAGATACGGCTTGGCCTTCAGATTTATCTAACAAAAAGAACCGGTGCCAACCTGGACTTTGAAGTGATTGCCGATAAGGAAGTATCTACCGGCGCTAAACCATACACACCAAAGGAAAAGCTGGAGAGGATGATACAAAAAATGCCTTCCATTAAAGTAATGCAGCAAAAGCTCGGTTTAGAGCTTGATTACGATTAAGAATTCTGATATTTAAATTAAAAAAATATTTACTACATGAAAACGAGGTTTTTTTCAATAAGCTTTTGGGCCCTGATATCTTCGGCAATATATGGGCAGATACCTGCTACCATGCAGGGGAACCAACCGGTTAATGTGCAATACCAGGTTATTGCGCCACAAACCCAGGGTCCTAAAATGAATTTAAAGGCTGCCAGGCAGGCAAATGCTGCTAACGGAGCTAACCAGCAACAAACAACTGGTGCAAGTATTGAAACCATCCCTAACGACCCTTTTAATGCAAGGATTTATACGCTTAAAAATGGTTTGAAGGTTTATATATCAGTTAATAAGGATGCCCCGCGTATCCAAACGATGATAGCTGTAAAAGCGGGCTCTAAATTTGACCCGCCTCAAACTACCGGGCTTGCACACTACCTGGAACATATGATGTTTAAAGGTTCGCATGATTATGGAACCCAAAACTGGGCACAGGAAAGTATATTGCTTGATTCTATTTCAGCCTATTTCGAATACCACAGAAATGAAAAAGATGAAGTAAAAAAGGCTCTGCTTTATGCTAAAATAGATTCGTTTTCATACGAGGCTTCTAAATTGGCTATACCGAACGAGTATGATAAAATGATGTCTTCGCTGGGCGCCAAGGGAACCAATGCCTTTACCTCAACCGACATGACCGTTTTTGTAAACGAAATCCCTTCAAACGGGCTGGAGAAGTTCCTTGACCTGGAAAGCAATCGCTTTCAAACCGCAGTGCTTCGCTTGTTCCACACCGAACTGGAAGCTGTTTATGAGGAGTTTAATCGTAACCAGGATAACGACCGCCGGTGGAGTGACCATGCCATTGACAATGCTTTACTGCCCAACCACCCGTATGGAACTCAAACTACAATTGGGGAAGGGGAGCACTTGAAGAACCCTTCGATGGTAAATATTTACAACTACTTTAAAACATATTACCGTCCGAATAACGTGGCTATAATTCTTTCAGGCGACCTGGATCCCGATGCTACGGTGGCATTGATTGAAAAATATTTTGGTGCATGGCAACCGGCGGCTATACCTGAGTTTGTCAAAAAGCCAGAGCCTGCAATTACAGCACCTGTTATCCGCGAGTATAAAGGGCCTCAGGCCGAGCATGTTTATGTTGGATATTTATTTGATGGAGCAAACTCGCACGATGCATTTATGGTTAAGCTGGTTGATGAAATTCTGGCTAATGGCGAAGCCGGTTTGATTGATCTTGATCTGGTTCAACAGCAAAAGGTATTGAGCGCTTATTCAGTAGTTGATGACAATACCGATTATACATTTCATAAGCTATATGGTGAACCCAAACAAGGGCAAACACTGGAAGAAGTAAAGGACCTGTTGTTAGGGGAGGTTGAAAAAATAAAGAAAGGACAGTTTGGCGACTGGTTGCTACCCGCGATTATTACCAATTTAAAGCTTGACCGGATGAAAGCCGCCGAAAAGAACAGCAGCCGTGCGGGTTATATGATGGGAAGTTTTGTGCACAATATTCCGTGGAAGAATTGGGTAAATGAGATCAATGAAGCTGAGAAAATAACTAAAGCGGATATAGTAAAATTTGCAAACGAGCATTATCAGAATAATTATGCCGTTAGCTACAAACGCCAGGGTGAGGTCACTGTTCATAAGGTGGAGAAACCTAAAATCACCCCGGTGGTGATGAACAAAGATGTTGAGTCTGCTTTTATGAAAAAATGGCAGGAGCTTCCTCAGCCTTCACTTAAACCTAAGTTCCTGGATTTCGATAAGGACATTACACATTTGAAACTTGCCAAAGGCGATGTGCCCTTTGACTATATCAAAAACGACCTGAATAAGACTTTTTCAGTGCAGTATATTTTTGATATGGGCACTGACAACATCCGGGACCTGGGGCTTGCCATCAGTTATCTGCAGTACTTAGGTACCGACAAATACACTATTGATCAATTGAAAACCGAGTTCTACAAATTAGGATTGAGCTTTAGTGTAAGCAATAGCCGCGACAGGGTATCGATATCGCTTTCGGGTTTAGACGAAAACCTGGAAAAGGGAGTCGAACTTTTTGAGCATATATTGGCTAGTGCAAAACCCGATAAGGATATCTACAATTCGATGGTTGGTGATATATTACAGGGAAGGGTAAATGCCAAGAAGAACAAGAACACTATCCTGTTCAGCGGATTGGGCAACTATGCCAAATACGGCGAGGTAAATCCTTTCAATAATGTATTAACTGAGGATGAATTAAAGGCTGAGGATATTAATAAGCTGGTTGACATTATTAAATCGCTGGAGCAGTATAAACACCATATTTTTTATTATGGAAGTAAGGATGCAGAAGAAGCGCTGAGGGTTATTAATAAGTTACATGTGGTAAAGGCACCCTTAAAGGATTATCCTGTTGCAAAAAAATATCCTGAGTTGCCTTTGAGCGAAACAAAGGTATATGTGTGCTATTATCCTATGAAACAGGCTGAAATTGTAATGTTGGGAAAAGATGTTCAGTTCGACAAAAGCCTTTATCCATTTTTGTTTTTGTATAACGATTATTATGGCTCGGGGCTTTCATCTATCATGTTTCAGGAAATACGTGAGAAAATGGCCTTGGCTTATTCAGTTTACAGTAACTATGGCGTGCCGCAGTATGCCAATGAATCGCATTACGTTACTTCATACATAGGAACTCAGGCGGACAAACTGAAAACTGCTTTGAACGAAATGAATAAATTGCTTAATGCTATGCCTGAGGTGCCGCAGCAGTTTGAGGAGGCACGTCAGAGCGTTGTAAAGAATTTAGAGAGCGATTGGGTAACACATGCAGATATTTATTGGGCCTGGGACCGTGCTAAAAAACGCGGACTGAATTACGATGTGCGTAAGGATATTTATGAAAGTGCTAAAACGATGACGCTGAGCGATGTGCATAAGTTTTTTGATGCACACGTAAAGGGAAAGAAATTTACATACCTGGTTATTGGTAAAAAAGAGGATCTTAATATGGATGCTTTAAAAGAGATAGGACCGGTACAAGAGCTGCAATATAACCAGCTATTTGGTTATTGATCTTGGTATTTACGATGTAAAGCCGGTGCAGTTTTTCTGTTCCGGCTTTTTTTTTAAAGGCACACGGGGTAAATACTTTTGGGGTGCTTGCCGAAAGGGGAGCCGAAGCTGAAACATGCCCCTGTCAGGCTAAAGCTGCGTTGGCATTTGCAGGACGTATTGAGATATTTCTGCGTACATTCATATTACTATATATGAAGCAGAACTAAAAGATTTCATAATGGCGATGCAAATAAGATGGATGTGAAAAAGATTGGGCAAGAAGATCAGATCATGCCACGATATTGGCGTACCAGTTCTCTGTCAGTTAAAGTTTTCTTGCTTTTGGTGCCTAGAAAATAATATCCTGATGCAGCGTCGAGGGTAGAAGAGGTGTTGATAGTAAATACGTCTAAGTATTTGAATAAAAAACCGGTATAATGGCTGAATAACAGCAGGAACTCGCGTATGATTTTACTATTACTAAAGCTTAAAATGAAATACTTATAGCTTAACCCCAAAGCAGAACCGGTACCCACACAGGCACCTGAATCAATTTCCTCAAAATGTTTAAAAACCCTGCGGTGACCCAGGTGTGTAAATCTTGTAAAGTCATGCTCGCCGCCATGCACCTGTTGCATAAACGGTGTTTCGGAATATATAAGCATGTCATCTTTTAATACGCGATGTATTTCGGCAGCGCATTGATATGGGTCTAACAGGTATTCAAGTACTGCCTGAATTATTACCCCGTCAAAATAATTATCAGGAAAAGGCAAGCTATGTCCATCGCAAATGATCTTTGCTTCCGGGCCGAAAGAAACATCTGTAGCTATAAATGTAATAGGTAATTTCAGCAGGTCTTCCATACCCTCGCCAACGGTGCGGCCACCAATAACTAAAACTCTGGGCTTTTCATTTTTGCTTAAAAGCAGCTCTCCGAATTTTTTATAGTTGCTCCTAGCTTTTAAATTGAGTGTAATGGATGGGGCTATTTTTTGAAAAAAGTGGATTGTTTTAAGCGCTACAGACTTTAGTCCACCTTGAGAATTTGCTTTTGCTGAATTTTCTTTGTTACCTGTATAATCAGCAATAGAAAAAACTGAATGCTCATCGTCAATCAAAATAGGAATACCATTGATAACCGGAAAACTCTTGTTACAGTTTATGCAAAGTAGCATGTCCGTCTTTTTTTCAGAAAGGACGCTTTTACAAGCCGGGCAATTAAGATCTTTTGTCATTTTCATTCGCAATATAGAAAAAGGCAGAGATATAGGCTTTATGGGCCAGTTCAAAGTCTAATATTGGGTTTACCCTATTAAGGCACTTACTTTGTTAAGCTGGTCTTTAGAGCCCATCACAATAAGGAAGTTGCCCGTTTTAAGCACTGTTTTTGCTGTGGGGTTTAAAATATACTCTGCGGCACCGGTTTTAATGCCTAAAACAGTAGCCCCGGTTCTGCGCCAGCAATCCAGGTCTTCCAATACGATGGTTTTGTGGGTTTCAATTTCTGTTATATCAAAAACCTCGGTGTTTTGTGTTGCCATCAGGTCGATAAATTCTTTCACATCGGGGCTAAGTACCAAAGCGGCCATGTGAGCTCCGCCAATCTTATCGGGCATTATCACATTATCGGCACCGGCAGTTTTTAGTTTTTTTACGGCAGAGTCGTTGGAGGCGCGGCTGATAATCTTGATAGCCGGGTTTAGCTCGCGTGCGGTTAATACAACGTATAAATTGGCAGCATCATCTGGTAAAGTAGTTATCAGTGCAGTTGCATTTTCTATACCGGCTTCAAGCAAAGTTTCATCTCGGGTGGCATCGGCTTCAATATGGTAAGCGATATTTTGAGGCATGTTGTTGAATAGAATTTTTGCCTTCTCTACAATAACAAAATCTTTTTGCCTGCTGCTGAGTATCTGTGATGCTTCCTGGCCGTTTCGTCCAAAGCCACAAATAATTACATGGCCTTTAAGGTCTTTTATTGATTTTTTCATTTGGTAAAGTTTATAGGTCTTTATAAATTCTCCATCGAGGAAATAAGAGGAGAGCTGTGATATTAGATAGGCAAACGTTCCGAGGTTAGCGAGTATAAGGATAATGGTAAATATCCTTCCCCCGTTGCTTAATGGCCTAACTTCACCATAGCCGACGGTTGAAAGTGTGATGATGGTCATATAAAGCGCTTCGAGCACGGTATAGTGCTCTATTACAATAAACCCTGCTGTGCCGCTTAAAATAACAGCAACAAACAAAGCTACTGAGGTATATAACTTTAAGAATGGGTGTGATTTTTCCGCCATAAATCAGGTTAAATTTAACTAATTCGGCCTTCAAGGAGATTGAGTCATATCATATTTTGAACTGAAGCTCGTCCGGAGATAAATGCAGAGATTATTACTTTGCTGAATTTATTTTTTAAGCGCACTATAAATTGTTGCCAGGCTGTAAGCGCGTTGTAGTCGCTTCTGCATTGGTTACCGGAACTGATAAATAGCACCACGGTTGTTCTTAAATAGAAAATTAATGCTGTTTATTGTCCCAGGTTTTAGCAAAATGAATAACCACCTTTTTCATAGCTTCCAGTGCTTCGGGTTTTACATACTCAATTAAATCCAGGCGGGTGTGGTAGCTGGGATCTAACTTTTCAGAATCCATTCCAATAACGCAAATGGCAGGCAAGCCCAGTATGCAAAATGCTGATGCGTCAGAAGCACCTACCATGAGTGGTAACTTTTTATAGCCGGTTCCCGTTGCTTTAAAGGCGTCTTCTACCAACAACACATCCTCTGGTCGATAGAATACGAGGGTATTGGCCTCAGAGGTGCCGATAGTTAAATGTTCAAGGTCCTTTATAGTATCAATATTAAAAAGGAAGGCTTTTTCCTTTAGTAGTTTTTCCTTGTGTTTTTGGCCGTACGCGAATGCACCCCGCAGGCCCGCTTCTTCGGCGCCAAAGCTGATAAGGCGCAAACGGGTATGCTTTAATTTTTCAGCAGAAAATATTTTGGCCATTTCAACAGCAAGGGCAACGCCTGTCAGGTTATCGGATGCACCATGTACCACCTCATTTGCATGCATATCGTAAAATACTATCAGGAGGGGCGTAAGCAGTGCAAAGAGCCACCAGATGGAGGTGAACCAAGCGGTTGAAATAAAAATGCTCAGCAATGCGTAAATGCCCAGCAGCGGAATCAGGAAACCTGCAATTACGGTTAGCACTGCACCATTTTGTTTAAAGCGGTACCACCACTTAAATTCTTTTACGCTGTCGATATGCCCGGCAACAATAAGAGTAGACTTTACGGTGTCGGTAGGCTCAATATCGCCTATAACGTTCCACGATGTTTTCTTCGGCCATAAAAAATCGAGCCAGTGGCGATAAGTAACAAAGTGCCCCAGGTACAAAACCGTATTCAGTATACCTAAAACACCAGCTATGCGCACATCAACTCTTAATAACACCACAACGCCCAGATATACAATGCAGAATGCCTTCAGCGATTGAAAGTGGGCTTCAAGAGCCGATTGAAATTCTTCAACCTCAACTTTATCGCAGTATTTGCGCAAAACTTCGGCGGTATATAGCTGGGCTGCTTTTTCCTGTTCGCTGCCAAAATAGCGGCCTCCGAACCTTGTTATGATATCCTGAATAAATACGAGCATAGGTTTTGATTGTAAGATAAGTTTAAGCAATAAAAACCAATAAGAAGGTCTTGAGGTCATCCGCGCAGGCTGAAGGTCTGCGCATAAAACGAAAAAGCCTTCCATTTGGAAGGCTTTTTTTGCGGACCGGACGGGACTCGAACCCGCGACCTCCGCCGTGACAGGGCGGCATTCTAACCAACTGAACTACCGATCCTTTTTGGTTAAGGGACTGCAAATATAGAGGCTTTTTGATTTTTTCAAAGCCGAAAGGCACTTTTTTTGAACTATCATTTATGGTGGTGCCCCAATAAGGGCTTACGAGCCCTGTAATGGAGGTGTTTTCAGAGTAAAACTATAATGAGGGGCGGTATGGACTGGCTTAGGAACCCATGGCAGATTTGAAAATTGCTGCGGCAGTAGGTTTGCCTGAGGTAGAATGCATCATCAGTTCGTAGTTATGTATCAGAACAGGCTGCATTTCTTCGTAAATTTCAACCAACTGATGCTGGCTGTAACTGCCTATTTTCAAAATTACTGCTTTGATGTGTTGCATGCGTTGAATAGGATCAATTATGGAATCATAACTTTCATCCCACCATTTTGCGAAGGTCCGGTAACCTGCCTGGCGTAATTTTTTAAGGATTTGGGGATTACCGACAATGATAAAGGGCATAAAAAACGCAATGGGTTTATAGGTTTTTTCAGTAAGCCGGAATGACTGATGGGGTAGGGTGTTAGCAAAAGATGTTTCGGTAACGATCCAGCAAAAAGAATTATTTAATACCGGTATGGGAACCGCATCCCATATATTACGTTTCATATTGTCAAAGTCAATATACCAGGGTAATGATGCTTTAAATTTTTCGAATTGGAGGTTGTCGGTATCGTTCCACAGCGCTTTGTTTTGGTCGTAACCATATTGAAAATCTTTTGTGCCGGTATAAATATCCTGGCTGATAAAAGATTTATTGTGCAGGCTGTTTGCGTATAGAAAATAGGAGATATAAAGCCGGTAATCTTTCACTATGCGGTTAAGGCAGATAAAATGTCTGAATGATTCGGTGTGGTTTTTGATGTGATTGAGCTTTACCTGATACGTATAGTCAGTGTAACGCACCTTTTTACTTATTGAACAGGCCTCTTCAAAGTAGTTGAAGATCCTGAGGTTTATTTTTTTTGCAGGATTTATTAACGAAAGGATTTTGCCTGTAACTGTATCTTCTTTTTGTAAAGGCTCGTTTGACCAATCGCCTGAAAGCAGGAAAAATGAATTGATAATGCCTGCCTTTGTAAGTTGCTTTTGAAAACTTTTAAAAAATGTATGGTAAAATGTTGACTCTGCCAGATCATTATATATAATAATGGCTTTGCCTAAGCGGCAATCTTCTAAAACCTGCTCAGGAATTACCGATAGCAGTTCATTTGCGTTACTTGCTATAAAATCGACAAAATGTTTGAAAGTGATAATGTAAATATATCTGCCAATAGCCTGGCGGGGGCTGGTTATAAGGCGGATAGTAGTAGAGGGAAAATATTTTTCAATCAGCTTGTAAATAGGCAGATAATTATCGTGACCGCAATACTCAGGGTTGCCGTTTACAGGTAACATGCAATCGGCGTAACGATCAAATACCATGGCATTGTCATGCTGCCGAAGGTACAAAAAGCAAATGGTGTCATTACCTTCAGCGGCATTCAGTTCTACATATTGATTTTCGATTTGGTTAGCCAGGGCCAAAAAGCCACGGGCATCTATTTCGGTAAACGACCGGAACAACTGTATGGTTTGGTCAGGAGTCAAGTCCAGCATTGCTTTTGAGAAATAGGGGGCATATTTTTTACCTGATAATATTTGTTGAACTGTGAGAATGTTTTGTTGGCAGGCAAACCATTGTTGTTTATCTATTCTATTTTGTTTTAAAGCACTTTCAAAAAGGAGGTGGAAGTAATTAATTATTTCGGTCACTTCTTTTTCAAAGGGTTCGCCTGATAAAATATCTGAAGATTTTTTATCAGGCATTTCCCATGCTTTGTTCAATTCCTGCAGTAGGTCCTCAGTTGATTTCATACGGCTCTATTTTATTGAAAAATATAGCTTATTTTGATTCGTGGTCAAAAAAGTAGCTTTATTTTTAATAGTTCTGCTTCCCTGCTTGTGGCTGCTGAACTACACATGGAAAAAAGTGAATGAAATGAGGGCCACTCAGGTGGGCTGGAACTCGCTCACTTCTTCTACCCGGGTTGACTCACTTAACCAGATTGGTTTCAGAGGTAAGACGATAAGGCCGAAGAAGGATACTACTGAGAAAATAGTTCTGTTTGTAGGTGACTCGCAGGTAGAGGCGAATGGATTACCTTTTGATGAGATGATAGAAAACCTGGTGCAGAAATTTCTTAACCAGAAAGATACGCTTCATACTTACAAATGTTACTCTATTGGGGCTGGTGGCTTTGGGCAAGACCAGGAGTTTTTAGCCATGAAGGAATATTTCAAGAGGTTTAACGCCGACAAAGTTTTGCTATGGTTCACTACAGAAAACGATGTCTGGAATAATATTTTTCCCACGCATTGGCCGATGAACGCAAACCCGAAGCCGACTTATTGGCTTGAAAACGGGAATTTGAAAGGCCCTAACTATCAGTGGCTGGAGAAATACCCTTCGCCAAATAAGCCATTATGGAGCCAGCCCTTTTTACTCTTTAATCATTTTGATGATAAATGGGAAAGCAAATTGCCGCCCGCTTATAAGGGAGTTCCGGCATCTTCGTTTCATGGAAGCCTGGTGAAATTTCCGGCCCTGGGTGGAGAAGAGGCTATTGAAGTTGAAAAATCGCACTACGCTATTTTTCTTAGTCCGCGAAGTGAGCGGATGAAATATGGTATTCAGCTAACCCGGTTTTTGATTGACAGCATCAGGCAATTGAGTAATGCTAACCATGCCGATTTTGCCATGTTTACTGCATTAAATGATGAAGTAACAAACATGCCTGATAGTAGTTTTAATGTGGCCGACGGCGGAAAGGTTTACACATTAAGTAAAGCAGTTTTTTTTGAAAACATTGACGCCATAGGCAAGGGTTTTGATTTTCATTTTTTCAGATTAACCACTGAGCCGAAGAGAATATCGGCAGAGGATAATCATCATTTTAACAGCAAGGCACAGGAGGAACTGGCGCATAAAATTGTTGACCAGATATTGCTGCCCTAAAGAACAGAGGAGTGCTGATCATTTATGGGACTTTTCAGAGTCGATAATCCATTTGTATGTTAGCTGCACACCTTTTTCCAGGGGGAAATCAGGTGCCCAACCCAGCTTTTCTTTGATTAGTTTGTTGTCGCTGTTTCTACCATTTACGCCAGTGGGTCCTGCTATATTATTAATCAGCGCCTTTTTGCCTGCAATTCGGAAAACCATTTTTGCAAAATCGTTTATGGTTATCATTTCTTCTGAACCAATGTTTACCGGTCCTTCAAAATTACTTTCCATCAGGCGGCTAATACCTTCCAGGCAATCATCAATGTATAAAAATGAGCGGGTTTGAAGTCCATTGCCCCAAATTTCAATGGCCTGACCATCTGTTACCTCCATAACCTTGCGGCAAATGGCTGCCGGTGCTTTTTCCCTGCCGCCTTTCCACGGGCTTTCGGGGCCAAAAATATTATGGAAACGGGCTATCCTTACGTTTAGAGCATAGTTGCGCGCGTAGCTTAAATATAAGCGTTCACTAAACAGCTTCTCCCAGCCGTATTCACTATCAGGCTCGGCGGGATATGCTGAGGCTTCGCTGCAAATAGGGTTGCCAGGGTCTTGTTGATTATGAACAGGGTAAACGCAAGCTGACGACGAATAAAATACTTTGCCTACTTTATGAATTACGCAAAGGCGCGAAATGTTGAGGTTAATTAATGCAGAATTGTGAAGTAGGTCGGCATCATGTTCGCCGCTGAAAATATAACCGGCACCGCCCATATCAGCGGCCAATTGGTAAACATGGTCGAATGATCTGTTTAATACCTGTGCGCAAAACAGCGGGTCCGCAAGGTCGCCTAATAAAAACTCATCTGCCGGGCTGGGGCTGAACTCTGGTTTCTTTAAATCAGCAGCAGTTACTGTATAGCCTGCATTCTTCAGGCGCTTTACTAAATGGCTGCCAATAAAACCTCCGGCCCCAAGAACTAAAGCCGTTTTCATAAGCTGCAAATAAACTTATCGGGGTTTTGCCAATTACTGCCTGCGTAAGTCATACTTCTCAATCTTGTTGTATAAGTGGCTACGTTGTATGTCCAGCATCTCGGCAGTTTTTGAAACATTCCATACAAACTTTTTAAGCTTATGCTCAATAAAGAGTTTTTCAATGTGCTCTTTAAAGTCCTGGAATTTGTCAAACTGCTCAAACAGGTCGGTAGGCGTATCTTTGGCCTGTGTGTTAGTTACAAAGTTGCGCACTTCGGTTTCAGTAATCTTCTGGTCTGAAAGTATTACCAAACGCTCAATTACGTTTCTCAACTCACGGATGTTGCCTTCCCAATTCATTGTTTTCAGCTCTTCCAGCGCTTTGGGTGTAATTACTTTTTTAGGAATGCCGTAGTCTTCGCAAATTTCCTTTACAAACTTATCGGCCAGCAAAGGCACATCATCTGTTCTTTCGTTTAATGAGGGCACGTGAATCAGTATTACGCTGATTCGGTGATACAAGTCCATCCGGAATCTGCCTTCTTCGGTTTCTTTCAGCAGGTCTTTATTGGTTGCTGCAATAACGCGTACATCAACCATTATATCGCGGTCACCTCCTACACGGGTAATGCGGCTTTCCTGTAAAGCGCGTAATACTTTTGCCTGTGCCGAAAGGCTCATGTCGCCGATCTCATCCAGAAATAAAGTTCCACCGGTAGCAGCTTCAAACTTGCCAATGCGTTGCTTGATGGCCGAGGTAAAGGCACCTTTTTCGTGACCGAACAATTCGCTTTCAATCAACTCGCCGGGTATTGCGGCGCAGTTCACTTCAATTAAAGGACCGTTGGCGCGGTTGCTCTTTTCATGTATCCAACGCGCTACCAATTCTTTTCCTGTTCCATTATCGCCGGTAATAAGTACGCGGGCTTCGGTAGGTGCTACACGTTCAATCGTTTCTTTTATTTTTTGAATAGCCGGCGAATCGCCGATTATCTCGCGGGTCTTACCTGCTTTTCTTTTCAGCACTTTTGTTTCAGTAACCAATGTTGATTTTTCCAGGGCATTGCGTACTGTAATAAGCAGTCGGTTTAAATCAGGTGGCTTGCTGATAAAATCATATGCACCTTTTTTAACAGCTTCAACGGCATTTTCAACGCTGCCGTGACCTGATATCATAATAATAGGTGTACCGGCATCTGTACCTGCTAATTTTTCAAGCACCTCCATGCCGTCCATTTTCGGCATTTTAATGTCGAGCAGGGCGCAATCGTAGGCGCCGTCTTTCAGCATTTCAAAAGCCTTGGCACCATCTTCGGCTTCATCTACTTTGTAACCTTCGTATTCAAGTATCTCACGCAGGGTTTTGCGGATGCTTTTCTCGTCATCTGCTACAAGAACGTTTGGCATAAGCTAAAATGTTTATCGGTCGCGGGGACCGGTGTTTATTGATAGTGTGTCAATTCTAAAAAAAGCTGCCTGCCTGTAAGCCGGATTCTGTTTCTTCAATCCCGATAGCTATCGGGACGGAAGATATCTATCATTTATCTGCGATACCAGTTGCCCGATACCTGTTACGCTCAACCCCTCTGCCTTGCCTCACCTGAGTAAGGCCATCGCGCGAGCAGCGCTTTAGGTCAGATATACGTGAGCTTTCAATCCGCAAGGTTTGCTCCAATCTCAACTTCCATTGAGAAACCGTGAGCTCTTACCTCACTTTTTCACCCTTACCAGCCAGCCCCTAAATCCCCCAAGGGGACTTTGAGAACCGCCTGGCGGTTATTTTCTGTGGCACTATCTCGCTCTGTTAATTCCTTAACAAATGTCCCGAAGTTATCGGGATGCGGTGCTCTGTATTGTCCGGACTTTCCTTCCCTCATTAAATGAAGAACGATAGAACAGCATGCAGCCGTAGGCGAAAATATACGTTTAATTTTATGGACGCATTATTTTTTTGACACTTTAAGGGATTGTGGAAATTTGGAGAATAATTGTGGATAGCCTGAGATGGAATCAAGAAAAACCTTTGCCCAGGCTGTATTCAATCTTGATTCTTATATCTTGGTTCTAATATCTAAACAATGACTTTACGCTGGAAAATTGCACAATGGTTCGAGCTACAATGGTGGCGGCAATACCTGCGTGATAAAGATAAGGATGATTACCTGGCTTGGAAGAAGAACTACTGGCAAAATCTGCTT
>Ga0316224_1002615_pt1 | contig 16203 bp, 16 predicted proteins | sample TBH18013metaG_FD_206254 | JGI IMG/M metagenome (GOLD analysis project Ga0316224, IMG submission 206254) | Freshwater microbial communities from Trout Bog Lake, Wisconsin, USA - TBH18013 | ecosystem: Environmental > Aquatic > Freshwater > Lake > Hypolimnion/Profundal zone | place: USA: Wisconsin... | reverse complement strand
ACACGCCTCGGTGCTGCCGTCGCTACGCCGGTGCCGTGCCTCTCGGGATTGGTCGCCACTCGCTGCGCCCACTGAACGCCCGGGCTTTTGCCCCACTTACCGAAACAGTCGATAAGAGACTGATTCGGAAGGGCATTACCGGAGAAGAGTAGAATTATCAACGAATCGAGCACATGCGGCTGGTCGAGAAGCCCTGTCAATGTCAGGCGACAATCCTCTGGCCAAGCCTTCATGTCCTCGACGATCAGCAAGGCGTCCAAAGAGCGCAACCGGCCGATGACGTCTGGTCCCGCTTTGAACTCCGTCACCAGCCGTTGCGCCATTTCGTCGGCCAACCATTCTGCTCCGTTCTTGGTCAGGAACTCAGGGGTGGTGTACGAGGGGTTACGATTGTACAGCCCATGGCGCCAAAGCTGGCTGTCCAGCATCCGAGGCAAGACCTGCCAGTCGCCGTCAACGGCAAGGGCCTTGCAAGCATCGCCAAGTCCTTCCCTGGCGAGGCCCTTGGTCGTATTCACCATGCTTTCAAAGAACGGGCGGATAAGCTGGTGATACGGGGTGGGGCCTTCGGGCCAGGGCGTGGCCCCCTCGGTCAGGAAGGCGGCGATATCGCGCCACAAGGCGATATGATCGAGACCGGCATGATTCCCGTATATCTCTCCCAGGCGGATGTGGAAGGGGGCGATGATTCCGTCTTTGACCGCCTTTGTCAGGGTTTGCTTCCGGGAAGTGCTGTCCGACGACAGAAAATTTTCCATGTCTTTTCGGGAGAACTGGCCGGGCGGCAATCCATGGCGCAGCACGGTTAGCAGTGGGCGGTGATGGCAGATGCTGTCGGGATGCCTTCCTTCGGTGGACCGGGATGAGGCCAGTTGGGGAAATAGGTAGGTGAGAAGGCGCCGCATGGCATCGCTACGCTCGGCTTCCGGCGAGATCCTCTCAAGGAGGGCTTCAGGTGATATATTCTCGACCATCACTTTATCATGGTCCTGTGACAGTGCCGGACCTCCGACCAGATACGGTTTTTCTCGGATCATCTCCACGGTTTGGGGGGCTTTGGTGAGCAGGGCGCACCAGCCCAGGAGATCGATCTGATCGACCTCGGCGGCCATGGCCGACAAGATGTGGACCATGCCGGCAAAGCGTTTCAGATCCCGGGGAGTATTGAGGAGGCCGGGAATCAGAATGTCTCTCAATTCGTCCCAGCGTTCGGTCTGATCCCATCCGGCGGGAAGAATGCCGTCCAGCAATCCCTTGGTGAGGCGCTGCAATTCTTCCTTGAAGGCGACGGGCAGGGGAATCTGATACTGGACGATCTTTTCCAGATAGGCGGTGCCACGGGCTAGACATTCGGCGGTGTTCCCGCCGCCCAGGGCCTCGGCCACTCGCCTGCGGTCATAGGCCAGCAGATAGGAAATACGGTCGAAGTCGGCGACGGCGCGGACGAACTGGGCGATGTCGCGGATTTCGGAATCTACGAGACGGTCGATCTCGTCGATCATGACGACGATGGGGGCCTCGGCCTGCTCCAACGCCGCCTTCAACTCAGTGCGCTGCTGGTGGATGTCCAAGGTCTTGCCCAGGTCCGTTCCGATGATCTTCGCCAAGCTTCCAGCAACCTTGCCGACCCCAGGAAACGCTAAGTCGGTGACGACTTTCAATGCGTCAATGGCGGGGCCGAGGGTATCGACATAGCCCGCGACCCGCGTTCCCAGATCCTTGGCCCACTTTTCCTTGCGCAGCCCCAGACGGATGGCGATCTGCACCAACAACCGCTCGATCAGATCGTCGCGGCCCGAGATGATCCAAGGATCGAAGGCGACGACGATGGCCTTGCGGTCCTCCTCCAGATGGTGGGCGGCCAGATTGAGGATGGACGACTTGCCGCTACCCCATTCGCCGCAGATGCCGACGACCACGCCGGTCGCCCGGCTATTGTCGGGGGCGACCAGGGCGTTACCGAGGCGATGGATGAAGCCATCTCGTTCCAGCAAGTCGTCGGTGGCGGTCTGGAGGGCACGTTCAAGCACGGCTACACCAATTTCAGAATTTCGATGCCGGCGGGCAGGCCGTCCTCGTTCACCGTCACGTCGTAATCGGCATAGGCGCGGGGAATGTCCTTGCCGGGTTTGAGCTTGACCGTCACCCGCTCCAGCAGGCTATGGGCGGGGGCGTTGCCCAGTTTGGAGTCGTGCTTGAAGGCGATCAGGCGGCGAGTCGCCATCAGCCCCCGCGCCGCCGAGCGGTCGAGATCGAACATCGTGCCCAACCCCTGCCACAGCAGGGCGAGGTCGGTTTCGGAAAAGCCGGTTCCCTTGTCGCCCTCGGCCAGATGAGGGGAGATGAAGCCCGAGGCGCGGTACAAGCCATAGGCGACGGTGGACTTGCCGCCCATCTCGGTCTGGCCGCCCTTGGCGGCGCGGTCCTCGGTCTCGCGGGCGACGCGGGTGATGGTGTGATCCATGGGCAGGATGCGATCCACCGAGCGGGCGAAGGTCAATTGCACCGGCCCGCGAACCTGTCCGGCGTTGAACTTCTTGGTGGACATGACGGCGCCGAAGGCGCGCACGTCATAGAAGTTGCGGCACATGAAGGCCTTCGCGGTTTCTTCCGATGCCTTCTCGCCCTCTTTCAGGCCGTCATAGGATTCCCGGCGTTGCTCTTGCAACACCGATCCCTCGCGCACATAGATTTCGTTGGGCGGCGTATTGCCATGGGCAAGGCCGACATAGTTGCGCAGCTTGCGCTTCAGGGCCACGTCGGTGACGAGGCCGTTGCCGGTCTCGGGGTCGATGCGCGGCTGGTTGCCGGCATCGGGGTCACCATTGGGGTTGCCGTCGGCCACGTCGAACAGCAGGACGAAATCATAGCGGTTGGCGATGGGGGTGGTCATGGACGTGGTCTCCCTTATTCGTCTGAATCGGTTTCGGCGGCGAGAATGGCCACCAGTTCGGCCGGCGTGGCGTCGTGTTTGGTCAGGTAGTGGGTGCGCTGATGGTGGTATCCGAGGATGAAGCGGCCCTGATCGTCCAGCGATAGGGCGGGTGGAAAACCGTCCTCCGCCTCCATTTTTTCGGTGATGGAATCGAATTCCTTCTCGAAGAAGACGCCGAGACCGCCCTTGTCGCGGCGCAGCTTTTTCAGGTGGGCGTTCTTGAGCCGCTCCAACTGGGCGTAGACGGCGCGGGGCGAGGTCATGGCGGCCCCGAAATAGCGGTCGCGGATGGTGACGTTGAGCTTGCCCTGGGCGGCATGTTGAATACTTTCCAGCACGGCGAACAGCCGGCCCAGCAGATAGCCGGGTTTCTTGCAGTCGAGATCGAGACTCATGGTTGGGGGCCTCTCTTCGGGGGATGAGCGGCGGCTGAGGACCGCCTTGATCAAGGCGGCACGCAGCGGGCGCACCGAGTTCTCCAGCCGGCAGCGCTCGACGGCGCGGGCCAGCAGGGTGGCGGGATAGGGCGTGCCGTTCAGGACGGCGGCCATGATGTCGCCGGACAGGCGGCCGCGCAGAGCATCTTTCAACAGCTTGATATCGGCCTTGGGCATCAGTTCCCCCAGTAGCCGCCACAGGGTGGGAATGGGGCGGTTTTCGGCGGAGCCGATGATGTCCAGCGCCTCGAAATGGGCCTCGAACCGCTTCGCCACCTCGCCCACCGTGGCGGCGATCCAGGACCGCACCGCCAGACGGGCGGCGTTGGGGGCCACGGCCAGGACGAAGAAGCCGGTGTTCTGGTCCTCGCTGCAATCCACCAATCCCCGGCGGATGGAGTCCAGGGTCTGCCGCATGGGGGTGGCCGCCTGCTTGTCGTCGGCCTTGGCCTTGGCCACACCCAGGGCATACTCGGCGTTCTCCCACAGCAGGTTGGCGGCAATGCCGGCGGTCTTCTTGATTTCGGCCGGGACGGTGAACCGCCGGCCGCGCTCCTTGGGGTCAGGGCCGCCGCTGCGCTGAAGGCCGCTGACGCTGCCATCGGGGGTGAGGCTGACCAGCCACAGGATCTCCTTCTTCTGGAAGCCGGGCGGCTCCAGCGCATCTTCGGCCAGCAGGCGGTGATAGAGGCGGTCGAGGCTTTGCAGGATCATCGCCGTACCTCCGGGGACTCGGGGTGTGGCACCGCCATGGCCCCCTGCTCCAGTCTGGCGTCGAAGAACAGCGGCACCGGCCGCCCGCCGGAATAATCGATGTCCAGCAGCATCCAGCCCAGCGGCCGGTTTTCCCCGGCCAAGGGCGGTGGTCCGGCCTCGCCCTGCTCCAGCAACTCAAAATCGGCGGCGAATTCGCGGGTGCCGAGATAGGGGCGCTGGAAGCACTGGCCCGCCCCGGCGCGGCGGCGGAACATCTCGACAAACTTGGTCAGGTTGTCGGCCGGGCCGGCCTTGGGCGTCAGGGCGATGCGGGCATGGACGAGGTAGTTCACGTCGCGCAGGATGGTCGCCGCCCGCTGCTGCCGGTTCTCCTCGATATCTATGCCCAGCTTGGCCGGGCCGCCGGTCATGGCCGAGCGCAAGGAGGAGACGGGAACCTTGTGGCTGACCTCGTTGCGCCGCACCGAGTCCCAGCGGATGGGGGCCAACAGATCGATGCGGTCCACCAGCCAGCGCATACCCGGCTTCCAGAGGATGGCTTCCAACACGCCGCGTGCCGCCGAAGGGGTCATGACATCGTAGGATACCCGCTCCACCTTCATCTCGGGACGGGTGAAACAGGCGCGCTCGCCCCATATCCGAAGGCGAAGCGGCGCGGATAGAGTCTCGGTCGGTTCGGTCATGGAGCCTCACTTTGCGTGTCATCGGCACAGCTTAGCCGCGACCGTAATCGTATGAACGATTAAGCTATGAGCGATATGCTAATAAAACGTGAATAAAGATTCGGCGCATCAGGCTTTGTCTGTGAGGTCAGCGGTTGCTGTATGCCCGGCCACATCCAATCCCACATCCTCGCGATACAGTTCGGCCTGGATCAGGACCGGCACGCCGTGGACCCATTTCACCGCGTCGCTGTCGCAAAACCCGGCATCCACCGGGACGGTGAAGGGCTGCAGGGCGCGTAGGCGTTCGCGGCTGGGGCCTTCGGCCCTGAGTGCCGCGATGGCGGCTTTGGCGGTCTCGCCATAGGGCACCACCACGCTGGCGCGGTGGTCGGGCTCGATCATGTGGAAGCGTTCGGCGGCGGTGCGGAAGGCGATATCGTGGCGCTTGCCCTTCCGCGGCTTGCCGTTGGCCAGCGGCAAGCGCAGCAGTTTCATGATCTCCTGCTTATCCAACGCCTCCTCTCCCTTGAGCCAATAGAGCAGCCCGAAATATTCAGTGAAGGCGTCGGGGTGAAAGGGATCCTCGGCAAAGCGGCTCAAAACCTCTTCCGTGGCGCCGATGGCCTGGGCGAGGGCGGGCCAGGGCTTTTCCTCCTCGGGGCGGAAGACCACGAAGCGCCCCTTGTCGATTTTCCCGTTACGATTACAGCGCCCGGCCGCCTGGGCCAGGGAGTCCAGCCCGGCCATGGCGCGGAACACGATGGGGAAATCGAAATCGACCCCGGCCTCGACCAGGGAGGTGCTGGCAACCCGCACCGGTTCCTTGTTCCTCAGCCGGTCCTTGATCCCCTTCAGCAGGGCGCGGCGATGGGCGGCGCATTGGAAGGTGGAGAGATGGAACGATCCTTCCGGCAGCAGAGCGAACAGGGCGCGGCAATGGGCGCGGGTGCTGACGATGGCGAGGGCCTGGGGCAGCTCGCTCATTTCGGCGGCGATGTCGTCCCACGAGCGGCGCTGGCCGGCGGCGGGGAAGCTGGGGTTGACCCGATTCAGTTCGGCGAACAGACGTGGCGGGTCGGGGGCGATCTCCACCGGCTTGAAGTCCTTGAACACCGCTTCCAGCGCCGGCTGGGTGGCGGTGCACAGCACCACCGACATGTGGTAATAGCGGGCCAATTGATCCAGCACCGCCGTCACCGGCTTCAGCACATGGGGCGGCAATGCCTGGGCCTCGTCCAGCACCAGGACGCTGCCGGCCAGATTGTGCAGCTTGCGCAATTGCGAGGTGCGGCTGGCGAACAGCGATTCGAACAGTTGGACCGTGGTGGTGACGATCGCCGGCGCGTCCCAGTTCTCTGCCGCCAGCCGCGCCGCGTTGCTCTCCTGCCTGGGATCGAGGGCGCTGTGATGCTCCAACACAGCATTGTCGCCCAGCACCTCGCGGAACACCTGGGCATTCTGCTCGATGATGCTGGTGAACGGCACCGCGTAGATCACCCGTTTCAAGCCGTGATGCCGGGCATGGGCCAGGGCAAAGGCCAGCGACGACAGGGTCTTGCCGCCGCCGGTGGGCACCGTCAGCGAGAACAGGCCAAGGGGGCGTTCCGCCGCCCGGCGGCAGGCTGCCAGAACTTCGGCCCGCAAGGGATCTACCGCCGGGCTGGGCTCGGCCCCGGCCAGCTTTTCCGCCAGCTTGATGTCGAAGATCGGCAACAGGTCCGACAGGTTGGCCCAGCCGGTCCGATTGTCCGCCTTGCCCTGGTTGAAGAATTGCTCGGTATCGAGAAAGTCGGAATCATAGACCGCCGAGGCTAGCATTCGTGTCCACAGTCCGGCATCCACATGGGGCGGCAGGTCCGGCAATGGCGGGGCGTCGAGCAGGGATGGCGGCGGCTGCCCCGCCATGGCGCGGGGCAGGTAAGGTTCCGCTCCCAGCCGTCCCTTCAGTCCCGTGGTGGTTTCGCCCTCCCAATCGGGCAGGCCGCCGTGATGGCCGGCGATCACCATGGCCAGCAGGGGGCCGGTCAACGGGCCGAACCGATCCTTGGCCAATATCGCCCCGGCATAGGCGTGGTTGACCTTGCCGCGCTCCAGATGTCCCTCGGTCCCGATGGAGCGGATCATGGTCTGAAACGCGGCGGCGTATTTCCCCAGATCATGCCAGCGCCCGGCGATCGCCGCCTCGACCTCCGCCCCCCAGGAGGCTGCGAAGCCGGCGGCGCGGCCGGAGCTGTCGGTGAGATGGCGGGCAAGATCATGTTCGGCCCCATCCTCCGAGCGGAGATGGGCGATGGGACCGTTTCCCTCATTGTTCATGCGAACCTCCAATGCGGCATGCACGGACGTCAACATCATATTACGATAGACAATAATTGCCGGGAAACCCGGAAAAGGAGTCCATTCGCCTGCTGGCCGCTCGCGCCTAGCTCCCGCGCCACGAGGCGCGCGACCGCAGTCGCGGTCGACCACGTCTCGATGGGCCTCTCTCATCGCGACGTGGTGTAACCCGGATCGTTTTCGCCCATGCCCCGCCCGCCCCTGTCACCGAAATTCCATGGTCATGGGGCCGGGCGAGGGAGCTTCGCGCGAAGTGGTCATTATGGCCGAACGCATGGCCTTAATCGGGCATAGAGATTTGCCTGCTTACCTTGACATTGGGAGCACCTGGTGCTACGAAACAGCATGGATAAATCGTCTCGGAAAACAGGGCGGGTTTTTAAAACCGCGTTGTTCGCAAGGACGGCGAGAAAAGCCCGCATTGAGGACGGCGACCTTTGCAAAGCCATTCAGCAGGTACGGCAGGGACAGGCCGACGACTTGGGCGGCGGTGTGTTTAAGAAACGCCTGAACGAAAATAGGCACCGTTCCATCATTCTTGCCAAGGGCGGGCGTTATTGGATTTACGAATATATTTTTGCAAAGAAAGACCGCGATAACATTGATGACGATGAATTAGACGGGTTCAGGAAACTCGCTAAATTCTACGAAAAATTGACCGAGCAGCAGGTCGGTCAACTGGTGCAAAACAAAGCACTTACGGAGATATGCCATGACGACCAAGACCAAATTTAAAAGTGATGCCTTTAAGGCTATCCATGCGTCGGCATCGGCGTTGCTCGACATTGGCGCGATTGATAAGGCGACCATGCGCGACTTTGACTCATCGTGTCTCGCTGTGGCGACGCAGATGGAACCGACGCAAATCAAGCGGATTCGTGAGGCCAATCACGTTAGCCAGCCCGTGTTTGCGCGCTACCTAAACACCAGCGAAAGCACCATTGAGAAGTGGGAGACGGGGGCGAAGCGGCCAAGTGGCATGGCTCTCAAATTATTGACCATCGTTCAGAAGCACGGCTTGCAGGTTTTAGCGTAGATAAAGGCAATTTGGTTTGAAGTGCCGACCCCTTGAGGCGCATCCTCTGCCCGATGTAATGGGGAAAGTCTGCGAGACTGTCCCGCAGACTCATCTGCCGCGCGGCTTGGCGCGAAATGGTAATTAAGCCGGACGGATGGCCGGACGGATGGTGAGGTGCGCCATCCTGCGTCGAGGCCGCCAGCCGACGTCCCGCGATTTTTCGCTTTGGGGGTTACCGCCATGGCCGGAAAGCCGCATAATCCGGGCTAGATCTCGGTGATCGATTCCGATCACCGAAGCCCTCAATCGCCGGGCGCTCGCGCTGGGCTCCCGCGCCACGAGACGTGGCGTAACCCGGATCGTTTTCGCCCATGCCCCCGCCCGCCCCTGTCACCGAAATTCTCTGGTCGTGGGGGCCGGGCGAGTCGCGGCTGGTGCTGCTGGCCGGCGAGCGGGCGGTCGAGGTGATGGTCGAACGGCCTACGATGCTGACCGGCGCGGTGTTTCTCGGGCGGGTAGCCGCCGTCGACCGCGCGCTCGACGCCGCCTTCCTCGATCTCGGCACCGGCGAACGGCCGGGATTTCTGCCCGGCGCCCTGGCACGGGGCCTGTCGGAGGGCATGGCCCTGGCGGTGCAGGTGCGCGCCGATGCCAGGGACGGCAAGGGGCCGAGGCTGTCGGCAGAACTCCGCCATTGCCCCGATGGCGTCGTGGCCGATCCCGTCACCGCCAAGCCGCCTTGCCTGCTGTGGCGGCCGCATGTGCTGGAGCGGGTTCTGGCGCTCCATCCCGGCGTGGTCCGGGTAGTGGTGGACGATGCCGTCGCCCAGGCCGAGGCGCGGCGGTTGTTTCCGGTGGTGGAACGGCGCCCCCTGCCCGAGGTCGACGAGGTGGTGGAGGAGGCGCTGGCGCCGGTGGTGATCTTGGTCTCGGGCGGGCGGCTGGTGATCGAGGCCACGGCGGCGCTGACCGCCATGGATGTGGATTCCGGCGGCGGCCGGCCGGCCGAGGCCAACCGCGAGGCGGTGGCGGCGGTGGCGCGGCAGATCCGCCTGCGCGGCATCGGCGGCCAGATCACGGTGGATTTCGTGTCCGGCCCCAAGGGAACGCCCTACAAGCTGGCGGCGGCGCTGAAGCGGGCGGTGGCGGACGATCCGGTGCCGACCCATGTCTTCGGGGTGACGCCGCTGGGCATGGTGGAACTGACCCGCGAACGGCGTGGACCGGCGCTGGCCGAACTGCTGTGCCGGCGATCTTCGGCCCTGACCGCCGAAACGGTGGCGCTGGCGGCGCTGCGACGGGTGCTGGCCGAGGCCGCTGCCAGGCCCGGGGCCGCCTTGGCGCTGGTGACCGCGCCGGAGGTGGCAGCCTGGTTGTCCCGGCGGGGCGAGGCGGTGACGGAGACCGAGCGGCGGTTGGGGCGGGGGCTGGTGGTGCGGCCCGAGCCGGGGCGCGACCGCGAGGATGTGCTGATCGAGGAGATGAGATCATGAGCGAGATGTTGGCGGTGATTCCGTGCCCCATCTGCGGCAAGCCGGTGACCGATCCCAAATACAAGCCGTTCTGCTGCGCCCGCTGCTCCGATGTGGACCTGCATCGCTGGCTGGGCGGAGTCTACCGGGTCGAGACCGATGAGCCGGCAGATGAGTCCGGGCAATAATCCGAGCATGCTTGCTCCCCGGGCCGGCTTCGGCCAATATGCCGGCTTCGCCATGTCCAGAGGTCCAGTCCCCAGATGATCGCCAAGACTCTTGCCGCCGCTCTCCTCGCGCTGGGAATCGCCTTCACCGCCGTTCCCGCCGCCGCCCAGGAAAACATGCCGTTGTCGCCCAAGCAGGTCGATGCCGTGAAGAAGGTCGTTCGCGACTACCTCATGGAGCATCCCGAGGTGCTGGGCGAGGCGCTGGAGGCCCTGCGCGAGAAAATGCGGGGCGAGGCCGAAGCCGACGCCCAGCGGATGCTGGAAGCCCGCAAGGACGAAGTCCTCAAGAACCCCGACGATCCGGTTTCCGGCAATCTGAAGGGCGATGTCGTCCTGGTCGAGTTCTTCGACTACAATTGCGGCTTCTGCAAGCAGACCTTCGATGCGGTCTGGGATGCGGTCAAGGCCGATGGCAAGGTTCGGGTGGTGCTGAAGGAATTCCCCATCCTCGGGCCGGATTCGGTGATCGCCTCCCGCGTCGCCCTGGTGGCCAAGGCCCAGAATCAGGCCAAGTATGACGAAATCCACCGCTCCTTCATGAAATTCCGCGGCCGCCTCGACGAAAAGACTATCTTCCGTCTGGCCGGCGAGGCCGGGTTCAACGTGGAGCAGTTGAAGAAGGACATCAACGCTTCGGATATCGACCGCCAACTGAAGAGCAACATGGATCTGGCCCATTCGCTGGATATCGGCGGAACCCCGACCTTCATCATCGGCGATCGCATCCTCTCCAGCGCCCTGGACCAGCCCACCATGAAGCAGCTGATCGACGTGGCCCGCAAGGGCATCGCCAACAAGGGCTGAACCATCATCATCGGTCAGGGCGCCGCCCTGACCGATGGCGGATTTCCGAGAGCATGATGCGATCAGGTCGCATCATGCTCTCGCCATTTTGGATGTCCCTCGCCGGGCGCAAACCTCCGGTTTGCTTGGCCTCGGCCTCAACGGCCTCTGTCGCGGGATGAGTCGACTTGAAATCATCCCGCTCTAGAACAGGTAGTTCATCACGCTGCCCGGCTTGACCACGGCGGGCGAGGTGACGCGCATATTTTCCTCGTAGGTGCCGACGCCGCGCAGGACGTCGTTGAGGAACAGCCTGGGCGACGTTCCGTTGCCGGAGGTCTCCTCCGAGGAATCCAGACCGGCGCTGTAGGCATTGCGCGCCAGCAGCGGGGTGAAGCCGTCGCCCTGGTTCTGCTGCTGGCGGCGGCCATCGGGGTTGAGCTGGCCTTCCTGCTGGAAGCGGAGTACCGATTCCTCGTTGACCCCCATTTGGGGCGAGAAATCCGACTTCTCCACATCGGCCCGCGTGGTGGACGCGACATTCCGACCGCCATTGCCGACGCGGGTCGTCGCCGCCGCAATGCCTGCCGCCGTTGCCGATCCGACCTGTCGCGTACTGAGTGCCATCTCATTGCTCGGTTACACTGGACCTAGACTGATCCACTCTCCAAGATAGCGCCATTGACCCGAAATTTGAAGCGGTATTTAAGAATCGGCCTGGCCATGGGCAATTGACGCCGGCAATTTCCGGCACGGCCGAGAATCAGCCGCGATCGAAACCGGCGCGCAGCAAGTAACCACAAGAATAGTAAGGGAGGAAGGCCGGATGAATTTGTTGCGGAGCCGGATCGTTGACTCGGCTCAGAATCCCCGGTCGGCCAGCCAGGCCAGGGTCCGGTCGGCGGTGGTCTTCCACCAGGCGGTATCGAGCATCAGGCCGTGGGGGGCGCCGGACAGGATCTGCAGCTCGGCGTCGAAATAGGCGGCGGCCTCGGTGAGGGCGACACTGGGGACCAGCACGTCGCGGTCGCCGCCGATCACCAGGATCGGCAGGCTGCCGCGGGGCTGGGGCAGGCGGGGGCGGATGGGGTTGAGCAGTTCCACGCAGATGGTCTGCGATTCCTGCTGGAAGTGGGGCAGCAGGCGGGCGACGGTCGCCGGGGTGGTGGCGTCGGAGAACAGCGCCCGGCGGATGATCTCGCCCTTGACCGCCGAGGGGCCGATGCTCTGCAGCAGGCCCAGTTGCAGGCAGACATCGGGGGAATACACCGACAGGTGCAGCGCCGACGAGGCCAGCCCCGACGGTGGCAGGCTGGACATCAGCACCGCCGCTTCCACCTTGTGGGCGCCGGTCAGGCAATGCTGCACCACCAGGCCGCCCATGGAATGGCCGACCAGGATGCAGCGCCCGCCCAGATTGTCCATGGCCGAGCGCACGTCGTTGACGTAATCCTCCAGCGACGCCTGGTTGAAGCGGCCTTCGCTGTCGCCGTGGCCGCGCAGCGACACCGCATGGCTGGCGTAACCGGCCGCGGCGAAATAGGGCATGAAATGCTCCGCCCAAACCCAGGCGCCGCAATACGAGCCGTGAACGAACAGGATGGGTGGGCGTCCGGCGGGGGAGGGGGCGGTTGGCCGGCAGTACAGAAGTTCAAGATTCAATGTGCGGGATATTCCTAATGTGAAAATCCATGCCGGCGCAGCCTGGAATAGGCCCGGTTCGCCGGGATGATAAGCCGATCTCGTCCCGCAATCGAGCCGAAAGGCGCAAGTCAGATCACCCCTCTCCGGCGCAGCTCCGCCACCCGATCGGGATCCATGCCCAGCAGTTGCCTCAGAATCTCGTCGGAATGCTGGCCCAGCACCGGCGGGCCGCGATCATAGTCCACCGGAGAGTCCGACAGGCGCAGCGGGCTGGCGACGATGTCCAGGGTTCCGGCCTGGGCATGGGGGACCGTCCGCTTGATCCGGCGCGCCTGGACCTGGGGGTCGGCGAATACCTTGTCCACGGTATTGATGGGGCCGCAGGGCACCTGGCGGCTTTCCAGGGCGGCCAGCAGGGCGGCGCTGGTGACGCGGCGGGTCAGGGCCTCGATCCGGGGAATCAGGAGGGTGCGGTTGACCACCCGGGCGCGGTTGGTGGCGAAGCGCTTGTCCCCGGCCCATTCGGGATGGCCCAGTTCCTCCGCCAGCTTGGCGAACTGGCCGTCGTTGCCCGCCGCGATGATGAGGTGGCCGTCGGCGGTGGGAAAGCTCTGATAGGGTACGATGGCGGCGTGGCCGTTGCCGGTCCGGCCGGGGGCGGTGCCGCTGACCAGATAGGTCTGGGCCTGATTGGCCAGCGCCGCGACCTGGACATCCAGCAGCGCCAGGTCGATATGCTGGCCCTTGCCGGTGCGATGGCGCTGCATCAGCGCCGCCTCGATGGCGATCACCGCGTGCAGGCCGGTAACCAGATCGGCCACGGCGATGCCGGCCTTCTGGGGGCCGCCGCCGGGCAGCTCGTCGCGCTCGCCGGTGACGCTCATCAGCCCCCCCATGGCCTGGATCATGAAATCGTAGCCGGCGCGCGGGGCATAGGGGCCGGTCTGGCCGAAGCCGGTGATGGAGCAGTAGATCAGGCGCGGATTGAGCGGCGCCAGCGAAGCGTAGTCGAGACCGAATTTCCCGAGACCGCCCAGCTTGTAGTTCTCCACCAGCACATCGGCCTTGGCCGCCAGCCGGCGCAGGATGTCCTGGCCTTCCGGCGTCGCCATGTCGACGGTGATGGAGCGTTTGCCGCGATTGGCCGCCAGGTAATAGGCGGCATCGCCCTGCGCCCCCGTCGCCGGATCGGTGAGGAAGGGGGGGCCCCAGCCCCGGGTGTCGTCACCGTCGCCGGGCTTTTCCACCTTGATGACATCGGCGCCCAGATCGGCCAGCATCTGGGTACACCACGGCCCCGCCAGCACCCGGCTGAGATCGAGGACGAGAATATCGTCAAGCGCCCGCATGGATGGTGCCTCCGAACACAGGGTCAGGGGTGACGCCCCACCGCAATCCGCCGGCCAGGACCGGCAGATCGATGCCGAACAGTTCGGTGATCCGGGAGGTGAAGAGCGGGTTCATAGCGGCATTCCCTCGGGGGCTTCGCTGCCGGTGCGATAGCGAAAGGTGCCTTCTCCCATGGCGATCAGCCTGCCGTTCCCATCCAGGACCTCCGCCGCGCAGAACACGATCCTGCTGCCTCCCGCCTTCTTGCGGCCGATGGCGCGGATGGTCCCATGGCGGGCCTGACCGGTGAAGCTGGTGCTCAATTGCAGCGTCACCACCCGGCGCACCCGGCCGGGATGGGCGCAGAAGGTGGCGGAAAAGCCGCATGCGGTGTCGATCAGCGTCGCCAGCACTCCGCCATGCACCAGTCCGGCGCGATTGCAGTGGCGCGGCCCGATGGTCAGTTCCAGCACCGCCCGGTCCTCGGCCCATTCGGTCAGGTGATAGTCCAGCAATTGCTGGAACCCGGATTTCGGTTCGCCGTCCAGCAGGTCGATGCTCATGCGCGGTTCTCATTTTGGCGTGGAGACACGGAATGACCCTCTCCCGGTTCACCCTAATCTTTGCACACAAGGGGTTCAGCGTTTCCCGGTCCCGGGTTAGAGCGGGATGCTTTCAAGTCGACTCATCCCGCGACAGAGGCCGTTGAGGCCGAGGCCAAGCAAACCGGAGGTTTGCGCCCGGCGAGGGACATATAAAATGGCGAGAGCATGATACGACCTGATCGCGTCATGCTCTAGCGGCGGCCCAAGGCGGTTTCGATGGCGCGCGCGACCTGGACCAGCCGTGGCCCCAGATCGCCTTCCAGCCGTTCGCGCGGCAGCAGGAAGGCGGCGCCGCCGCAGTTCAGCCCCATCATCATGCCGGTGGCCGGCTGAGTCACCGCCACGCCGACGGCGTGGACATCGCTCTGCCACTCGCCCACCGACATGGTGAAGCCGCGTTCGGCGTAGTCGATCGCGGCGCGCTCCACCCCGGCCTTGATGCGGGGGAATTCGTCGGGATGGCGGGCCAGGACCTCGTCGAGGATGGCGGCGCGCCGGCTGTCGGGCAGGGCGGCCAGGAAGGCGCGGCCCATGGCGGTGGTCGCCACCGGAATGCGCGATCCGACGGCGAGGCGGATGGTCAGCGCCCCCTTGCCGCGGCAGGATTCGATATAGATCATGCTGGTGTGGTCGTGACTGCCCAGCGATACCGCCACATCCGAGTAATCGGCCAGTTCCTGCATCAGCGGCCGCGCCACCTCGCGGATATCCATGCCGGCCAGGGCGGTATAGCCCAGCGACAGCACCGCGGTGCCCAGCTGGTACTTGGAATAGCGCTCCAGATAGACGAGATAGCCCTGTTTGGTCAGGGTATAGGTCAGGCGTGACACGGTCGGCTTGGGCAGCCCGGTCCGCGCCGCGATCTCCTGGTTTCCCAGCATGGTTTCATCGGCCCGGAAGCAGCGCAGGACATCCAGTCCGCGCGATAGGGCAACCACGAATTGGCGGTCATGGCCCTGTTCCGGCGTGTCGTCTTTGGGGGGCACCGGGACATCCTTGGCGGGAGGGCGGAGTTTTACGTGCTCGGGCGACGTAACCACGATCTCGCCCCGGCGTCAACAAAATGTGAAATATGATTTCGCACAGCGGAACTTGCGCTGCCTGCGGCGGCTGGGCGTTTCCCCGCGTCCTTGCCGGCTGGGACTGTTGTACCATACTAAGGACGATCCGCCGCCCGCCATCCCGGGCCAGCCCCGGAGGCCGCGATGCTGAGCAACCGTTACCCTGTTTTCATCGAGTTCGGCGATTGCGATCCCAGCGGGATCGTGTTCCATCCCCGTTACTTCGCATGGTTCGACGCCTCGGTGCATGCCCTGTGGCGGAGCGCCGGCTTCAGCCTGGAGCGGTTGAGGGAAAAGTACGGCATCGACGGTATCCCCCTGGTCGAGACCCGCGCCAAATTCATGGCGCCATCGCGGAGCGGCGAGGAGGCGGTGGTGGAAACCACGGTGACCGCGATTCACCGCTGTGCCTTTGACCTGCACCATCGCCTGCTCAAGGGCGACGAGGTGGCGGTCGAGGGATTCGAGACCCGCGTCTGGACCGCCCTCGATCCGGAAACCGGCCAGATCAGGGCGCGGCCGATCCCGCCGGACATCATGGATCTGCTGTCGGGTCGATAGCGGTCGCCCGGGTCGGCCTATGACCTTCGGCAGTGATCTTCGGTAGATATCCATTCAGCGATATCGTATATGTATTGTGGTACTGGAGTGCTGATTTAAAGCTGCTCCAGCTTGCCGCCTTCGACCTTTTTCCGATGAGTGGGGAACCGCATGACCGCCGCTTCCAAATTTCCTCCCGCCGACGACCATCGCCAATCCGACGAAACCCCCATGGCGTCGTGGTCGGGCCGTTTCGGGCTGGACGAAGCGGCGTCGCGGCGGTTGGCCCGGCTGGGGCTGGCGGCCTCGGCCGAGCGCGGCACCGAACGGCTGAACCACCTGCTGGCCGGCCGGTTCGATGTCGAATCCCCGAGCGGTTCCAGCGTGTCCGGGTTTGTCGCGGACCATTGCGACGAGTTGAACCGATTGG
>Ga0316224_1002599_pt1 | contig 16313 bp, 16 predicted proteins | sample TBH18013metaG_FD_206254 | JGI IMG/M metagenome (GOLD analysis project Ga0316224, IMG submission 206254) | Freshwater microbial communities from Trout Bog Lake, Wisconsin, USA - TBH18013 | ecosystem: Environmental > Aquatic > Freshwater > Lake > Hypolimnion/Profundal zone | place: USA: Wisconsin... | reverse complement strand
CGGGCATCCGCGGCGTTAGGGCTTTTGCCCGATGCGCCGCATCGACCTTCAAGCCCTGCCTGGCGGAGTACCTCGCCCCATGAGAAACAGGGCTGGTGCAGATATAGGGCTCGGCGCTCTAATGTATTGATAAGAGACGGATTCAGCTTCTCAGTCGAATCGCGAGGGCGATTCGACATCAAAGCATCCGGCTCTCGCCTTCCGACGGTTCCAACGGCACCAGCCGGCCGCCATCCGCCAGCCGGAACGGCTGACCGCGCCACACCACCGCCCGGCTGAACGTCGCATGGAACCACACCGCGAAACACAGGCATTCGCGGACCGGCACCAGCCAGAAAGGCGCCCGGCGCGTCAGGGTGAAACGGGCGTTCACCGCGCGATCCAGCCACAGCCGCAGAGCCAGATAGACCCCGATCAAGCCCCCCCCCCACCAATTGGGGCTGACCAGATGCAGCAGCAGCAGCAGCGGCAAGACGCAGGTCACCACGGACAGGATGTGATCGACCGGGCGCACCGAACGTATGGTATGGGCCCAACGGACCTCGTGATGAAACAGGGCGGCGAGACTGACCTCGTTGACCATGGTATCGACGGTATAAGAGCTCAGCAGGACCTTCCAGCCGGATTCAGCCAGCAGATCGCCGATCTGGTGATCCTCGGCCAGATAATTGGAGACCGTGCAAAAACCGCCGATGGCGTCGAGGGCGGCGCGCCGCAGCAGCAGCACCGGCCCCAGGCAGGAATCGATCCCGTTCAACGCCCGGTCGAGCAGCACCGACGGCACAATCCAGCCATTGATGTTGAGCGCCCCGAGCAGCGAGACCAGCCCTTGGGTGGGTGCCCCCTTATAGATGCAGGACACCGCCCCGACCTCGGAGTCCGCCATGGCGGCAACGACGGAGCGGAAGCATTCCCGGCCGATTTCCACATCGCTGTCGGAGACCAGCAGGAAATCGTGCCGGCAGGCGGGCATGATATTGATCAGGTTGCTGGTCTTGAAATTGGCGCCATAAATGCGAGGATCACAAACCAGGGTGATATCGCGATCGGGAAATTCCGCCTTCAAACGCTCGACCACGGGCACCGCCGGGTCGGTGGCCTCGCGAACCCCGAACACGACCTGATAGTCGGGATAGTTCTGATTGCAAAACGAACGCAGGCATTCATAAAGGCGCGGCTCGTCGCCACAAAGCGGCTTCAAAATCGACAGCGGCGGAAGAAATTGGTTGTCGGGGGCCGAGACGGCCTCCCGAAACGCCAGAACGTGGCGGAGACAAAGCATCAGATAGGTTATTCCCGCCAGGGACAGGAGGGTCAGGGCGATACTGCTGAAGGGAATACCCAATATCATCCCCGCTGGATCAGTTCGATCCGGTACCCGTCGGGATCTTCAATGAAGGCAATGACGGTCGAGCCATGTTTCATGGCGCCGGGGGGGCGCACGACCTTGACCCCCGCTTCCGCCAGTCTGGCGCAGGCGCCGTGGATATCACCCAGCCCCAGCGCCAAGTGGCCGAAGCCGGTACCCAGATCGTAAGCCGCAGTGTCCCAGTTATAGGTCAGTTCGACCACGGTCTGGTCTGATTCCGCGCCATAGCCGACGAAGGCCAGGGTGAAGCGTCCATCGGGAAAATCCTGTCGCCGCAGCAGCTTCATGCCCAATTGCCGGGTGTAGAAGTCGATGGAGCGATCCAGATCGCCCACCCGGATCATGGTATGAAGGAAGCGCCAATTCTCCCCGCTCATTGCTGTTCTCCCGAAGAACCCCGGAGCGTTGCTCCCTGACAGCGCCTAAGGCAAACCCCTTAGACCCCAGACTTTTGCCTTAATCGCCCATAAAGTCCAGGATGGTTTTCGCCGCCCGGCTGCTTGGGCTATCCCCATCCAGACCCAGTTTGGCCAGAGCACGGCGTGCCCCCACCACCTGGGCGTCACAGGCCGCCGGATCGCCCAGCAGATGATCGATCGCATCCGCCAGGACATCCGGCCGGCAACGATCCTGCAGCAGTTCCGGCATCACCGCCTCATCGGCCAGGATATTGACGAGGGTGACGAATTTGAGGCTGAGGCCGAGAAAGCGGGTCGCCACGAAAGCCGACACTCTGGAGACCTTGTAGGCAATCACCGTCGGCAGGCCGGCCATGGCCAGTTCCAGGGCGACCGTCCCCGAGGCGGCCAGGGCCACGTCGCAGGCGGCGAAGGCATCGTATTTCTCGGCGCTGCCCTGAATCACCACATTGGGCAGCGGCCATGACCGGGCGGCACCGGCCACCTCCCGCGCCACCGTCTCCACCGTCGGCACCACCGCGATCAGTCCGGGATGGCGCCGCGCCAGAATCGCCAGGGTCACGGCGAACGGCGGCAACAGCTTGGCGGTTTCGGAATGACGGCTACCCGGCAGGACGCAGATGAGCTTGGCCTCGGGCGAAATGCCGTGACGCGCGCGGAAACCGGGGCCGTCTCCCCGCCCCGCTTCCCCATCGATCACCGGATGCCCGACATGGACCGAGCGGAGTCCCTCCCGCTCGAACCAGGCCGGTTCGTTGGGCAGCAGGGTCAACAGCAGGTCCAGCACCCGCGCCAGCGTCCTGGTTCGCCCGGATTTCCAGGCCCAGACCATGGGGGCGACATAATGAATGCGGGGAATGGTCGATCCCCGTTTTTTCAGTCCGCCATGGATGCGGCCGGTAAACCCCCAGGAATCGATGGTCAGGACCGCGTCGGGACGTTTTGTTTCGATATCGGAAAGAGTAAGTTTGATCCGGCGCAGAATATTGGCAATGCGGGGCAACACCTCCACCAGCCCCATGACCGACAATTCCGTCATGGGAAACAGGCTGTTCAGCCCTTCGGCCCGCATGGTCTCGCCGCCGATACCGGCAAACCGGATGGACCCATTGGTGCGCGCCTTCAAGGCCGCCATCAGCCGTCCCCCCAGCAGATCCCCCGAGGGCTCGCCGGCAATAATGTAAATCAGCCGCCCGGTACTCATGGGGCGAGCTCGATACCATGAACGAACACCCCCAGGCGATCGGCCTCGGCCGCCACCGCCTCGCGCCCGAGCACCAGGGTGCCACCGGCCTCCACCGCGATGCCGCGCAAGCCGGCGGCGGCGGCATGGCGCACCGTCGCCGTGCCGATGGTGGGCAGATCGATCCGGCGGTCCTGTCCCGGCTTCCTGATCTTCACCAGGACTCCGCCCAAACCATCGCGGGCCAGGGTGCCGCAACGATGCAAAAGCTGATCGGTACCCTCGATCGCCTCGACCCCCAGGACGATTCCCTGCTGGACCACCACGGCCTGACCGATATCCAGCGCCCCCAGCCCCTGCGCCACCGCCACCCCCCGGTCAATATCCGCCTCGGCCTGGGAGTCGGGCGCGACCGCGCCATAATTGCCGGCCACCGCCAGGCAGTCCAACAGCACCTCGTCCACCCCCACCACCCGGAATCCCTCATGCTCCAACTCGGCGACCACGGCGCGCAGCAAGCCATCATCGCCCAACGCCTTGAGTCCAACCTTGGCAAAGAACCGGGCGGTACGAAAATCCGGGGCAAGTTCGCTCAGCGACGGACGCCGGACCGGCCCGATCATCATCACCTCGACGATGCCGGCCTGGCGGAGCTTCTCAAAACCGGTCCCCGCCTCACCCAGCCTAATCCAATCGGCAGGGGCGTCGCCGATCACCGCCGGATCGGCGTGACCGCTGAGGGCCAGAAAGTGGTAGCTCCGTCCCTCGGCCCGGCAGGCGGCGGCCACAAGCCCGGGAAGCTCGCCTCCCCCCGCCACGATGCCGAGTTTAGGGCGCATCGCCGCTGAATTTGGGGGTGCTGAGGGAACGCGACGAATCCGAACGGATGAAGGCGACGATCTCCATCACCACCGCATTGTCCTTGAACTGCTCCTCCACATCGGACAAACGCTCCTGCAACGTTCCCTCGGGTGCGAACAGCAGACGATAGGCGTTGCGCAGGGTGTGGATATCATCGCGCGAGAAGCCGCGACGCTTCAGTCCGACAATGTTCAATCCGTTGAGATAGGCGCGATTGCCGATCACCGTCCCGAACGGAATGACATCGGCCTCGACCCCCGACATGCCGCCGATCATGGCATGCTTGCCGATCCGCACGAACTGGTGCACCGCCGACAGCCCGCCCAGGAATGCGAACTCGCCGATCGTCACATGCCCGGCAAGGGTGGCGTTGTTGGCCATGATGACGTTGTCGCCCAAGATACAATCATGCGCCACATGGGCGCTGGCCATGAACAGGCAGTCATCGCCCACCCGCGTGACCATGCCGCCACCTTCCGTGCCGGGATTCATGGTCACATGCTCGCGGATCTGGTTGTTCCGTCCGATCTCCAGGGTGGACGGCTCGCCCCGGTATTTCAGATCCTGCGGACGATGCCCGATGGAGGCGAAGGGAAAGATGCGGGTGCCGGCGCCGATCCTGGTCCGTCCCGCCACGACCACATGGGACACCAGTTCGACCGCATCATCCAGATGGACATCGGGGCCGACAACGCAATAGGGACCGATGACGGCGGAGGGAGATATCTCGGCCTTGGCGTCGATAATCGCAGTGGGATGGATATTTGTCATCACGCCCTATTCGTCCAGGATCATCGCGGCATAGGTCGCTTCCGCCACCAGGGTCTCGCCGACCTTGGCCTCGCCTCGAAACTTCCAGACATTGCCGCGGCTGCGCTCCTTGGAAACATGGATGTGCAACTGATCGCCCGGCCCCACCGGCTTACGGAACCGGCAGTTCTCGACGCTCATGAAATAGACCAGCTTGCCTTCGGCCGACGGCCCCAAAGTCTCGACCACCAGCACCGCGGCGGTCTGCGCCATGGCCTCGATGATCAGGACGCCCGGAAACACCGGCCGCGAGGGGAAGTGGCCTTGAAAGAACGGCTCGTTGATGGTGACGTTCTTGATGCCGACGGCACTTTCGTTGGCCACGACATTGATGACCCGATCCACCATGAGGAATGGATAACGGTGCGGGATCATCTCGATGATCCGGCTGATGTCGATGACCTTGCCCTGGTCGCTGACGGTGGTGTCCATATGCAGTCCTGTCTTGTCGAAACGTCTTAAGCCTTCTTACGCGCCATCTTGCCGAGAATGGCGCTTTGGCGCAGCCAGTCGGCCATGGGGACCGATGGTGATCCGCCCACGGTTTCCCCCTGACCGATATCGCGCATGACGCCGGACTGGGCGGCGATCCGCGCCCCCGAGCCGATCTTGAGGTGGCCGGTGATCCCCGCCTGACCGCCAACCGCGACGAAATCGCCCATGCGGGTCGAGCCCGAGATTCCAACCTGCGCGACAATGACGCAGCCACGCCCGAGTTGGACGTTGTGCCCAATCTGGACCAGATTGTCTATCATGCACCCGTCGCCGATGATCGTATCCGGCCCGGCGCCCCGATCGATGGTGGTGTTGGCTCCGATCTCGACGCCATTGCCGATGATCACCCGGCCCAATTGCGGCACCTTGAGATGTCCCTCGGGTCCCATGGCGAAACCGAAGCCATCCTGGCCGATCTGAGCGCCGGGGTAGATCGCCACCCTGCGCCCCAGGATCGCGTGGGAAACCGTGGAATTAGCACCGATGGTGCAATCATCGCCCACCGTGACGCCCTGGCCGATAATGGCATTGGCACAAATGCGGCACCGGGCCCCGATCCGGGCATCGGCGCCGATGACCGCGCCGGGTTCGATGCGGCAGCCATCCCCGATCTGGGCGGTGGGATCGACCCATGCGGTCGGAGCCACCCATACCTGGGGAGCGACGGCGGGATAGAACGCCTGCGCGATACGGGCATAGGCGCGGTAGGGATCGGCAGCCAGCAGCAAGGCCATGCCGGCCGGCGCCTTGTCCGCCATGTCCGGCGCGACGATGCATAGCCCCGCCTTGCTGGAGCGGAAGGCGGCGACGTATTTCTTGTTGTCGAGGAATGAAACATCCCCGGCTCCGGCCGTCTCCAGCGGGGCGACATCGCTGAAGCATCGCTCGGCCCCACAATCGCCAGCCGGCACGGCGGCGGAAATCTCGGCCAGCGTATTCAGCGTGAACGGTCCTGCGACCGTAAAGAATCTTGGATCGGCCATGACGCTATTTCTTACCAGGCTCGGTCGCGGACGAATCCTCGACAACCGGAACGGGAAAATTAACAGTAGGCATGTTTCGATTCAACCGTTCAATCACCATGGGGGTGACGTCCATGCGCGGCTCATGCAACACCACTTGCTGTTTGGGAAGAACAAGATTCGCCCCCATCTCGTTGGCGATCTCCCCGGTGATATTCAGAATGGCATTCATCAACTCGGATGCCGCGGTTTCGGTCGATTTCTCCAACGCCCTCACTGCTACCTGGGTCCGGCGTTGAAAGGCGATCACCTGCTGTTCCAGCGCCTTGGCTTTCTGATCATAGGCATCCTGGGGGATCGTCCCCTTCTGCTTGGCAAGGTCCTGGTCGGCGGCCTGCAACTTCTGGCGCGTGGAGTTGAAGTCGTTCTGGAAAATCTGCTGATACTTGTCGCGCTGCGCGATCAACGCCTTCCCGGCCAGGGACTCACGCTGGGCCGACTGAACGTCGACGATGATGATGACGACAGGAGGAGCCGCACTCTGTTTCTGGGCAAGCGCGGGACCGCCCCAGGCCATGACCGCCGCCAAAGCCATCGCGGCAATCACGGCCCGGACCCCGAATCGGATGATCATTTCAAAACATTCCTCACCGATTCGCTGCTCCGGCCAAAACCGCCCCCACCCGCGCCCCGAGGGCTTAGAACTTGGTGCCAAAGTTGAACTTGAACAGTTCCGTCTTGTCGAAGGATTGCTTCATGACCGGAACACCGATATCGACGGCGATGGGGCCCATGGGAGATTTCCAGGAAACACCCACACCCACGGCAACACGCGGCGCACTGGATTGTTCGACTTCGGCGGTATTGTTGACATCGGTGGGGCCGACCGAGCCGAAATCGGTGAAGGCCTCGCCCAGAACCCCGAATTCCTCGGGCAGGCCGATGGGGAACTTGACCTGGGCCGAACCGGTCAGCAGCCAGATACCGCCGATGGCATCGCCGGTAACCGAGTCGCGGGGGCTGACGCCGCCGGCCGCGAAACCGCGCAGGGAATCACCGCCGGCATACATACGATCCATGATCCTGACCCGTTCCCCGATGCCATAGATGTAGGAACCGCTGCCGGTGACGCCGAGGATGACCCGATCCATCAAGGTGAAGTACTGGCCACCGTTTATGCCGCCGCGCAGGTAGCGGGTATCTCCGCCCAGGCCGGCCCATTCGGTGGACCCGCGGATGAAGTATCCCTCGGTCGGTGCAATCCGGCTGTCCCGCTTGTCATAGGTGATCATTTGCATGATCGACGATGTCAGGCGCGCGCCGATCTCATCCAGCACATAGGGAGAAGCGCTGACCACGCCCCGAACCTGATCCTCCTTGATGGTATATTTCCAGTCCTGGCGCATGGATTCGCTCATCAGGTAGCCCGTGCGAACATCGGCGCCCATGGTGGCGGTATTGTAGGAACTCTGCTGCTGAAGCTTGTTGTCCACCGCGAAGAGGTCGAAGCCGGCAGCGATTTCCCGTTCCATGAAATAGGGTTCGGTGAACGAGAGTTCCAGCGAGGTCCGCCTCATGCCGATCATGCCCGACAGTTTGACATCCTGACCGCGTCCCAGCAGATTGCGTTCCCGCAGCGTCGCTTCAATCATCGGACCGACCTGGCTCGACCAGCCGACACCAAAGCTCAGTTCGCCGGTCGACTTCTCCTGGACATCGACCTTGATGATCGTGCGGTCGGGAGCGGTTTCCGACGGAACATTGGTCACGTCGACCTTCTCGAAGAAGTTGAGATCCTTCAGACGCTGGGTCGAACGGCGCTGCTTGGCCGTATTGAAGGCATCTCCCTCCACGAGACGAAACTCGCGCCGGATCACCTTGTCCAGGGTGCGCACATTGCCGGTGATGTCGATCCGCTCCACGAAGACGCGCGGACCTTCCTGAACGTCATAGGTGATATCGATGGTTTTGGTCTCGCGGTTGCGCGTGACCTGGGGCCGGATATCCACAAAGGCAAATCCTTTGGATCCGACCGCATCGGTAAGCTTCTGAACGATACTTTCCACCAGATCGGCATTATACCAATCGCCCTCCTCGCTCACCACCAGGGGCTGAAGGTCCTCGGCCTTGAGATCCTTGATATTGATGTTGATGGTGGACTTGCCGAACTTGTAGCGCTCACCCTCGTCGATGGTATAGGTGATGAAGAACCCCTCCTGATTGGGAGTGAGTTCGGCGATGGCGGAGGTGACCCGGAAATCGGCGAAGCCTTGCTTGAGATAGAAGCGGCGCAACAATTCGCGGTCATAGGTGACCCGGTCGGGATCATAGGTGTCGTCGGAGGTCAGGAAGCGATACCAACGCGACTCCTTGGTCTGGAGGAGTCCGGCGAGCCGATCCTGGTCGTATCGCCGGTTGCCGACGAACGAAATGCGCTGCACATAGGTGGGCTGGCCCTCGCCGATCTCATAGACCAGATCGACCCGGTTCTGCTCCAGCTGAATGATCTTGGGTTCCACCGTCGCGGCGAAACGCCCATTGCGGCGGTAGAGTTCGAGAATGCGCTTGACGTCGGCCTGCACCTTGGAGCGGGTGTAGACGGTTCGCGGCCGCAGTTGAACTTCAGTGTTCAACTGCTCTTCCTTGATGCGCTTGTTGCCCTCGTAGGCGATGCGGTTGATGATCGGGTTTTCGACCACGCGGACGATCAGCTGGCTCCCCTCGCGGCGAATCGTCACATCGGCGAATAACCCGGTATTGAACAACGCCTTCAGCGAACGGTTGACACGCTCGGCATCATAGACGTCGCCCTCGGTGATCGTCATGTAGGACTTGACGGTCTCGACCTCGATCCGCTGGGTACCCTGGATAAGGATGGACTGGACGCGCCCGGCATCCTCCGCATGGGCGGGAACCGCCCCGATCGCCATGCTCAACAGCAGCACGACGCCTACCAGAACACCGGTACACTGCACGAAACGCATCGAGGCCCCCCTTCGAGTCCGCAGTGCCGATTCGCGGACTCGGGTCACGAAAACAGCCGTTTCACCACTTCCCAAATCGGCAACGCAACGATGTCGTTTCTCGTAGCGAAAACCATCAAGGCCAATACCAGAAACAGCCCGATTCGGAAACCATATTCTTGTGCCTTCTCACCCAAGGGGCGGCCAAGGATTGCCTCGAACGCATAGAAGAGAAGATGACCACCATCCAGTACCGGGATCGGGAAAAGATTGATCAAGCCCAGATTCAGTGACAGCAGAATGGTGTAGAAGATTACGCTCGACAGTCCGATTTGCGCCGCCTCTCCCGCCCCTTTGGCTATTCTGATCGGTCCGCCCAATTCGTCGGTATCGCGGGTGCCATTGATCATCTGCCCGATGCCGATGAAGGTCGACCGCACCATGTCCTCGGTCTCGCGCAGGGATTCCGCCATGGCCGATATGGGGCCATGGGCGACGATCCGGGTACGGGATTGATCGGCGGTAATGCCGAGAACCGGCACTTTTTCCATATCGCCGAAGACGCCCTTGCGCTGGATCACCCGCGGCTGAGCCGTGATGGCCAGGGTATCGGTTCCCCGCTGCACCGCAAGGCTCAGCGGCGCCTCGATATCCAGCCGGACGATCCGCTGGATATCCTGAAAGCGCTCGACGGCCTGGCCATTGATGGCGGTGATGCGGTCGCCCGCTTTCAATCCGGCGGCCTCGGCGGCGGTGCCGGCCATGACGGCGCCGATCACCGGTTCGGTGACCGGTTGGCCCAGAACCATGAACATCCCGGCCAGGCCGAGAATGGCGAAGATGAAATTGGCGGCGGGGCCGGCGAACACCACGGCGGCGCGTTGACCGACGCGCTTGTGCTGGAAGGCGACCGCCTTCTCGTCCGCAGTCATGACGCGATCATCGCTGCTGGTCGAGGACGCGTCGGCGTCGCCGAAGAACTTCACATACCCCCCCAGCGGGATCAGGCTGATCTTCCACCTTGTGCCGGTCTTGGCATCGGTCCGTCCCCAGACTTCGGGACCGAAGCCGATGGAAAAGACATCCACCCTCACCCCGTTCCACCGCGCCACCAGAAAATGCCCCATCTCGTGGATGAAGATCACGACGGTCAGGATCAACAGAAAGATCACCACGTAGTACCAGACGCCGTGGATCACGCTGTGCAACAGGGAGGAGAGTTCCATGATACTCCAGGCTCAGGAAACACGCCCGACCACGGCGGCCGCGAACAACCGCGCCTCGTGATCCTGGGCAAGAACATCGTCGATCGAGGCCAGCTGGCAGTGTTCGACACCTTCGATGGTCCGCTCGACCACCTCGGCGATGTGGAGAAATCCGATGCGCCGCGCCAGGAAGGCCGCGACGGCGACCTCGTTGGCGGCATTCATCACCGCCGCGGCCGACCCGCCGGCCCGCAGCGCCGCGCGCGCCAGACGAAGCGAGGGGAAGCGCACCGGGTCCGGTTGCTCGAAGGTCAGGGTGGCGATGGCGGCCAGATCAAGCTTGGCCACCGGGGCCTCGATGCGCTTCGGCCATCCCAGGGCATAGGCGATGGGAGTCCGCATGTCGGGCGATCCCAACTGCGCCAGCACGGAACCGTCCACATAGGCCACGAGGCTGTGAATCACCGATTGGGGATGGACGACGATATCGATCTGGTGCTCCGGCATATCGAACAGGTGATGAGCCTCGATCAACTCCAATCCCTTGTTGAACATGGAGGCGGAATCCACCGAAATCTTGGCGCCCATGGACCAGTTGGGGTGCGCCACCGCCTGTTCCGGCGTCACATCGGCCATGAAGTCGCGGCTCTTGGTGCGGAACGGTCCCCCCGACGCGGTCAGGATGATCTTCTCGATCTTGCCGTGCTGATCGAAGTCAAACACCTGGAAGATGGCGGAATGCTCGGAATCCACCGGCAGCAAGGTGGCCTTATGCTTGGCGACCTCGCCCATCATCAACTGGCCGGCGCAAACCAGGCACTCCTTGTTGGCCAACCCGACCACGGCGCCACGGCGGACCGCGGCGAGGGTCGGCGCCAGACCGGCGGCGCCGACGATGGCGGCCATGACCCAGTCGGCCGGAACCTCGGCGGCGGCCACCACGGCGGCCGCACCGGCGGCGACCTCGATGCCACTGCCGGCCAAGGCGTCCTTCAACGCCGGATAGGCGGCCTCGTCGGCCACCACCGCCAACTTGGCCTTCAGGCGTCTGGCCTGACCGGCCAGGATATCCACCCGCGAATTGGCAACCAGAGCCTCGACCCGATAAAGATCCGGACGCGCCTCGATCAGTTCGACCGTGTTGCAGCCGATGGACCCCGTCGAGCCGAGAATGGTGACACCCCGTCTTGCGCTCATGACAATCCCTCTAGAAAGAAATAGCCCTCGCCGGGCGCTCGCTCCGCGCGCTTGGCCGCGCCCTCAATGGGCGCTGAAGCCGCCCCGGTTCATACATCGCGGGTCGGTCGGGCCGGTGGGCGGCTAACCCGGATTTCTCACACTCTCGCGAAACGCAATCGCGTTCGCGGGGCGTCGGACGCCCGCCGGCTTCGCCGGCAAACCAAATGATCGCGGGCCTGCGCCCGCTGCGGCGCGACCCTTGTGGCCCTTCGGGCCATCCCTGTCGGGACCGCGCATCTGCGATGCGTCGCTTGCCCTTCGGGCTGCGCCGGGAGGGGAGAAGATGGCGACAGAGTGCGTTATCGAGTTTGCGCGATGCGCCGCATCGTGCTGCACTCGCTGCCTGCTCTGTCGCCATCTTCTCCTCCTTTGCATTCGTGACAGTGTAAGAAATCCGGGTTGTTACCAAACCAATACCGGACGGCCACTGGCCAGGGTCAGAACCGCGACCGCCAACGCCGCGGCGAGCAGGCCATCGACACGGTCCAACACACCGCCATGGCCCGGAATGATACCGCTGGAATCCTTGACGCCCCAGCGCCGTTTCACCCAGGATTCGAACAAATCCCCCGCCTGCGCCACCACGGCGCTGACCGCGCTGATGGCGGCGATCACGGCCATATGGGCCGGATCGTACAGGCCGGCCACCGCCCAACCGACCAGCGCCGCGCAGACCATGCCACCCAGCAAGCCGGCCCAGGTCTTCTTGGGGCTGACCACCGGCAGCAGCAGGGGACCGCCGATCACCCGGCCGAAGGCATAGGCGCCGATATCGGTGGCCCAAACCACCAACAGCAGCCACCATACCACGGTACTTCCCAGGCCGGGATCATCACGCAGCCATACCAGGGCGATGGAGGGCAGGCCGATGTAGAAGCCGCCGAGCCAGGCCCACGACCGTCCGGTATTGGCCGATCCGGCCAGCTCCCCGGCGATTGCGGTACTCCCGGTCACGATGACGAGGGCCGCCAGCGGATAGTCCACCATGGCCAAGGCCGCCAGGAAACATCCAATCGCCGCGACCTGGCCGGCACGACCGAACCGGCCGGTCACCATGCGCGTCCATTCCCAGCACATTAGCGCCGCCGCCGCCGCCACCAGGGCGGCGAAGGCATAGCCGCCGGCCCAGGCGGCCAACAGCACCGGGGGAGCCATGGCCACGGCGGAGATGGCGCGGGTCTTCAGCACGCGGCGGTCACCTTGTGGCACCGTAGCGGCGGTCGCGGCCGTGATAGTCGCGAATGGCGTCTTCGAGCTCCACCCGGCCGAATTCCGGCCACAATGTCTCGATGAAGACCAGTTCGGCATAGGCTCCCTGCCACAGCAGGAAATTGCTGATCCGTTTCTCGCCGCTGGTGCGAATGATCAGGTCGGGGTCGGGAATACCGGCGGTGAACAAATGGCCGCCGAACAGGTCCTCATCGATGGCTTCGGGCGAGAGCGTCCCGGCGGCGACATCGCAGGCGATCCGCCGCGCCGCCTCGACCAGTTCCTGGCGGCCGCCATAGGACAGGGCCAGAACCAGGGTCAGCGCGGCATTGCCGGCGGTCTTGGCCTCGGCATCCTCGATCAGGCGGACGATATCCGGCCCGAGACGTTTACGGTCGCCGATCACCTTGAGGCGGATGCCGCTCTTGTGAAGCGAATTGACTTCGTTGCGCAGATAAAGCCGCAACAACCCCATCAGATCGGACACCTCACCGGCCGGCCGCTTCCAGTTTTCCGAAGAGAAGCCATACAAGGTGAGGTAGGATACGCCCATTTCGCGCGCCGCCTCGACGGTGCGGCGCACGGATTCGGCGCCCCGCTTGTGTCCGGCGGTCCGAGGAAGCCCGCGCGCCTTCGCCCACCGGCCATTGCCATCCATGATGATGGCGATATGGGCGGGCGGCGGCAGCGGGTCTGCGGTGGACGGGGCTGGTTTCATGCGGTTGGCCAGAGCCTATGAACAGTTAGCATATGCGGCAATTGTTCACAGGTATTAGACCTGCATGATTTCTTTTTCTTTGTGGGACAGATACTCGTCGATCTTCTTGATGATCTCGTCGGTGATGGACTGGATATCTTTCTCGTACTTCTTGATATCGTCTTCCGAGATATGACCGTCCTTCTCCATCTTCTTCAGCGTATCCATGCCGTCGCGACGGACATTGCGAACGGAAATGCGCGCCTGCTCGGAATATTTGCCGGCGATCTTCTGCAATTCCTTACGGCGTTCCTCGTTCAGCGCCGGAATCGGCACCCGCACCAATTGGCCGTCGGTCTGGGGGTTGAGACCGAGGCCGGCGTCGCGGATCGCCTTCTCCACGGCCTTGACCTGGGATTTGTCCCAGACCTGCACGGTCAGCATGCGGGGTTCGGGGACGGCGACGGTGCCGCATTGCGACAGCGGCATGGTCTGGCCATAGGCCTCGACCACCACCGGATCCAGCAGATTGGTGGAAGCGCGGCCGGAGCGCAGACCGGAGAATTCCTTCTTGAGGACTTCGACGGCACTGTCCATGCGACGGCTGACGTCTTTTTTGAGGTCGTTCCAGCTGGTCGGAGCGGACACGATCAACTCCCCTTTCTTATTCGTTCGCAATAATGGTGAAAAGCCCGCGGCCCGACACCACCTCGGCGAAGGCGCCGGGACGGTGCAGGTCGAACACCACGATGGGCACCCGATTCTCGCGGCACAGCGCGATCGCCGCCGTATCCATCACGGCAAGGTCCCGGGCCAGTACATCGTTGAAGGTCAGGCGGTCGAACCGAACCGCGTCCTTGACCTTCTTGGGATCGGCGGAATAGACCCCGTCCACCTGGGTCGCCTTGAGCAGGGCGTCGCAGCCCATTTCAACGGCGCGCAACGCGGCGGCGGTATCGGTGGTGAAGAACGGATTGCCGGTTCCGGCGGCGAAGATCACCACCCTGCCCTTTTCCAGGTGGCGAATGGCGCGGCGGCGGATATAGGCCTCGCACACGGTGGGCATGACGATGGCCGATTGGACGCGGGTCTCGCAGCCGATCCGCTCGAGGGCATTCTGAACCGACAAGGCGTTGATGACGGTGGCCAGCATGCCCATGTTGTCGGCCGCCGCCCGCTCCATGCCGCTGGAGGCGCCGGAGACGCCGCGGAAGATGTTGCCGCCGCCGATGACGACGCAAACCTCGACCGCCAGGTCGCGGACCGATTGCACTTCGCGGGCGATGCGTTCAACGGTGGCCGGGTCAAGCCCGTATTCACGGGTCCCCATCAGGCCTTCGCCGGAAATCTTCAGGAGAACGCGGCGGAATTTGGCGTCGCTGACCATGATCTCCCTCGAATCTGGTGGTCCCGGGACCGCAATATCACGGCCCCAAGCGGCGGCGATCATACACCATTCCATCCGCCTGTCGCGCCCCTTCTCGGGCATCCGGACCGCTCCATCCGTGGAAACGGCCCGGTTTCGCGGCAATCAGCGCCCGAGCTGGGCCGCGACCTCGGCGGCGAAGTCCTTCTCTTCCTTTTCGATCCCCTCGCCCAGGGCGAAGCGAACGAAGCCGGCCAGCTTGATCGGCGCGCCGATTTCCTTGCCGACGGTCTCGAGAACCTTGGAGATCTTGTTCTCCTGGTCGATGACGAAGATCTGCTCGGACAGGCAGACTTCCTCGTAGTATTTGCGGATGCGGCCTTCGACCATCTTCTCGACCACGGCGGCCGGCTTGCCCGAGGCCTGGGCCTGTTCGGTCAGAACCGCCTTCTCGCGTTCCAGCGCGGCACCATCCACCGAGGTGGGATCAAGGAACTGCGGGTTGGCGGCGGCCACATGCATGGCCAGCTGCTTGCCCAGCTCGGTCAGGCGAGCCTGATCGCCGGTGGATTCCAGCGCCACCAGACAGCCGATCTTGCCCAGGCCGGGGGCGATGGACGAATGCATATAGGCGGCAACGATGCCGTTGGGCACTTCCAGGCGCACGGCCCGGCGGAAGTTCATATTCTCGCCGATAGTGGCGATCAGGGCGGTCAACTGCTCGGCGACCGACTTGCCGGCGCCGGGGCATTCGGCGGCCTTGATGGCCTCCAGCTCGGCGCCCTTGGCCAGCGCCACGGCGGCCACGGCGGACACGAAGCCCTGGAACTGCTCGTTGCGGGCGACGAAGTCGGTTTCGGCATTCACCTCGACGGCGACGCCCTTGGTGCCGGCGGTGGCAAGGCCGACCAGACCCTCGGCGGCGACGCGGCCGGCCTTCTTGGCGGCGGCGGCCAGCCCCTTGGTGCGCAGCCAGTCGATGGCGGCTTCGATGTCGCCGGCGGTCTCGCCCAGCGCCTTCTTGCAATCCATCATGCCGGCGCCGGTCTTTTCGCGCAGTTCCTTGACCAGCGATGCAGTAATTTCGGCCATGGGTTTTCCTCTTCTACGGATGAGTTGTCAAACGAATGGCGGCGAACGGGTGTCGCCGCCATTCGCATGCACAAAAGCAGCTTAGGTCGGCTGGGCGGGAGCCTCTTCGGCGACCACGACAACCTCGGTCTCGATCTCGGCGATCTGCTCCACCGGGGCCTCGACGCTGGCGCCCACATCGCCGCCGCCACGGGTGATCTCGGCCTGAATGCCGTCGAGCACCGCGCCGGCCATCAGGTCGCAATAGGTCTGGATGGCGCGGATGGCGTCGTCATTACCGGGAATCGGATAGGTGATGCCGGCCGGATCGGAGTTGGAATCGATAACCGCCACCACCGGGATGCCCAGCTTGTTGGCTTCCTGAACCGCCAACTGTTCCTTGTTGGTGTCGATGATGAACAGGATATCGGGCAGGCCGCCCATTTCCTTGATGCCGCCCAGCG
>Ga0316224_1002598_pt1 | contig 16316 bp, 11 predicted proteins | sample TBH18013metaG_FD_206254 | JGI IMG/M metagenome (GOLD analysis project Ga0316224, IMG submission 206254) | Freshwater microbial communities from Trout Bog Lake, Wisconsin, USA - TBH18013 | ecosystem: Environmental > Aquatic > Freshwater > Lake > Hypolimnion/Profundal zone | place: USA: Wisconsin... | reverse complement strand
GACCATCTCTGACGAGATCTGCTTTCGCCGTGATGTAGCCACCGCGCCAGTTGCTGTCTGGCTGAACAACCAGGTCAGGGATAAGCATCTGCGCATAGGTGTCGCCGCCGGCAACCTCTATCTGCTTTGAGACGACGGTCCCGCGGGGGGCGCCGGCACCGTCGACAAAGCTGATTCGCAATTCCGCAGGGCCACTGGCGAGATGACCTTCGTTAATCAGGTGCACTTCCATGTGCGCCGTCTCACCTGGCTTGAAGTATTTTCCATTCGTGCGCAGAATCGCAATCTGCAGATCGCGCGTCCAGTAGGCCATGTCCTCTGCGGGACCTTTGAGGTTTCGCGCTGAGTCGGTCAACCCTGAGTACCAGGCAAGCATGTCATCGCCCAGCGAGAGATCACCATCGCTCCAGCCATTGATGGCGTACCCGTCTTCTTCATCCTGAGTCATAATCGCCTGACCGAGGCGGCCATCGATGTACATCAGGCCACGTCCTGCCTGCCGCGAAAGATCTGCGGGCGAGGCAAAGACCCGTGAGAGCTGGTTGCGCTCAAAATACTCCTTTGTGAGCCTGGCCAGGGGCGCGAAGCTCTGCGCATCGTAGCTGCCGGAATCAGGGGCTTGCGCAAGCAGGTAATAGTTGTCAGGGCCCGCGTAACAGCGTACTTCGCCCCAATACCGGATGGCCTGCATGGCCGGATCCCGATGGCTGAGAAGATCGCTCTCCTGGAAGCGGGACAACGACTTGACGGTATGATCATCGATCAGGTCCAGACGCGGCCGGTTCTCATAGGGCCTCAGGTGCGGCACCCAACCGGATGCGTCCCCGTATTGTCCTCCGGACTGATTGACCAGGAGGCGCGTTCCGTCCAATGCCGGAAAGTCATCGAAGATTCTCTTATGGGGATAGCTGTACGCGGAGGACTCATTCGAGATGTCAAAGACAATCACGCTGGGGTGATTGCGGTCACGCTTGACCATCCGCTCGAACTTCTCAATGAACGACATCGACAGGAAGTAGGAGGGGTCGCCCTGCGCCGTCTGAATCCATGCGGGTGTTTTGAACTCGTCCACCGAAGGCCCGCCACCGGGCTCCTCGTAGAGGAGCAAGCCCAGCTCATCGGCGGCATCCATGACCAGAGGATCGCCGATGTTGCGGTGGAAAGTCAGGGCATTGTGGCCAATGGCCTTGGCGGCCTCCACGCTTCGTCGAGCCATTTCCCGCGTCGCGAAGTTGCCAGTGTGGTTGTAGTACCCCCAGTCGATGGCGCTACGCAGACGGATTCTTCTGCCGTTCAGGTAGTAATCAGGATCACCGCCGGTTGATGCCTTGACCTCGAAGGTGCGGAAACCAAATCGGGTGCCTGTTTCATCGTTCGATTCGGATGCTCGTACCCGCACCCGGCAGGTATAGAGATAGGGATTATGGATCTCCCACAGCTTTGCATCGGGCACGGAAAGGACTTGGGAAAGAGTTGACTCCCCAGGCTGGATTGAGGCGGAAAACTCCTTGCGAAACACAATTTCATCGGGATGTTGATGGGGAGTAATCTCGAGTGTGAACTGCGCAGCCACCGCTTTTCCAACAGAGTTCTTCAGACTGATTCGAGCCTCGATGGATCGGGAACCCGCAGGAAGCAGATTCTTCAAGAAAACGTCATCCACATAGACCGGATCCGTTACCACCAGCTTGACCGCGCCACCGATGCCGCCGAAATCGTGACCGGCGATGAGATGAACGTTCCCCCATTCTGTTGATGGGTTGTCGTTCCACCCGCGAACGCCGCCGGCGTTGGTGATGCGCAAGGCGATACGATTGGTTCTGCCGTATTGCAGAAATTCGCTGAGATCGGCGACGACAGGCGTCTCCGAGACAACGTCATAAGCTGCCAGACGACCGTTGACATAAACCTCAATACGCTGGCGGAAGCTGCCGATGGTGAGGCGTACACGCTTGCGCGACCAGTTCGCTGGCACGTCGAGTTCTGTTGCGAACCACCCCACCCCGTGATAGCGCCAAGCTGGATCGCCATTGGAAAAGAGTTGTTCAAAGCTCGCGGGCAGATAACATCGCTTGTGTGAGAGATCAAACAGGCGGTCCCACCCGCCCGAGGGAATATTTACCGGCAGCGAACTCAGCTTGACATCGGCGGGCAGATAGAGCCGGTCGTCCTTCCATGCAGCATCTTTATCGAGCCATACATTCCACGTGGCGCCTGTCAGGTCGCGCTCTTCGCGCTGCGCTGAGGACGAAGAGGCCGACAGAAGAACGGAGAACAGGATTAGCGCGAGAGTTGGGAATCGTAACAAGGGGTGGCCTTTCGTTCTGGTTTAGCGGTAGAGACGCACACCCTGCACGTAGACGGTGCCGCCATCATTTGCCAGAGTGAGATTGTGTCGGCCGGCAGTCAAGCCCAGCCGGCGAAACACCGTGACGCCGGAGAGTTCCGGTACGTTAAGGACGGCCAAAGACGCTCTGTGCCATATCATGGAGCAGGCCGGAGCTTATAGCCAGATACACAAATGTTGATAAGCTTAGAACGCTAGTGACCACAAGTGTCAAATACACTGATCCTGCAGCGACACCAATCATTACGTCCAGAGATGAACCCGGTTCAATCTCATGAATCATGGCTTCCCTGCAAGCCAATCGAACCCGGCGATAATGGGCAGCCGCTTCGTAGATTACCACTGCTAGAAACATGAATTGGTTCACAATGAGCCAGCTCATCAATGCGGTAAGTTTACCCCAGCGCAACACAATGAGAGAGGTGCCTGCCAAGATGCAGGCCGCATTGACCGCAACTGCAAACTTAAGATGCGGCGAGCGAAAGGGAGACCGCAAGAAGAATTCGCTGCCATCGACGAATCCCCTCTTGTCCTTCAAGAGATCCGGATTGTTCGCTCCATCCAGTCTTACCTCCAAGCAACGCCTCCTTAGTTGTCGCGCGCATGCGGCAGCCAAACCACTGATCCTCAGGCAACTCCCACTCCGGAGCGGGCAATAGCAAGGCCGCCTTCAAGACTGGAGCGAAACAACGCACCTGAGATTGTCAAAGGGATATTAGCAGCGTTTCATCTTGAATGGAGACGGTCATTGCCCGACGGGTGTCAAACGTTGAAATCAGTGTTTCGAGAAAGCATTGGGCATACGATACGCGTGGTCCTCCCGGTGGGCGGGGCCGGAGTCTGGCTGCTGCGAGCTTCATCCTGGTCTTGGGAGCTGAGGATGTGAACGCCACCTGCCGCGGGTTCTTGTCGAGGCGGAGGCGGCGAGTCGGGAATCATGGGACAGCCAGATGCCTTCCTCTTAGGGAGGAGCAGAGGCCTCAGGCCGCAGTCAGGTCGGTGCCGCGGCTTTCGTGGCCGAGGAAGGCGATGAGGGCGAGGGTGAGGGAGACGGCGAGGACGGTTCCGGCGAGGACTGGGGAGTAGGAGCCGATGCGTTCGGCGGCGGTGGTTTGGAGGACGAGGTTCCAACTGGTGATGAGGTTGCCGAGCTGGTAGGTGACGCCGGGGAAGACGGCGCGGACGGGTGCGGGTGAGAGCTCGGTGAGGTAGGCGGGAACGACTCCCCAGGCGCCCTGGACCATGAACTGCATGAGGAATGCGCCGAGGGCGAGGAGGACGGGTGTGCCTCCCCAGGCGAAGAGGGGGGCGATGGGGATGGCGAGCAGGGCTGCGGTGATGATGGCGCGCTTGCGTCCCCAGCGCTCGGAGAGGGTTCCGAAGACAAAGCCGCCGAGCAGCGAGCCGACGCTGGCGATAACGCCGAGGGTGCCAACGGTGGAGGGGGCGAAGTGCATGCCCTTGGTGAGGAAGGTTGGGTACATGTCCTGCGTGCCGTGGGAGAAGGAGCAGAAGGCGGTCATGAGGAGGGTTTGGAAGAGGAAGACGGGGAGGTAGCGGCGGAATTGGGCGAGGGTGAGGCGGGGAGCGTTGCCGAGGGAGCGCTGGCGGCGGGATTCGAGCCAGACGGGGGACTCCTGGACGCCGAAGAGGACGAAGGGGACGAGGAGGAGGGGGGATGCGCCGAGGATGAAGAGTCCGCGCCAGCCGACGAAGTGGAAGAGGCCACCAAAGGCTGCGGCGGCGAGGAGGTAGCCGATGGCGTAGCCCTCCTGAAGGATGCCGGAGAAGGTGCCGCGGCCCTGCTTGGGGAGGGTTTCAAAAGTGAGGGCAGCGCCGATTCCCCAGACGCCGCCCATGGCGACGCCGAAGAGGGCGCGGAGGATGAGGAGGGAGGCGAGGGAGGGAGCGAAGGCGCAGGCGAGCTCGACGGCGGCGTAGCAGGCGATGTTGGCGATGAGGACGGGCTTGCGGCCGAAGCGATCTGCGAGAGCGCCGAAGATGAGTGCGCCGAGGGGGCGGAAGGCGAGGGTGAGGAAGACTCCGCGGGCGACGGCGGGGACGCCGGAGTGGAATTCTGTGGCGATGGCGGGGAGGCAGAAGACGAGGAGGAAGAAGTCGAGTGCGTCGAGCGACCAACTGAGGAAGGCAGCGAGGAAGGCGTTGCGCTGGGGGGCGGTGAGCTGGCGGAAGCTGGAGGCGAGGGACATGGCGGGAGGATAGCAGGGCGGAGCGGTGGGTGGACAGGGGACAGAGATCAGAGAACAGAGATCAGAGATCAGTTGAGTTGAGCTGTGGTCGATTGCGGGGGGGAGAACTTTTGCGGAAGAATTCTCGTCTGCTTAAGGTGGGTTTCAGGTTGGTGATTGAGACTGTATGGTGTGGATATGAAAGCAGGCTTGCGAGTGGGCTGGGGAATGCGGTGTGGCGTGGCTGGGCTGGGGGTGGCGATGATGGCGCTGCCGATGCTGGCGCAGCAGGCGGCGGATGGGAAGTCGGCGGCGGGCGCTCCGGTGGTGACGCTGAAGGATGCGATTGCGCGGGCGGAGGCGAATGAGCCGACGTTTGCCGCGGCAATGGCGGACAGCAAGGTGGCGGGGCAGGACAGGTGGATTGCTCGGACGGGGCTGTTGCCGAATGCGGTGTATCACAATCAGGCGATTTATACGCAGGCGGGAAGCGCGCAGGGAGCGGGGAGCCCGAAGTTTATTGCCGGAAACGGCGTGCATGAGTACATGAGCCAGGCGGTGGTGAACGAGACGGCCGGGTTGGCGGGAGTGGCCGATGTGCGGCGGGCGGATGCGGCGGCGGCGCGGGCGAAGGCGGAGCTGGAGGTGGCGCGGCGGGGGCTCGTGTCGGCGGTGACGGGGCTGTATTACGGGGCGCTGGCGGCGGATGCGAAGCTGGCGATTGCCGAGCAGGCGCATACCGAGGCGGTTGGGTTTACGGGGTTGACGACGAAGCGGGAAGAGGCGCGGGAGGCGGCGCATGCGGATGTGGTGAAGGCGCAGTTGGCCGAGCAGCAGCGGGAGCGGGAGCTGCGGGATGCGCGGCTGGGCGCGGAGAAGGCGCATCTGGAGCTGGGGGTGCTGCTGTTTTCGGATCCGAGAAGCGCGTACACGCTGGCCGAGGCGGAGACGGCGTCGGAGTTGCCGCTGAAGGAAGCGGTGGAAGCTGAGGCGGCGAGGACGAATCCGGAGCTGAAGAGCGCGCTGGCGGGTTTGGCGGTGAGCCAGGCGGATGTGCTGGGTGCGCGGGCGTCGTATTTGCCGGAGCTGAGCCTGAACTGGACCTATGGTATTGATGCGCCGCAGTTTGCGGTGAACGGGCCGGACAAGCTGTCGAATCTAGGTTATTCGGCTTCGGCGACTTTGGATTTACCGGTGTGGGACTGGCTGGCGACGCACTCGCGGGTGAAGCAGAGTGTAATCCGGCGGGATGCCGCGAAGGTGGCGCTGACGGCGGCGCAGCGGCGGGTGATTGCGCAACTGGACGAGACGTACAGCGAGGCCGCGGCGGCGCGGGATGAACTGGCGAGCCTGGACCGCAGCGTGGAGACGGCGGCGGAGAGTTTGCGGCTGACGAAGATGCGGTATGCGGAGGGCGAGGGCACGGTGTTTGAAGTGGTGGACGCTGAGAACTCGTATGTGGACGCGGAGAATGCCCGGCAGGATGGGCGGGTGCGGTACCAGGTGGCGCGGGCTGAGCTGGAGACGCTGGCGGGGAGTTTGTAAGAGGTAGAAGGACGGGGGAGTTGTTCTTCCCCGGTCCCCAAAAGCGAGGGACCGGGGGCACCCGAAGAGTATTTTGGTGGGAAGTTTGCAGGTGGAGATGGATACGCGGATGAGCAAGCGGATGCGGCAAGGGTTGACGATGGCGATGGCCTGCGGGCTGGTGCTGGCGGCTGGATGCAAGAAGGAAGCGGCACCGGTGGTGGAAGTGACGGTGCAGGCGGAGCATCCGGAGCGGGGCGAGCTGGCGGAAAAGATTGTGGCCGATGCGGTGCTGGCACCGAAGGCGCAGGCAGCGATTGTGCCGAAGATTACCGCGCCGGTGAAGAAGTGGTATGTGCAGCGGGGCGCGCGGGTGAAGGAAGGCGAGCTGCTGGGGACGCTGGAAAACATGGACCTGGCGGCGGCGGCGATGGACAACAAGGGAAGCTATGTGGCGGCGCAGGCTGCGTATGCCACGGCGACGAAGGCGCAGGTGCCGGAGGACACGCTGAAGGCGGAAAGCGATGTGGCGCAGGCGAAGGCGAATCTGGATTTGAACCAGAGCATTGTGAAGAGCCGGAAGCAGCTGTTTGCCGAGGGAGCGATTCCGGGGCGGGATTTGGATACGGCGGTGGCGGCGCTGGTGCAGGCGCAGGCGCAGTATGACGCGGCGGCGAAGCACTTGGAATCTGTGAAGACGGTGAGCCGGGAGGCGGCGCTGAAAAGCGCGGAAGGGCAGCTAACGAGCGCAGAAGGCAAGCTGAAGGGCGCCGAGGCGCAGGTGAGCTACTCGGAGATTCGCAGCCCGATTAACGGAGTGGTGACGGACAGGCCGCTGTTTGCGGGGGAGACGGCTGCGGTGGGAGCGATGCTGGTGACGGTGATGGATACCTCGACGTTGCTGGCGAAGACGCATGTGGCGCAGGCGGTAGCGCAGCGGCTGAAGGTGGGCGGCGAGGCTCAGGTGACGGTTCCGGGAGTGGCGGATGCGGTGGCGGGGAAGGTTTCGCTGATTAGCCCGGCGCTGGATGCGGGATCGACGACGGTGGAGATTTGGATTGAGCTGGATAACGCCAAGGGGACGCTGAAGGTTGGGACTCCGGTGAAGGTGGCAATTACCGGGCGGGTTGAGGCGCAGGCGGTGAAGGTGCCGGTGAAGGCGGTGCTGACGGCGCAGGATGGGACGAAGACCGTGATGGTGGTGGGCTCCGATGGATTGGCCCACAAGAAGACGGTGACGCTGGGAATTTCGGACGGGGAAGATGTGCAGGTGCTTTCTGGCGTGGACGTGGCCGACCAGGTGATCACGGGCGGCGCGTATGGGCTGGATGACGGCACCAAGGTGAAGGTGGGGCCGGCTGAGGACGACGACAAGAAGGACGATGCGGGCGACAAGAAGCCGGGCGGGGGAGAGTAAGCGATGGCACCCGGGCAAAGCAACGAGCAGAGCTTCTGGCTGGCGCGGTCGACGCGGACGATTTTCTTTTTTGTCGCGGTGCTGATTTTGGCTGGGATTTACCTGGCGTTCCAGGTGCCGATATCTGTGTTTCCGGAGACGAGTTTTCCGCGCGTGGTGATTGGCGTGGACAACGGCGTGATGCCGGTGGAACAGATGCAGGTGACGATCACCAAGCCGATTGAGGACGCGGTGAACGCGGTTCCGGGGCTGAAGACGGTGCGTTCGACGACGAGCCGTGGTTCGGCGGAAGTGAGCCTGTTTTTTGACTGGAATGTGGACATGTTCCACCAGTTGCAACTGGTGGATGCGGCGCTGGCGAAGGTGGCGCAGGAGCTGCCGCCAACGGCGCGGATTACGACGAACCGGCTGACGTTTGCGACGTTTCCGATCCTTGGGTATGCGCTGACCTCGGATACGGTGAGCCAGACGCGGCTGTGGGAGATAGCAACGTATGAGCTGAAGCCACCGCTGAACCGTGTGGATGGAGTGAGTACGGTGCTGGTGCAGGGCGGGCAGGTGCCGGAGTTCCATGTGATTCCGAACCTGGCGCTGATGCAGACGGCGGGCGTGACGGTGTCGGACCTGGTGGCGGCGATACAGGCGTCGAATCTGGTGGATTCGCCGGGGCTTTATGAGGACAATCACCAACTGATTTTGGGGCTGGTGGGCTCGCAGGTGCATGACATTGAGCAGTTGCGGGAGCTGGTGGTGAAGGCTACGGCGGCGGGTGCACCGGTGCGTGTGGCGGATGTGGCCGAGGTGACGCCGGCGACTGCGCCGGTGTACACGACGGTGACGGCGAATGGCAAAAACGCGGTGCTGCTGAATATTGCGCGGCAGCCGGCGAGCAATACGGTTGCGGTGGCGGATGCGGTGCTGATGCAGGTGGAGGAGTTGCGGAAGAAGCTGCCGGCGGGGGTGAAGCTGGAGCCGTTCTATGACCAGAGCCAACTGGTGCGGGACTCGATTTCGAGCGTGCGGGACGCGATTGTGATTGGGCTGGTGCTGGCGTGCGTGATTCTGTTCCTGTTCCTGCGGGACTGGAGCTCGTCGCTGGTGGCAGGGCTGGTGATTCCGGCAACGATTGCGGTAACGATTCTGGTGCTGAAGTTGATTGGGCAGAGCTTTAACCTGATGACGCTGGGCGGGTTGGCGGCGGCGATTGGGTTGGTGATTGACGACGCGATTGTGGTGGTGGAGAACATTGTGATGCATCGGGACGCGGGGGAGCAGCGGGCCGATGCGGTGCGTAAGGCGCTGAAGGAGATTACGGTTCCGCTGGTTGGGTCAACGATTACGCCGGTGGTGGTGTTTTTGCCGCTGGTGGCGGTGACCGGGGTGACGGGGAGCTTCTTCCGGGCGCTGGCGATTACGATGACGGCGGCACTGTTGACCAGCCTGGCGCTGGCACTGACGTGGACGCCAGGGCTGAGCCTGTATCTGCTGAGCAAGCGGAAGGAGAATGCGCCGGAACATCACGAGGCGGGGCGGATCATGCAGGCGATTCTGCGGGTGCACGGGCGGGTGCTGGATTGGGCACTGGCCAAGCCGCTGTGGCTGGCAGGGGCGTGCCTGTTGCTGGTGGCGGGGACCTGGGGTGGATATCAACTGCTGGGTACGGATTTGCTGCCGGAGATGGATGAGGGAGGGTTCATTCTGGACTACATTATGCCGGCGGGGAGTTCGCTGACGGAGACGAACCGGGTGCTGGCGCATGTGGAGAAAATCTTGCAGGATACGCTTGAGGTGGAAGTGACCTCGCGGCGGACGGGTTTGCAGATGGGGCTGGCGGCGGTGACTGAGGCCAACTACGGCGACTTTACGGTGCGGCTGAAGGCGAAGCGGAGCCGGGCGATTGATGACGTGATGGCGGATGTGCGGGCGGAGATCAAGCGGACGGAGCCGGAGCTGGATGTGGAGTTTACGCAGGTGTTGCAGGACATGATAGGAGACCTGTCCAATGCGCCGGAGCCAATCCAGATCAAGCTGTTTGCGGATGACCCGGCGCTGCTGGGGGAGCTGGCGCCGCGGGTGGCGGATGCGATTGGGAAGATTCCGGGCGTGGTGGATGTAGAGAACGGGATTGACAATACGCTGAGCGGGCCGGCGACGGATTTCCATGTGAATCCGGTGGTGGCGGCGCGGATGGGGTTTACGCCAAGCGATGTATCGCTGGATGCGACGGCGATATTGGACGGAGTGGAGACGACGAATCCGCTGATTGCGAATGGGCGGCCGTACCCGATACGGGTGCGGATGGGCGCGGAGCACCGGGAGTCACTGGAAGCGATGGAGAATACGGTGTTTACGTCGGCGCAGGGCAAGAGCGCTACGCTGGGAACGCTGGCGGAGATTGAGCAGTTGCCGCCGCAGAACGAGATCCGGCGGGAGAACCTGCAGCGGCTGGTGGTGGTGACGGGGCGGCTGGAGGGCTCAGACCTGGGCAGTGCGATGGCAAAGGTTCGGCAGACGGTGGCCGGGCTGGGCTTGCCGGGAACGGTGAAGGTGGTGTACGGCGGGACGTACGAGGAGCAGCAGAAGAGCTTCCGGGATCTGGTGCGGGTGCTGGTGCTGGCGCTGGCGCTGGTGTTTGGGGTTCTGCTGACGGAGTTCCGGAATTTCCCGGCGCCGGTGGCGATTCTGGTGAGTTCGATTTTGTCGATTTCCGGGGTGATTCTGGCGCTGCTGGTGACGCATACGAGTTTCAATGTGGCGTCGTTCATGGGTCTGATCATGGTGATTGGGATTGTGGCGAAGAATGGAATCCTGCTGCTGGACGCCGACGAGAAGTACCGGGCGGAGGGTGCCGGAGCACTGGAAGCGATGCGACATGCGGCGCAGCGGCGATTGCGGCCGATTGTGATGACGGCGATTGCAGCGGTGACCGGGATGGCTCCGCTGGCGCTGGCGCTGGGAGCGGGGTCGCAGATGCTGCAGCCGCTGGCGATAGCGGTTATCGGCGGGCTGGCGGTGTCGATGGTGCTGAGCCTGGTGGTGACGCCGGTGGTGTACTACCACCTGACGCGGGGCCGGGCGGAGGAAGTTGCGGGCTGAGGCTGCTTTCGTTTCGGTGTTTGGGGCGTCCATGGCAGAGGGAATCCGTGTGCGGAGGCCCCAGGGCCGCGGATGAGGTGAGCGAAGTCCAGCCGCGCCCTGATACACTTTACTTTCGGACTACATCCGGAAACTATCAGTTGTTTCATGACCGTTCTGCTACTTGAAGGGCGGAACGGGGAGGTTGCATGCGGCGGTTTTTGACGCTAGTTTTTCTTCTTTGCCTGGCATTGCCGGCGGGAATTTCGTTTACAGGGTGCACGCGCAACCCCTCGGCAAATTATTGCAACGGTGAGGGCTACGGCCTGAAGCTGACGGACGTGGCGTCGGTGATTTTGCAGCCGCAGACGACGGGGCTTTCGCTTGCATTCGGGCAGACGCAGCAACTAGGGTCGCCGACGGCAAAGACGTGCAAAGGCCAGCAGGCGACCGCATCGGGTGGGTATACCTACGGGTCGTCGAATCTTCAGATCCTGGATGTATCGCCGACTGGGAACCTTTGCGCGGGGACCTGGAATCGGCGATCGGGTGGGGGAATTCCGGACTACACGATTTGCAGTCCTCCCAGTCCGCTGCCCAGCACGAACGGGTTGCCGTACAGCGAAGCGTTCGTGACGGCGACGGCGGATGCTGTGACCTCGAACCAGGTGACGGTGCATATTCATGCCCCAGTGACCGCGGTTTCGCTGGTGCTTGAGAATGCGGGAACGACGACGGCGTATAGCGGTTGCGTCTCCCAAGGCGGCACGAAGCAACTGGATGCGCAGGCCTATTACGACGTGAATGGGGTGCAGACGTTGCTTTGCGCGCCGAGTTCGAGCACGGTTCCTGCCTGCTCGACGGTGATTGGCAACCTTTCGTATTTGTCGCAGAACTCGACGATTGCTTCCATTGACCAGTTTGGCGTGATTACAGCGCAGAAGCCAGGGACGACGTACATCACGGCATCGGTTTCTGGTTCGGGGTCGTCGGCGGGGTATTTCTCGACCTGCCCGCCGGCCTCGATCAGCATTTCGCTGAACGGGAAGACCGGTCAGGGTGGTCAGCCGCCGATTACGGTGACGCAGGGCGTGACGCAGACGATTCAGACGACAGTGGTGGACACGGCGGGCAACCCGATATCGGGGCTTTCGCTGGACTTCCAGTCCACGAATCCGCAGGATATTAGCGTGGGTTCGGGCGGAGCAGTGACGGCGAGCTTTGCCGGTGAGGCCTCGATTTATGCAGTATGCCAGCCGACTTCCTGCAATCCGGCGCCGATTGACCAGATTGGGCTGAATGGGACGGGAACGGCAGTTACGAGCAATCCGATTACGGTGAATACACTGGGCGCGGCGAGTTCGTATGTGTGGTTTGCGAATCCGGATTCGCAGTACTTCATTCCGGTGGAGTTGGTGACTGGCACGATTGGGTCGACGGTGAAATTGCCGTATTTCCCGAATTCGATGGTGATGGATCAGCTGGGTTCGAATCTGTATTTTGGAAGCTCGCACGAGTTGATGGTCTACAGCGCGATTTCCAATGCACTGACAAAGGAAGATATCAACGTCCCGGGCAAGGTGCTGGCTGTTGCGCCTGACAACTCGCAGCTATTGATCAACGACCCGATTCGCAAGTTGTTCTACCTGTACCGGGTAACGTCGAGTACGTACTCGACGTTCAGCGGCGTGGGCAGTTCTGCGCAGTGGACGCCGGATGCGAAGACGCTTTATATCGTTGGCACGGACTATTCGAACGACCCGAATGGGGTTTCGACGCTGTTTGTGAACAACGTGAGCACGGGCTGGACGACGTATCCGCTGACGGGTGAGATTGCGACGCAGTCTCCGAAGCCTGGGGTTGCGGTGGCGATTCCGGGAGTGGGCGCGTACCTGACGGGTCAGCCGACGGTGGCCCATGCGTGGTGCCCAAACATTACGCCGATGCCTGGGTATCCGCAGGGACAGGCGTATCCGAAGGCGGCATCGCTGGCTGTGGAGACCGATGTGCTGGCTTCCACGACGGACGGACAGCATGTGCTGGGCGTAGGGCTGGGCGGCGGAGCCACGGCGACGCTGTATGACATCAACCCCGGCCTGGTGGCGGGATTGGATAATGGTGCGTGCCCCGCGAGCGAGACTGGGATTACGCCCTTTACGCCGACTTTTGTGAGCACGGTGCTTCCGATTCAGGCGAGCGCGGTGAATCAGGTGATTCCTTCCCCGGCATCCAACCTGGCGTTTATCACCTATAACGCGAGTGGAACGAATGTGGTTGGTCTGCCGTATTACGAGCCGAATGGTAGTGGAACGCTGGGCCAGGTTGGTACGGTAAGCCTGACGGGTTCCCCGACGGCGCCGGTGGCTGGCGCGTTCAGCCTGGATGACACGATCTTCTTTGTGTCGACGGCTGGAGATAATCTGGTGCACTACGTTGACGTGAATTCGCTGAAGGACACGCGGCAGGTCAATCCTGGATTGACTTGCTCCGTGGGGAACCCGGATGCGGCGACGACGTGCCCGGCAGGGCAGCCGATTCCTGCGACGTTTATCGCAGTGAAGGCTCGTACGACAACCTAAACTCAGCGGGAGCGCGCAAGCAGTTCCCAAATACTGAAACGGGCCAGCCGCAAACAGCGCGGCGGCCCGTTTTCCTTTGCAGGCAGAGTTTTGGGCAGGCAAAGAGGGTGGGGTAGCGGGATAAAATCGAAACATGATTAAAGGAATTTCCTTCCTGCGCCCGGTTGCGACGCCTGAGGTCCATGAGCGACTGACGGGCTTTTTTGCAGCGCTGGGATTTCGCGTCGGCGAGGGGTGGAACGAAGCGGCGAGTGTCGGGGCGTCGTTCCTGGCTCCGCTGGGGAATTTGGAATTTGTGCTGGGCGAGATGCCGAGCACTGCGACGACGCTGGTGGAAGTGACGCAACTGGATGCGGTGCGCGAGGCAGCGCTGGGCTGGCTGAAGGCTAACGGCGGCGACGCGGCGCAGGTGGGCGAGATCACGGAGACGCACTGGAAGTCGCGGATGTTTACGGTGGAGCCGGTGGCCGGTGAGCTGTTTACGTTCTGGGCGTGGGCGGATCCGCTGAAGGGCAAGCCGGTAGCCGTGGAAGGCGACCTGAGCGCGGCCGGGATGAAGTTTGCGATTGTGGTGGCGCGGTGGAATGCGGTGATTACGGACAGGCTGCTGGAAGGCTCGCTGGATGGGTTGCTGCGGTCGGGCGCGACGCGGGGCGATATCGTGATTGTGCGCGTGCCGGGCGCGTGGGAGATTCCTGCGGCGGCACGGACGATTGCGAACCTGGGCAAGGTGGATGCGATTATCACCCTGGGTTGCCTGCTGCGCGGCGAGACAGCGCACTACGAGGCGATATATAACGAGGTGTCGCGCGGGATTGGACAGAGCCAGCAGGAGACGGGGATTCCACATGCCTTTGGCGTGCTGACCTGCGAGACGCTGGAACAGGCACTGAACCGGGCTGGAATCAAGGCAGGGAACAAGGGTTTTGAGGCGGCGGTAGCGGCGATTGAGATGGTTTCGATCGGGCGCAAGCTGACGGGTCATGAGGGGAAATGAGTACAGGTAGCCGCCGAAAGGCCCGGGAACTCGCGATGCAGATGCTGTTCCAGGGCGATATGGGCAAGATGACCGCTGCGGAGGTTCGCAAGACCTTCTGGCTGGCTCGTGAAGAAGAGGAAGAGGACGCGGATACCCGCGGATTCGCTGAGGACCTGTACCGGGTTGCGACGGCGAAGGCCGATGAGATTGACGACCTGATTGAGAAGTATGCCAAGAACTGGCGGTTGGAGAGGATGCCGGCAGTGGACAGGAACGTGCTGCGGCTGGCGGCTGCGGAGATGCTGGGGTTTCAGTCGACACCGGTGCCGATTGTGATCAATGAGGCGCTGGAGATTGCGCGGCGGTATTCGGGGCCGGAGAGCGTGAGCTTTTTGAATGGCGTGCTGGATGCGATGTCGAAAGAGCTGCTGAAGCGGATTTGACGCTCGGGTTGCGGCTGGCGCGGGGCGGGCTGCGAGACTGCCGGGTTCAGACAAAGGCAGCGGGTTAGCTGCGGCTTCGCCGCGATAGCAAGTCAGCAAGTCAGCGCGATTGGGTGGTGCCATTGGTTGGCGCCTTAGCCAGCTTGGATTGCCGGAGTACGAGGCGATTCTGCTAGGCTCGTCTGGTTATGGAATACACGAACATTTTGGTGGAGAAGCGCGGTGCGGTGGCGGTGATAACGCTGAACCGGCCGCAGGTGCTGAATGCGCTGAACGGGGCTGTGCTGGAGGAGTTGGCGGCCGCGATGGATGCTTGCGGGGCCGATGAAGCTGTGCGCGCGGTGGTGTTGACCGGGGCGGGGCCGAAGGCCTTTGCCGCGGGGGCGGACATTGGCGAGCTGGCGAAGCTGAATGAGGCCGAGGGGCGGGCGTATGCGGAGCGCGGGCAGCGGCTGTTCCGGCGGATTGAGACGCTGGGCAAGCCGGTGATTGCCGCAGTGAACGGGTTTGCGCTGGGCGGCGGATGCGAGCTGGCGATGGCCTGCACGGTTCGGGTGGCGAGCGAGTCGGCAAAGCTGGGGCAGCCGGAGGTGAAGCTGGGGGTGATTGCCGGCTTTGGCGGGACGCAGCGGCTGCCGAGGCTGGTGGGCCGGGGGGCGGCGCTGAAGCTGCTGCTGACGGGCGCGGTGATTCCGGCGGCGGAGGCCTTGCGGATTGGTCTGGTGGATGAGGTGGTGCCGGCGGCGGAGCTGATGGCACGGGCGGAAGCGCTGGCGAACGAGATTGCCGGGGTGGCTCCGGTGGCGGTAAGGCTGACGCTGGAGGCGGTAGACCGGGGGCTGGATTTGACGCTGGATGGAGGGCTGGAGTGGGAGGCGCTGTTGTTTGGGAAGAGCTGCGCGACCGAGGACAAGGCGGAGGGGACGGCGGCGTTCCTGGCGAAGCGGGCGGCGGAGTGGCGGGGGCGGTGAGGGGCCTTGGTATGCTCGAAGGTGTGAGAGCGATATTGACGAAGCGATGGATGGTGGTTTTGGTGCTGGGGCTGGTGTGTGTGGCCGGCTGCCGGGGCCCGGAGCAGGCGGTTTCCACAGTGGCGAATGAGGCCCGGGATGCCGAGCACAAGGTGCAGGCTGCGAATGCCGAGCGGGACCGGCTGCGCAAAGAGCTGGAGAAGATTGCCGTGCCGACCAAGAGCAGGTATGTGGATGTCCACGAGCCGGGGCAGTGGGCGAATCCGTTCCTGAGCGTGGATGCACAGATGATTAACCTGCGGGTGACGCTGGCGGATGCGAACACGAGCAACATAGGCGAAGGCGGGTTTATGCGGCCAAAGGCGGCGCGGGTGCGGGAGCTGCAGATACGGCTGAAGGATTTGCCGGAGGCGCTGATTGCGCTGCCGGAGGATGCGTGGCCGTATGGGCGCGTGGTGGCGGTGGAGGAGTATCCGTTGGCGGACAAGAGCCAGAAGCCTGCGATTCGGCGGCAGGTGGAGGCTGTGATTGCGCAGTTGAATGATTTGGGCGTGGTGGTGGATGAGTGGCCCAGCCGGTGATTACGAGCCTGCCATGGCCTGGAAGAATTCGCCGTTGTTGACGGCGAGGCCGCCGAGGGGTTGCCAGCCGCGTTTGATGGCTTCCTTGACTTTGTCTTCGAGGTCTTTTGGTGAGGTGGCTTTGAGGATGGAGTAGGAGACGACGATGGACATGAAGAACTCCTCAGGAGCGGTGGTGCTCATGGGGAGTTGGTGCAATTGGGGGGCCGTT
>Ga0316224_1002593_pt1 | contig 16338 bp, 25 predicted proteins | sample TBH18013metaG_FD_206254 | JGI IMG/M metagenome (GOLD analysis project Ga0316224, IMG submission 206254) | Freshwater microbial communities from Trout Bog Lake, Wisconsin, USA - TBH18013 | ecosystem: Environmental > Aquatic > Freshwater > Lake > Hypolimnion/Profundal zone | place: USA: Wisconsin... | reverse complement strand
CCCGCTACCTCGACAGCTACCTGCGCTGGTTCCACCTCATCGGCCTTCACCCGGACCCGACCCCGCGATATTGCCTCGCCGCCGCCATGGGGGCGTAACCATCAATACGAATTGCGAATAGAGCCATTCTATTTATATCGGGGCATAACTTTATTCACATACTTTTGGCATGGTGCGCTTAATTTCAATTTGCCAAGGAGGGACGTCCATGGGAAGTCTGCAAGCCCCGGGATCGATAGCGTCCCTGTCGGACGTGTGCAGCGTGGTCAACCAGATCGAAGAGGTTCTGAGCGCTCACGCGACTTATACCGAACAGGTTCAGGCGACCATGCAAGCCGGCACCTTACAGCCTGAGGAAATCGACGTTATCCGCCGGGATGACCGCTGCCGAGTAGGCCTGTGGCTGCACCGGATTTGCGAACACTTCGACAGTTCCCCCGAATTTCTGGCCGTATGCGCCGAGCACAGCCGCTTCCACAACCGGCTGGCCAACATCGCCCAGCATTTCCTGGCCGGTGAGCGCGAGTCGGCACTGACCGAGGTCGCGGCCATCCTGTCGCTGAACGGCGGCGGCTTTCACGACATCCTGGGCACCCTCACCAACTTCCTGCGGTCAGTCGATGGCGAGACCCAGCGTATGTTCTAGGTAATTGTCGGGGGGAGGAGACTGGCCAGAGCTGGCCCGAATGCGTCATTGGCAACCGCCTTCTTCGATCAGCTTGAGCCATTACATGCCATTGGCCTGTATGCAGCGCCGATGGCAGATTGGGTGATAGTTCGGTGAGGGTTCGGGCGATGGGTGTCTTCTCAGAATGGATCGACCAGTCGAGCTTTTCCCCCCACGGCTTCTGCCTGTCATGGCAGCCAGGACTGTTGGAACTCCATGCCGTTTCAGATGCCGTTACGGGGATCTGCTACATGGCTGTGGGCTTTTTGATCTTCCAATTCGGTAGGCGCCGCCCGGACATGGGGCCCGCCGCTCTGTTCAATGCCCTGTTCGCGGTCTTTTTTCTGTGCGGACTGACCCACATCGTCGATATTCTCGTGCTCTGGCGTCCCGTCTACGTCGAGCAGGGGCTGCTCAAGGCCGTTACGGCGGCGGGATCACTGCCGATCCTGATCATCCTGATTAAGCTGGTTCCCAAGGCAATCAGTCTGCCCTCGCCGGCCCAGCTGGCTAAGGTCAATTGCCACCTCGCCGAGGAGGTCGCGCTGGGGCATGAGCGTGAGCAGAGATTGCGCACACTATCCTTGGCGGTGGAGCAAAACCCGAACATTATCGTCATCACCGATGCGAATGGTGTGATCGAATACGTCAACCCTAGCTTCTGCAAGATGACGGGCTATTCGGTGGAGGAGGCAATCGGCCAGAACCCTCGTATCCTGAAATCCGCCGAGACCCCCGCCGAGGTTTACTTAGACCTGTGGACGACCATCCTCTCCGGCAGGGAATGGCGCGGTGAATTGAACGATCGCTGCAAGGATGGGCGGACCTTCTGGTCCTCGGTGGTGATTTCGCCTGTCCTCGAAGAACACGGCTCCATTAGCCATTTCATCGCCATGCACGAGAACATCGCCGAACGCAAATTGGCAGAGGACGCGACCAAGCAAGGCAGGGAACAAGCTGAAACTGCCAGCCGGTCAAAGTCCGAAATCCTGACCAACATGAGCCACGAGTTACGAACACCTTTGAATGCGGTTATCGGCTATTCCGAAGCCCTGCTGACCGGGATGTTTGGCACCGCACCAACGCCAAAATTCGAGGAATACATCGACGATATTCACGATGCTGGGCGGCACCTGCTCCGCATCATCAACGACATCCTCGATGTTTCAGCCATTGATGCGGGAAAGATCGACCTGCAAGAGGAGCCGGTCAGCGTCAGGGATGTGGTCGAGGCATCGGTCCGGCTGATGGCACCACGGGCGGAAAAGTCCCAGGTGGTTGTGTCGGACGAGGTGCCTACCTACCTTCCCCATCTCCGAGCCGATGAGCGGCGGTTGAAGCAGATCATCCTCAATCTGCTCTCGAACGCCGTGAAGTTTACCCCTCCGGGCGGGACGGTAAAGATTTCAACGCGCATGACCGAGGCGGGGAATATGGGGATCATCGTCGCCGACACCGGCATAGGGATGGATCAGGCGGGCATTGCCAAGGCCCTGTCGCTGTTCGGTCAGGTCGATTCCGGACTGGCCCGCAGCCATGAAGGCAGCGGTCTTGGCCTGCCCTTGACCAATGGCCTCGTCGAACTGCACGGGGGAACGCTCGCCATCGCCAGCGAGAAGGGCGTCGGCACCACCGTCACCGTGACCTTCCCCGCTGAGCGGGTTGAAGCGGCTTGAAGGCGCAGAGATTGGTTTCAGCGTATGACCGGTCATTCAAAAGACCGACCGGTGTGGAGATAAAATAAGCGATGGCGGCGCCTAACTCTCTTCATTTGATTGATGGCGTCTGGGGTTTTCTGCCAGAACCCCGGCATAGCGCTCCATGGCTATACATCTTTCGGATTGGTTCCTATTCTCATGGGGACGCGGCTACACCCGCAAAAAACTTGAGGAGTGCCCAATGTTAATTGGGATAGGCCTGTGACCGTCAATAAGGCGTACCTGCGCGATGGCACTTTCCTGGTCTTGGCCAGTGGACTGGCGTCCCTGTTGGTCATGAACCTGTTTGGCACCAACGAGGTGATGCATTTTTCTTGGTTGCTGTTAGGTCCGGTAGTCTTCCTGACCATGCGTCATGGCTTTGGTGTTGTCGTATTGTGCGTCACGGGGGTCGTCGTTGGGAGATTTCTCCAGGGCGCGGTATTTGGTGAAATCGTTGGCAATGCGGCTCGCTACGCGGCGGTGCTTTTTTCCGGAGCCTGGGTCTACCGGCGCTCCGGAGGGGCGGCGCTGACTTTCAACAGCGTTACCGACTACCTTCGGCTTTATGGCGTTGGGTTGCTGATGGGGGGCATCGCTGGCGGTGTCAAATCGATCCAGTTGCATTTCGACCTTATGCCGGCGGGTCAGGATGGCTTGCTCCATCAGGTGGCGGGAGTAGTTTGCGGTTTTGTCATCACAATGCTGCCCCTGTTGATCGTCCGCGAATGGCCGCATCTCATCAGGACGCGACGCGGTGTTTGGGAAGCTGGCGTGATCATCGTCCTATCCGTGCTCGTTGGACAGGTGGTGTTCCTTGATTGGTGGCATGATTCGCTCGGGCAGGTGGCTCGCGGTTACTGGATGTTCCTGTTCGTCACCCTGGCCGCCCTGCGCCTGGGACCAAGCGGCACCATCATCATCATATCGATCACAGCCTTACAGGGCCTGGCAGGGGCACTGCACGGCCTTGGGTTTTTCTCCGACGATATCGTCAAGACACATCTCACCAACTATTACTTTTACTTGCTCAGTGTCTCTTCCGACGGGGCGCTGGTCGCGGTGTTGTTCATGAAAGGGCAGAGGGATCAACAGGCTCTAGCGATCCGTAGTGCAGAGCTTGAGAAGTTCAACACGGACTTGCAAGTCACCAATGCTGACCTTGAACAATTCGCCTATGTCGCCAGCCATGACCTTCGTGAACCATTGCGGATGGTCAGCAGCTATCTCAGCCTGCTGGAGCGGCGCTATTCGGAGCAACTCGATAATGATGCGCGAGAATTCATCGGTTTCGCTCGTGATGGGGCCAAGCGCCTGGACCGTCTGGTGCTTGATCTGCTGGAGTTCTCGCGCATCCATAGACATGGTGAAGCCATCGTCGCCATGCCGATAATGCCTGCGGTGCAATTGGCACTCACCAATCTGGGAATGGCCATCGAGGACTGCTCGGCGACCATAACCGTCGATGACTCAATCCAATCATCATGGGCGATGGGCGACCCGGCTCAGATCATGCGGCTGTTCCAGAACCTGATCGGCAACGCCCTCAAATACCGAAAGCCCGAGGTTGCGCCAATCATCCAGATTGGCAGCCGCCGTCTTGAGGGTCAGTGGGAGTTCAGCGTAACCGATAACGGTATTGGCATTGCCCCGGAGTATTTCGAGCGCATCTTTGGCATTTTTCAGCGTCTGCACACACGTGACCAGTTTGACGGAACCGGAATCGGCCTCGCCGTCTGCAAGAAGATCGTCGAGCGCCATTCTGGACGCATCCGGCTGGAGTCCAAGCCGGACAAAGGAACGACCTTCTTCTTCACGCTGCCGGATGGTGCCGTCCAATCCTGATCAGCGCATCCCCGTATGGGCGGTCATGGTATATTTAGGCCTCGTCGGGGCAGTTCAATTTTCTCTCGGAACGTCGGCGGCCACGACGCCAAAACGAGTGTCCAGCGAGCCCCGGGATGCGGACAAAGCCCAGCGCCGGCGCCCGGCGCCTGGGGGCAAAGAGGCGAGTCAATTTATGGGCTCGCCGGTATAATTCGGGCGGCGGGGCGGGTGGGGAAAAAAGACTGCGGAGTCCGCTTGCCAAGCCCCCCGACTCTCTGTATAAACCCGGCTTCTGCTTCGGCTGTTTCCGTAAGAGCCGGCTCCGACCATCGTAAGATGGGGGGCAGGCTGACTGCGGGAGGTTCTTTGAACCTAACGAATTCACACCGACCGGCGCCCCATCCTTGTTGGGGCGCCGGTCCGATTTGACGGATGACTTGAACATGGAAAGCCAGAACATCCGCATCCGCCTCAAGGCGTTCGATCATCGTGTGCTGGATCAAAGCACGCGAGAGATCGTCAACACCGCCAAGAGGACCGGGGCGCAGGTGCGCGGACCGATCCCGCTCCCCAGCAGGATCGAGAAGTTCACCGTCAACCGTAGCCCGCATATCGACAAGAAGTCGCGCGAGCAGTTCGAAATTCGCACGCATAAGCGTTTGCTGGACATCGTCGATCCGACGCCCCAGACCGTTGATGCGCTGATGAAGCTCGACCTGGCCGCCGGCGTCGACGTCGAGATCAAGCTCTAAGGAAGAAAACGATGCGATCCGGTCTCATCGCCCAGAAGGTCGGCATGACGAGGATCTTCACCGCGGACGGCACCCATGTGCCCGTTACCGTGCTGAAGGTCGACACCTGCCAGGTGGTCTCGACCCGCTCTGTGGAAACCGACGGCTATCTGGCCGTCCAGCTTGGCGCAGGCAAGGCCAAGGTGAAGAATGTGAGCAAGCCCGCTCGCGCCAACTTCGCCAAGGCCAAGGTCGAGCCCAAGAAGAAGGTTGTCGAGTTCCGCGTCTCCCCCGAGAATGTTCTCGAGGTCGGCACCGAACTCTCCGCCGCCCATTTCATCCCCGGCCAGTTCGTGGATGTCACCGGCACCACCATCGGCAAGGGGTTCGCCGGTGCCATGAAGCGCTGGAACTTCCGTGGCCTCGAAGCCACGCACGGCGTTTCGGTGTCTCACCGTTCCCACGGTTCCACCGGTCAGCGCCAGGACCCCGGCAAGGTGTTCAAGGGCAAGAAGATGGCCGGTCACATGGGGGCCACCCAGGTGACCACCCAGAACCTCACGGTGGTGTCCACCGACATCGATCGCGGCCTGATCCTGGTCAAGGGTTCGGTTCCCGGTCACGAGGGGACCTGGGTGCTCGTCCGCGACGCGGTGAAGCGCAAATTGCCCGATGGCGTGCCGTTTCCGGCCGGCATCAAGGGCGCCGCCGCTTCCGCCGTTGACGCTCCCGCAGCCGATGCCGGCGAGCAGTAAGGAATAACGGCGATGAAGACGAACGTAATCAGCCTGGACAACCAGACCGTCGGCGAGATCGAACTGGCCGATGCCGTGTTCGGTTTGCCGGTTCGCACGGACATCCTGTTCCGCGCGGTGAACTGGCAGCTGGCCAAGCGCCAGACCGGCAATCACAAGACCAAGGGGATCAGCGAGATCTCCGGCACCACCAAGAAGCCCTTCAATCAGAAGGGCGGCGGCCGTGCCCGTCAGGGCAGCCTGCGCAGTGCCCAGTTCCGTGGCGGCGCCACCATCTTCGGCCCGGTCGTGCGCTCCCATGCCCACGACCTGCCCAAGAAGGTTCGCAAGCTGGCGCTGAAGACCGCTCTGTCGGCCAAGGCGGCCGACGGCAAGCTGGTGGTGCTGGACTCCGCCGCGGCGGGCAGCCCCAAGACCAAGGAGCTGGCGGCGCGTCTGTCCAAGCTCGGTTGGACCTCGGTGCTGCTGATCGACGGCAGCGCCGTGGACGGCAACTTCGCGCTGGCCACCCGCAACATCCCCTATGTGGATGTGCTGCCGCAGATGGGCGCCAACGTCTACGACATCCTGCGTCGCGACACCCTGGTCCTGACCAAGGACGCGGTGCAAGCCCTGGAGGCTCGCCTGAAATGAGCAAGCTCGTCATCAGCAAGGAGCGGATGTACGACGTTGTCCGCGCCCCCGTGATCACCGAAAAGGCGACCATGGGTTCCGAGTTTCGCCAGGTGACCTTCAAGGTTCCGCTGGATGCGACCAAGCCGGAGATCAAGGCCGCTGTGGAAGGGATTTTCGGGGTGAAGGTCACCGCCGTGAATACCCTGATCCAGAAGGGCAAGGTCAAGCGGTTCCGCGGTCGTATCGGCGTGCGCAACGACGTCAAGAAGGCGGTCGTTACCCTGGCCGAGGGCCACTCCATCGACGTGACCACGGGAGTCTGACGCCATGGCACTGAAGACATTCAAGCCGACGACGCCGGGCCGCCGCCAATTGGTCCAGGTCGATCGTTCGGAACTCTGGAAGGGCAAGCCCGAGAAGGCGCTGACCGAAGGTCTGCGTTCCAAGGGCGGCCGCAACAATACCGGTCGTATCACCATGCGCTGGCGTGGCGGCGGGCATAAGCGCCGCTATCGCCTGATCGATTTCAAGCGCACCAAGTTCGACATGCCGGCGACGGTGGAAAGGTTGGAATACGATCCCAACCGCACCGCCTTCATCGCGCTGATCACCTATACCGATGGTGAGAAGAGCTACATCATCGCGCCGCAGCGTCTCAGCGTCGGCGATCAGGTGGTGGCGGGCGAGAAGGTTGATATCAAGCCGGGCAACGCCATGCCGCTGAAGAACATCCCCGTCGGCACCATCGTGCACAACGTGGAGCTCAAGGTGGGCAAGGGGGCGCAGTTGGCCCGTTCGGCCGGCACCTATGTCCAGCTGGTCGGCAAGGATCAGGGCTATGCCCAGCTCCGGCTGTCCTCCGGCGAGCTTCGCATGGTTCGGGGCGAGTGCATGGCCTCCATCGGCGCCGTGTCCAACCCGGACCAGCAGAACGTTTCGCTGGGCAAGGCCGGTCGCAGCGTATGGCTGGGGCGTCGTCCCAGCGTTCGCGGTGTCGCCATGAACCCGGTCGATCACCCCCATGGCGGTGGTGAAGGCAAGACCTCGGGCGGCCGTCATCCGGTCACCCCGTGGGGCAAGCCGACCAAGGGTAAGAAGACGCGTAGCAACAAAAAGACGGACCGGCTGATCATGCGCCGCCGTCAGACTCAGTAGGAGGGGCTGGAAAATGGCTCGTTCCGTTTGGAAAGGCCCCTTCCTCGACGGCTATATGCTGGGCAAGGCCGACAAGGCCCGCGCCAGTGGCCGCAACGAGGTTATCAAGATCTGGTCGCGTCGTTCGACCATCCTGCCGCAGTTCGTCGGCTTGACCTTTGGCGTCTATAACGGCCAGAAGTTCATCCCCGTGCTGGTGACCGAGAACATGATCGGCCACAAGTTCGGAGAGTTCTCGCCGACCCGGACGTTCTACGGTCACGCCGTCGACAAGAAGGCGAAGAGGAAGTAACCATGGGCAAGAAAACCGCAGAGCGGGTTCTGTCGGATCTGGAGGCGATGGCTTTCGCCGCCACCATCCGCACCAGCCCCCGCAAGCTCAACCTGGTTGCCGAGAGCATCCGTGGCCTCAAGGCCGAGGTGGCGCTGAATGCTCTTACCTTCTCCAAGCGGCGCATCGCCGTCGAGGTGAGGAAGGTGTTGCAGTCGGCCATCGCCAATGCCGAGAACAACCACCAGCTCGACGTTGACCGGCTTTATGTGGCCGAGGCCCATGTGGGCAAGGCCATGGTGATGAAGCGGTTCGCGGCACGTGCCCGTGGCCGTTCGACCCGGATCGAGAAGCCGTTCAGCAATCTGACCGTCATCGTGCGCGAACGCGCCGAAGCGGCGGGGGAGTAATCAGATGGGTCAGAAAGTCAATCCGATCGGCCTTCGCGTCGGCATCAACCGCACCTGGGATTCCCGGTGGTTCGCGGATGAGAACTACGCCAAGCTGCTGCACCAGGACCTGAAGCTCCGCAAGTATCTGCGCGAGAAGCTGGCCCAGGCCGGCGTGTCGCGGGTGGTTATCGAGCGTCCGGCCAAGAAGGCCCGCATTACCATCCACACCGCCCGTCCGGGCGTGGTGATCGGTAAGAAGGGCGCCGATATCGAGGTGCTCCGCAAGGAGCTGTCCAAGATGACCGGCGCCGAGGTTCACCTCAACATCGTCGAAATCCGCAAGCCGGAACTGGACGCCCAGCTGGTGGCCGAATCCATCGCGCAGCAGCTGGAGCGCCGGGTCGCCTTCCGCCGCGCCATGAAGCGCGCGGTCCAGTCGGCCATGCGTCTCGGCGCCCAGGGCATCCGGATCAACTGCTCCGGCCGTCTGGGCGGAGCCGAGATCGCCCGCATGGAGTGGTATCGCGAAGGTCGCGTGCCGCTGCATACGCTGCGCGCCGATGTCGACTACGGTGTGGGCACCGCCAAGACCACCTATGGCACTTGCGGCGTCAAGGTTTGGGTGTTCAAGGGCGAGATCCTCGCCCATGACCCCATGGCCCAGGACAAGCGCGCTGCGGGTGAGACCACCCCGGCCGGCCGCTGATCGAGAGGGTTTGAGAGATGCTTTCGCCCAAGCGTACTAAATACCGCAAGGCCCATAAGGGCCGGATCAAGGGTGTGACCAAGGGTGGTTCGGCCTTGAACTTCGGTGCCTTCGGCCTCAAGGCCCTGGAGCCGGAGCGGATCACCGCCCGCCAGATCGAGGCGGCCCGTCGTGCCCTGACCCGTCACATGAAGCGTCAGGGCCGGGTCTGGATCCGGATCTTCCCGGATCTGCCGGTGTCGTCCAAGCCTGCCGAAGTCCGCATGGGCTCCGGCAAGGGCGCCCCGGAATTCTGGGTCGCGCGCGTCGCTCCCGGCCGCATCCTGTTCGAAGTCGACGGGGTGTCGGAAGAGATCGCGCGTCACGGTTTTGCGTTGGCGGCCGCCAAGCTGCCGATCAAGACCAAGTTCGTCTGCCGCATCGGGGAGATCTGAGCCATGGCGACCAAGGCTGCCGATCTGCGCCAAAAGACTCCCGACCAGCTCAAGGAGCGGGTCCTGGAGCTCAAGAAGGAGCAGTTCAACCTTCGCTTCCAGCGGGCTTCCGGCCAGTTGGAGAACACTGCCCGAGTGCGTGCTGTGCGTCGTGAAATCGCGACCATCAAGACGCTGCTCGGCGAGCGCGCCAAAAGCGCGTCCTAAGGAGACCACGCCACATGCCGAAGCGCATTCTTCAAGGGGTCGTGACGAGCGACAAGATGGACAAGACCGTGGTGGTCCGCGTCGAGCGGCGCGTCATGCACCCGATCTACAAGAAGTTCATCCGTCGCTCGAAGAAGTATCACGCCCACGACGAAAACAACGTTTTCAAGGCCGGCGACACTGTCCGCATCTGCGAGTGCCGTCCGCTGTCGAAGACCAAGTGCTGGGAAGTGATCGTCGAGCCGCAGGCTTGACGAGAGCGGATCTGGGATAAGGAAGACACAATATGATCCAGATGCAAACCAACCTGGACGTCGCCGATAACTCGGGTGCCCGCCGGGTGCAGTGCATCAAGGTGTTGGGCGGTTCGCACCGTACCATCGCCACGGTGGGCGACGTCATTGTCGTTTCCATCAAGGAGGCGATCCCGCGCGGTCGTGTGAAGAAGGGCGACGTGCATCGCGCCGTCATCGTTCGTACCGCCAAGGAAATTCGTCGGGCCGACGGCTCGGCGATCCGGTTCGACACCAATGCCGCCGTGCTCATCAACAAGCAGGGCGAACCCATCGGCACCCGTATCTTCGGGCCGGTCACCCGTGAGCTTCGCGGCAAGAAGTTCATGAAGATCATCTCTCTCGCGCCGGAGGTCCTCTAAATGTCCTCCATGAACGTGAAGAAGGGTGATCGGGTCGTCGTGCTTGCGGGCAAGGACAAGGGCAAGAAGGGCGAAGTCATCTCCGCCAGCCCGAAGGAGCAGCGCGTCATCGTCCAGGGCATCAACCTGGTGAAGCGTCACACTCGTCCGTCCGCCACCAGTCAGGGCGGGATCGTGGAGAAGGAGGCGTCCATTCACGTCTCCAACGTCGCCCACGAAGATCCCAAGGACGGTAAGCCGACCCGCATCGGTCACAAGATCCTCGAAGACGGCCGGAAGGTGCGCATCGCGCGCCGCTCCGGCGAAGTCATCGACCGGTAAGGGCGAAAGGACAGTCAGATGGCACGCTTGCGTAAGCACTACGAGACGGTCGTCAAGCCGGCCCTGCAGAAGGAGTTCAACTATGCGAACCCCATGCAGGTTCCGAAGCTGACGAAGATCGTCATCAACATGGGCGTCGGTGAAGCCGCCCAGGATGCCAAGAAGATCGAGTCGGCGGTCGCCGAGTTGACCCTCATCGCCGGCCAGAAGCCGGTGGTGACCAAGGCCAAGACCTCCATCGCCCAGTTCAAGCTGCGCGAGGGCCAGGTGGTGGGCTGCAAGGTCACTCTCCGGGCCGACCGCATGTACGAGTTTCTCGACAGGTTGATCAACATCGCCCTGCCGCGCGTCCGCGATTTCCGCGGCGTTCCCGGCAAGAGCTTCGACGGCCGCGGCAACTACTCGCTCGGCCTCAAGGAGCAGCTCATATTCCCCGAAATCGACTACGACAAGGTCGAGACCACCCGGGGCATGGACATCATCTTCGTCACGACAGCCGATACCAACGAGGAAGCCAAGGCGCTCCTCAAGGGTTTCGACATGCCGTTCGTGGCTTGAGTGGAGTTATAGGCAATGTCTAAGGTCAGCTCCGTCGAGCGCAACAAGAAGCGCGAGCGCATGGCAAAGCAGTTTGCCACCCGTCGCGCCAAGTTGAAGGCGGTCGCCCACGACCGCGAGGCCAGCCCCGAGGAGCGCTTCGAAGCGACCCTCAAGCTGGCCGAGCTGCCCCGCAATTCGGCCAAGGTTCGCGTGCGTCTGCGCTGCGAGCTGACCGGCCGGTCGCGCGGCAACTACCGCAAGTTCAAACTGTGCCGGAATAAGCTTCGCGAGCTCGCCTCGCAGGGCCAGATCCCCGGCATGACCAAGTCCAGCTGGTAAGGGAGGGCTTACGTCTATGTCTATGACCGATCCTCTCGCCGATATGATCACCCGCATCCGCAACGGACAGCGGGCGAACAAGGCCACCGTCAAGTCGCCGGCGTCGAATCTGCGCGCCAACGTCCTCGAAGTGTTGAAGCGCGAAGGTTACATTCGCGGTTTCGCCCGCGTCGATGTTCGTCCCGGCATCGCCGAGTTCAACATCGAACTCAAGTATCACGAGGGTCAGCCGGTGATCCGGGAAATCTCGCGCGTGTCCACTCCGGGCCGTCGTGTTTATTCCAAGATCGCCGACCTTCGCCGCGTCGCCAACGGGTTGGGGATTACCATCCTCTCGACCCCGCGGGGCGTCATGTCCGACACTGAGGCTCGTACTCAGAATGTCGGCGGCGAAGTCCTCTGCGAAGTGTTCTGAGGAGGGCCTTCACATGTCGCGAGTCGGCAAATATCCCGTCTCGGTGCCGTCGGGGGTTACCGTTCAGATTTCCGGTCCCGATATCACCGTCAAGGGCAAGCTGGGCGAGTCCCAGCTCACCGCCAGGGAAAACGTCGAGGTCACCCTCGATGGCAACCTGATCTGGGTGAAGCCCAAAAACGAAACCAAGGAAGCCCGCATGATGTGGGGCACCACCCGTGCCCTGCTGAACAACATGGTCAAGGGTGTCTCCGACGGTTTTACCGTCAATCTCGATATCAACGGCGTCGGTTACCGCGCGGCGGTCGAGGGCAAGACCCTCAAGCTGCAGCTCGGCTACTCCCACGACATCCTCTTTCCCATTTCGGATGATGTCACCATCAAGTGCGAGAAGCCGACCGCCATCTCGATCTCCGGCCGCGATCGTCAGCGCGTCGGCCAGATCGCGGCGGAAATCCGCGCCTTCCGTGGTCCCGAGCCCTACAAGGGCAAGGGTATCAAATACTCAACCGAGACCATCCTTCGTAAGGAAGGTAAGAAGAAGTAGAGGGCACCGCCATGATGACGCCGAAAGATCTGTTCGAGCGCCGCAAGCGGCGCGCTCGTCAAAGCCTCAAGTCGAAGAGCCATGGCCGCGTGCGGCTGTCGGTTTTCCGCTCGGGCAAGAATATCTACGTCCAGGTGATCGACGACAGCAATGGCGTCACCCTGGCCGCCGCTTCGACGCTCGACAAGGAGCTGAAGGGCGCAATGAAGACCGGCGCCGACAAGGGGGCTGCGGCCGCCGTCGGCAAGCTGATCGCCGAGCGGGCCAAAGCGGCCGGCATCACCGAGGTGGTGTTCGACCGTGGCGGTTACATCTATCACGGTCGGGTCAAGGCCCTGGCCGATGCGGCCCGCGAAGGCGGCCTGTCTTTCTGAGGATGATGAGCAATGGCACGTACTCCCACCACTAGTGATCGGCCCGAGCGTGGCCGCGGCGGCGAGCGTAGTGATCGCGGCCGTGGCCGCGGCGGCGAACAGACTCCCCGCGAACGCGAGGAATCCGAATTCGTCGATAAGCTGGTGCACATCAATCGCGTCGCCAAAGTGGTGAAGGGTGGCCGTCGGTTCGCCTTCGCCGCCCTGGTCGTGGTCGGTGACGCCAAGGGTCGCGTCGGTTACGGTTCCGGCAAGGCCCGCGAAGTTCCGGAAGCCATCCGCAAGGCCACCGAACAGGCCAAGCGCAACATGGTCAAGATCGCGCTGCGCGAAGGCCGCACCCTGCATCACGACTCGTTCGGCCGCTTCGGTGCCGGCCGCGTCGTGCTGCGGGCCGCTCCGGCCGGTACCGGTATCATCGCCGGCGGCCCCATGCGCGCCGTGTTTGAAACCATGGGTGTCCAGGATGTCGTGGCCAAGTGCCTCGGCACCTCCAACCCGCACAACATGATCAAGGCGACCTTCGCCGCGCTGGTCAACCTGGCGTCTCCGCGCTCGGTTGCCGCCAAGCGGGGCAAGAAGGTGGGCGAGATCATCGGCCGTCGTGACGGAGCCGCTGCCGCGGCTGCCGCCGGCGCTTGAGGAGGGCTCGACCAATGGCCGCCAAGAAAACAGATACCGCCGCCAAGACCACCGTGACGGTCACCCAGGTGGGTAGCCCGATCGGCCGTCCGGCCGATCAGCGCGCCACCCTGGTGGGGCTGGGCCTGAACAAGATGCGTCGGAGCCGCGTGCTGGAGGATACTCCGGCGGTGCGGGGCATGATCGCCAAGGTCCGGCACCTGTTGCAGGTGGAAGACTAGGATATCCGAACGTCCGGGGGCTTCGGCTCCCGGCGTTTTGGTGATGAGGACGAAAAAAATGAAGCTGAACGAACTTCGCGACAATGACGGCGCGCGCTACAAGGCAAAGCGCGTCGGCCGCGGCATCGGCTCGGGCAAGGGCAAGACCGCCGGTTCGGGCGTCAAGGGTCAGAGCTCGCGCACCGGCGTGGCCATCAATGGCTTCGAAGGCGGCCAGATGCCGATCTATCGGCGTCTGCCCAAGCGGGGCTTCCATGTCCCGTTCCCCAAGGAATTCTCCGAGGTCAATCTGGGCCGGATCCAGAAGGCCATCGACGGCAAGCGTCTCGACGCCTCCAAGCCGATCACCGCCGAAGTGCTGCAGGCCGTCGGCCTGATCGGCAAGATCTACGACGGTGTCCGCCTGCTGGGGCGGGGTACGTTGACCGCCAAGGTGACCATCGAGGTCGTCGGCGCGTCGGCGGCCGCCATCGCCGCCGTCGAACAGGCGGGCGGGACGGTGACCGTCAAGACTCCCAAGGCGGTTCCGGCCGTCGAGGGTTGAGGGTAAGATGGCCCCTTCCGGGGGCCATCGGCCGTTTCACCGAGAGTCCACATGATCGGGATCGTTCGATCCCGGTCATGTGACGGGTTCAGGATTTGTGGTGCGATCACCGGCGCCGTTCGCGGCCTCTGGTGAACCGGACCGGCACCACCAACACCGGAGTAAGGCATGGCCTCCGCTGCCGAGCAGCTCGCCGCGAATTTGAACTTTGGTGTGCTCGCGAAGGCGACCGACCTCAAGAAGAGGATCTGGTTCACCCTCGGGGCGCTCATCGTCTATCGTCTGGGGACCTGGATTCCCCTGCCGGGCGTGGACCCCCATGTGCTGGGCGATCTGTTCAAGCAGAGCGGCGGCGGTATCCTGGGGATGTTCGACATGCTGGCCGGCGGCGCGCTGCACCGCATGACCATTTTCGCCTTGAACATCATGCCGTATATCTCGGCCTCGATCATCCTCCAGCTGATGACCACGGTCATTCCCAACCTGGAAGCGGTGAAGAAGGAAGGCGAGGCCGGCCGCAAGAAGATCAACCAGTACACCCGCTACCTGACGGTGGTGATCGCGGCGTTCCAGTCCTACGGCATCGCCGTCGGGCTTGAAAGCATGTCGGGCACCCACGGTTCGGCGATCATGATCGACAACCATCTGCTGTTCCGCTTCACCGCCGTGGTGACGCTGACCGGTGGTACCTTGTTCCTGATGTGGCTGGGCGAGCAGATCACCGCGCGCGGCATCGGCCAGGGCACCTCGCTGATCATCATGGCCGGCATCGTCGCCGAATTGCCGGTGAACATCCGCAATACCCTGGAACTGGGCCGGACCGGCGCTCTGCCGGTGCTGGTGATCATCGGCATCCTGGTCATGTCGGTGGCGGTGATCGCCTTCATCGTCTTCATGGAGCGCGCCCAGCGGCGCATCATCGTCCAGTATCCCAAGCGCCAGGTCGGCAACAAGATGTTCGGCGGCGAGTCGTCGCATCTGCCGCTCAAGGTCAATACCTCGGGGGTGATCCCGCCGATCTTCGCCAGCTCGATCCTGCTGATGCCGGTGACCATCGCCCAGTTCGCCGCCCAGGGCGGACCGGAATGGCTGACCACCGTCGTGGCCAAAATGGGCCGGGGCCAGCCGCTCTACCTCAACTTGTATCTTGCCCTGATCGTGTTCTTCTCGTTCTTCTATACCGCCGTGGTGTTCAATCCGACCGATACGGCGGACAATCTGAAGAAGTATGGCGGCTTCATCCCCGGCATCCGGCCGGGCAAGAATACCGCCGACTATCTGGATTACGTGCTGACTCGCCTGACTGTGGTCGGTGCCGCCTATCTGTCGGTCCTGTCCATTCTGCCCGAGCTGCTGATCGCCCAATGGTCGGTTCCGTTCTATTTCGGCGGAACCAGCCTGCTGATCGTGGTGTCGGTGACCATGGATACGGTGGCGCAGATTCAGTCGCACTTGCTGGCACATCAGTATGAGGGACTCATCAAGAAGTCCCGGCTAAGGGGTAAGCGCTAGGTACCAAAAACAAATGGGAGACAGCGGATGAACCTCGTACTGTTAGGGCCGCCCGGCGGCGGTAAGGGAACCCAAGCCAAGCGTTTGCAGGAAAAATACGGACTGGTCCAGCTTTCCACCGGCGACATGCTGCGGGCGGCGGCGGCTTCCGGGTCGGAGGTGGGCAAGCGGGCCAAGGCGGTGATGGATGCCGGTCAGCTGGTGTCCGACGACATCGTCATCGCCATCATCGACGAGCGGCTGGATCAGCCGGATGTGGTCAAGGGCGCCATCTTCGACGGCTTTCCCCGGACCGTGGCCCAGGCCGAGGCGCTCGACGCCATGATGCTGCGCAAGGGCCGGACGCTGGATTTCGCCATCGAGATCCAGGTGCCCGACGCCTTCATCGTCGAGCGCATCACCGGCCGTTACACCTGCGGCAAATGCGGCGCCGGGTACCACGAGAGGTTCCAGCAGCCGAAAGTGGCCGGAACCTGCGATGCCTGCAATGGCACCGCCTTCGTCCGCCGTCCCGACGACAATGTCGAGACGGTCAATAAGCGGCTTGCCGCCTACCACGCCCAGACCGCGCCGCTGCTGCCCTATTACGACCGGCGCGGCGCCCTCAGGCTGGTGGACGGCACCTTGGACATCGCCGACGTGACCCGGAATCTGGAGGTCATCCTTGATTCCGCAACGGTCGCGGCATCGGTGTAAAAAGATGGGGTGATTTGGTTGACTCTCAATCAAATCACCCTATAATCCCGCACCTTCGGTTTCCCCCGTTGTGGG
>Ga0316224_1002584_pt1 | contig 16365 bp, 14 predicted proteins | sample TBH18013metaG_FD_206254 | JGI IMG/M metagenome (GOLD analysis project Ga0316224, IMG submission 206254) | Freshwater microbial communities from Trout Bog Lake, Wisconsin, USA - TBH18013 | ecosystem: Environmental > Aquatic > Freshwater > Lake > Hypolimnion/Profundal zone | place: USA: Wisconsin... | reverse complement strand
CTGCCTGGCGGCTGAATTCTTCAAAATCAAACTTTTCTTCTTTCATTGTTGTATCAAGTTACGAATTTTTAACTTGACACAATTATTTATGCATACTCTTTTCTTGAATCCTGGCTCTTGACTCTTGGTTCTTCACCCTTATCTTACCTCCATGAAAGTTTACGGCATCACCAATTGCAATACAGTAAAAAAAGCGCGCAACTGGTTTAAAGCGAATCACGATGAATTCTAATTTCGGGATTTCATCGATTTTTATTCAACTTTTACAGGTTTGAACTTATTCCATTATTCTTTGTAGATTTGTTAAAAACATTGGACATGTTTATATATAAAGACATTATAACTATTGAAGATGGCAAACGGGGTGGAAAACCTTGTATAAGGGGCATGCGCATCTCAGTCGAAGATATTTTGGGGTGGCTGGCTTCCGAAATGTCTATTGACGATATCATAAACGACTTTCCAGAATTAGCCCGGCAGGACATAATAGCAGCGCTCGAATTCTCAGCCATGCGTCAACATAGAACTGTGGTGGCTGCATGACAGTTTTAATCGATCAAAATATATCGCATCGCATCGTGCCGCAAATTGCTTTTTTATTCGATACGTTAGATCATGTAAAAACCAATGCCTGGACTGATTGGCAGGATTACGATATTTTTATGCGTGCCCGGCACTTGCGATATGATGCTATAATTACGCTTGATGATGATTTCAACAAACTGTTACTAATACATGGCACGCCGCCAAAAATCATATGGCTAAAAACTGGCAACTGCTCGACTGCTAAACTAACGGAGGTGATCCTTTCACACAAAGAAGTAATTCATAATTTCCTTTTAGATATCGCTTTTGATTGCTTAGAACTGTACGGATAATTTTAATATTCATTCTTTTTTATTTTTGGCCTTTTAGCGGGTGATCAGTTGTGAGTTAAGGGATAGTTGTGGTTTCTTTTTTTGGACTTTTCCGACTTTTTCTCCAATCAACTAATCTCCTATATTTACCTCTATGAAAGTTTACGGCATCACCAATTGCAACACAGTAAAAAAAGCGCTCGACTGGCTAAAAGCCAATAATGTAGCCTACGAGTTTCACGATTTTAAAAAGCTGGGCATCAGCCCTGAAAAGCTAAATGAATGGGACAGCAAAGCGGGCTACGAAAAGTTTATGAATAAGCAGGGCCTCACCTGGAAACAGCTTGACCCCGCGGTGAAAGAAAGCATAAAAACCAGTGCCGATGCTTTGAAACTGCTGCAGCAAAAAACCAGCATGATAAAACGCCCGGTTATTGAAAAAGATGGCTTTTTGTTTTTTGGGTTTGATGAAGTGGCCTATGGCCAGTTGATTAAGTGAGTTGTTGATTAGGTTAGTAATGATAGGCTTTGCCAGCCGGTTTAGTGACGTTTGCCTGTGATTTAAGTGCCGCACTTAAATTTAATGAGTTCAAGAGGAGGGCATTTGAACCGGCGGATTCCCGGAAAAAAATCAAACCTGTTAAATGCAATGTGGTTATCTGTATATTTGGCTACTAAACTATCGAAATGAAGAATACAAATTCTTATACCACCTTGATAAGCCTGATCCTGATTCTTTCCATTTTATTGCCACTTGCCGGGAAAGCTCAAATTGTAAAGCGTGAGGAAGTTAAAAAAATAGTTATCAGGTCCAATTCAATGGACAGAATAGATGATACGATAGAAACCTATGAAGTAAAAAAAACAGATAGCGGCTGGGTAAGTATAAGAACCGGGTACCTTAGGCAGCCAACTAACACAAGAAGCAAAGAACCCCACGTGGTTAGCCTTAAGCACATATTTATTAATAAAATAGACCAAAAGGCGATTGACGAACTTTTAGATGCCGCCAACCATGCCGGCGCCGTTTCGCCGTCCCGTTCGTTGGGGATCACCCTTGAGTATTTGAAGTACAACGCCGACACCATTTTTCGCAAAGCAAGTACAGATGCAGATCTGCTTTCCGAACAGGAATTAAGCCAGCTTGATGCGAAGGAATTGTCTGAACTTAAAGCAGGTATTACAGAAGACAAAGTTGACCGGGCGATCAAGGAGTCCATAGAGTTCACGTCATTCGCTATGGATGCGGGAATCGACCGGGATATAGATATTGTCGGGAATAACAAGGATACGATAAAATTAAATTGCTCCAATTTTAGAAATTTGATGCTGCCCTGGGTAAAGAACCGCAGGGATACGACCTATAATATTGCTATTTCGCGTTTCTTTGCAGACGTCACCGGAAGCCGGTTCTTCAAAAATAACAAATCGTTAATCGACGAAGATTTCTATCTCGAAATTTATTCCTCTGTCTACCGCGATTATTTCATGTTTGATTTTAATTATGAATTTTTTAAAAAGCACTATCCCCGTTGGTACGATAAATTGACCGCGAATTACGCGATATCCAGAATACGAGTGGATAGAAGGCCGGGCAATCATCATGCGAAAATGAGGGTTGACCTTCATCCATTGAATCTGCCGGGGAATGTTGTGATTGAAGCTAATTTAGATTTGACGAACATGCTTGAGTTGGATACATTGTCGGTCTATAAGCATATCATAGACTCCCTTTTTAATGAAAAGAATTTTGTATTTGAGCACGTTGCTGCTTCGCCGGGTTGCCAACTGGTTTTTTCCTATCACGGTTATGGTTTAGTTGGTTATCAAAGCAAACAAAAAAAATATCCCTACCTGCAAAAGTATCCCTGGAATACTATAATCGATTTTTATGTTGTAGAGCAGGCTAAACAATTCCAGATGTCCTCATGGTATTTTTTACCGGACAGTTCGATGTTATTAAAATTCTTCAGAGGCGGCAGTTCTATAGATTTTATTCGCCAAAACCATTTAATAACTATTCCTAATACCGATAGCTATAATGACGTCTGCGTAGTGTTTGATAGTAAAGGTGAGATGATACAGAATTTTACACCCTGATAAATAAAGTTGGGCAAAACACGATTTAACTAACGTTCCAACTGGCTCTCTTAACAGATGCCTGGCCTTAATGTTGGAATTACAGTTATGGTGAAAGCTATAATTATTTTTGACTCAGGCTTTAGTGCTGCGAAACTTCGATCAGTATGATAAAACGCCCGGTTATTGAAAAAGATGGCTTTTTGTTTTTTGGGTTTGATGAAGGAATATATAAGGACGAATTATTGAGTTAGTGAATTTTTCACGGTTGTTTATTTTTCAATGGTGTTCAAGAGGGCTACGCCTTTAGTGATTGAAAAGTTAGCACAGTTCTAATTCATTTAAGGACGAATTATTGAGTTAGTGAATTTTTCACGGTTGCTTATTTTTCAATGGTGTTCAAGAGGGCTACGCCGTTAGTGATTTTGTTTACTACAGCTGATTCACTAATTCAACAATTCACTAAATCACTAATTACAACAATTGTAACTAATTTGCTACTACTGCAAATCAATAATTCAATAATTCAATAATTCAAAATTAACACGCTATACTTGTTTTTTGTAACGGATCAAATTATTGAAAATGAAAATAAAACTGATTGCCGGTTTTACACTGGCATTTTTGGCGGCGACAAGCTATGGCCAGGCCCAGCAAACAGCCACCACCACCACTGCAACTACGCAGCCCGCCACTAATTATGACTACCACGAAACCTTCGGGCCATTATTTTATGCCAAAAATGGCAGCGAATACCGCGCGGCGGATGGCGAACCCGGTCCGAAATACTGGCAAAACCGGGCCGACTACCAGTTGACAGCCAGCTTAAATGACGAAACCAACGAAATTACAGGGTCGGAGGTATTAACATATACCAACAACAGTCCCCAAAAGCTGGGTTACTTGTGGATGAACCTTGAACAAAATCTTTTCAAGCTTGATTCCCGTGGAACGGCCATCGTGCCTTTATCGGGTAGCCGCAATTGGGGCCGTGGGCAAGTATTTGATGCCGGCTATAAGATAAAATCGATAAAATTAGAAGGTGATAATGCGGAGTTAAAGTTCCTGGTATCAGATACTCGCATGCAGATTTTCCTGCCAAAAGACGTTGCAGCCAATGGCGCCAAGGTTAAATTAAAAATAGAGTATTCCTTTATTTCACCTGACTACGGATCAGACCGCATGGGAATCCAGCAGACAAAAAACGGCAAGATCTTCCAGGTTGCACAGTGGTACCCGCGCATGTGTGTTTATGATGATATATCAGGCTGGAATACCATCCCTTATACTGGTCCGGGAGAGTTTTACCTCGAATATGGCGATTTCGACCTGAAAATTACCGCACCTGCCAAAGATATTGTGCTTGGTTCAGGTGAATTAATGAACCCGCAGGATGTTTATACGCCAGAGCAGCTGAAACGCTGGGACGAGGCAAAAAACAGCGAAAAAACAGTAGTAATCCGGACAGCAGCTGAAGTTACCGACCCCGCTTCCCGCCCCGCCGGGAAAAAAGAATTAACCTGGCACTTTATTATAAAAAATGCCCGTGATGCTTCATGGGCCGCTTCTTCGGCCTTTATTGTTGACGCGGCTAAGATGGATCTGCCAAGCGGCAAGCCAGGTATTGCTATATCTGCCTACCCGGTAGAGAGCGATGGTATCGATGCCTGGGGCCGTTCAACCGAGTATGTTAAAAAATCAATAGAGTATAATTCGGCCAAATGGTTCGAGTTTCCTTACCCGGCCGCGACCGCTGTTGCAGGGATTGTTGGTGGCATGGAATATCCGGGTATTGTTTTTTGCGGGTATAAAGCAAAAAAAGGTGGCTTATGGGGTGTGAATGATCATGAATTCGGACATACCTGGTTCCCGATGATCGTTGGATCTAACGAGCGCTTATACGGCTGGATGGATGAAGGCTTTAATACATTCATTAATACCTTGTCGACCGCTGATTTTAACAATGGCGAATACAAAAGCAAGAGGCCAATAGATATGCACCGTATCGGTACATTCTTTACCGCCCCCGGTTTGGAGCCAATGATGAGCCAGCCGGCTAATCTGAGGGAAAAAAATACAGGAACCCTGTTATATTCAAAACCAAGCGCCGGGCTTGTGATGTTGCGTGAGCAGATCCTGGGTCCCGAGCGGTTTGATTTCGCCTTCAAAACTTATATTGATAAATGGGCTTTCAAACACCCAACACCCGATGACTTTTTCCGCACCATAGAAAATGCTGCCGGCGAGAACCTGCAGTGGTTTTGGAGGGGTTGGTTTATGAATAACTGGCGTTTGGATGTTGCTGTACGTGATGTGAAATATGTGGGTGATGACCCCACAAAAGGCGCTTTGATCACTATCGACAACCTCGAAAAGATGGCAATGCCGGTGATTCTTGAAATTAAGACCGTAAGCGGCAAAACAGATCGTGTGAAGCTACCTGTCGAGATCTGGGAACGCAACAGTACCTGGACTTTTAAATACCCATCCACTGAGGAAATACAGTCGGTAACTTATGACCCTGATAAAGTATTGCCCGATTTTAACCCGGATAATAACGTGTGGACTAAAAAGTAGTGATTAGAGGTTAGTGATTGGAGATTAGAAGGAATCTGAAAATTGGGGAAGCCCAAAAAACGAAGGACCTTTCTAATCTCTAACCTCTACTTTAAAATGTTAAAATCAAAACCTTTATCGCAAAAAAATAGTTAACTTACATTATAAATCATCCCCTATGCAAGTCAGGTGTTTTTTGACCGTATTTATTTGTTTTATAGTCGGTTCGGTAAGTGCGCAAACCCTTTTAAAAGGCACTGTTTATGAAAATACGACCGATACTAAGCTGGAGAATGTTTTTATCAGGGACAAAAACACCAGGCAGCTTGCACTAACTGATAAAAAGGGGGATTTTCAGATTTTGACCGAACCGGGCCACCTGCTCATTTTCGATTCGCCGGGTTATGTTTCCGATACCTTGTATGTTATTGATTTTACAAACAAAAAAATCAGGCTGCAGCCAATCACGATTGCTTTGCGCGAGGTAAATATTAATTCCAGCAGGATAGCGTTTGATCCGCTTAAGGAATACCCGGAAGTATATCAAAAAAGTAAGGTTTACATCATGTCGCCAAGCAGCTGGTTTAGCAAAGAGGGTAAAGATGCGCGGCGGCTTAAGCAATATTTTAAGCATGAAGCGGAAGAAAGGCATATCGACGCGGTGTTTACCCGCACCTATGTGGGCAGCATTGTGCCCCTGAAAGGCCAGGAACTGGAAGACTTTATGACGATGTACCGGCCCACCTATGCCTTTTTAATGAGCAACAACAGCGAATCGTTGGCTGTATATATCAATGACAACTATAAAAAGTACGAAGCATTGCCGCCCGGCAAACGCGCAGTGACCAGGTTATCAGATGCAAGCCGTGTTAGTTTGAAACGCTGAGGTTTTGGGTGGAAGTCCCCGTCTTTTTAAGGTACTGTAGTTTAAATCAATTTAACGATGAAAAATGAAATTTATAAGCTGCTTTTCTTGATTTCAGTGTTTTTGTTTAGTTGTAAGTACGACACGAAAAATGATGTTAATTATAAACTTATCAAAGGTCCTGAGCAATGTTTCATAGCCGTTTTTCAAAAAGACAGCGCTTTTTTGAAATTTAAAACAATGCCGAATGGTGAAATTCATGGCAGGTTAGTTATAAAATATTCGGAGCCTGAACCAAGAGCTTTGGAAAAAGAATTTTATCACGGCGAAATTATAGGGAAGTTCACAAAAGATACTTTATTTGCTGACTATATATTTGCCAATCGTGCCGAAAGAACGGTTTACCGGAACCCGATTGCGTTATTAAGAAAAGGCAACAAATTAGCTCTTGGATTTGGGGCCATCGAAACCTACCTGGGGAGATCATGGCTTATAAACCACAAGGCTATCAATTTTAATAAGGGCCGATTCCAATTTGTACCGGCTGAATGTAATAACTAATTGCCGGGCGGTTAAATTTTGTTTAAAATTTACTATTCCAGTTAAACAAGTTTTGAGGCCTTTTGCATGTTATCAATATCCCAACAGATTTATTGCTTATTTGATATTTATTTTTTAAGTCATCTGCGGTTAATATCTCAAGGGAGATAAAAAGCCAGTCATCAATAGTGGCAAGATCTCCTTCAAAATTGTTTACTTTCACTTTATCATTAATAATATATTGGAAGGTACTGTCATTTTTTGCAGCCATATAAACGCTGTCGTAGGACCTTGATTTTTTTCTGAAATAACTTATATAGTGTTTCCTGGCAAACGTTTTTGTTTCTGCTACAATCGCACCGTCTTTTGCTGCCTGTCCAAACCTGTTTGTTGCATCAGTATCGGTTAGAATAGTAAGTCGGGCAATTGTATTTGGATCGAATTTTTGAAATTCGTCGGTTGTCAGTATTAGGCTATCGATGTAATAAAGTGGATGAGGGCCAAGTTTTTCTGCAACTTCTTTTTCCCTTTCTTGTGCAAAGATCAACATTGGAAAAAGTAGCATTAATGTGAAGAGAAATTTCATTTTGTAAGATTAAAGGGTGGATAAATGTAGCAAAAGATTTTGATAGTCGTGTTTTCTTCGTCGTAATTATCATGCATCCGCCCAGCTAAGCGGCACGCTTAGCTGGGCGGGTGCATGATATGAATGGGAAGGAACTCTTTAAACGCCTTACTGGTAAACATTCTATACCTGCCCGGCTAAGCGTGCCGCTTAGCTGAGGTAAAGAACAGCATGGTAGAAGGAACCATGTAAACGCCTTACCGGTAAATATTTTCTTAGCAAAGCGTATAAGTTTTCTCCTCGTACCTCGTTCGAAATGACAAAACTTTTAATTCTGAAATCAAAAACAGCGAAGCCGTCAACGAAGTTAATCCGAATTCCGAATTCAATGCCACATCACGTCTTCCTCGTCGAAAATTTTCACTTCCGAAATCGAAATTCCGAAATCAATACTACATCACCTCACCCCAGGTACTTTTATCCTTTAGCAAAACTTCGCGCAGCAAATAAATTTGCGGCATACCATGGTCCAGCATTTCATCGTGGAATTTTTTGAGGGAGAAATTAGCGCCTTCCTGTTTTTGGTAATCAGCACGCAGTTTCAGTATCTCTAACTTGCCTATAGTATAAAACAAATAACCGGGATCAAAGGTGCCGCGCAGGGCTTCCTGGTGGGACGGTTTTTCGCCCTGGTACCAGTTATCCATAAAAAATTTGGTGCCTTCATCAAGGGTCATACCCTGGCAATGGGTTTTTATGGAGACGCAAAGGCGGCAAAGGCGCAGTAAGGCGTCGCCGGTTTGTGCCAGGCGATATTTGGCGGCGCGTATGGTATCGCCGTTATGGCCATAGCCTGCATCGGCCATCATTTGCTCACAATAATGCGCCCAGCCCTCAACATAGGCATAGCTGCCGAAGATCTTTTCAATCCTCGTGGCTGATGAGGCGTTCAAATGTAAAAACTGGGTGTAATGACCTGGATAGGCCTCGTGGATGGTCACATTGTCGGTAGTATAATAATCAAACTGTCTTAGCCAGTCTTCTTTTTGCTGGGCAGTCCATTTAGGGTCAACAGGTGTAATGTAGTAATAGGCCTCGGTAGCTTTGGTTTCAAACGGACCGGGGTCATCATTCGAAGCGGTGCTGGTTGCCCTTGCATATTGCGGTGTTTCTGCAACTTTTAAATTAACCGTTGAAGGCATGGAAACAATGTTTTTATCGGTCAGGAATTTTCGTATGGCTTCCACATTCTTTTTTACATCGGGGATCAGGTTTTCGGCAGTTGGGTGGTCCTTTTGCAGGTCGTGATAAACATCCACGGGTTTTTTGTTCGGGCTAATGGTTTTCGCCGCCGCATTGAATACTTCCTGTTGTTTCTTAAGTTCCTTAAGGCCAATCTCCAATATTTTTTCCGGCGACAGGGTAAGGCCCTCATTATACAGCAGCATCTTTTTATAGCTTGCCTCGCCAATGGCATATTTATTATTCGCTTTCGGAAGTTTTTCCTTTTGAAGCCAGGTTGCAAAGCCGTTTACGGCATCAATAGCCTTTTTGTTGGCTGCGTTAAAAGCTTTCATCAGTGCGTCATTCTTTACATCTTTTAAGGCCACTTTCAGGTCGCCGCCTAAAAAATCGGTTGTGCCATGGGCTATTTCAACTGCCGTTTCCACATAGGGTTTGGGCAAGGTATCTTTCAGGTTAGCCTTTGCAGCGGTAAAAACATTCGGCGCATTGTTTTCGATAGCAATGATGGATTTGATGCGGTCTTCAATAGGCGCAAAATTACGTTTGATGTAAATGCTCACGTCAACAGCGCCGGCATAGGTCATGGGGTTTTTGTTGTAGGTGCCCATATCCTCAAAACTGAAGATTTCGTTTTTTATAGCCGATCGTAAAATACGGAAATCATAAAACATTTTGGGGCTCAGTGAAGCCGTATCGGCAGCCGCAAGTTTTTGGTCGAAATCTTTTAATCGGCCAAGTTCTTTACCCAGCGATTCCTTGCTCATATCTGTAACCTTGCCATCGTACTGATGATATCCAAGTGCAACGCCATTCGCAGGACGCCAGGCCAGGTAACCGGCTATGTAGTCATCGGATAGTTTTTGAAAGGCGGCATCGCCGGATACATTGTTTTGGGCTGGTTTATTTGGGCCGCAACTGAGCAAAACAGCGACTGGTATAAGCAGGCAAACTAATTTCTTCATCACAACAGGTGTTTGGTAAAACCGAAGTTAAGGTTTTATTTTGGAAGGTTAATAGTTCAGTTACGCTATTTAAATGGTGGACAAAGCTTTCTATAAAAATACATTGTATGCTGGTACTGCATTATTTCGTTAAATACTCTGCAGGAATTGGGTTGTCTTTACGTTCCGAATCAAAAAACCAGCCGAGGATCCAAAACCTTGTGCCATCATAAAATAACTCAATGCTGTTAATGCCGCGTTCAATGACAGGGCCGCTTGGTGAATTTCTCGATTCATAAGTGCTCCACACGTGATAAATACTACCGAATTGTTCCACCTTTCGGGATATTTCTTTTTCTGAAAATCCATTTTTTGCTAAAGAACCATCAGACAGGTGGTGATATTCCTTCAGGCTTAAATATCTAAAAGTAGTTTTGCCGCTTTTCGTTTTCGCTGCCCAGCCCACATTAACATTGGGCAAATGCAGCAGGCTGTCGCGCTGGTAACTTGGCATTTCTCCTTTTTTTACGGTTACTACATCGTAATATGCTTTTATGATACCATTAAGCGTGCTAACATGGTCGCCATATTTGGTAACGACCTGCCCGGTGCAATAATAATTGACGGATAAGATAAATAAAGCGGTCAAGATAAGGGTTGTTTTTTTCATGCTTTTTTTGCTTTAACGATCAAATATATCGAGAAATACCCATGATTTTAACAGATCTCACAGCTGCTACTTATAAATATTAAGCCCGAATTAATCCTTTTCAATTTAAATACATCAAACATACAAATACCCGCAATTGAAGGCGGGGATATTAAAATTTAAAGTTATGAAAAAGAGATTTTTTGCATTTGCATTGATAATAGCCGCTTTTGTTTCTGTAACATCGGGATGTTACGTTGGTTATGGGTATGGATATCATCATCACCATGATCATGATCGCGATCATGAATATCATGATTACCGGTAAACCGGGTTTAGTTTAGATGAGTTATTAAATGAGTTTGTGATAGAGGTTCCGGCTATTCCGGAGCCTCTTTTTGTTTGATCACAGATTTAGGGGTGATTTATTTGATTTCACAGTTTTTTGGACGGATTGTTGACGTAGATTTCTGTGATTTCGTGAGGTTTTTGCCGCTGAACCTCAGGTGTGTTGATGTTGTATAGCTATGTTTTTTAGCTATAAAAAGGCATGTTTTTGGGGATATGTAATAAATAAATGCGGCTTAGCGTTCATAAGGCTTACCTTTACCAATTAAGGACAGTGAATATGGGATTGCCACTAAGGATAACTTTTAAAGATAACGACTACGTTTACCAGATAGTTGACAGCAAATTAATTGATCAGCATACAACTGAATTCGACATTTTATTAAACGGAGAGAAGGTCTCCCTCGTTAAAGATCAAAAGAACTTATGGGTACAAAAGGATGGCAGTAAAACCGTTGATACGGAATTAGTACATGCGCTTGGCCGGTCGGTATCGCTGCGTTTAAGGCTGTGAGTTTTGGGCTGCATTTGCCCTGCTGTTTTTGTCTGAACTAAGATCTTTAAGATTAAAGGATTTTAGGACGAATAGCCCTACAAAAAATGATCAAATGTATCGCTCCTGATCCCTAAGCGCAATGTTTCAAGCGGGATCACTTCGGCTGGGGCTATATTGCCGATGTTAACATTGGCGCCAATTAGTTTTATAAACCAAACCTGCTGCGCTTTTTGCGGAGCTTCCCATATAATGGTTTCTGCGGGGATCTGGGTAAGGATCTCATCAACAAGGCCCTGCCTTACTTCTCCAGAATCACGGTAAATACCCACGTTGCCGCTTTCACGCGCCTCTGCAATTACTTTCCATGAACCGGCTTCGAGTTCGGCCTGCATCAATTTTATCCATTTATAAGGCGCAAAGATTTTTTGAACGTCTTTTGAGCCTACTTCGGAAATTACCGTTACCTGTTGGCTTAATTTACGGATATAGTCGCACTTTGCTTCATGCTCAATTTCAATAGAACCGTCAGATACTTCCGCATATTCCATTTTGTATTTATCTAATATCCGGCAGTAATCATCAAACTGATTTCTTACAATAAAAGCCTCGAATAAAGTTCCGCCAAAATATACGGGGATCCCGGCCTCGCGATAGAGGTCCAGTTTTTTATCAAGATTGGGGGTGACAAATGAGGTTGCCCATCCTAATTTTACAATATCAGTATGGGAACCGGCAACTTCAATAAAATCTTCTGTCTGCCGCAAGCTAAGCCCTTTATCCATAACCATAGTAATGCCGCTGTTCCGCGGTTTGGCAACACGTTCAGGCAGGTTATTCAATTGATAATTCATAAATGCAGATTGGTTATAGACTATAACTAAAAGTTCTAATGACGCAAAGGTCATAAAAAAAACCCAAAATTTGATTCAAATTTTGGGTTTTTTTTATGATTTGAAAATTTGAAGATGTAGTAATTTGAAAATTATTAAATTAAAAATGCTTATCCGAAAAATAACCAACAAATTCTAATTTTCAAATCTTCAAATTATCACATTTTCAAATTAAACTCACTTGGTATACCTATTAATAATATCCACTATCACCTTGTTTTTTTGCAGTTGAGGCAAATAATCAAACAAAATAAAGTGTTTTTCAGGATCTGAGGTTAATGCCATTTCCAGCTGGATCAGTGCTTCATTGTATTCGCCTTTGGCAAATAAATAGGCTACCATACGGTAATAAAGCTCTGCCGCATCCGGGTTGTTTTTTATAGCCTGAGCAATAATTTCTATCGCATCAACCAGTCTTTGCTGCTCATATAAAATAGAGGAATAGTCAAGCCAGGCATCCACATCAATAGGGTTCAGCTCCACCACTTTTTCGTAAGCTATTTCAGCTTCAGGCATGTGGCCAAGTTTATATTCGGCATCGGCAATAGCGAACCAGTAATCGGCATTGGCTATGTCCAGGTCGAGCGCTTTTTTATAAAAATGAAGGGCTTCAAAATAGCGTTCTTCAAAATCAAGTGTAACGCCTATCCCGAACCACGCATCGGCCAGCTTAGGATCCATTTTAACCGATTTTTTATAAAAAGCACGGGCATCGTCCATTTGCTCCAGCTTTTCATAACATTCGCCAATGGCGCAATAGGTATCGGCATTGGGCTGCTCGTATTCAAAAGTCTGGCGGTAAACTTCGATAGCTTCGGCATATTTTTCGAGGTTAACCAGGGCATTCCCTTTGTTAAAATAAGCTGAGGCGAAACTATCTTTTATTAAAATGGCATAGTCATAGGCATCAATGGCTTTTTCAAACAAACTGAGTTTGGTAAAAGCATTGCCTAAATTATACCATGCTGCATAGCTGTAGGGCTCGTTATCAATATATTGCTCATAAAACACAACGCTTTCCTGCTGGTTGTCCATTACATCGTAACAGAATGCCAGTTCGTACAGAGCGTCCTGGTTTTCCATGTTTTGTTTTAAACAAAGCTTCAGGTAAGTGATAGACGTTTCATAGTCGCCCATGTTTTGATAAACATAAGCAATATGCAATAACACCTCGTCGGTTTCTTCGGCCAGTTCGAGCGCTTTTTCATAGTTTTCCAGGGCTTCGCCGTAGCGTTCCATACTTTCGTACAGGTTGCCACGGATAAGATAGATGTCCGGATCAGAAGCTTCGAGCATAGCCGCTTTTTCAAGGGCTGCAAAAGCTTCGGCAACCTGGTTGCTAATCACTAAAAGCTGTGCCTGTTTAATAAGGAAAACTGCCGCAAAAGGATGCTGGTTTCGGGCATACTCTGCAACTTGTAAAGCTTTTGGCGGATCATTCTTCTCGATGTAGTAGTCGATAATGTTCTCAAACGCCTGGGCATCAAAAAAGTACTGATCATGATTGCGAATCATTTCTTCGTACCGTTCTACCGAAAACTTTGCATCTTCGGTATAACCAAATTCAAATTCTTCTTCCATTCAATTTTGTTTCAGAACATATACTCTGTTGGGCACTTTAAACTCGCTCTATTGAACCTAACATGAGATTAAATTACAAGTATTAAACCTCCATTCTACAATTTAGTTATCAACATTCAAACATTGTCAACACGATTAATTACAAAAGCCTGATAATTAATGCAAATGATTTTACCGGCAAAGGGTGAGTTGAATAATAAATTGCCTTAAAGATTTTTACCTTTGGCAAAAGTAACAATTATGGACTTTAATATTTCTGAAATTCTTGATCGTTTACAAATAAACGACATAAATGAGGCATTTAGTATAGGAAGCATGTGGGGAAGTAGCCCTGATGCTGCTATAAAAGCCATTATATCGCCGGTTGACGGCAAAAAAATAGCTTCAGTAAAAACAGCTACTGCAGACAACTACCACCAAACTGTTGAGCTGGCTGCTAAAGCCTTTAAGAATTGGCGTACGGTTCCTGCGCCAAAACGCGGAGAAATAGTGCGTGAAATTGGCAATGCGCTGCGCGCGAAAAAGGAAGACCTGGGTAAGCTGGTATCGTATGAAATGGGCAAAAGCCTGCAGGAAGGGTATGGCGAGGTGCAGGAAATGATTGATATTGCTGATTTTGCTGTTGGATTGAGCCGCCAGTTATATGGTTTAACCATGCACAGCGAAAGGCCTAATCACCGAATGTACGAGCAATACCATCCTTTGGGAATTGTCGGCGTTATTTCGGCCTTTAACTTCCCTGTTGCCGTTTGGAGCTGGAATGCTATGCTGGCCTGGGTTTGCGGCGACGTTTGTATATGGAAACCATCCGAAAAAACACCTTTAACAGCCATAGCCTGTCAGCATATAGCGCAGGAAATATTTAAAAAACATCATATTGAAGACGGTGTGTCCTGCCTGGTGATTGGTGACCGTGAAATTGGCGAAATGATGGCGAATGATATCCGCATACCATTGGTTTCGGCTACGGGTTCAACCCGGATGGGTAAAGCGGTAGGCGCCGCCGTAGGGGCAAGGCTTGGCAGAAGTTTGCTGGAACTTGGCGGAAACAACGCTATCATTATTACCGAAAATGCCGACCTCGATATGTCATTGGTTGGTGCAGTATTTGGTGCGGTGGGTACCGCAGGCCAGCGTTGCACCAGTACCCGCAGACTTATTATCCACGAAAGTGTTTACGAAAGCTTTAAGCAGAAACTGGTAAACGCTTATGGCCAGATCAGAATTGGCAACCCACTGGATGAAAATAATCACATGGGGCCGCTGATTGATCAGGATGCCGTAACCCTTTACCTCAATGCAATAGAAAAAGGTAAGGCTGAAGGCGCAAATTTTGTTGTTGATGGTGGCAAACTGGAAGGTGGCAACTATGCTTCGGGCTGTTATGTAAAGCCATGTATCGCCGAAGTGGAAAATCATTATTCTATCGTTCAGCATGAAACATTTGCACCGATTCTGTATCTTATTAAATATAAAACACTTGATGAAGCTATTGCCCTCCAAAACGGTGTTCCGCAGGGGCTTTCGTCTGCCATCATGACCAATAATTTACGCGACGCAGAACAGTTTTTATCTGCTGCCGGGTCGGATTGCGGTATTGCCAACGTGAACATCGGTACGTCGGGCGCCGAAATTGGTGGCGCTTTCGGTGGGGAAAAAGAAACCGGCGGCGGTCGCGAATCGGGTTCGGATGCATGGAAAGTTTATATGCGCCGCCAAACAAATACTATTAACTATTCAAAAACGTTACCCCTGGCACAGGGAATTAAATTTGATTTGTAAAGTGGTGAGTGGTTGACAGGGTTGGATTGAGTTGATTAGGTTTTAAATTTAAACTTCTTTAACAACCGCTTCAAAAAATTCACTAAATCGCTAATTCAATAATTCGACATTAAATACTACATGCATAAATTACGCAATTACGCCCTTAGCTCCCTGACCTGCGGAGCCCTGTTGATCAGCCTGAATGTGTTTGGGCAGCAAATGCCCAAAACAATACCCGATCCGCCAAAAAACTGGCACCAGATGGACCTGAAAACTGACGGTTTTTATGGCGTGAGCCTTAACCAGGCGTACCTGTTTTTAAAAGGTAAAAAAAGCAAAACCGTGGTTGTTACAACAATTGACAGCGGCATAGACACTTTGCAAAAAGACCTGGTAAGCATTTTATGGGTAAACCCCAATAAGAATGATGGCTATGCAGGCGATGTACATGGCTGGGATTTTTTAGGGGGCAAAGACGGCAAGGTTGATTATACCGAAACTACTGAAGAGGTAAGACAGTACTATAAACTGAAAGACAAATACAGCAGCGTAACCACTGCGCCGGCCGGCAAGGAAAAAGAATATGCGCTTTGGCAACATGTTAAAACAGTTTACGATACCACCATAAGTAAGGCACAGGCGGAAGTTACCGACCTTAAGATGGAAGTTAATGTACTGTCGATAACCAATCATTATATAAAAGAGGCGCTGAAGCTGCAATCGGACCAGACCTTTGTTAAGGCCGATCTTGATAGGATCACAACATCGAACGATACGATTAACCAGAGTAAAACAGTTTGGGAATCTGTTTTTTCGCAAATTGGTGAAAATACGAACAATGCAAAGGTGCTCAAAGATCTGACTGAGTATTATGCAAAACAAAACAATACAATTAACCCCGATCTGGATTCAAGAAGCCGTATTGTAGGCGACGACCCGGACGTTAATGATGGAAAGCCTTATGGCAATAACATATTAAAAACACCGGA